>WNGR01002648.1_pt1 | contig 19555 bp, 27 predicted proteins | sample 5407581 | NCBI WGS metagenome assembly WNGR01 (sample SAMN13153383, study PRJNA577476) | soil metagenome | isolation source: 80 cm soil or saprolite under Garry oak tree replicate 2 | place: USA:California | collected 2016-06-15 | reverse complement strand
TTTGCGGCTCAGGTGATGTGCGCCGACGCAGGCTTCCATGCCGATCAGGCAAGGCGGTATATTGGCGAGCCGCGCTTCCACTTGGCCACGCGACCACTTTTGCCGCAGCACGATGGCGCCGCGCGCATCGTGGCCCACGGCGTGGAACGAGTTCTTGCCGATATCGATGCCGATCACGGCGATCGCGGTATTAGGTGTCTGAGACATGGCGTGCTCCTTGTCTTTGGCGCCCCTTGCCAGCTTCGCTTGCTGGCGGGGCAGGAGCACGGCCGGACCATCCCATTAGCAGACGTTGGACCTTTGGCCGCATCTTGGGTTCGGACGGCCGTAAGAGCTATCGCAAACTGCGGTTGGAGCCGTTATGCTGCCCACACGGTCTGAGCCGAGGAACTGCTCTGCATGAAGGAGAGGATGATCCAGGGAGAAGGGACCGCTCCGGAGCCGCAAGATCGCAGCTCGAGCGTGGCACTTTCAATCAAAGTGCCCTCTGAGATCATCCGAAAATGGCAGGAGATCGTGGAATTACTTGCCGAGATCATGCACGTCCCTTCCGCCGTGGTCATGCGAGCAGAAGCGTCCAACAGCGTCTTCGTATCCAGCCACAGCAAACCTTCCGAAGCCGGATCGCTCTATTGCGAGACCGTGATGAAGACCTGTCAACCGTTGCTTGTCCCTGATGCTCGCCGGGATGAACGCTGGAAATCGAGTCCTGACATCAAACGGGGAATGGTCTCTTACCTAGGTGTCCCGATCAGTTGGCCCAATGGCGAGATATTCGGGACTATTTGCGTTTACGACAACAAAAGCAACGAATATAGCCAGCTTTACCTCAGGCAGCTGCTGCTGTGTCGCGATGTGTTGCAGGTCGACTTGGGAACGCTAGCAACATTGCGCAGCCAGATCGAACAGCACGAAGCAAAGATCCGGCGCCTGGTCGACGCCAACATCATTGGGATCATCATCTGGGATCTCGAAGGTCGCATTCTTGAGGCAAATGACGCGTTTCTTCGCATGGGGGGATACGATCGAGAGGATCTTATCTCGGGTCGCCTGAACCGAACGGACCTGACGCCGCCGGAATGGCGCGATCGCGATGCGCGGACTGATGCAGAGCTGAAGAGGATCGGGGCAGTCCAACCATTCGAGAAGGAGTACTTTCGGAAAGATGGGGGCCGCGTGCCCGTGTTGATCGGGTTGGCTGCGTTCGGCGAAGAACGAGATCAGGGTGTCGCTTTCGTGCTTGACCTGACCGAGCGCAAGCGCGCCGAACAAGCCCTGATGCGGAGTGAGGCCTATTTGGCCGAAGCGCAGAAGCTGACCCACACCGGCAGCTGGGTTTGGGATCCCCGCACTGAAAAGGTGCTGTACTGCTCCGAGGAAATGTTCAGAATCTTCGGATTGGATCCGCGGGAGAGCTTACCTTCTCGAGACAATTTTCGCCAGCAAATCCACCCCGAGGATCGCGATTGGGTAAAGAAGAGATTTGAGGAGTTGCTTCGCGAAAGAGTTGATACGTTCGCCGAGTACAGGGTTCTTCTGCCAGACGGAACGGTTAGGCACATCAATGCCTCGGGTCATCCGATTCTCAATGAAGACGGCGAGTTCATCGAGTTTGTTGGTACTGCTGTAGATGTGACAGAGCGCAAACGGGCTGAGGTGGTCGGACAGCGGCTGGCAGCCATCGTAAATTCCTCTGAGGATGCCATCGTCAGCAAGGACCTCAACGGCACCATCGAGACTTGGAACGGCGGGGCCGAACGGCTCTTTGGCCATGAGGCGAGCGAAGTCATCGGCAAATCCATCCTGATCATCATTCCGCCGGACCGCCACGACGAAGAGCTGCGAATTTTGGAGCGCATCAGGCGCGGCGAACTCATCAGGTCCTACGAGACGGTGCGGATGCGCGAGGACGGCAGCCTGATTGACATCTCACTGACCGTGTCGCCGCTCAGGGACGCGGCCGGCCGGATCATCGGCGCGTCCAAGATCGCCCGCGACATCACCGAGCGCAAGCGGGCGGAAGCGGCGCTGCGGGACATGCAGATGCAGCTGGCGCACGCCAATCGCATTGCCACCATGGGTCAGCTCTCGGCCTCGATCACCCATGAAGTGAACCAGCCGATCACAGCGGCAGTCACATACGCATTAGCCGCTCGGCGTTTCCTAAGCGCTGAGCCACCGAATGTTCGCGAGGTGGATGACGCGCTCTCCCTTATTGTCAAGGAGGGGAATCGCGCAGGCGAGGTCGTCGAGCGAATCCGCGCGCTCATCAAGAAGGCGCCCGCCCGAAAGGACGCCGTCGCGATCGATGATGCCATCCTCGAGGTTATTGCTCTCACCCGTACGGAGGCCGCAAACTACAGCGTGTCGGTGCGGACGCAATTTGCGGAGGGCTTGCCGTGTGTCCAAGGCGATCGGGTCCAACTGCAACAAGTGATGCTGAACTTGATCGTCAACGCCATTCAGGCCATGAGTGGTATTGGGGAGGGCGCGCGCGAATTGCAGATCAGCATCGATGCTGTCCCATCCGAAGGTCGCGTGCGCGTCGGAGTGCGGGACACTGGCCCGGGGCTGAGCCCGGAGAGCCTCTCGCGTCTGTTCGAGCCATTCTACACGACCAAGCCCGACGGCATGGGCATGGGACTATCCATCTGCCGCTCGATCATTGAAGCCCACGGTGGACGGCTGTGGGCGATCCGGTGCGAACCGCAGGGTGCTCTCTTTCAGTTTACGATCTCCGCTGACTGAGCCGCCATCGGTCATCGATGTCGCTTATTGGGACCTCAGCTGGCTTTGCTAGAGGGATCAGAAATGTCCGCTGTTTGGGATAGAGCGGAATCCCAACAAACTTGTTCCCACTCACGAAATTCGATCGTTGCGCCCGTAGGCCCGGAGAGTTGGTTCGAGCAGGAATGCTTGGGTTCGATCCCTCCTTCTCCAGGGCGGCATAGGCCCAGAATGCCGTCTTGGCGGCGCCCAGACTCATCTTCTCGACGCGGAAGCTCAGAAGCAAAACCAGCGCGAGCGGCGCCAGCGTCACGCCCCAGAACAGCATCGGGGTATCGATCAGCGATGCGTAAAGGCCCGTTTCGGCCGCTCCGTAGGCGACGATCCCCGTGAGCGCCAGGCCCGAGGCCATGTAATTGTAGACGCTGATTATGAATTACCGCAGGCCTGCGTCGATAGCTGCCCGCGACATTCTCGCGGTAACGATCTCAGTTGAGCGGGACGCGGGGTTGGTCATGGGTATTCTCCTGGCCAGAAGTTAGACTGGATCATGGGGCAAACCGAGTGAAGCCTGCCAAATTCCTGCAAATCCAAACCAAGGTGTTCTTCGGCTGGTGCGGCGCTTTGTCCAGGAATGACTCCGATCACCATCCGGTTTCGCCGTCGGCCGTTTGCAAGAATTCATTCTCATTTGGTCGGCCTTATTCTTTCCATCGATCGATGTGCCGTAGGATTCGACAACGTGATTGTCACGTCAGAGGCACAACATGGATCAAGCCAGCCACATCGGCGCCAACCGAAGCGAATGGCACCATCCGGATCTCAGGCGCAGCATTGACTTTCATGCCGTGTTGTTGGCAATGGCCGGTCACGACCTGCGTCAACACCTCCAGATCATTCTCAACTCCTATGGGTGGCTTTCGGCGCGCGCCACAAATAATCCTGAGCGCGAGCGCATTGCACTCGGACAACATGCGGTCATGCAGATGGCGGAGCAGTTACACCAGCTCGTCACCGCGCTGCACATTCACCAGAAGACCTCGCAAATCGCTATTGTTCCTGTACGGCTCGGCTACTTGTTTTCAATTGTCGGCCAGGAGACCAGCAAATTTTCTGCCGAGCGAGGCGTGCAACTGCGCGTAGTCCCCACACGCGCAATGGTCGCAAGCGACCCGGTCCTGTTGAGAAGCGCTATCGGAAATCTCGCCCGTAATGCGGTGAAATACACGGCATCAGGCGGACAGGTTCTTCTTGGATGCCGTCGAGTCGGAACGGTCGTTCGCATCGAGGTTCACGACACCGGCGTTGGCATTCCCTCTGAACGCCTGCGCAACATCTTCGAGGCGTTCAGTCGCCTCGAGCCGACCCAATCAGAGGGACTTGGGCTCGGACTCTTCGTCGTCAGCCGTGCAGCAGAGCTTCTTCGACACAAGATCGAGGTGCGATCGACGGTTGGAAGAGGTTCCTGCTTTTCAGTATTGGCGAATGCAGCGGATCGCTGGCCTTCGCTCCAGGGGGAAACATGAGCAAAATGGTCGCTGCGATCTTTGCCGACAGAGCTAAGGCTTATGAAGGATATCTGGCTCTCAAGCATCTTGCCGCAAACGGCGTCGACGTCCACGCGTCGGCGTTCATTTCCAAAGGCTCCGACAGCAAGCTGTCAGTGCTTGAGGACAGTTATGACGGATTTCGCGTGACCGCAGCCGCTGCCCTGATCGGTGGATTGGCCGGCTTGAGTGGTGGTCCGCTTGGGGCGCTGATGGGGGCTGTTGGCGGCGCTTTGATCGGGGTCTCGGCCGAGCTTATCGGAAATGGTGAAGGTACAAAGCTGGTTACCCGGATTTCGAAAGAATTGGCGCCTGGCAGTGCAGCCGTCGTCGCAGGTATCGCCGAGGAAGGTATGAGTTCTTTCGAAAAAAGGATGAGGGCGGGGGGCGGCACTATTCAGTGCAAGCTTTAGAAACTGACGCCGGGAAAACATTGCTGGCGCGCAAATGCTCGAACCTAAGGTCAGTTTAAAGGCAAGGTAGAACGCCATGAAACCAAGGAAAGCTAAGCTCTGGAAACTCAGCAAAAGGCGCCGCAAGGCTTAGAAAGCCATCTATCGCGCTTTTCGATTATTAGGTGGTGCAAAGCGGTCGCGCACAAAGAGCGTTCGTTGCGTCATCGAAATGAGCGTTGGGTGGCTAGCGCGCGATCGGTTGAGATGAATTTGCCGCACTGCTTGCGATGGGCATTGCCACGGTTATTGCCGCCAGTGTCGTGCAGCCGTCCTGCAATTCACCCGGCCTGGTGCAGTGACAGGCCGAGGCTGGCAGACTGATAACAATCGAGAAGCATGTCGAAATCGGCAGGTTTGAATTGTCGTCCTATCCTGTCCGTGATGCACACCCGCCATCCCAATTCATCGAGATGGCCGAGCCCTGGCGACCGCGACAACCAGGGCTAATTCGGTGAGCTTCGTAATTCTCGTCATCTCGTGACGAGTGTATGGTGAAAATGGTTGAACGGGTCATGATGCCCTCGCGTGATTTTCGAAAGCGCGCGTGGTGTCCATGCAGTGATCCACGTAGCACTTGAAGCTACAGTAGGGGCGCCGCGTTACGATCTCTCGCACATAACTGTCCTGGATAAGCTCGCAGCAGAACGTGCAGAAAGACTGCGGGCGAGGGGACCGGCCATTGACCAGGATAAATGATTGCATGGATGCCTCCTTGTGCGACGCAAAGCGGCGCCAGGTAGTTGACATAAAAAAGCCGGCTACTCATCCAGCTGCGACCTGTCGCAGCAGATCCCGGCAGCCATCGGCGTGACGACGGGCGACCGCGTCGAACTCGCCGCTTTCCCGCAGTTTCTCCAGCGCATAGCAACGCGTAGTCTCCAGCATCCGGTACAAGGGCTCGTTGCCGCTGATATCGGCGGCAATCAGCGATTTGGTGACGAGGCTCATAAGGTGATCGATGACCGCGGGGACAGCCATTTCACCTCCAGTGGCGACGGTAATCGCCGCCTCCAGCGAATACTTGCCGGGGAAGATTGAAAGCCGCCTCAGGACGACACGCTCCGGTTCGGGGAGTCGATCATGGCTCCAGTCGAGCATCGCTCGCAGAGATTGATGCCGCGGCAGCGCCGTGCGATAGCCGCCGCTCAATGATTGCATACCACCGGCGAGACGCGCCGCAAGTCCACGTACACCGAACATATCTATGTGGCTCGCGGCGAACTCGATCGCGAGGGGAAGACCGTCCAGCTTGCGGCACAGATCGACCACGATCGACACATCGCAGTCGCTCAGTTCGTAACCGTCGAGCCTTGCCGCGGCGCACTGCACGAAAAGTTCGATCGCCGAAAAACGAAGAGCCTCGGCGACCGTGAGCGGGGCGGACGCGGACGGAACCTCCAGTGGCGACAGGCGGTGCCTACGTTCGCCCTCAACGCGCAGCGGCTCGCGGCTGGTCGCCAGGATGCGCACGGCCGGTGCGCCGCGCAGGATACTGACAGCCAGGGAAGCCGCCGCCTCAACGACGTGTGCGCAATTGTCCAACACGAGGAGCACCTGCTTGCCGCGAAACTGCTCAACCAGGGAAGGGATCGGATCGTCGGAGAGCGCCTCCTGTCCCTGCACGGATGCAAGCGCGCCCGGCACCAGGCGTGGGCAGCTAAGCTGCGCCAGATCGACCAGCCAGACGCCATGCTCGAAATCGGCGGCCATTGCTTCGGCGACGGCAAGGGCAACCGAGGTCTTCCCGACCCCTCCCGGTCCCACGATTGTGACAAAGCGTTCTTGCGACAATTGCGCCGCCAGTATGCGTACGGTGTCGGCTCGGCCAACCCGCTTGGTGACCTGAGCGGGCAGATTGTGGGAGCCGTTCGAGGCGACCGGTTGCAGCAGCGGCAAGGACGGCATCTTGTTCTCTACGACGGTCACCGGCGCGACGAACCGATAACCCCGTCCCGGAATATTGACCAGGTAGCGATTCCCGTTGCGGCCATCGCCGAGCACCCGCCGCACGGCAGCGACATGAACCGTAAGGTTGGCCGGTTCGACGAACATTTTCGGCCACACCCGCTCCATCAGTTCCTCCTTGCTGACCAACTCGCCCCGGCGCTCAACCAATGCAATCAGGATATCGAGCGCACGGCTACCGAGACGCAGCGGCTTTTCGGCTTCAAGCAGCAGCCGTTGCGTTGGAAACAGGTGGAATGGGCCAAACGAGAAGCACGCTGGCCCACCGTTGACCCGAACGGGCTCCACTGACGGATGCTGATTCCGTGCATCGGCGCCGGCATCGGCCGTGGATTTGGAAGGATATAATGGCGGGCAGGGCGTCTCCGATAGAGAAGAAGACGGGTGAAGAGCGGGTACGAAAACAGTCATGATTGCCTCATGCTTCATCCTGTCGAGTTCTGCTTGCAGGCTTCGGGAAGCGAGCGAGTCACGTTCTTGAAAACGCGCACGACGACATATTCGCGCACGCGCCGGAGAGTTCGGGGCGGCAAGCCCCCGCGAGTCCGGGAGTGGAATTGCGCTAACGGGACGTCAGGCAATTTGACTTGACTTAACAAGGTCCATCGTGCCTTCGCGGCCCAGCTCATCATCATCTACGGTCGCGATCACTCGTTTCTTTGGCGTTCTGCTCTCCTGTACGCGATCCAAACTAGCGCCGCGTCGCGGGTCGACGCCATTACGCACAGGTACAATTATTGCCTGAATGCGTAAGGCGCATGTGTGCGTATGAGGGGCCGCGATAGGTCTGCTGCACTAGGAAACTAGTGCTTTGGTGTTGAGCGCAGCCGGAACGCCCTTAGCCTGCATTTCCCGGATGACGAGCTGGCTGCAGCTCCTTTTTGCGATTCAGAAATAGCTGATGAGCCTCTCCAAGGCCGTGAATCGATCCTACCGTGTTGCCGAGCGCCTTGGGATCGTGACGGCCCTAACAGCGCCCGCGTTCACGGCCAGTTGCGCCCCGGTGGATGAAGCCGTCCGCGGTTTCAAACGCGGACGCTCCTTGCTTGATCCCATATCATCGTTGGGGTCTCGGCCATTTCGCGGTTGGTCTCGTGATTTGAAGATCGGCGCGAAGGGCCTTCCAGCCAAAGTCCAGTAATTCCCGTAAGTCTCGCGCTTTGTTTGACGCTGGTATCAAGGTTGCCGCTCAGATCCCCTGCGAAGCTGCGTCAAACTCACACTCGCTTGCATATCTGCGGACCCAAAAAAGAAAAATGGGGCACACACTCAGCCTCGGGCAGTACGAAAGCATGGGGTGGGCAAATCAACGACAGGCCGATGACAAGGACTTCGATATCCATTAGATCGCTTCGGACTTTTCGGTTGAAACGCCGAGCTTATCGGCCATTCGCGCCATCTCGACCAAAGACTTCGCTTGCATCTTGCGTAACGTGTGGCTGCGATGGACCTTCACTGTCATCTCGCTCAACTCGAGTTGATGTGCAATCTGCTTGTTTGGACGTCCGGTGACGACGAGCGCGAAGACTTCTCGCTCGCGTGATGTCAAGGAGTCGAAACGCTCCTGCAGTTCGGCAACAAGTGTGGCTTGCCGGCGCCGTGCTCGATCGCGTTCGATTCCCGTCTGGACAGCGTCAAGCAATTCCTGCTCGCGCAGGGGCTTGGTCAGGAATTCAATCGCTCCGGATTTTATTGCCCGCACGGACATGGAGATGTCGCCGTGACCGCTAATGAATATGACTGGTAGCGGGATGCCCAATTCGACCAAGGTCCGTTGAAATTCCAGCCCGCTAGCCCCTGGCAATCTGACGTCGAGTACGATGCAGCCCGGCGCATCGGAGCGCTTGCTCTGAAGGAAGTCCTGCGCTGACCCAAACGACTCTACGCTCAGGCCGACGGAGCGTAGCAAATCCTTGACGGCATCACGCACCATTCCATCATCATCGATGACGAACACAACGGGTTGTTCCTGTGTCATGCCATGGCACGCGCCGATTGATTTCGTTCCATTCCTGACACCTCCTCGCCGTCAGCCGGTAGCGTGAACTGGAATATGGCTCCCTGGGGCACGTTTGGCGCGGCCCACAACCGCCCGCCGTGAGCTTGGATGATCGTTCGGCTGACCGCGAGCCCGATTCCCATGCCGTGGGCCTTGGTGGTGTAGAAGGCCTCGAAGAGCCGGTCCATGGCGGCCCCGTCCAGTCCGGTCCCGGAATCTCGTACTGATACCAGCGCACCATTCGGCCCGTCTTTCGCCGAGGAGACCGACAATTCTCGCGGCTGCGGGCTGACGTCGCTCATCGCTTCCACCGCGTTGAGTATCAGATTGAGAATCACTTGCTGCAATTGGATGCGATCTCCCAAAACCAGCGGCACATTAGTCGAGAGTTTGGTCCGCAGAGAGATGCGATTTCGTTGAATCTCACCACGGATCAGCGCGATAACCTCCGTGATGGCGTCGTTGATGTTGAGCCGGTCCCGCTGCGGCGGGGCTTTCGCGACGAGGGCCCGTATCCGCCTGATCACCTCTCCGGCGCGGCTGCCGGCACTGATCATGCGTTCGACCGATTCCCGTGCCGCCTTCAGATTAGGCGCGTCGCCAGCGAGCCAGCGCAGACAGGCATTCCCGCTACTCACCAGCCCGGTGAGCGGCTGGTTGACTTCATGGGCAATCGCCGCGGTCAGCTCTCCCAGGGTCGTCACGCGAGCGACGCGCACGAGTTCTGCCCGCGCCTGCTCCAGCTCCGCTTCGGTGCGCTTGCGGCTGGTGAGGTCGCGGATTATGCCGACGAAAATGGACTCGCCGTCCTGCCTGGCCTCACCGACGGAAAGGTCAATCGGAAAAGTCGAGCCGTCCTTGCGGAGGCCAACGACCTCACGGCCGCTGCCGATGATCTTGGGGTCGCGCGTATCGTGATAGTTGGTGATGTAGCGATCATGTTCATGCCGGTACGGTTGAGGCATCAGCATCTTGACGTTCTCGCCGATCACCGCGTCGGCGGAATAGCCGAACAAATTTTCGCACGCCGGGTTGAACATCAGCACCACGCCACGCGCATCGATCAGGATCACGCCGTCAACCGCGGTTTCGGTCACAGTGCGCAGTCGCGCAGCGGTCTCGCGCAATGCTTGTTCGGCCAATTTGCGTTTAGTGATGTCGCGGATTATGCCGACGAAAATGGACTCGCCGTCCTGCCTGGCCTCACCGACGGAAAGATCCATCGGGAAATTCGAGCCGTCCTTGCGGAGGCCAATGACCTCACGGCCGCTGCCGATGATCTTGGGGTCGCGCGTATCGCGATAATTGGTGATGTAGCGATCGTGTTCATGCCGGTACGGTTGAGGCATCAGCATCTTGACGTTTTCGCCGATCACCGCGTCGGCGGAATAGCCGAACAATTTTTCGCACGCCTGGTTGAACATCAGCACCACGCCACGCGCATCGATCAGGATCACGCCGTCAACGGCGGTTTCGGTCAAAGTGCGCAATCGCGCAGTGGTTTCGCGCAACGCTTGGTCGGCCAATTTGCGTTCAGTGATGTCGCGGGCGACTTTCGATGCACCCACCACCTTCCCCGATTGGTTGAACAGGGGCGAAATGGTCAGCGAAATGTCGACCCGGCGACCGTGCTTGGCAAGACGTACGGTCTCGTAGTGCTGAATCCGTTCGCCTCGGTGCAGGCGCACCAGAATTTGCTTTTCCTCTTGGTGCAGCTCGGGCGGAATGATGCGGGTAATTGGTTGACCGATCATCTCGCTTGCTTGGTAGCCAAAAAGATTTGTTGCGCCTACATTCCACGAGATGATTGTGCCGTCGAGAGTCTTGCTGACGATCATGTCATCCGATGAGGAAACGAGGGCTGCAAGCTGGGCCGACTCCGGGGCGCCCCAGTATCGCTCCGAGATGTCTTCGCATGCGATCAGCATGATCAGCTGGTTGCATGACCACCACATCGCCCTGGCATTTTCGCGGATCCAGAGCATCGTTCCGTCCTTGCGGCGCTTTCGGATTTCCCAGCTATTCGATCGCCCGGGTGTTTCCAGGCAGAGGGACATCTTTCTCTGTACGAACTCCTTGTCATCTTCCTCAAAGACGAGATTCAGTACCGATTGCCCTAACAATTCGCTCGCCGCATAACCGAGTTGGGACGCACCAAAGGCGTTTACCGAAAGGACTATGCCGCTCGCATCGACCATGAAATACATGGCCGGATTGTGCTCGAAGACCTCCTGCCACTGCCGTTCGCTCCCGTGCAATCCCTGTGGGGCGCGGCTGCAATCTTCTGCATCGGTGCTGGCCCGATTCATCTGCGATACCTGATGTCTGCCGTGGCCGATGTCTGCCGTGGCCGATATCGACGCGAAATCCCTTGCCGCCAGATTGATCCGTCGCGAACCGGCTGCGTGCACGGGAATGAGCTTAAACACCCGCCGGCAAGGTCGGTCACCGCTACGGGATTCCATACCGAGTGATCTCGGACAGCGCTTGTCGAAATCTGCGCAGAATTGTCGAAAACGGAAAAAATATGTCGCAGGAACGGCTCAAGCATTACGGCTTGCCCAACGGCGGCCTGACCATCTCTATATTCAACCACTTACGGCGGAAGCCCGGGCCTTTTCCCGATTCGCTTCAATAACGCAATCGGCTGGAACACGGCAGTCCAGCCAACGTCGGTAGCTCGTCTGAACAGAGACCCGTAAGTTCCAGCCCACGTTGGCTATGAAAATCGCGCGACCCGTCGGGCAGGGCGCTCCAAATCAGGTCAGGAATGTTTCGATCAGGTCCCTCTGCAAGGTAGGGGCCTGTTCCGCGTCTCTGCGCACTTTCGCTGTGAGACCGCAGACGATAAATGAAGTTGGCAAAAAGCCGCCTATAGCGAAGATATCATTCGGATAATCCACCCGGAAACTGAACAGCGGCTCAACAAAGAAGTAGTTCAGGCGACCGACAGCGATGATGGAGAGAACAACCGATCCGACAAAGCCGCCCAAAGGGGTCCGACCTGCTACGCGTGTTGGTGCAGCAGGAACGCATCCGAGCAATCGCAATGAACCGCGTTCATAGGTAGCGTAAAATGCTGCAGAAAAGTCTGTTAAGTTTCTAGAAGCTTGTCTAAATCGGGGAGTGAATTGCCGTCCTATTCGATCCGTGATGCGAACCCGCCAACCCAATCTGTGAGGCGGCGAGCTTCGGCAACAGCAACAACCGCGCTAATTCGTTGAGTTTCGATGCTCTCGCTTTCTCTTCAAGAGTGTATAGTGAAAATCGCTGGGTGACTCATGACGCCCTCGCGTGATTTGCGAAAAAAAAGCGCAGCGCTTAAGCAGTGATCGACGTAGCACTCGAGGCCGCAGTAGGAGAGCCGCGTCGCGATTTCTCGCACGTAACCCTCCTGGATCGGTTCGCAGCACAACGTACAGAAAGACTGGGGGCGGGGGATCTACCATTCACCAGGACGAATTGCATGTGGCGCCTCCTCATGCGACGCAAAACAGCGTTAGGCGGTTAAGGTCGGTGGACGGGCGCTGGAAGTAGCTACTGCCATCAGGCCCTGCGCCTTGGCCTGGTCCCGTTTCTTGCGCGTGTACTCGCTCAGCCAGTAGGCAACAAGCCAGCTCCAGATGAGAAGTCTACATAGAAAGTTCATTACGGAGCCTCACGCTTGGAGATCCTGAGTAATTCGCATGGCCGGCGATGAAGCGGCCGAACGGTTTGTTGTAGTCCGTAGCTGCTGGCTGTTTACTCCGCATCAACACTGGAATCGACTGAAGCGTGGCAAATCAAGACTAATCTTGCGAAGAACGACATCGATCATTTGGGTGGGCGACAATTCGGACCACTCTTAAGCTAGCACTACTTTGGCAGATTTATTCACGCCGTTGCTTTTCGTGGATTGGTCTCCTGCAGTGCGGACATCGCTGAAGCCGTGGTCGGAGGATGAGTTCGACGATGGCGTGGCGCACGGCCGGTAGGCTTGGTTGAGGTGCAGTAGCTAGATCAGAGACCGCCTTGGACAGCGCCGTCATGGCCTGGGCAGGGATGCCATTGTCAAAGGCGATCTTGGCAACGTTGCCCTGAACGGCCTTGTCGGCTTCAGTCGGCCCGCGGCCGAGCTCGAACTTGTAGTCCTACGAGCAAGGCAAACACTACGGCAGCGACCACGATCTCTGGGGGAATCCACCCTCTAAAGTCCATGTGCATACTCACTGCCAGCGGATAATCCGTTGTGAGGTTCGGTCATTTGAAGCTCCAAGAAGATGATGGCGGAACGCCAAGCGGGCTCGTCGTGATCTCGTTATAGGCAACCATCAGAGCGAAGCCGACGGCGCTGGCCACCAGAATCGTAGTGATCGTCTTGCGGAGGATGGTGAGGGCGCGGCTCATGGCCGTGCTCGCTTTCCAAGCTGCGTCCACGTCACCATGTCCCGGTTGCGCTTGCTGATGAGCCCGCGGACTCGCATCCGCTTGACCAATGCGCGTTGGGCCGGCTTCAGCCAGTCCATCGGCATCGCATTCCCGACCACTCGATCGAGGACGTTCAGCAACTTCAACTCACCTGGTGTAAGCTTCATGTGCGCCCCGTTGAGATGAGATCAGTGTGGACAACCTTCCGATGCTCATGCATTCCGTTCTCGGTGCGGAAGAGGTTCTGGCAATGCGGGCACGGAAAGGGCTTCTTGGATTTCGCGGCCTCGTGCCGCTCTCGATCGATGCGGGCAGCCTTCTTGGCGCGGGGTTTTGCCATGCCAGCCATCGAGCTTCGGCGATGGCGATCCCTGAGGATCTGTTCGCGCTCGGACACGAAACCGACCGGTGTGCATGCAGGAGAGCAGTAACGCGCGTACCCGATCTCGTTTCCGATGAACTCGCCGCACGCTTCACAGCAAATCCCTTCCAACATCATTTCTGCATATTCACCCATGGCTCATGCCTGATCTTGTTGAAGGGCCGTTAGGAAATGCGACAAAACACATCCAATAAAACTGGCCCATAAATCCAACTAGGATTTGATCATTAGGCTTCTTTCCGATGGGCGCCGTCTCGATCGGCGCCCACACCGGCACTGCCTGCGGTTCAGTTGGGGTGTCGTCCGGCCCCCAGTTCTCGCCGTACTTGGCCCGCAAGATGTTGCCTATCACGGCCTCCACATCGCCCTCGACCGTCTCGGTCGCGCCGTCCCATGTGATGCTGGATAGGTCAATGCTGAGATACTTGCCGAGCTGTTCGAGCGCGAAGTCGCAGCCAGCGCTCCACCGCTCGTCGGCACCTGGATCGTCGCGCCAGTCACCGTCAGTCGCGGCAGATGAGCAGGTACGAGCGCGGAGCGCTGTTACAGCGGCGCGGCCATACTCAAGGAGATCGCCCTGGTCGGTGTCGGAGGCATCGCAAGCGTGGAAATCGTCCCACGGCCGGCCGAAGCCGTGCTCTGCAATCGCTCTGGCTACAATGAGCACATCGGGATCATCTTCCTCAACCTCTACCGTCTCGACCGTAGCGGCCGGCGATGGGTGGGAGGCGATCAGGCGGATGGCCGTTGCAATATCCCGAGCGGCAGTGCAGCCAGGATCGCCGCATTCGAATGTGCAGCGGTCTCGTTCCGCGAGTTTGGCGCATTCCTCGATCGCGCCATTCCAGCCTGCGTTGAAGCCAACGTCGTGCAATTCGTCGCACTGCTTCAGTAAGGCGGCGCCGGGCGTCACTTGCGCCGATTGGGCATCATTGAAAGTGCCACCCGCATGTGAGGGCGGATAGGCGTGGTTCAGGCCCGCGCGCACCATGGCGATGCTCCGACAGACCGGGCAATCGTCCTCGTGATGGTCGCCGCCGTGCATGTCGATCCAGCCGGCTTCATGCATAAGGAGGTCAAGCGCTTCGTCCGGCGTGTCTGGTCCATCCTCGATGTCAGCGGATCTGTGAAACTGCTCGCTCATATCGGCCCCGGTCCAAGCAAGAGAAGCAAAATAGGAATGACAATCACCGCGAGGATGAACATGATCCAGGCGCTGTGTGCGGCCTCGGGAACGTCGGGTGGGGAGTCGTTCATTGGTTCACCGCACCAGAATCCTTGCGGCTCGTCTGATCGGTCACCCCGGCTTCGGAAAGTGCCTTGAGAGTGTCGCAGATAAGGAGGTTGATGCAGCCCGCGCTATCGCATGATCGGCACAGCATCTCGTTTTCGCAGTCCTCAAGGTCGAATTCGGAAAGCTCTTCCTCGGCGTATGCAATCCAGCGGCTCAGGACATCAACCAAGGCATCGTGGGGAAATGCTTGTCGATCTCGCGACCTTTCGCGACCGTTTGAGTGCTAAGGCTCGCGTGGATTTCCATCATCACAGCCGCCTTCATCGCACGCGACGACGGGCGCGGCACGCTCGGTGCTGGGGTGACCGTTCCCTGTTCGGGAGCCTCACTGGCGCGGTGATCCAAATCCTTCATTTCAACTTCCTCTTAGCTTGCTTATCCCCAACGTAGGCAATCCCAACACACATCAACCAGATAGGCCCTAAGATCAGGAGGGCGATAAGGACCAAGAGGACTTGGAGGGTGGAGCGGATCATCGCTCGCGTCCTGCGTTGACAATCTCGCCAGAGCAGTCTTGTCCTTATGGCAGGGCGTGCAGAGAACCTTGCAGTTCTCCAGCGTCGTTTCGCCGCCAAGGCCTTCCGCGATATCGTGGTCATAGTGAAACTTACCGATCCGGGAACTGGATTCCGTCACGCCGGCACCTGCTGCTGAGCCTGTTGCGTCTGCGCATTAGCCGCCGTACCCTTGGCCGTAGCGTGGTGAGCATCCGCAACCGTCTTGACGATATTCGCGACCTGCTGGCCGCCCTGGAGCACCTGCTGGCCCTTCATAGTCGTGGATATCTTCGACTTCTAATGGTCTATAGAGACGGGGGATAATGCTGTCCCAAGGCTTGCCCGGTCTCCAGCTTGAATTCGGCAAGACCGGAGTCTTTCAAATTCTTGACGGCGCTGGCGGCGCCATAGGCTGAATTGGTGTCGTTGAAGGTCGCTACGATGAGTCTGTCAGTCATTTCATTACTCCATTGGATTGGCTGCGAGCTGTCACGTTTGATGAATGAACCCTTAGTTCGCGTACTCCAACGGCGGCATCGCTTTGAGAGCGTCCTTGGTCGCCCCGGCAAGGACGAACTTGCCATCGCCCTGCTGCTTCAGCTGGCCCACGGGTATCGCGACATCATGCCGACCCACGCCGAGGAATCCGCCGGCGCCAATGATCGCGTATGAGACCGCTTTATCGGGGGCCACGATGATGTCATCGACCTTGCCGATCCCATCGCCGTTGTCGTTGTAGACCGTCTTTCCCAGAACCTGGCGCTTGGCACTCCAGCCCGTCGTAACGTCGCGCAGTTCGGCGACCGCGACACCTAGCTGAGTGGAACCGACGACTTGCTGACCGATCGACGCCGTTGCCCCAGCCAGCAGGAAAGAAGCGGCCGCAACGGCAGTGAAGATTTTCCGTTCCATTGAAAATTCCTGTGTTGTCACTTGTTAGAAGATGAATGGATTTCTCCGCCCGGTATTCAGCCCGCCTTGGTCGTAGCGAATGACTGGACGGCGTCTGCGTCGATGCGTGCTACCACCGCTTCAATGGCTGCCGTTTCGGCCGCATCGATCGCTGCAACGGCAATTTGCATCGCTGCAACCGCATAGCTCTCAGCGTCGTCAGCACGATCACTAAGTTTCCGGACCTGCCGCTGGGCTTTCCACTCGGCGATTTTTTCGGCGGTAATCGCCTTCTTCCCATCAGCCCAAGCTTTCACTTTCGCCTTGGATGCCTCAATCTTAGCTTGCTGGTCCTTGGCCTTGTTCTCGAGCGCGGCAAGCTGTGCCTTCGCATCATCCTTGGCCTTTTGACCCGCATTCTTGGCGCTGGCCCTCAGATCCTTGAGACGCTTGTCGGCATCATCGATCTTGGTGCGGACATCGCTACAAAACTTGTCGAGCGTTTCGTTCATGATAGCCTCCTGGTTTCCATGCTGCAGTCTGATTGGCCCGATCAGGTTCACTGGCATCGAGGGGAGATTGGTACACCTCATCGCGGACGACATCGAATGAAGCCATCCAAATTTCGCCAAATCTTTATGAAGCGGGAAATCCGCGGTTGACGATCGCTAGCGATCGACCAATCCCCCTTTTGCCAAGTTCATCCCACTCGACGCGATGTCATTTTCTGACGGCGACGATCGGGAGACCGGAAAGCGGTGAAAAATCGGCCCGCGAAGAGCGCTCGATCGGAAACGCTTTGCAACAATTTGGCGGAATTTGTGAGGCTTCACTCTACTTGGTGAGCCACACGCGTAAAGACCGGAAAAGGGAGATCTGGACACGCGCAAGGTCGAGACGAAAGATAAGATACCCAAAAGTGTAAGATCCCTAAAGTGGAAGAGCGAGCGACGACTGGAAGGAAGTTTGCCATGGACGCGCAGCAATTAGCTGTTGTGACGTTTGCCGAATCGGAACAGGCGTTCGACGCGCTCAAGGCACTCGAAGCATCGAGTGGACCGATCGTCCAGGGTTCGGTTGTGGCGACAAAAGACCTGAGCGGAAATATGTTTCTGCACGAAACCACAAAAGAAAAGATTGGTGGTATGACCGCCGTGCATTCTTCGGCGGACTGGCCGGTCTGTCTCTTGGCGCAGCTGCGACAATTCTCGGAGCGGCGGCTGGCGCATTAATTGGCGCGACCGCCGATTTTCTCTATAGGCGCGGCGCGGCAAAGCTCGCCAATAATATTGGGCGAGAGCTGGAGCCAGGAGAGACCACGCTGATCATCGACATCACTCACAACAAGATCGCTGACGCCGCCATGGCTATGCTGCGGCAAATCAGGCATGCGTTCGGTTTTTGAGATGTCCCTCGGGGACAATTTTGAGGCGCGTGATGGAAGGCATCGCATGGGCTGATCTCGACGCGGATGAGCAACGCGCCATTGCGATATTGGGAGCCGGACTTTCTATCGAGCTGTGTGACCCCGTTGCTCTCCTGACTTTGAGGCGGCTCGGGATGATCGTAGGCTCTCATTTGACGGCCGCTGCGCACGAGTTGCGGAGGGCGTTGTTTTGGGCGGACTCGGGACACGTGATTGCAGCTTGAAGGTATGAATGAGGCTCGGGAGGTATTGAAGATGTCAGGGGCTATTGGGTTGATCGTGGAGGGTTACGTTTCACTCAAGGACCAGAAGGCTCTCGATGAGCTTCGGATGCAGCGCTGGAAACTTATCGCAGACCTGAACGAGTGTACCGGCATCGACTGCACGAGTACTATCCAGCGGATCGAGGAAGACATCGTCGTGATTGAGGCTGGGCTGGCGCGTTTGAATGGCCCAATGACAAGCTAACCGACCAAAGTTGTCGCGTTCAAGCTGCCGCTCTATCCTCTTTGTCCGCACCACGCATCACGATCTTGAGCACTTCATCCGGCAGCGATCTCCGTGGCGCCTTGGCCTCGTCCCACGGCGCGCGCATCCACACATCACGCTCTCTATCGCTCGTGAGGATCACCGGTATCGCTTTGGGATCAGCGCAGCTGGAAAATTACTGCTTCTATGTCCATAAGCGAACCGACGCGACTTCCAGAGGTAGGCATGCTGCTCTCATTGGTCACGGAGGAAGACGGCCATGAACGGGGTAGAGCGTAGGTTTATCGTCACCACGATGACTGGATTTTTCGCGCTAATGGGGGCAATGAGCTTGCTTATGATGGTTGGCTAAGGGGGGCCCCCCGAACATCACGATCCCACGACCCAGTGACTGACGCTGATGACCCTGCAATTCCACCGTGCTGTCGAGCACGAAATATGGAGCGCAAGCAGCGAGGGCTATTCGTTCGTGATCAGCCATGAGAACCCCGCCGGTTCCGGCATTCACGGGCAGTCCAGGCTATGTGGCATCATGGCGCCCGCTTTATCAGAGCCGTGGCGCGATCTAGATCGGCGGCTCTCCATTCAAGACGTTCGCGGAGGCCGAGGAAGCCTGTCAACGCCGTACTGAAACATCTGACCAAGCCAGACTGAGTGTGAAGACAAAGAGCCTTCTGCCGTGCGCCCGGCGCGGACAGGCGCGGTCGCGATGTGTGTCTGTGTCCTAATTACCACACTTGCGACCAAAAGCGCATCTGTTTGTCGCCTTTCGAACAGACGGGTCAAATCCACTCCGTTCCAACTTCACTATTGGAAGCACTCATCGGTTGGGGAGGCGAAATGGAACGTTCCCTGTTAATTGAGATGACGCGCGACAAATATGTCGAGCGGTGCAAGCAACGGGCCTTCGATCATCTCGACCGAGGCGATCTTAAGAACGCGGTCGCCGCGTTTGTCGGCAATATGAAGGCGCGTCCCGATTGCGAATTGCCACACTACTTGGCAACGATTGGCGCTTCGCTGCTAACGGCGAACGATGCGCTCGGCTGGAGGACGCTCATTGAAGGATTGAGGTGATGGTCCGATGATCAAGCCAGCCAAGTCTGGCGGTCAATCTGACAAGGAACAAGCCGAGCACATCGAGCGGACGCTGATGGATGAGCGCGGGCCTTAGGGGGCGGGGATGGCGCACTACCGAGCTTACCTTTTGGATAACGACCGCCAGGTTATAAGCGTGGCCAATTTGCAGTGTGCCGACGAGCAGGAAGCACGGGACAGAGCCATCGCACCGTTGAGTCGCCCAATGAGTGCGATGGCCCGATCTCTTACCTCGGTAGCGGTCGGCAATGTGTCAAGAGCCTTCGAACGCAGTATTGTCCGATTGTCGTGGTGCTCCACCCATGGGTCGAATGGCTTCCTCAGGGCGGCCTCCCAAGCGGCGATGTCTCGGTCCCTACCCTGGACCGCGGCTCCCCA
>WNGR01002855.1_pt1 | contig 19557 bp, 20 predicted proteins | sample 5407581 | NCBI WGS metagenome assembly WNGR01 (sample SAMN13153383, study PRJNA577476) | soil metagenome | isolation source: 80 cm soil or saprolite under Garry oak tree replicate 2 | place: USA:California | collected 2016-06-15 | reverse complement strand
ATCAACGGCAGCCGACCAGCGGCGATGGCGTGCTCCGACGTGATGGGTAGTTCGCGAAAGCCGCTGGCGAGGATGCGTTCAGGGAGATCCGGCGGCTCACGGAGCTTCCCGATCGCCTGCTTGATGGCGACTTCCCAGACGGTTGCCGGGCTGACGTACACATCCGGTTCGTGATCGAGCCTGGCCTTGATGTCGTCCGACAGCGTCGGATCGTCCGCCAGCCACCAGAGCACCACATGCGTGTCCAGAAGCAGGCTCACGGCGTCAGACCGAAGTCTGCCGCGATGCCTTCGTTGACCTCGCGAGAGTCCCAGTCGTCGGCGATGAGGAGTTTGCCGGCCAGCGAGCCGCGGCCGGACCGCGACACCCGGCGGATCAACGGGATGACCTTGGCAACCGGGGTGCCGGCACGACTGATGATGATCTCCTCGCCGTGTTCCACGCGGTCGATGATGCGTGACAGATTGGTCTTGGCATCGTGGATGTTGAACTGAGCGGCAGCGTCGCTGGACATGGACAAGCCTCCTTAGCTAAGAGGTTAGTCCATCCAGGATATGACAGCCAGCCCTCACCAGTTCTCGCACAAGGCAGCCAGGAACCGGTCATGGAAGACGTTCGGGTAGGAAGAAACCTCGTACCTGACATTCAGTGCCTCCTTTGGCGGCGACATCCGGTTCACCGCGCGTTACCAGCGTCGTGAGCGCATCGGCGCGCTTGCTGGCGAACCGCTGTCGCTCGGCGGTACGGCCATCTTGGAGACGATGCTGCACGAAGCAGCGCACGCCTTGGCCTGCGTTCGTGGAGTCAAGGACTGCTCGCGGTCAGGAAACCGCTACCACAACCGCCGTTTCGCCCAGCTTGCCGAAGAACTCGGTCTTATGCCACCAGGTCGGCCTTTGGCTGACCGTGGCTACAGTCGTTGCACGCTCGAAGCCGCGACCGCCGCGACGTACCGAACCACGATCGAAAACCTCAACGCTGGCGTCGTCGCCCATCTTGAGCAGCCCGACAAGCAGACCCGTGCTGGTCGCGCTGGGCGGCGCGTGGCTGTGGTCTGTACGTGCGGTCGCCGTCTCCAAATCACGCCACGGACCTACGAAGACGGCCCGATTGTCTGCGGTAGATGTGATTCGGTGTTTCAATCGCTTTGATCCTGGCGACCACCAGCTACGGAGCGCCACCCCAACAGGCTGTGCAGCCGACTTCCGTTCATGCCACAGCCGGGCTTTGCGCTCCGTCCGGAGCCGTTCGCTACTGTCCTTCGGTGTGCTCCGTCGTCGCCAAGGAGACCCATGAGCCAAGCCCGCGAAATCGAGGTCAAGTACCGCGTCGCCGACCTGGGCCAGGTCGAAGCGGCGCTCCATCAACGCAGCCTGTCCCTGTCGCGGCCCGTCCACCAGGACGACCAGGCGTACGCCGAGATCGACTGGCAGTATGGCATGGGCAAGCTCGGCCGCTCCTTCGTGCGCCTCCGTACCCAGGACGGTCACCACGTCTTTACCCTCAAGCGCCCGGATGCCAACGAGCTGGCCTGCCACGAGTACGAAACCGCCGTGGCCGACCGCGAACAGATGCACGCCGCCATCCTGGCGATTGGGCTTCTACCCACGACGCGCATCATGAAGACCCGCCGCACGGCCCGGCACGGCGACCTGTCGCTGTGCCTCGATGACGTCGAGCACATCGGCGCGTTCTTCGAGATCGAGAAAGTCATCGGGCCAGAGGAGTCCGGCGAAGCGGTGCAGGCCGAACTGGATGCCTTCGCACGGTCGCTCGGGGTGGAGCTGGAGCGAACCGCCGACACCTACGACTCACTCGTCCGGGCCGCCCATATGGCGGCCGTTTAGGGTGCGCGACTGCCGATGTGATCCAGGATGACCGGCACGAGCGCCACCACGACTTGTTCGGCCGACCGCCGCCGTACGTCATGGCAGACAACTGGATAGCCGCGCTCCGTCAGTTCCTGCGCCGCCTCCTGGTACAGCCGGGCTTCCGCCTTCCCAGCGGCGACGCCGCCGCGATGGAAGCGGCTGTAAGTGCCACGACGGCCAGCGCGGGCGCGAGCCCGAGCCGGGTCGCCGGTCAGGATGACCGTGAGGTCGGGCCGCTCGGCGTATCGGTTGAGCGCCCAGATGTACGACACGTCAACACCGTCAAGCCGTTGCAGCACAAGGGATGTGGCGACGTAGCGGTCACAGACGACAAGCTTGCCCTCAGCCAGCGCCGGCCGGATTTCGGTGTCCAGGTGGTAGTAGCGATCCGCTGTCACCAGGCACGCCAAAGTTAGTTAGGCCACGAAGAAGCCCGGCCGCGTCATGCTGCCGCTCGCCGTTCGTACTGCACGCGGGACAGCTCAACCAGACGCCGCCGTACTTCCGCGACCCTGGCCTCGCCGAACTGGATGTTGACGGAGAAGTTGAACTCGTCGCGCCCGCGCATGGCCTCGTCCAAGCCGCCCTCGGTCAGATCGACGGCGGTGTAGTCAAGGAGCTGCTCGGGGCTGTACTGGCTGGTGGCGACGATCCGGTCCCACTCCGGCGTACCAGGATAGGGGCGGAACTCGAAGACGCTGGAGCGGAAGCGACCGGGTTGCCCGGCGGCAATCGCCCACAGCTCGTAGACCAGCCGCACAGTGTCCTCCAGCTCCTCCCGCGTCTCGGTCGGGAAGCCGAGGATGAAGTACCCCTTGACCGAGATGCCGCGCTGGGTCAGGCGCCGCACCACCGAGCGGGTCATCTCCGGTGTGATGCGCTTGCCCATGTAGCGGAGCAGCCGCTCACTGCCGGATTCGATGCCCAGCGCCACTTCGCGCAGTCCGTTGGCGACCAGGACGTCCAGCAGCTCGTCGTGCGCCCGGTGCAGGATATTGATGCGCCCGGTGGCGTCCCAGACGTAGCGAGTGCCGATGCGCTGCTCCGTGAAGGCCGCCATGCACTTGCGGATGAAGCGCTCGTAGCCCAGGAACAGGTCGTCGACGAAGCGGAAGGCGGTCACGCCGTAGGCAGCGTGCAGCTCGTCCATCTCCTCGATGATGTTCTCGGGCGTGCGCGTCCGGATGGTGATGTCCGGGTTGGCGCTGACAGCCCCGCCGCAGAACGAGCAGTCATACGGGCAGCCGCGGGCACCAACCATGTTCGCCTCGATCCTGCCGTCCGCGGCGCTACACCGTTTTCACGACACTCCCAATAGACTCGCTTCGATGACCTGTGCCCCATTTGCCAAACTTGGAAGATGCCGGAAGAAGGGGCGATCCTCCGCTCCGCCTGGTGGGGCTCTGCGACCCAGGGCCCGGCCGGGCATGCGAAAGCCGGGAGGCGAGACACCTCCCGGCTACTCGACCGCCGAAGACTTCCTACTTAACGGTCACCGACAGTGTTGCTTCCGGATGCTCGGTGCTGCTGCAGGTGAAGGTACCCGTCGTGGAGAACATGACGGACTTCGTCTCGTTCTCCGCGATCTTCGTCGTGCCGACCCCTGCGTCGGGCTTGCACGCGATCGAGTGGTCCTCGTCGGTCTTGTTCTCGATGCCGAGAGCACTGCCCTTGCTGAGCTGCACGCTTGTCGGCGAGAACGAGTACGCGTCCGGCGGTCCGACCTTCTCGGCGATGCTGACTGTGCTCGCAGCTGTCTCGTTGGCGTCGCTCGTACTGCTCTTGCTGCCGCATCCGGCGATCGGCAGGAGTGCGACGGTGAGGACGCACGCGGCGGCTGATGGGCGGCTGAGCAGGCGGAGGGTCGGACGCATGGGGATTCTCCTCTTCGGGTTGGTCACCGGGGTGTGGCGCACGATCGTGTGTGGTGCGGGCCGAGCGGCTAGACGTGGAGGTACAGCTGGTCGCCCTGAACACTGACGACCGCCGGTGCCAGTGGGCGTTTGGGCGGCCCGGACACCGGCACGCCATCGTCGATCCGGAAAACACCGGGATGGCACGGACAGTTGATTTTTCGATCCGAGATGCTGTCGACCAGGCAGCCGGCATGCGTACATGCGGCATTGAACGCCTTGAAGGTACCGGCGGCCGGCTGCGTGACCACCACCTTCTGCGCGCGGAAGATCTTGCCGCCGCCGACCGGGATTTGTGATGTCGCGCCGAGCATGTGTAGTGTGCCGTCGCCGGCGTCGGGGGTGGTGGATGAGCTGAAGCCCAACCAACGGGGTAGCCGCTCGGCGAGGGTGGCGGCCAGACCACCGGCCATCGCCGCGGCGAACAGACCGCGGCGGCTGGCCCGCAGCGCACGGTGCCGACCGATCCAGTTGTCATGCGTCGGTTCCGGGATCAGGGCCATCAGTCATCCTTCCGGGGTGGGGGCCGTTTCCCGGTCGTCGAGGCTGGCCGTATCGTTCGTCCCGGCCCTGCCGTGGGATGGCGCACAGCCGCCATCTGACCTTCCGTAGCCATCTGGCCACGCATGACGATTCCTTCCTCCGTCGAGCGCGAGGTGCCTCACGGTCTACTGGTACGTCGCCGACGACCGCATGGTTACGCCGCTGATCTGGGTCGGTGGCCGAGCGAAAGAATGACGGATGGAGGAATCGAGGCAGAGGAGAAGGACCATGAAACCGTCCCGTATCCGCACAGCGAAGGCATTCTGGCGTCCGTCGTACTCGTCGCCACCGCGCTGCTCGTCGTCCCCGAACCGGCCATGGGTACCACCGGATCCGCCCCGCGGGCGCAAGCCGGCAGCACCGTCGACCTCCCCTGCAACCTCGCGTTCCAGTTCGAGTTCGACCGCACCAGCCTTCGGGCCGCCCGGGTCGCCGCGGCCATGGGATTCTGCACCTCGCCGAACGGCTCGAGCCCGAACCTGTCCGCCGCGACGGTAACCGGGCACGGCAGAGCCGACGCGTGTCCACAGGCCATCGTCACCGGTACCGGAAAGGACACCTGGCTCACCGCCGATTTCACCCCGGCGACGAGCGAGTTCACCTTCACTCTCGACCTGGTGCACGGGACGGCCAGCGCGAGGGTCACCAGCGGCGTACTCGCGGGCGATACGATCACCGCGGCGCCGGCCAGCGCCGAAACGACCGCGGCGACCTGCCCCAACGGCATGACCGGACTCAAACGGCTGGATGTCCCCCAGACCACCGTCACGTTCAGTCACTGACCACGACGCGTTGTGTGCGCGCCGCGCCGGCGCGCACACGATACTGACGCCGGCCCGAGTTGGCGACCCTACGCGACGGCCTCACCGGGCCGGACACGGTGGTCACCACGCTGCGACCGTTGGCCGCCGGCGAGGCGGTGGACGTGGTCGGGCGGTTGGTCGCGGCCGCACCGGGACCACGGCTGCGCCGCCCCGCCGGGCAGGCCGGCGGCAACCCGCTGTACCTGCACGAGCTGGTCGACGCCCTGCTGCGTGAGGAAGGGGTACGGGTGGCGGCCGGCGTCGCGGAGCTCGTGGGGGCCACAGATGATCACGGCGGCGGCACCCGACAGGGTGTCGCCGCCGCGTTGTTGACCCGACGTGGACCGCGATCAGTCCCCGGGCACGACTTGGCCGGTCTCCTGTACGACGTTTCCGGAATAGGTCTCATCAGCGCAGTCCGTGGTCGCGCCGTAGACGCCCACCTTGGGGTGGAATGCGGTGGTGAAATGGTTGTTGAGCACCCGGTAGTTGACCCCGGTACCGCCGTCGCAGTAGAGGGTATATGCCCCACCGGCCAGCAGATTGTCCTCGATGAGTACGTTGGTGTCGCTACCCCGGTTGCTGATGATGGCCGACGTGCCGTCCTGGTGATCGGTCGTGTTGTACGAGTAGATCGTGTTATGGCGAACCGTGATATTGGCGGCGTCGTGCAGCAGTACCGGCTTTCCGCTGGCGTCGCGGGCGTACTTGCCATTGACGATCTGGTAATGGCCCTGAGCGAACTGGATACCGTCCGTGTGGGATTCGGCGCTGTTGTAGAGGTTATGGATGTAGCTGTCTTCGACCGTTGCGTCCTGGTCGATGTCGAACCCGTTTTCGCAGTCGTGGATACCGACGCGGCTGGCGGTGAAGTTCGTGTCGCCGACGCCCGTGCCACTCGTACCCAGGCAGCTGACCTCGGTGTCCTCGATCAACAGGCCGGTGCCGGTGTACACGCCGTCGAAGCTGGCGATCACGATCGAGTTGCGGCAACTGACCTTCGAGCGGCGGATGGTGACACCCGGTGCCCGGACGTTGACGCAGCCGCGAATGTCCTCGCGATCGATGACGGCGTTGGGCGTACTGATGACCACGTCGCCGTTGACTGTCGTCAGCGCGGTTCCGGCTGGTACGCCGGTGCACGTCTCGTTCGGGTACCCGGGCAGGGCACAGGGGCCGCCGTTCGGTGGCTTCGCGGGGGGTGTGCTGGTGGACTGGGAGGGGGTCGGCGACGCCGATACCGTCGGTGACGGCATGGGGCTGGCCGTGGGGCTCGGCGTGGGGTGGGGATGAGGATGCCGGTGCGGGTGGTGCCGTGTCGAGGAGCTGGCGAATGCGATGCCCGACCCCGCGACAGCGACGGTGACCAGAACTGCCAGCGTGGCCATGAGTGGTTTTCGCATCAATACCGCCTTTTCTTCGGGTAGTTTCGTAGTGCACGCGCGCATTCGAGCGGCGGACCAACACAACGACCATCACGGGCAGCATCGAATCCCGGTATACCGGCGATGCGGCGATTCCGCGACGAGCTCCCGGGACGGGGGACGTCGCGCACCCGGTTGAGGATGCCACGGGTCGCCTCGTTACACATCCGTTACCGCCGACATTGGCACATGTAATCGATTGAACTCGATGTCGCTACATTTTGTGCCGGCGCCGGAACAAAGCGTCAGGCAATTCGATAGGCGCTATTCGGCGCCCGGAGATCTTGGACGTTTGTACCCCCTCCAGGGGGCAGGAGTCCAAGATCTAGTCCTTTGGCTGCTTCTTCTTGCCCTTGTCGCCGGGGGCCGCCGCCGCGCCCTGGCCACCCTGGCCGCCCCCGCCGCCGCTCACCTGCTGTCCGGCGACACCGACGATGATCGGCTCGCACGGAGTCTCGCCGATGGAGAACTGCGCCGGCATCGGGTTGGTGCCGTGGTACGTGCCATGGAACGGCAGGATCTGCTGGGCTCCGGGGGCGAGGGCGGCGGCGCGGACCCGTACCGCGGTCCCGTCCTGGATCCACTGGGCGCCGGTACCGGTGACCCGCTGGTCACCGTGGACGAGGAAGACCAGTGTCGTGTCGGGCAATGCCTGGGTACCGGTGTTGCGTAGCGTCAGATCGCCGGCGAAGGCCTGCCCGTCGTCGCTGCGCAGCTGATAGGTGACCTGGCAGGCGGGTACCGTCTCGAGCGCCGCCCGGGCCGGTTGCCGGAAGGCGGCGACGCTGCTCTGGCTCGACCCGCCGCCGAGGACGCCGAGTGTCGCCACACCGGCGACGGCCAGCGCGCCCGCGGTCGCGAGGCCGCGCCGGCGGAAGCCGTACAGCGGGGAGAGCGCCGGCAGGACCGTCCGGATCCGGCTGGTGTTCTCGGCCGCCCGGTCCCAGGCGTAGGCGAGCCGGCGGGCATCGGGTCGGTCGGCGGGGTCCTTGGCGAGGCACCGGCCGATCAGGTGGCCGACCTCGTCGGGCATACCGGGGAGCCGGGGCAGCGGAGCGGGCTTGCGGACCAGGTGGGCACGCAGGAGCTCGGCACGGGTGTCCACCTCCCACGGCAGCCGGCCGGTCAGCATCCGGTAGAGGAGCAGGCCGAGGGCGTAGACGTCGGAGGCGACCTGCGCCGGGCCGCCGGTCAGCCGCTCCGGGGCCACATAGGCGGGGGTACCGAGGACGCAGCCGTCCGGCGCCGGGTCGTGGCACTCGCCGATCTCGGCGGAGATCCCGAAGTCGACCAGTTTCACCCCGGAAGAGCCGATCATCACGTTGCCCGGCTTGACGTCGTGGTGGACGAGGCCGGCGTCGTGCACGGCGGCGAGCGCGGACGCGATCTCGCCGCAGATGCCCACGGCGCGGCGCCAGGACAGCGGACCCTTGTGCAACTCGTCGGAGAGGCTCGGGCCGTCGATCAGTTCCATGACCATGTACGGGACGTCCTGGTGCTGTCCGAAGTCGTACACGGTGTCCACGTGCGGGTGGCCGAGTCGTGCGGCAGCTCGGGCTTCTCGTCGCATACGCTCACGAAACGCCCCATCGCTCACGTACCCTTCGGCTAGGACTTTGACGGCCACGGACCGGCCCAGGATCTCGTCGTGGCCGCGCCACACGACGGACATGCCTCCGGTGGCGATCTGCTCGATCAGCCGGTACCGGCCCCCCAAGGTCTCCACGTCCTGCCAGTGCCCGGTGCCTCGGGGCTTTACACATGGCTGGTCGGGAAACGCCGAAGAAGCACGAGGAGGACCCGGCATGGCAAGCGTGTTCAGGCCAGCGACCGCGCTGCTGGACCGGATGTCGTATGCCCGGAAGATCGTGGTGCTGGCGCTCGTGATGGCGCTACCACTGGGCATCGTGTCCCTGGCCTACGTCGGAGTCCAACGCGGCCAGATCGCCTTCACCGACCGCGAGCGCGTCGGCGTGCGGTACCTCGGGTCGCTGCTGGATGTGTCGCTGCACGCGATGGACGCACGGGACCGGGTGGCCAACGGTACCGACCCGGCGGCCGCGAGGGTGGACGACGCCGTCGCCGCGTTGAATGCGGTCGATGCGAGCGCCGGCGCCACCCTCGGGGTCTCCGACACCTGGCGGGAGGTGCGGAACTCGCTGCGGATAGCGGCCACCGGCGGGGCGCTCAGCACCTGGAACACCGCCGTCGACGGGATCCTCGCACTGATCTCGAAAGTCTCCGACACGTCCAACCTCACGCTCGATCCGGACCTCGACTCGTACTACGTGATGGACGCCCTGGTCTTCCGGCTGCCGGTGGTGCTGGACCTGATGCTGCGGGGTACCGACTCGGCGCTGGCGGCCACCGGCGGGAAGGTGGTCACGTCCCGCGCCGTCCTCGTCGACCTCGCGGTCGACGCGGCCCAGGCCGCGCCGAACATGGCCGCGCTGTCCGACGGCATGGGCAAGGCCATCGGCGCCACCGCCAACGACTCGCTCAAGGGCCAGCACGAGCCGGTCAAGCAACTCGTGGCGCTGTCCCATTCGATCGGAGACGGGCTGCGGCAGGCAGCGGCTGCGGGCGTGCCGGTGACGATCGACCCCGGTGTGCTCGCCGACGCCACCCAGCGCGTCACCGCGATGATGCACACGCTGGTACCCGTCCTGGACGACCTGCTCGCCACCCGCGCGGCCGGGCTGACCGGCAAGGAGTACCAGGTTGTCGGCCTGGGGCTGGCCGCCTTCCTGCTCGCGGCGTACCTGATGGCCGGCTTCTGGCGCTCGGCCACGACAGCGCTGCGCGGGATGGTCACCGCGCTGGGCGCGGTGTCCGAGGGCGACCTGACCGCGCGGGTGACCGCCTCCTCGCGGGACGAGATCGGGAAGATGGCCGTGGCGCTCAACGACGCCATGGACCGCATCCGCGACCTGTTGCACGGCCTGGCCCACAGCGCGGCGGACGTGTCCCGGTGTTCGCAGGAGCTCAGCGAGGTCAACAGCAGCCTGCTGGAGGCCGCCGCGGGTACCGCGCGCCAGGCCGCGGCGCTGGGCAGCGGGGCGGGGGAGGTGTCGACGGACGTCAGCACGGTCGCCGCCGGTACCGAGCAGATGTCGGCCGCGATCCGGGAGATCGCGCTCGGCTCCGGTGAGGCCGCGCGGGTGGCCGGCGAGGCGGTCGACGCGGCCGCCGCGACGCACGAGACGGTGACCCGGCTCGGGCGCAGCTCGGAGGAGATCGGCGACGTGGTACGGGTGATCACCACGATCGCTGAGCAGACCAACCTGCTGGCGCTCAACGCGACGATCGAGGCGGCCCGGGCGGGCGAGTCCGGCAAGGGCTTCGCCGTCGTGGCCAACGAGGTCAAGGACCTCGCCCAGGAGACCGCGAAGGCGACCGGGGACATCATCCAGCGGGTGGAGGCGCTGCAGACCGACACCGGAGCGGCGGTTTCCGCGATCGAGCGCATCGCCCAGGTGATCGGCCAGATCAACGACATCCAGGCGACGATCGCCTCCGCTGTCGAGGAGCAGACCGCGACCACCAACGAGATGAGCCGGAGCCTGGGCGGCGTGGTCACCGCGTCCAGCAACATCGCTCAGGCCGCTGAGCAGGTCGCGGCGCAGGCGGACCGGGCCTCGTCCGGGGCCGGTGCGACCGGTCGGGCGGCGGAGGACCTGGCCGGTACCGCAACCGAACTGCGCGGGTACCTTAATCAATTCCGGCTGAGCTGAGACCGCACCGTTGTCCGGATAAGGCACACTGATGGCGTTGTGGAGACGGTAGCTGGCCGGTACCGGCTCGTCGAACGGCTCGGGGCCGGCGGGATGTCGGTGGTCTGGCGCGGGTACGACGAGGTACTCGGGCGGCCGGTCGCGGTGAAGCTCATGGCCGCGGGGCTCGTCGCGGATCCGGACCTGCGGGGCCGGGTGCGCCGGGAGGCGCGTGCCGCCGCCCGGCTGTCCCATCCGCACATCACCAACGTGTACGACTACGGCGAGGCCGCCGACGGCACCCCGTACGTGGTGATGGAACTCGTCGACGGGCAGTCGCTGGCGCAGCGCCTCGCGACGGCGCCGCTGTCCTGGCGCTCGGCTGTGCGGGTGGCGGCCCAGGTCGCCTCGGCACTGGCCGCCGCGCACGCGCAGGGACTGGTACACCGCGACGTGACGCCGGCCAACGTGATGCTCTCCCGGGGCGGGGTGAAGGTCGTCGACTTCGGCATCGCGGCCGCGGTGGGGGAGCGGGACCGCGCGGTTCTCGGTACCCCTTCGTATCTCGCCCCGGAGCAGCGGGCCGGCGGCCCGGCGCAGGCGGCGACCGACGTCTACGCCCTCGGCCTGCTCCTCTACCACGCCGCCACCGGCCGGCTGCCCCGACCGCCGGGCCTGCAAGGGGTACCGCGGGACGGCGCCGCGGTGATCGCGGCCTGCCTGTCGACCGACCCGGCGGCCCGGCCGGGCAGCGCGGTGCTCGCCCGGCGCCTGGCCGAGCTGGCCGATCTGGCCGAGCGCCAGCCGGTGGTGGGCTCCGCGCCCGCGCCGCGGCCGGTGGCGCGGCGGCCCGGCGCCGGCACCCGGGTGCTGACGCAGCGGCAGGAGGTACCGCCGCAGCCGTGGCTTCCACACCGGCCGCGGCGCTGGCCGTGGACCCTGTCCGGCCTGGTCGTGCTGGTGCTGACGTTCCTTGCCGGAGTGATCTTCGCGGACGGCCGGCACAACCTGCCGGTGCAGGCGAACCCGGGCCGGAGCACCCCGCCTCCGGCGTCGCCACCGGCTCCCACCACGCCGGCCGCCACCTGCGTGATCAGTTACAAGGTCACCGCCACGGTGTCGTCCGAGTTCGGCGTCGACCTGAGCATCCGCAACGCCGGCACCAGCGACATCTCCGGTTGGACGCTCGTGTTCGACCTGCCCGGCGAGCAGAAGCTGCGGTTCGGCTGGGCGGGGCAGTGGGACCAGGAAGACCGGACGGTGACCGTGCGCGACCTGATCTACAACGCCGGGCTCGGTGCCGGCAAGTCGGTCTCGATCGGCTTCGTGGGTACCCACGGCGACAAGGGCAAGCCGACCCGGTTCAGCCTCAACGGCGCGCCCTGCCAGGCGGGGTGACTCCTTACAGGGTCCTCACCGCGCTCCGGATTCTTCTGCGGGCACCCTACGCTCGGGAGATGGCCGAAAGCATCCTGGTTGTCGACGACGATCCCACGGTCAGCGACGTGGTGCGGCGGTACCTGGAGCGGGCCGGGTACGCGGTCACGCTGTCCGCGGACGGGCGGGACGCGCTGGCCGCGTACGAGCGGATCCGGCCCGACCTCGTCGTGCTCGACCTGATGCTGCCCGGGCTCGACGGGCTGGAGGTGTGCCGGCGGCTGCGCAGCTCGGCGTCGGGGGTACCGATCGTGATGCTCACCGCCCTCGGCGAGGAGGCCGACCGGGTGCTCGGGCTGCAGCTCGGCGCCGACGACTACGTGACCAAGCCGTTCTCGCCGCGCGAGCTGGTACTGCGGGTGCAGTCGGTCCTGCGCCGGTCGGTGGCCCGGCCTCCGGTGGCGCCCGAGGTCCTCGTCGACGGCGGGCTCACCGTGGACGTGGCCCGGCGGATCGCCCGGCTGGACGGTACCGAGCTGGCGCTCACGGTACGGGAGTTCGACCTGCTGGTCTTCCTCATGCGGCATCCCGGGCGGGCGTTCAAGCGCGCCGAGCTGCTGGAGGCCGTCTGGGGCTGGACGTTCGGCGACCAGTCCACGGTGACCGTGCACGTCCGGCGGCTGCGCGAGAAGGTGGAGGCCGACCCGGCCGACCCGAAGCGGATCCTCACCGTGTGGGGCGTCGGTTACCGGTACGAGCGGGTCTCGTCAGGTGGATAGCGTCCTCGTCGTCGCGGCCGTGCTGGCGGTACCGGTGCTGGGTGCCGTCGCATACCGGTTCATCCGCGGCGCATCGATCGTATGGCATATCTGTCTGCTCGTCGCCGTCTGCGTGCTTACGGTGATGACCGGGATCGTCGCGGTCTCGCAGGCCATGTTCATCGACGAGCATGACCTGTCCACCCTCCTGTGGGTGGTGGCCCTGTCCGGAACGGTGAGCCTGGCCGTCGGGTGGTTGCTCGGGCGCCGGCTGGCCGCGGCGGCGATGTGGGCGGCCGAGGCGCGGGAGCAGGAGCGCGCCGCCGAGGCGAACCGGCGGGATCTGGTCGCGTGGGTGTCGCACGACCTGCGTACCCCGCTGGCCGGGATGCGGGCGATGGTCGAGGCGCTGGAGGACGGCGTGGTGGCCGACCCGGAGACGGTGGCCGAGTACCACCGCCGGATCCGGGTGGAGACCGACCGCATGGCCGGGCTGGTCGACGACCTGTTCGAGCTGTCCAGGATCACCGCCGGCGCGCTGCGGCTCACCCTGGAACGGGTCGCACTCGGCGATGTCATCTCCGACGCGGTCGCCTCGGCGGCACCGGTCGCGGCCGCGCGGGGGGTGCGGCTGGTCGCGGCGCAGGCCGGCTGGCCGGTGGTCCGGGCGAGCGAACCGGAGCTGTCCAGGATCGTGGCGAACCTGCTGCGCAACGCGATCCGGTACACCCCTTCGGACGGTACCGTCACCATCAGCGGCGGCCGCGACGCGGACGGCGGCTGGTTCGCGGTGACCGACGCGTGCGGCGGGATCCCCGACGCGGACCTGCCGCGGGTGTTCGACGTGGCGTTCCGCGGCGAGACCGCCCGTACCCCCGGCTCCGGCGGCGGCCTGGGCCTCGCCATCGTCCGCGGCCTGGTCGAGGCGCACCACGGCGCGGTGGCCGTGCGCAACGTGGATGGTGGCTGCCAGTTCGAGGTGCGCCGGCTACAGCTCGTCGAGCGCCCGTGAGCAGGGGCAGTCCCGGTCCTTCGGCAGCCCGGCGAGGACGTCGAAGAGCAGGCCGCGCAGGCGTTCGATGTTCTCCCCGAACACCCGGAAGACCTCCTCCTGGGTCACCCCGTGGTCGCCTTCGACGCCGGCATCGAGGTCGGTGACCAGGGCGATGGCGGTGTAGCAGACAGCCAGTTCGCGGGCGAGCACCGCCTCCGGATGTCCGGTCATATTGATGACAGCGCCGCCCATCGAGGTGTACCAGCGCGACTCGGCGCGGGTGGAGAAGCGCGGCCCCTCGACGACGACCATGGCGCCGGTGTGGGTCTGGATGCCGTTGTCTCCTGCTTTGCCGGCGGCTACCGCTCTCCCGACGGGGCAGTACGGATCGGCGAAGTTCACATGTACCGCGCGGTCGTCGTAGAACGTCTGGACCCGGCCACTGGTGCGGTCGATGAGCTGGTCGGGGATGACGAACGTGCCGGCTTTGAGCTCGGGACGCAGGCCGCCGACCGCGCAGGGTGCGACGATCTGGCGTACCCCCAGCGCGTGCAGCGCCCAGATGTTCGCGCGGTACGGGATCCGGTGCGGCGGGTACCGGTGGTCCTTACCGTGCCGCGGCAGGAAAGCCACCCGACGCCCATCGACGGTGGCGACCGTGATCGGGTCGGAAGGCGGCCCGTACGGCGTGTCCGGCTGGTGTTCCTCGGCGTCGGGAAGAAGAGCATAGAGCCCGGAACCGCCGATGACGGCGAGGTCGGCGAGGACGGTCACGGACAGACCTTAACCGGGATGCGAACGGCAGGCTATCGTGCGGACATGGCGTTGACCACGGACCCGGGCGAGCACACCGGCCGTTCAGCCGTAGGCGGGTCCGAGTAGACATGCAACCGGAACCGAGGATCGGGGGAAGCGCCATGGAGTCGCTGACCGGGCGGCTGCTGGTGGCGACCCCCTCCCTCAAGGACCCGAACTTCGAGCGCACCGTCGTGCTCCTCGTCGCGCACGAGGAAGGCGGCGCGCTCGGCGTCGTGCTGAACCGGGCGACCGAGGTACCGGTGGCCGACGTCCTGGAGGGCTGGGCGCCGCTGGCCGGCGAGCCGGCTGTGGTGTTCGAGGGCGGTCCGGTACAGCCGGAGGCGGCCATCTGCCTGGCCCGTACGCGGACCGGGGTACGGCGGATCACCGGGTTCAACCGGGTGTCCGGGTCGGTCGGGACGGTGGACCTGTCCGGCGATCCGGAGAAGCTGCGCGAGGCGGTGCTGTCGGTACGGGTCTTCGCCGGGTACGCGGGGTGGGCGGCGGGGCAGTTGGAAGGGGAGATCTCCAGCGGGTCCTGGTTCGTGTTCGAGGCGCTGCCCGGGGACGCCTTCGTGCCCCGCCCGGATGACCTGTGGTCGATGGTGCTGCGCCGCCAGGGCGGTATCACCGCGGCGGTGGCGATCTTCCCCGCCGACCCGGCCATGAACTGAGCGGGTCGCATATGACTGCCCAGGCCCGCCTGTGTACTATTGCGCGAGTGCCCGGCAGGTCCGGGTACCTGGGGCCGTGGCGCAGCTGGTAGCGCACCACACTGGCAGTGTGGGGGTCAGGGGTTCGAGTCCCCTCGGCTCCACCCTTTCTGACCAGGCAAGATTCAAGATCTTGCCTGGCCGCCGCTAACGGTGATCACGCACAGTCGGTCGAGTCCTCATCCCGTTAGCGGAGGAGATCGACCTGTGGCTATCTACAGCTACCAGTTGGCCCGCGGCCAGACCCGCTGGATGTTCACCATCGACCTGCCGTCGACCGCCGACGGGCGACGCCGGCAGATGAACCGCAAGGGCTTCGTGTCGCAGGACGCCGCCCTGGCGGCGGAGACCGAGGCCCGCAAGGCGTACGCCCGCGCCGACCTCGTGGCCGACGGCAGCCTTGCCGCCGAACTGGAGAACTGGCTCAGCGAGCGCGAGCTGGACCTACAGGCGACCACCTTGAGCAACTACCGCGACGTCATCGGTTATATGAAGCCGCATCTGGGTTCCCGGCAGGCGTACACCCTTGACAAGCGAGCGATCCACGATCTCTACCTCACGCTGCTCAAGAGGGGCAGCAAACGTGGGGGTCCGCTCGCCCGAGAGACCGTCCGGACCGTTCACCGCGTCCTGATGAAGGCGCTGAAAGATATGGGCATCACCATCGAGGGGGTGCGCGAGCCGCGCTCGGAGGACAAGGAGACCCAGGGCCGCAAGGGGGTCTGGACACCTGCGCAGGCCATGCAGTTCCTCCGTCACCATGCCGAAGACCGATTGATCGCCGCCTGGACGTTGTCCATCCTCACCGGGCTGCGACGCGGAGAGCTGGCCGGACTCAAATGGTCCCGTGTTGACCTTGAAGGCGGTGCCCTGATGGTGCACTGGCAGCGGACCACCACGCGCACCGGCGTAGTGGAGAAGGAGCCCAAGGGCAAGAGCAAGCGCACGGTGGCCCTCGGTCCCATGCTGGTCGCCGCTTTGCGCGCCCATCGGACGCGACAGGACGCGGAGAAGGCCGCCGCAGGCGATCTCTACGACGACGGCGGCTACGTCTTCTGCCGGGAGGACGGCCGACCCTATTATCCCAAGTACTTCACCGACAGGTGGGAGAGATGCTGCATCGCGGCAGGCGTGCCGGTGATCGTCTTGCATGACGCCCGACACACCTCGGCAACCACCGGCGCCGACGCCGGTGTACCGCAGCACGTCATGAAAAATCGGCTTGGCCACGCAAGCCGACGCACCACCGACGAGGTCTACACCCACGTGCTGGACCTGAGCGCCCGTAAGGCCGCCGAACTGATGGAGACCGCGATCTTCGGCCCAGCCCGGCAACCGGTTGACAACCGCCAGGCCAGCCGTGCCTCGCACCCCGCTCGGCGGCTAGCCGCTGCTCGCCGCCGGATCCGCCGCGCGGCGTAGCCGGCGAACGCCGTGGCCGCCGCCCGATACGCGGCGGCTACGGCCCGCCGACTCCCGGTCGCCCTTCGTTGACGCCGGTCAGGCCAGTTACCGGACTCGTAGACGTCGGCGACGACATGATCCACCGGCGCAGGTGGTGGTAGGTGTAGCGGCCGGTCTGCTTCTCGGCTGGGCCTGCCTGCACGCGGTCGGCGACGGCGCGGAGCTGGGCGGCGGCGGTCTGCGGGGAGACTGGGCCGGCAGCGGCCGGTACGCACACCGTGGCCGGTATGTGCCTCGTCGGACGCCGCGGCTGGACGACGGAGCGCAGGAGTACGCCGGCACCGGCGAGCGCGGCCACGACGAGTGCGACGGTGACCGCCGGGAGGATGCTGCGCCGCCGGCCGCCTGTGCGCGCCTGTGGTTCCGGGGTTGGGGTGTTCATGGTCGGGGGTGGCCTTTCTGCCTGGCGTGGCGGTTGGACGGTTCGTGGGGCGGGATGTTGCGGGGTGGACCTGCTGGAGGTGTGCAAGCTCAGGTGGGCTCGCTGCCGTAGAGGTCGTGCCACAGCCGGCGGAGGAAGTCGAGGTCGGTGTCCTCGTCGTAGAGCACAGCGGTTTCGAGCGCCCGTTCGGGGAGCTGTGTGGTGCCGCCGCGCAGGAGTTGCCGCAGTTCGTCCTTGAAGACGGGCATGTCGTCGTCGGTGGGGTCGGCGGCCCGCGCGATGAGGTGGTCGTAGGCGCTGTGGCTGGTGTCCGCTGCGGGATGGCAGTGGGCGCGCACGATCCGCAGCAAGGTGCGGAACGGCGCGTCGGAGTCGCCGAGCAGGAAGGCGTTGGGCTGCGCGGGTTGCACTCGTTGTCTCCCCAGGTGGATGGCGCACCGCCGGTCCGTTCGCGGGCGGGAGCGCCAAGGAGTGCCCCCGGGCGTGGCGGAGCACCCTGGTTGGGCGGTGGCTGTTGTTGGTGGTGCCAGGACCTGCCGGGGTACGGCTCAGGTCATCAGCCGTACACCGCGACGGACTTGTCACCAATGAGGGTTTCGACTACGTCTGCGACGACGATCGTTTCGGGTTCGGCTCGGCGCCGGATGTGGGTGAGCCGGTCGCGGACCTCGGCGCTTCGCATGGCCATGTACAGGGCGCTTTCCAGGCGCAGGATGGTCACCAGGGCACAGAGTGCGCCGCACTCCTCGTCGTGGCCTCGGCCGAGCACCGCGTAGGAGATCGCCCCGCGAGTCTGGACGTACGGCGTGGTGTCGGGAAGTACGTACACGGTGCGGGTGCTAAACATGCGTCGATGCACCACCGCCTGTAGCACGCCCATGTCGACGAGCTGGTTACGGATCCAGTCGTAGGTGCTGCCGGACAACCACTGGACCCAGGTACCGACGAGCCGCGGGGACAGGCTGGCAACGATGTGGCCGAGGACGCTGTCACAGAACGGGTCGCCGATGGGTTGCGCGGTCGCGGCGACGACGTAGCCGTCCCTGATGTAGATGCGCCGCGAAATGCCGAGCTGGATCAAGGCCGCGCCCGCCAGCCCGATGCCGAGGGCCGGTAGATGGACCAGGGGGCGGGCCTCGCTGTCGCGGCGGACGATGTAGTCGTGGGCGACGAGGAACAGCCTGTGGGGCAGCGGAAGCTGCCGCCCGGGCGTCCAGGCGGTGGGATCGGCGTGATGGCTGTGGGTCACGGTTTCGGTCATTGGTGGATGGCACCGAGGCGGCGCAGTTCTTGGTGGATGCCGGCGTAGGGCGAGATCCCGTCGAGGTACCGTTTGTCGATCTTCGCGACGACGGTGTAGTTCGGGTCGCACACGTTGCCGATGGGTGCCTGGCTGACCTGGGCGACCATCTGGTAGGCGTCGAGCAGGTCGAGGCTGAGCAGGTCGGCGACCCAGGTGACGAGGTCGTGGTGGGCCATGCGGTACGCGTCGTCGAGCGGGCGGGCCACGCCGACTGACATCAGCGCAGTGTCCGATTCCAGGCGCGGCCATGGGGTCGAAACGTGCTTCTGCAGGCCGACAACCAGAACGGTGTTCATCGCGGACTCGACGGCGACGCCGCACAGCTCGCCGTCGCCTTGGCGGCAGTGTCCGTCGCCGAGGGAGAACATCGCGCCTTCGACGTTGACACCGAAGTACGCGGTGACCCCGGCGCGGAGTTCGGGGGTGTCGAGGTTGCCGCCGTGCGCGTCCGGGACGATGGTGGCGCGGACCTCTCCGAAGGCGGGGGCGACGCCGACGGTGCCGTGCATCGGGTCCAGTGGCATCTCCACGCTGCGGTCGCCGTTGGCGGCGTACCAGCGGACGATGCCCGGGTCGGGTTCGACGTCGTAGATCCAGACCCGCTCGTCCAGCGGCGGTTGCAGGGTCGCGGTGGTGTGGGTGCTGGTGAGCGCACCAAAATGGGGGAAGGTCGCCGACACGGCCCAGTGTCGTGCCGGGGTGATCGACGCGAAGTGCAGCGCGAGGGTGTCGCCGGGTTCGGCGCCTTCGACGTAGAACGGTCCGCTGACCGGGTTGACGTTCGGGAGCATGCAGACCCGCGACGGCAGATCGCTGGCGGTACGGACCCGGCCGCCAAAGCAGTCTTCGGTGTACACCCGCAGGGCTTGGCCGGGTTGCAACCGCCCGACGGGCGGGTGGCCGCCGAAGGTGTACTTGAGCCCATGCTTGTCCGGCCGGTAGGAGAACAGCGGTTTCATCGGCGTCCCTCGGCGTAGGCCAGGTGGCGGCCGAGCGATGGCTTGCGGCCGGCGACGTAGAAGCCCACCAGGATGACAAGGCCGAGGCCGAGCCACGCCAGGCCGAGGCGCTGGGCGGCGACCTTGGCGTTGATCACGACATAGAGCAGGATGCCGAACCCGATGACCGGGAAGACCAGATGGGTGAAGACATTGCGGCGCCGACCGCGGCCACGGATGAAGTAGTGCCAGACCACCGACACATGGAGGACGAGGAACGCGGTCATCGCGCCGAAGTTGATGAGACTGGACAGCAAGGCGATGCCGTCGCTGCGGTGGGCCATGTACAGGCCCAGGCCGAGGGAGAGCACGGCGACGAGGCTGATCGCGTTGGCGGGTACGCCGTGGCGGATGGACACCCTCGCCAACGGCGACGGCAGTTGCCGGTCGCGGGCCATCGCGAATAACAGGCGGGAGGTCGCGACCTGGGCGACGAGGGCGTTGGCGATGCCCCAGGCGATCGCCGTGGCGGCGGCGGTCAAGGTGGCCAGCCACGCGCCACC
>WNGR01006340.1_pt1 | contig 19561 bp, 20 predicted proteins | sample 5407581 | NCBI WGS metagenome assembly WNGR01 (sample SAMN13153383, study PRJNA577476) | soil metagenome | isolation source: 80 cm soil or saprolite under Garry oak tree replicate 2 | place: USA:California | collected 2016-06-15 | reverse complement strand
GGCTTTGCTGAGGATTGATGAGGGTTCTTACGGAGTTTGCGTGCGTTGCGGCAAGCCAATCGATGAACGACGCCTGGAGGCGTTACCCACTGCTCGCTACGACGCGGCCTGCCAGGCGGCGTTTGAACAGGAGAAAGGAATTGGTACTCGACCCAGTCTCTAGCCTCGCAGTTGTCCAACTCGATCGTTCCAACTGGTATTCATGACCAACTACCTGGCATTGCCTGCCGGTGACGGCGCACCCGACGAAGTAAACGCGGTGATTGAAATTCCACGCGGCCAGACCAATAAATACGAATACGACAAACAGCTACATGTTTTTCGACTGGATCGAAATCTGTATTCGCCCGTGCACTATCCCGGTGATTACGGGTTCATTCCCAGCACGCTGAGCGATGATGGGGATCCGCTGGATGTGTTGGTCCTGGTCGATGCCGCGAGTTTCCCCGGATGCTTAATGACCGTAAGACCGGTCGGCATTTTGGAAATGGTCGACCAGGGAAAAAGCGACGAGAAGATTCTGGCGGTGGGAACTCACAATCCGATCTATACGGACATCCGCGATTACAGCCAGTTATATCCGCACGTCCTTCTGGAAGTCGAACACTTCTTTTCGATCTATAAAGAGCTCGAGGCTAAAACGACTCGCGTTGTTGGCTGGCATGACGCGTCCCGCGCGCGCGACGTAGTGACCGATTGTCTCAAGCGTTACGCGGGCAGGTCTTCCGCTTGAAGCCAAAGGCTCCCTCTCAACAACGTCCGTGCGCTTTGACTTTTCATATCCTGGCGAATTATGTTTCTGCCGTTCCTGAGTCGCTTCCTGAATTTCCAATCTCGGTTCCGTCGCGCAATAAATAAAGTTCAAAAAACGAGGAGTAGGTTCATGAAAATGCAGTCACTGAAGTTTCTTACAATTCTGGCAGTTGCGTCGGCCATCGTCGCTCTTGGCGCGTTGGCAAAATCTCCCGAAAGCCCGCAGCGGGTTAATGATTTCAAAATCACGGAACGCATGACCGTGCTTGGGCAATCATTCGAAATTACGACAATGATCAAAGGCGCTCGCGAGCGCAGCGAGCGACATCAGAAAATTGCCAGCATGCCTGCGGGCATGAACATGGACATGATCGACATTACTCAATGCGACATGCGGCGCACGATCCAGATCAACGACCGGGCGCGCAAGTATTTGATCACGCCGATGGAATCGGAGAACTCAGCTTCAGACACGGCCACCATGGGCCGGCCGGCAACTGCAGGCCCACCACAGCGCGGCGGAACCGTAACTTACGTCAGTTCGACCAGCGACACGGGCGAGCGCAAACAAGTGTTTGGATTCACAGCGCGACATTTGAAGAGCACGATGTCAACCGAATCATCTCCCGATGCCTGCAGTAGAGAGAACCTGCGAATTGAGCGCGATGGCTGGTACATCGACCTGAACACGGAATTCAGTTGCGCCATCGAGCGCCCGCTCCAGGTAAATATGCGGGCCCCGCGCGCCGGTTGTCAGGATCGCGTTCGCTTTCGCCGCAATGGCGCGATCAGGCTCGGTTATCCAATTCAGGAAACGACCACCATTTATGGAGGGGGCGAAGTCAACCCCACGATAACGAAAGAAGTAATCGAATTGTCGCGGCAGCCACTCGAGGCCGCGCTGTTTGACGTTCCCGCCGGTTACACAGAAGCGAGAAACCCGCAGGAAGTGTACGCGACGCCCTCGATGGCTCAGATAATGAAGGCGGCGCAGCAGCAACAACAGGGCCAGGAGAATCCCGCCCCCTCCTCGCTGCCGGACGTGGCAACTGCAAGCTCAAGCGAAGTGAAAATCGGTATGGTCCAATTCAACAATAAAAGCAACGCTTCGGTTTCACCCGACGAGCTGCGCGATCGATTGATTAGTCAAATCAACTCCGGCGGGGTTGAAGCGATTCCGCTTAATGCTTCCTCGCTGAACGAGGCGCAAACGGAAGCCAAGGTTAAGGGATGTAGCTTTATCCTGCTGACCGATATCAGCTCGATCAAGAACGCCTCAGCGGGCAAGAAACTGGGCGGGATATTCGGACGAGCTACGGGGGCCGATACCGGCGGTTCGGGTAAATCCGAAGCAAAGTTCGATTTCAAACTATACTCTACCGGAAATTCATCGCCGGCAATTCAATCCTCAGCAACCGGCAAGGAAGACAACCAGGACGCCAGCGTCAATGCTGCGCTGGAGCGCGAAGCGCAGGCAGTGGTCGCGGGCGCCCGAAAGAATTAGCGGCTGGTAAAATATTTCTTCCTGTTGGATACGGGCTACTGCCGTCACATTGTGATAAAGGCGAGCGGTAGCCCGCCTCTGAACGCGTCCCCGCGTCCCTTGATTCTCACGCTTTCGGATGCGACTTGTCGTAAACCTCAATCAGTTTTTCCATCGAAACGTGCGTATAGATTTGTGTCGTTGAGAGGCGTGCGTGTCCGAGCAGTTCCTGGATATCGCGCAAGTCAGCGCCGCTGTCCAGTAGGTGGGTGGCGAAGGAATGGCGGAGCGCATGCGGGCTGATGTCGTGAATGCCGGCGCACTGCCGAATGTATTTTTCGATCAGTCTTCCTACGGACCTCGTCGTCATGCGCGTGCCCTGATAATTCAGAATCAGGGGTTGCGCGTCGCGCTTCGTGGCGGGCGCGTTCGTTAGAAAGCGATCACGGACATCCAGATAATCCTTCAAAGCTTTCAATGCCGGATCGCCAAACGGGACAATCCTTTCCTTGCGACGCTTGCCGGTGACGCGCAATAAACGGTTCTTGAAATCAATATCGCGAAGATCCAAACCAACTAATTCAGAGACGCGGACGCCCGTCGCGTAGAGCAACTCCAGAATCGCCCGGTCGCGTTTCCCAAAGTCCGTTTCGGCATCCGGAGTTTCAATGAAGCGAACCGCATCTTCGATTGAAAGATGAACCGGCAGCTTCTTTTCCTTGCGCGGCGTGGCGACAAGCTTTGCGGGATTTACTTCGATTACGCCTTCACGCACGAGAAACTGACAGAAAGTGCGCAAGGCGGCCAGCTTGCGGGCGATGGAAGTTTTCTTCTTTTTGTCCGAGTGTAAGCTCGAGAGCCACTCGCGGATTGTGAGGTGGTCGATTTGTTTCAGGTCGGGTTCGGCGACTGTGGGGCTTTTCTGCTTTGCGACGGGCTTAATCGGTTGAGGAGGAACCAGGTAATCAATGAATTGTCTTAAGTCGCTCTCGTAATTCCGGAGCGTATGCGCGCTGACGTTGCGCTCATAGCGCAGGTGATCCAGGAATTGAGTGAGTAGTTCCTGGATCACAGAGTGAAGTCTTTGGCCACTCTACACCCGATCGCGAGACTTGACCAAAAACCCTTTGCGCGAGCGAACATGAGCATTAGGCGAAGTTTTCACGCTGACCGCGATCACATGATAGCGGCCGTCGCGTTTGTCAGGAGCAGGATAGTAACTGAGGATGTACTGTTGCGCGAGGTCCGCGGCAATTTGTGAAAACGCCCCATCCAGGTCGCCCACAGACTTCGGAATATATGCCGCGCCGCCGGTTTGCGAGGCAAATTCCTGCATGCGCCTTTCGGCTGCCAGATCGCGCACATTGGCGTTGTCGTAGATTCCCGTTTGCACGACATAGACCTGACATTCTTCCGTCAACAGCCGCTGCATTGTGGTGTCAAAATCGTAATGGCTGGTGGTGTCACGGCCGTCCGAAACGATGACGATGACACGACGACCGGCATAGGGCTTGAGATATACAATCGCCTCAAAAATAGCGTCATACAACGACGTGGCGCCGTCCGGCTTGCCGAAACTTTCAATCGTTTGCTCCAGGCGTCGCGCATCATTGGTCATCGGTTGCGAGAGCTCGACCTCAGTCGATACCGAGTAAACTGATGCCTGATCCGTCGGCCTCATGACGTTATGAAAGAACCGCGTCGCCGCACGCTTTTCGAACTCGCGCGATTCCATCAGGCTGCCGCTGTTGTCAAACAGCATGGCCATTCGCACCGGAGTTTCCGAACGGCTGATATCGCTGATCGTATTCACTTGTCCATCAACGCGAAGCTCGAAGTCCTCCAGTTTCAGGTTGGTAACGGCGATGCCTCGATTGTCCAACACGGTGGTTGGAACCGGCACCAGATTCGAGGTGACGCGCACTACTTCCGCTGAATCGTCGGTACTCGTTTTAGGAGCGCCCGACACGGATGAGTTGTTTTGTTGCGAGGCCGAACGTGAGGAGTTGGTCGATCGCGTTACCTGGCGGGCTTTCGCGTTGGTGTTGGTGTTCGAACCTGAATTCGAGTTGGGGTCAGGTTTTTGCTTTTGCCTTCCTGACTGTGAATGCGTGATTGTTGCCGCTAAAGCAAACAGAACGATAAGCGGTGCGATGACCAATGATCTTGAAACCGCGCTCTTCAGCACGCGCATTTGCGAGCTCGTGACGGCTATGTCGCCATCGCGAGCGCATCTTGTTTCGGATTTGACCTTAACCACTCGTTCCATTCTTTCAGCGCTAATTCAACCTGCAGTTGGTGCCGGTCACGTTTGCGCTTGACGGTACCTCGCTCATTGTCAGAAAGTGGTTCAAGCAACGCGAACGTGATATTCACCGGCTGATAATTCTTTGTCTCGGCGCTCGAGACATATCGTGCCAGGGCCCCAATTGCACTACGAAGCGGCGCTTCCAGGAGTTCGTTGTGACGGACAAGCCGTGCGGCATTCTTACCCGCCAGCCATCCTATCGCCACCGATTCAACATAACCTTCGACACCAGTTATTTGTCCGGCAAAGAAGATGTTTTGATGCGCGCGCATCTGCATGGTTGCCGCGAGCACGCGCGGCCCGTTTATATAAGTATTACGATGAATTTGACCGAATTGCAGGAACTCGACGTGTTCGAGTCCGGGAACCATCCTAAGCACGCGCGCCCATAGCGGAGCGTATCGACTCCGCGTCGCGCCAGCTCCTCGATCGGCAGGCATGACTCGAACCAGCGCGTCTCTTCAAACCGCTGAAGCGGGACGCTTTTAGCCTCAATCAGCGCCTGATAAAAACGCGCGTACTGACTTTCATCGAGCGGGCAATTGAGATAGTCGTCGCCACCTTTGCCATAACGGGCCGCGCGAAACGCAATTGATTGGTCAACAGAGTCCGCCGCCACGATCGGGGCAATTGCGTCATAGAAGTAAAGTTGATCGTCGCCCGTCAGCTTCATGATCTCGTTTGCCAGCGTATCTGACGTGAGGGGACCAGTGGCGATAATCGTGACGTCGTCGCGAGAAATTGATTTGAATTCTTCCCGGATGATTTCGATGTTCGGATGCGACTCGATGCGCTTTGTAACGTAATCCGCGAATCGATCTCGGTCGACGGCGAGGGCCGCACCCGCCGGCACGCGACTGGCCGCGGCTGCCTCCATAACCAGCGAATCGCCGCGGCGCAGTTCTTCTTTTAAGAGATAAGATGCGGTTCCAGGTTCATCAGACTTCAGCGAGTTTGAGCAGACGATCTCTGCGAGTTTGTCCGTGCGATGCGCCGGTGTCGGTCGCACGGGGCGCATTTCATACAAGTGCACCCGCACGCCGTCATTCGCCGCCTGCCAGGCAGCTTCGACGCCTGCCAGTCCACCGCCAATGACAATGATATCGTTCATCCAGTGTTTGCGCCTTTGGGCGGAAAAGCTTCGCCTCCGCAGTCCGCCTCAAATTAGTCGGCGAATGCCTCGGCGAAGGGGTTCTTAGCGTCGTTTCTTTCGACGCAGGACTTTTTCATGTGCTTGCTTAGTCAACTGAGCAACATGCTCCTTCCTGGTCCTGAGTCCATCTCGGCTCTGTTCTTCGGTCGATGTTATGTGCTCGCTCATTTCACCCTGATGTTTATGAAACTCGAATTCATTAAGTCGTGCCGCGCCAACCTTAAAAGTCTCGATGTTCCGGGTCTGGTCTCTCATAATTCCTCCCTTGATTGCTTCGTCGAGTTGACAGTGAAAAGAACCGGTTCGTATAGTCAGATGCATTGAGGCCGGCTTAGCTCAGTTGGTAGAGCGTGCGATTCGTAATCGCAAGGTCACCGGTTCAACCCCGGTAGCCGGCTCCATTCTTTTCCAACAACAGTCTAGAGCGCTACACAGGCGACCGCAAGGTCGCCTGTTGTTGCTCAAAAGGCAGAAATGAAACCGCGAGTCACCCGCGAACAACTTGCGGAATATGAACGCGCCTGCGATCGGCTGCGCTCGCGCGCCGAAGAACTTGTGCGCGAGTTCGACCCTGCGGGCATCATGTCAATCTTTTCTACGCACGAACAAACGCGTACCAGCGATGATTACTTCCTTGAATCAGGTGACAAGATTCGATTCTTTTTCGAAGAGAAAGCATTTGATTCGGATGGATCTTTAAGCCAGAGCAAAGCGCAATCAATCAACAAAATTGGTCACGCGTTACACGATCTCGATCCGGTATTTGACCAGTTTTCACGTTTGCCCGCGATTGAGCAGTTGGTTTCTGATTTGGGAATTGAAGAACCTTTACTGGTGCAATCGATGTATATTTTCAAGCAGCCCAATATCGGAGGCGAGGTGACTTGCCACCAGGACGCGACTTTTCTTTACACCACACCTTTGCGAATGGTCGGATTATGGTTTGCCCTGGAAGACGCCGGCGTTGAAAACGGATGCCTTTGGGTAATTCCGGGCGGGCACAAGCTCGGATTGAAATCGCGCTTTGTTCGCGCTGAAGGCGGCGGCACCCGCTTCGAAGTATTTGACGATTCGCGGTGGCCGGAAGAACAACTAGAGCCACATGAAGTAAAGAAGGGAAGTCTAATCGTCCTGCATCCACTGCTGCCGCACCTGAGCCGGGAAAACCTTTCACCAAAATCGCGTCAGGCCTACACGCTTCACATCATGGATGCTTCAGTTGAATATCCGAACAGTAATTGGTTGCAGCGTTCGCCCGAGTTTCCCTTTCAGGGGTTTTGATCACTCTACCGTCACTGACTTGGCCAGATTACGGGGTTGATCGACATCGCATCCCCGACGGACGGCGATGTAATAAGCGAGCAGCTGTAGCGGAATGATCGAAAGAATCGGTGACAGAAGATCGCTGGATGCCGGGATTTCGATTACGTGATCCGAAACCAGCGACGACATCGAGTCACCTTTAGTCAATACTGAGATCACAATTCCTTCGCGCGCTTCGACCTCAACGATATTTGAATGGGTTTTTTCGTATCGCAGTTCCGACGCGCGATTACCTTCTTCACGCGTGTTGACGAAAAGCACCGGCAGGCTCTCGTCAATCAACGCATTCGGCCCATGTTTCATTTCTCCCGCGGGATAGCCTTCTGCGTGAACATAAGAAATTTCCTTGAGCTTGAGCGCGCCCTCCAGAGCGACCGGAAAGTTGATGCCCCGGCCAAGGTAAAGAAAGTCCGTCACCCGGAAGAATTGCTTTGACAACTCTTCGATTTGGTCCGCGTCGTTGAGGACTTGTTCCATTTTTAACGGGAGGGCTGCCAATTGCTGCGCGTGCGCCTGGCTGTCAGCCGCCGACAGCGTTCCTCGGACCTGCCCGAGATAGAGTGCCAGCAGATACAGCGCAATCATTTGCGAGGTGAAGGCTTTTGTCGATGCCACCCCAATCTCAGGTCCGGCGTGGGTGAGAATTGTGCCGTCTGCTTCGCGCGTGATCATTGAGCCCTGCACGTTACAAATCGCCAGCGCCTTCGCGTCGTGCTCTTTCCCTTCACGGAGCGCGGCAATCGTGTCCGCGGTTTCACCTGACTGGGAAATGACCAGCAAGAGAGTGTTTTCGTCCAGCACCGGATCGCGATAACGAAATTCAGAAGCGTAGTCGACATCGACATTGATGCGGGCGAGTTGCTCGATCATGTATTTGCCGGCAAGCCCGGCATGGAGCGACGTCCCGCAAGCGGCGATCTTGATCGAGCTGAAGCGTTTGAAATCCTCCTCCGCAAGAGTCTTGAAATCATCGAGAAATACGCGGCCAGTATCCAGCGAGATGCGTCCTTCAACTGTTTCGCGGACTGCGCGCGGCTGCTCGTAAATCTCCTTGAGCATGAAATGCTTGAAGCCGCCCTTTTCCGCCTGAATCGGATCCCAGGTAATCCGTTGGCGCACGGGTTCGATCTTGTTGCCGTCAAAATCGGTGACCCGCACCCCGTGTTTCGTCATCACTGAAATCTCACCGTCACCGAGAAAAAAAACATCCCGAGTATGTTCGAGTATTGCGGGAATGTCGGAGGCGACGAAGTATTCGCCGTCGCCGAGTCCGATCACGACGGGCGGGCCCAGGCGCGCAGAAATGATCGTGTCGGGCTCGTCCGCGGTTAAGATTGAAAGCGCGAAAATACCGCGCAGTTGCTTGACTGATTTCCGGACGGCATTCTCGAAACCAACTCCGCTTTTGAGGTGTTCTTCAATCAGGTGAGCAACAATTTCAGTGTCAGTTTCAGTGACGAACTGGTGGTCCTTCCGGCGCAACTCTTCTTTCAATTGCAGATAGTTTTCAATAATTCCGTTGTGCACTACGATTACGCGCCCCGTGCAGTCGCGATGAGGATGCGCGTTTTCTTCGGTGGGGCGACCATGTGTGGCCCAACGCGTGTGGCCAATACCATAGCTGCCGGCAATGGGTTTCTGGCGCAGTGTTTCTTCCAGATTGCGCAGCTTGCCTTCCGCACGCCGGATCTGCATTTCCTGGTTTTCGTCGACGACGGCAATACCGGCTGAATCATAGCCGCGGTATTCGAGCTTTCGCAGGCCATCAATAATCAGCGGGACGACTTGCTTGTTTCCAACGTATCCGACGATTCCACACATGTCAGTTAACAGTAAGCAGTGAGCAGCGAGCAGTAAGCAGTAAGCAGGAAAAAAAGTGGGCCATGATCACGACCTCGGCTTCAACTTCTTCTTAATCTTCGCGGGCACGCCCGCAACCAGAGTATCAGGCGGCACATCTTCGGTGACGACTGATCCGGCTGCCGTGACGGCGCCGCTTCCGACGGTGACCGGCGCGACGAGCATGGTGTCGGATCCGATTTTGACGTGATCTCCGATCACCGTCGGATGCTTGTGCTGCCCATCGAAATTGCACGTGACGGTGCCGGCGCCAATGTTCGTCTCTTCACCAATCGTGGCATCACCCAGGTAGGTCAAATGCATCGACTTGGTCCCGCGTCCGATCTTTGATTTCTTCACCTCGACAAAATTTCCCACGACCGCGCTCTCTTCCATTTGCGCATTCATGCGCAGATGGGCAAACGGTCCCACCGCGCAATCATCCGCAATGTCCGAATCGATTATCACGCAGTGATCTTTGACAACAACCCGGTTCCCAATTCGAGAGTTGGTAATCCGGCTGCCATGATGAATTTCACAGGCTTCGCCGATGACCGATTTGCCTTCGACATGCACGTCAGGATCGATAACAGAATCGGCTCCGATTTGAGATTCCGAGCTGACGTAGGTGTGCGACGGATCGAGGAACGTAACGCCACCGTCAAGCATCAGTTGCCGGATCTTGTTACGCCGCAATAAGTTTTCAAACTCCGCCAGATCAGCCCGGTTATTGATGCCAGAGACTTCGCGGGCGTCGCCGTGCAGGTAAATATTGACCCTTTCGCTGTTGCCGGCGAGAATCGCCGGCACGTCGGTGAGATAGTACTCGCCCTGTTTATTGTTTGGTTGCAGCCGCTGAAGCGCGTCAAAGAGTTTCCGGCCGTCAAAGCAATAAATCCCGGCGTTGATTTCGCGAATTTTCCGTTCTTCGTCAGTCGCGTCCCTTTGTTCGACGATCTTGAGGAATTCTCCGGCCTCGTTACGCACGATCCGTCCATAACCGGTCGGATTCTCAAGTCGCACAGTCAACATGGTACACGCAGCATCCTGCTCTGAATGTATCTGAATAAGCCCTTCCAGTGTTTCCTTCTTTGCCAGCGGAACGTCGCCTGAAAGAACCAGCACCGTCGCATCTTTGCGTTCCAGCAGGCTACTCGCCGCCGCTACCGCGTCACCGGTCCCCAACAGTTTTGTCTGGGTCGCAAATACCACTTCGTTATCGCCCAGTTCACGCTTTACCGCCGCGATTACTTCCTCTGCCTGATTACCAACTACCACGCAGATGGTTTCAGCATTTATGGACGCTGCAGTTCGGCACACATGCGCAATCAATGGACGACCGTCGAGTTGGTGCAGGACTTTCGCCGTCCTGGATTTCATGCGGGTGCCAAGGCCCGCCGCCAGGATCAAAACATTGATTGGTTTGTTGCGGATCGTTTCCTTTGGGTTCATTCAGGATTCTACTGAAACCGTTGCTCTCAAGTGCGCCTTCTGTTCGCAGGCAATCACAACTCGGGCCAATCGCGCGGAATTGTGGCGCACCATTTCGCCTTCGTCGAGCAGATCAGCGTGTACCAATTCAGTTTCGGCGCCGAAACCGCTTTCGATCGGATCATCGTTGAGTCCGATCTGAAATGCGCCTTCGGCTCGATAAAGTTTCGCTTGCGAGTCACTGATGGGCCGATCGTTGACGAGCACATAATCAAAGTGAATTTGCGGTGCATAGCTGTTCACTACCTCGAGATGCTGCCGAGCGCTGTATCCATCAGTCTCGCCGGGTTGCGTCATCAGATTGCAGATGAAAACCTTGATTGCCGTTGACTCGCCAATCGCGTCGGCAACCCGGGCGACCAGGAGATTCGGCAGGATACTCGTGTACAGCGAACCGGGGCCGATAGTGATGACGTCAGCTTTGCGAATCGCTGCCATGGTCTCAGGCAGAGGTAAACATCGCTCCGGCTTCAGTCGCAAACGACGAATCGGTTTTCGGGACTTCGTGATCTCAGTTTCCCCCTGGACCTGGGTGCCGTCCTCCAATTCAGCGACAAGTCGAACGTCGTTTATTGTCGCGGGGAAAATGTGACCCTTGCTGGCCAGCACCTCAGAAGAAAGCCTTACCGCTTCCACAAAATCACCCGTGACCTCGGTCAAGGCGGCGAGAAAAAGGTTGCCGAAACTGTGTCCGGCCAAATCACCCGAGCCCCCAAATCGATATCGAAACAAACGAGTCAGGAGCGTGGAATCCTCCGACAGGGCGATCATGCAGTTTCGAATATCGCCTGGCGGTAGCATCTGCAATTCCTCGCGCAGCCGGCCTGAACTTCCTCCATCATCCGTGACGGTTACGATGGCAGACAGTGATTCGACCCAGGCTCTCTCTTTTTCCTGAATCGTAAAGCTCTTTAATCCGGCTAACAGAGTAGACAGTCCGGTTCCACCGCCGATGGCGACGAGTCTTAAGCCACGATCCTGTTGTGGTTCTTTCAATTGCTTGCCAACGGAGAAAATCATAACCGAAAGGACTGAGCTTTGAAACAGACTCTCATTTGAACTTTGATGGCTCCGGAGTTTGCGCAGAGTCGAAAGTGTGCTCGCCGGAAATCTAAAGAGTAAACGAACTGTTCAACTGCGGCCGGCAAAGACCAGCTGTTCGAATTCCGGTTGGCTGTGGAGGGCGCTGAGATCGTGATCTCGTTGCGCGCGAATGCGAAGGTTCGGTTGCAGGTCAAGCGCTCGGCGCAGCGAAACTAATGCCGTATCGATCGCACCTAGACGTGCGCGCGTGGCCGCGAGTCCATAATGTATGTGGGCGGCGTCGGGCTCACGCTTAAGAGCTCTCTCGAACAACTCCTGAGCGGCGACGTACTCGCCTCGATTGAGCTCGATCACGCCGCGGTCGTAGAGCGAGTCGGCATCACGAGGCAGCGCAAGGTCACTGCGCAGGCGTGCTTCGGCCACGTTAAGGTAGGTCCGGGCGCGCGCGGCAACCTCTGAAACGTTCGGGTATTTCTCTACCAGAGACCGAAATTGACTCCTGGCTTCAGCAAAATGCCCGCGCGAAAACTCTTTGTGTGCCTGCTCGAAAAGCCGTAGCGCTGCTGCCTCGTCGTGGGTTAATGGCGGTGGAGGTGGTGGCGGTGTCTTCTTGGCAGTTAGAGCTTTTCGAACCTGGCTAAGCTTGACCCGTTGGGGTTGCCGAGCAGGCACTGCGCGAGCCGCTTTCTTGACACCCTTCTTTGCCGGTGCCACCGAGGCCCTTTTCTTTGCGGTTAGGCGGCGCGTTTTCGGCTTCGCTTTTGTAGCTTTGTGAGCTGGTGCCTTTCCAGCAAGCGAGCGCTTAGTCGCCGTTTTTAGGCGAGTAGACTTTTTGCCGGCCAGGACTTTTTTCCGGATCTTCGCAGATAGGTGGCGCGAGCCAGAACGCGAGGAAGACCTTTTTGTCGATACGCTCATCGGCGCAAACCTCTCAGTTTCAGCACAAGGCCTCAGATGGAAGAAACCTGCGGCAAAACTCGCGACAGCTTAGCACAGCTTTCCGCGTAAATCAACGTAACAGTATAGTTTGCGGCGGATCTCACCCGGCTCGATGCCTGGGATAAAAAGTTTTTTACTATGAGCAAAATACTTGAACAAGTCTCAAAGGCTGTGTTAGTCTGACTCGTGGCGCCTCCAGCGCCAAGTCTTTTGGGTCTCGCGCACTTGCCCGGCTCCAATTCGAGCGCAAGCAAATTGTTTTTCGATGTTGTCCAAAATTGCTTAAACAGCGCGAGTTCATCTTGACCCCACCCCATACTACAAGAGGCTAACTTTTCATGGCTGATGGTCCAATTCTGATCCGCGAGGAGCGCTATCACGAGATTAAGGCAGTACTCGCACGCCTGCGCATGGACTCGTTCGCGCGGGTCGTCGTCCTGGTGGAAAAGGACGGCCAACAGATTGCCGTGCATGGTGAATTAGGCGATCTGGATACTACCAGCCTGGCATCGCTGGCGGCCGGCAACGTGGCGGCCACCGGCGGCATGGCCAAGCTTATCGGCGAAGATGAGTTTCCAACCCTGTCGCACGAGGGCGAGAGAGAAAGCATACACATCAGTGTTATTGGTAGAATTTTACTGGTGGTTGTTTTTGACGAGAGATCCAGCCTTGGTTTGGTGAAGTTGCGTTCGAAGCAAGTCTCCCAGGACTTGTCGGCTGTCTTTGCGGCGATCGAGCGGGACTCGAGCGAAAATGATCCGGAGTCCTCGTTGTTTGGTGAGATCACCGATGAAGACATTGAAAGTTTGTTCACTCAACCCTAAGATAGGCGCGCTGTAACGGAACGCGCTCGAGCTTATGACCTTTATTAATTACGCATCGCGGGAAATCAATTGCAAGATCGTTTATTACGGTCCGGGGTTGTGCGGCAAGACCACAAACTTGCAGCACATCTATGATTCAACAGCGCCTCAAGCCAGAGGCAAGCTGATCAGTCTGGCTACCGAAACCGATCGAACCCTTTTCTTCGATTTTATGCCGCTCGAACTGGGTACCGTTCGGGGGTTCAAAACTCGTTTTCATCTCTATACCGTGCCCGGCCAGGTATTCTACGAGGCCTCTCGTAAATTAATTCTCAAGGGTGTCGACGGCGTGGTGTTCGTGGCTGATTCGCAGGAAGAACGGATGGACGCAAACATCGAGTCTCTTTATAACCTCGAAGAGAATTTGCGCGCACACGGTTACGACCTGATTAAGATTCCCTATGCGCTGCAGCTCAACAAACGAGATCTGCCTAACGTGGTGCCGATGGGAGATATGGTTTCGGAACTCCAAAGAAAAGGCGAGCCGGTAATTGAGGCGATTGCGTCCAGCGGCGATGGTGTTTTCGACACTCTCAAGGCCGTCGCTAAACAAGTATTAACTGAATTAAGAAAAACTTAGAGGCGGGCGTTAGTCGAGAGACTTTACCATCAACAAACCGTCGCCGCCGTTTGAATAATACCTGGGCAGTCTCTGAGTTGCGGAGTAACCCAGACTCAGGTAAAGATTTTGCGCCGCGATATTCGCCGAGCGCACTTCCAGCCGGACAATTCTCACGTCTCGCTGCCGAAAGCCTTCTTCCGTCTTCTCCATCAATCGGCTCGCAAGATGTCTTCGCCGGTGCTCAGGTGCAATTCCGATCGTTGTGATATGACCTGTGTGATCGGGTTCGACGAGTCCAATCACAAACCCAGCCATCGCGTTGTTTTGTGAGACGATCCGGTAAGAGACTGATTCGGGCGCGGTCAAAAGATATTCGAAGGTTTCGCGGCTGTAAGCTTCACCGTCAAGAAAACACCGCTGATCCAACCGCCAGCAATCTTCAAGCTGGGCCACAGTTAGCCCCCGAAGTTCGTAGTTCGCGTTTAATGGCGACGAAACAAGGACAATATTTGGGCGCTCGCGTTCTTCAATTGCTTCAGGGCGAGTCGTCCGCCAGCGAGATCGAAATTTGCTCAAAACTGCCATAGCTTCATCGGTAGAGGAAGGACACGCCGATTATAGCGAGTTCTAATCCCGCCGTCATCTTCTTGCCCGGAAAAACTTATCGGGCCCAGCGGCGGGCTCTAAATTATGAGCATGCAATCCCCATAACTGTAAAACCGATACTTTTCTCTTATTGCGTGACGATAGGCTGCCAGAACGAGCTCGCGCCCGGCAAATGCGCTCACGAGCATCAAAAGTGAAGACTGTGGCAGGTGAAAGTTCGTTAAGAGACAATCGACCGCGCGGAATTGGTAACCGGGAACGATCGTCAAATCTGCAGTGCCCGCGCCGCTGGCGGTGCGTTCGGCCTCGTTTGTTGCTGATTCCAGGGCCCGAGTCGTGGTCGTTCCAACCGCAATGATGCGGTGTCCGCTCGCCCGGGCTCCATTAATCGCATTCGCCACATCGTCCTGTATCGTATAGCGCTCAGCAGCCACGCGATGTTTACTGATGTCCGCGACTCGCACCGGCTCGAATGTCCCATAGCCAACGTGCAGCGTAATTTCGGCAATACTTGCCCCGGTTGCTTTGACCTGATTGAGCGCTTCTTCCGTAAAATGTAAACCGGCTGTCGGAGCGGCAATAGCTCCGCGATCTTTTGCATAAACGGTTTGATAGCGATTGCGGTCGTTACCGGCGGCGTAAGGATTGCGCTTGATGTACGGCGGCAGTGGTGTCTCGCCGATGCGATCGATGACACTCTTCAAATCGCCGGTGTCATCAAACCGCACAACGCGCACGCCATCGGGTTTCGCGCCGACGACCTCCGCTTGCAATTCGTTAGCGCCGAAACTGAGAAGCGCGCCGGCGTTCAGCTTGTGCGCCGGACGAGCCAGAGCTTCCCAGGTATTCGGGCTGACTTCGTTGAGCAGCAGAAGTTCAGCCTGGCCCCCCGACGGGAGTCGTCTCCCACGAAGTCTGGCCGGAAATACGCGCGTATTATTCAAGACAATGAGATCGCCGGAACTGAGATAAGCAGGAAAATTGATGAAGTCGGAATCAGTCCAGTTTTCGCCCCGCCGGTCAATAATCATCATGCGCGAGGCGTCGCGGCGAGCGAGCGGCTGCTGCGCAATCAACTCCTCAGGAAGTTCATAGTCAAAGTCTGAAACACGCATCATGGCGAACTCAGACAATATTTGCTGCTTTGAATTAATCAGGAGAACGAGGCTGACGGGACACTGATATTCGCTGACGAAATCGGATGTTCCATATGCTCGCGATGGAAAACGCCGGTCAACTGAGCGCCAAAGAGTAGCACCAAACTCGATACGTAGCCCCACGTCAAGACCGCGACCACTGCGCCTACCGAGCCATAGATTTGATCGTAATGAAAATAGTTAAGGCTCCAGGCAAAGATGTATTTTGCGGCCTCCCAGAGCAGCCCTCCGATGACGGCGCCGGGAATTGTGTCGCGCAGTGTCACGCGCGCGTTGGGCATAAAGCGATACACAATAGCAAAGAGCGCGAACGTTACCAGCAAGCTGACTATGGCGAAGATTAATTGCCAGAATGCGCTTCCCACCGATGACAGCAGCGGGTAGTGCTCGAGTTGCCTGGGGGAAAGACGACCGGCAATCTCCTGTAATCCCACAAGAATCGAAGTAAGCATGACCGACACTGAAAGCAGCAAGCCCACGATGCCCACCATGCCGAGCGTCAATGCGCGTCCATGAAGGAAGGTACGCGCCGTGGTTCCCCAAATGCGATTCATTGCCCTTTCGACCACCGCGAAAACCCACGAACCCGCCCACAAAACGACGAGGGCGCAGGTAATCATGACCTCGGTGCCTACGCCGGAAAGTGATCGAATAGTGTCATGCAGGAACTTGCCTGACCCAGGATAGACCTGAACGATATGAGCAATCATCTCGTTGCCGGCGGTGATTCGATTGCTGACAGCGAGAAGCAGAAGCAACGCGGGAAACAGCGTCAAGAGTCCGAAATAGCTCATCGCCGCGGCCGAGGTGAATAAGTCATTTTCGTGAAACTGTTCCACGGCGTGCCTGACCATGCGAAACCACGGCGCGCGATTACGAACTCCGAACGAATGACGTGAAATTCCCTTCATTCGAAAAACCGTACTCTGCTCTTTGATCTTTGTGCTTTGAATTTCACCGATGCTAATCCAGCGACCTGAGAGCAATCAAAAACAAAATACGAAGCACAAAGCACAAAGTTCAGTTATGCAGAGTCAAACAAGCTCGGCCTTTGATGACCGGCTTTAATCCCGAAGTGTTGATAAGCGAGTTGGGTTGCCATCCGGCCGCGGGGCGTGCGATTGAGAAAGCCGATTTGAATTAAGTATGGCTCGATGATTTCCTCGATAGAGTCTTTCTCTTCATGGATTGCCGCCGACAGCGTGCCGACGCCGACCGGACCGCCTTCAAACTTTTCGATGATCGTCAGGAGCAGTTTCCGGTCCATTTCGTCGAGGCCGTAGGTATCAACTTCCATTCGGTTAAGTGCATCGTTGGCGACGTCGTGCGTTATGCGCCCGTCGTAATCAACCTCAGCGTAGTCACGAACACGGCGCAACAGCCGATTGACTATTCGCGGTGTGCCGCGCGATCTCTTGGCGATCTCGTTGGCGCCTCCATCAACTATTTCAACTCCCAGAATACTCGCCGAGCGCTTGCAGATGATTTCCAAATCATCGTGCGGGTAAAAGTCCAGATGGAAAACTATTCCGAACCTTCCGCGTAACGGCGCGGTGATTAATCCGGCGCGGGTCGTAGCCCCGACCAGAGTGAATTTGGGCAATTCCAGTTTAATCGAGCGCGCGCCCGGTCCCTGGCCAATCAAGAGATCCAGATTGAAGTCTTCCATGGCGGGATAAAGTTTCTCTTCCAGCGCCGGTAGGAGACGATGGATCTCGTCTATGAAAAGTACATCGCCCTCCTGAAGGTTTGTGAGCAATGCCGCGACGTCGCCCGTTTTTTCAATTGCCGGGCCGGAGGTTGAGCGCAATTGCGCCCCCATCTCATTCGCGATGATGTGGGCGAGAGTCGTCTTTCCCAGGCCCGGCGGCCCGGTCAGCAAAACATGATCGAGAGCTTCGCGCCTTTTAGCCGCGGCCTTGATGTAAACGCGAAGGTTTCCGGCGACTTTACCTTGTCCGATGTATTCGGAAAGACGAGTGGGACGCAGGGAAAGGTCGAATTGTCGATCTTCCTCAGTTGCGACAGCGCTGAGAGCTTCGGTTGCGTGACTTGCGTTCGCCATGGACGCCTGAATTCTGAACGTGACGGATTGATTGGTCAACTTCCAAGTGATCTCCACCTCCCTGGTGATTACCGTCTTGAATCACCAGGGGCATACGGAGGACACAGATGGACTAGGCTTTTGCCAGCGACCGTAAACTTCGGCGCAGAATCAATTCAACTGAAATCTCTCCGCCTTCGTCGATCGCATTCTTAACGGCTTTCTCGGCTGCGGACTTTTGATAACCGAGATTTTGCAATGCTGAGAGCGCGTCGCTATGAATCGAATCCGGAGAAGTTGAAGCGCCGCCGGCGGCGGCTTTCGCGGCAAATTCCTCCTCCAGTTCACGGGAAGACAAGGTGGCGATCTTGTCTCGCAAATCGACGACCAGGCGTTCCGCAGTTTTCCTGCCAACCCCGGGAATCGAAACTAATCGGGCAAGGTTATTGGTGTGAATAGCCGCAATCATTTCGTCGGCGTTCATGCCGGAGAGCAACTTGATTGCCAGCCCCGGGCCCACGCCGCTGACCGAAATCAGTTGCAGAAAGAGTTCGCGTTCACGGGAGGTCTTGAATCCGTACAGTTGGAGCGCATCCTCTCGCACGTGGGTGTAGATGCGCAGCTGCACCAGAGAGCCCAGCTCCTCCAATTCGTAAAACGTCGAAAGCGGAATCGCCACGTCATAGCCGACACCGGCAACATCGACGATCACTGAGGTCGCCTGCTTTGCGAGTAAAGTTCCGGAAAGATGCGCGATCATATCGTAGCGCCTTGTAGAGCGCAGGCATCCTCGCCTGCGGTTCGCGGACATCCTGCCCGCGTCAATCGACGCGATGGCGCAAGATTATGATGGAAGGCGAGCGTTCATCGCAAATCCATGTTTCCGATGAAGCACTCTCAGCGTTATACTTTGCAAGCGCGTCACGATCATGAAACGAGAAAAAATCTCGGAACTCACCACCAATCGGCTTAGCGTTTACCTCCGTTGCCTGAATGAACTCAGGGCGGCTGGAATAAAGACGATTTCGTCACAGGAGCTCGCCGATCAGTTCAACCTCAATTCGGCGCAAATTCGGAAAGACCTGGGTTATTTTGGGGAATTTGGTGTCCGCGGCACCGGTTATTTCATAGAAGATCTTCGGCAGCATCTCACGAAGATTCTGGATCTCACGAAGATTCTGGGGCTGGACAAGGTACACCGGGTAGGCATCGTCGGCGCGGGAAGATTGGGGACTGCGCTCGCGAATTACAACGGATTGGCGAAATCGAGTTTTGCGGTGATAGCCCTGTTCGACAATGACCAGCAGAAGATCGGCCAAACAATCGGCGTGGATCGCATACCCGTTTACGATGTGAAGAAGATCGCGAAGCTGGTACATGACGAGGAAATCGATATCGCCGTTATCGCCGTCCCGGCGCGCGTCGCGCAGCGCGTACTGAATCAAATCATGGCGGCCGGCGTGAAAGCCGTGTTGAACTTTGCGCCGGCTCCTTTAGTGGGGCGTCTGGGTGTAAAAGTGAAGACTGTTGACCTGACAACATCACTCGAGTCGCTTTCATATTTTTTGGCCCTGCCGCAGAAGGCTCGGGTGACAAATGCACGGCGCGTCGCCGCCGAATTGAAGAGACAGGTCGTCAACGACAAGCGCGACCTGTAAAGTAGTAACAATTGATGGACGAACAAACCACAAGACGGGATCTGGTGCGCATTTGCAAGTTGATGTACGAGCGCAGCTACGTCGTTTCGTCGGATGGCAATGTCAGTGTCCTGCTGGATGATGGCCGGGTGCTGGCGACCCCGACAATGACCTGCAAAGGCCGTACGACGGAAGACATGCTGGCGATTACCGATCTTGAAGGTCGCCCCTTGAATGATCGTCGCGCATCGAGCGAACTCGCGATGCATCTCTTAATCTATCGCGAGCGCCCTGACGTCAAGGCGGTTTGTCATGCTCATCCGCCACACGGAACAGCGTTCGCCGTCGCCGGACTGCCT
>WNGR01002647.1_pt1 | contig 19561 bp, 13 predicted proteins | sample 5407581 | NCBI WGS metagenome assembly WNGR01 (sample SAMN13153383, study PRJNA577476) | soil metagenome | isolation source: 80 cm soil or saprolite under Garry oak tree replicate 2 | place: USA:California | collected 2016-06-15 | reverse complement strand
GTCGAGGAGGCTGAAGTAATCCGGTCCGGCATGGGTCGAGGCGAAGGATGATACGGAAGAAGTGGAAAACGAGAGATTCCCTTGCAATGTCGATAACAGTACGTCGTATCCCGTGACAAGTAGGGCGTGATCGTAACAAAACGAGACTACAGGGGAGTCCCCTTTCTTTATACTATATGGGTTCAACCTGCGTGCTGATTGGACGGATAAGCTGTCTCCAATACCACAGGTGGCATTGAGACTAGACCAGTTCAAAATGGCAAGACAGCACACCCAGGAACTGATGATCAAAGCGCAGCAGTCATGGGTCAAACATAAAGATACACCCAAATACCAAGAGGGGGACCTCGTGTGGCTAGAAGGACGTCATCTTCACACGAATCAGCCAACCGCCAAGCTTGCACCCAAGAGACATGGTCCTTTCCCGATCATTCAGGTGATGTCCCCTGTCAACTATCGTCTGAAACTTCCCACACAGTGGAGTATTCATGATGTATTTCATATCGATCTTCTCATGCCCTACCGAGAAACCAAGCTCCACAGATCAAACTACTTGAGACCAGCTCCAGACCTCATCGATAATGAAGAAGAATACAAGGTCGAGAAGATTCTAGACTCTTGGCATTTCGGCAGAGGACGAAAGAAGCAATACCTTATCAAATGGAAGGGCTATCCAGACTCAGATAATGAGTGGGTTGATCACAAGGACGTGCACACCCCTGAAGCAATGAAGGAGTTTAAAAATTCCAATGCCAAACATATAAGGCAAGGAATAGCAAGCAAGTACCCCATTCCCTCCTTCACTTTGAAATCACAAAACACTCACACCTCTTCAATGTCTGATGCTGTCAACTCCTACTACCTCGGATCACCAGAGCATATCTTCAGAGCTGAGCTCGATGAACAGCTCATCACCCACAACAAGGCATGAGAACTCTGTGCCAAGAAGTACATCTGACCCCATATCAGCGACGAGAATGAGCTCACCGCTCCCCTCACAGAGGAAGAGCTGGCACGAGTACAAGAGGTCTTCCCAGACCTCCAGATGACAGCACTGCCCCTGCATGCACTATCACCCATATTGCAACAGCTGTCAGACCCTGATGGGATGGGAGCCACACCAACTCACCAAACCGACACCCAAACGCTCGATAATGAGCTTTGGGAAACTGAAGGAGTACTGCAAGTCCCTCCCCGCGTGGGGAGAATTGAAGATGCAGTCACCAAAGAAGGTCAGCATACAGTGGAGGGAAGAGCAGTTTGCGAGGGCCATGCACAAGAGAAACAGCGCAAAGGTAGCATGGGAGGCGTTACGCTGGCAAGCATGCCAGCGTCGAGGGGACCGTGGAGTCGCACTACCAGTCTCCATGACTGGTACCCAGATGAGCACCCCTTCATAAGGAACCAATGTGACACTGATGATCTGAACGAGACCCCATACATGATGACCACAAGCGGATACCTGCTCTACAAGAAGTCATACATGCCCGCCATAATGCAGAGGTGTGACCCCTTGGGGTTCAACGTCAATACGGGGGCGAACTACATCGACTACCCCATATGTTTTCCCCACAAGGCAACCACACGACAGGTGCACTACACGCAGGCCATCATGGCCCCTAATCCATTGGTAGTGGCGCTCCGCAAGGACACTGACAAGGTGTTCAGCAAGCCCTTGTATGCCTTGCCAGTCTACAGGTTTGAGGGCAAGCCCACATACTCCACCACAGAGTTGGACTACTTCAAGGTAGACACGGAAGGACGGGAGATGACAGACTGGCTGATTGACAGGGCACATGACCTATCGCTGAAGGCAGAAGTCCACTGCTTTCGTGTGGTAACAGCAGAATTGGATAGGATGGAACATGTACTGCTGGAGAATGAGGAGGCATGGGGACAGTTGGCCGCAGCTAAGTTGGGAACCATTCGACATCTGGAAATGGCTGACGCGATCAAGCACATTAATGCAAACAACGAGGGATTCATGGACAATGCCCTCCGTGTCAATGAGGAACACTTGCATGGGTGCAAAGGCTGAAAAGGGGGTGATGTTACGGACTGACGATAAAGACACTTACCTAATGGTTATGACTACATGGGTAAGCGGTACTTAGTCATGGACTTCTCATCAGTAAGCACAAGTATCACATGTAAGATAGGATGACTCAATCCTAGGATAGCAGTAGTAGGATTCTGTTTCAAGAGGCGCTTCAAAGCCCTCTTGTTACGTCCTAGCAGGGATGTGACTTAAGTTCAAAGGTTCGTGGTAGCCCAAAGGGCAGTATCACACAATGTCAGAGCAAAAGACGTCTATTGTCTTATAGCTACGATGTACAAGGGTGTCCAAGGTGTTGTGCACAGAGTGCACAACGACTTAGCGGTGAAGACTTTCGTCCGAGGTGCCGAAGCACTTCTCTGCACCTAGTTGCTGGTGCGCTAAGTCTTCAGCGGAGTGTGGCGTTGTTATAGTACAACTGCAAAGACTTCGATGGGAGGGTTCGGCCCTAGAAGAGCCTGAGGGAGATGGTTCACAAGGAGAGGATGAGTCGTTCGCACACTCGAGGATTCAGAGGCAAGTTTGCTAGATTACAAACGAAGCCAAGTCTGGCTTCGTACTATGTGTACACAGGGTTTATATACTAAGTCGGGACAAAGATCCGAACACAAATCCTGACACTGGTAAACACAGTCGAAACGGGTCAAGCAATGTGTTATCATAGATAAGGCGACTGGGGGCAGTGTGCGGACAAAAGCGGCACAAGGGGAACATACGAAAAGGATCAAGATAAGAGGACATACTGTGGTGATACAAGTCTCATGACCCGAAGCGTCCGGATCATGACATGTTCACTTCTTCTGTATAAAAGAGTGCGAGGGCCTCAGCCGCTTTGGCGAGTGCAGTGGTGTTAGCATCAAATTGAAGGAGGTTACCCCCAAGGTGCCAGTTGAGCGCAGTGAGGGGGTTTCCTCCAACCGTGAATGTAGCTGCGGCAGAGCCAATGGGACCGGTAGGAGTGTGACGGATGAATCCGGCTGTGTAAATAAGGCCAACGCTCCATCCATTGGCATTATGCACACAGTCCCGAGACCATTGAATGCGGGCGCCACGGCTCCTGGGTGCACCCATGTAAGTGACATGGTCCTGCCACGAGGGGGTTTCCCAAGGGGCGAGGATGCTTGCATGGACACGGGGGCCATTAGCGGGAACGAAGTGTGCCAGGGCGAGGAGGGATGAAGGTTTGGCGCGACCGGCAGCGCGGAGCGATAGGACTGGCAAACCAAGGTCACCGGGTGCAGGCACATACCACGCGGGGCCAAGACGGCGGAGGAGTTGTGAGGCCCTGGGGAGGCGGTAAAGACGGAGGGCGGAAGTGCAAGTGAGTTTCTCCAGGTGATGGCGCATAGGGAGCATACGCGTCATCTCAAGGAGTGCCTCGCGAGGGGCCGTGTGAAAGGCACCAGCCGTTACTTTGACCATCTCGTTTTGGACGCGCTGGAGCATGTTGACTATGCCTTTTACTCCCTTGCCACCCTGTTTGTACCAGAGTTGGCAGCCGTACGTGAGTACCGGAAGGCAGACTGCATTCATAACCAGGCGCCAATTGGCCATGGAAAGCCCACGGACAGTGTTTCCGAGCACTTTGAGTGCGCTGATAGAAGCGCGTGCCCGGTTACACATGATGGTCGCGTGAGGGGTCCATTTGAGCTTTCGGTGAAGGAAGAAGCCAAGGTAACGGAGGGTTTCCTTAGGCGTTACATGGTACTGGGTTGGTCCCTCCAGTAGGGTGAGCCGTCCCGGGGGAGGGGGTGGGTTGCGAGCGTAGGGACGCTGGAAGAACATGACCTCAGACTTGTCGGGCTCAATGGCGAGGCCCGAGAGTCGGAGCCAGTCGTGGCAGGTCGCGTAGCGTTCCCTAAGTAGTCGCGTGACATCAGACCATTCCACTGCGCATGCGAAGATGATCCCATCATCCACATACATCCCCAAGGAGGAGTTGTTCCATCGAGCCATTTGCCCCAGGAGACCTGAGGTGTAGGCGATCGAGAGAACGGGTGAGAGGGGGGAGCCCTGGGGCACGCCGATCGGTTGTTCTCTCTCATCAGACAAGACCCCATTGAAACGGAGTCGGACTCGGCGGTGGGAAAGGAAACGTTCTGTCCAGGTCGTGAGTTCGTGAGAGAAACCCATGTTGCGGAGGACGGCAACAAGGCGGTCATGATTGACGTGGTCAAAGAAGCCCTGGACATCAAACAGGAGGATCCCACACTTGAGCCCCACACTGTGAGCCGTCTGGATATCATGGAGTAGAGTGAGGCCCGCGTCCAGGCAAGATGAATGTGCACGACCACCAAACTGCGTGGTGTGGATTAAGTCATGCGTCACAATGTCGTGTTGTAGACGCTTAGCCACCACCTTTTCCAAAAGTTTGCTCATGGTCTCGAGCAAGGAGATGGGTCGGTGGGCCTTGGCTTGGGTGTAGTCAGGCCGGTCGGGTTTCGGGATGACTGCTACTGTGGCCTGCTTCCAAACGTCAGGGTGATGCCCGAGGCGGAGGCAGGCCTCGTACAGAAGTGTGAGGGTGCCGCCGAGGCCCTCCCACCGTACATCGTCCCCATCCCGCCCATGCCAGGCACGTTTTAGGAGGAGCCAGCCGATGCCCGAAAATCCCGGGGCCGTCTTGTTAGCGGCCTGGGTGAGGAGAGGGGTGATTTCACTCTCGGAGATGGGGAAGTGCGTGCGCTCAGGCCGAGGGGGGGGGTCACCTGGGAGAGAGAGAGGGATGGGTTGGCGGGCTTCGGCGAAGAAGCGGCGGGAAAGTATGGCAGTCATGGACTCATGATCGTATACAAGATCACCTTCGGGGTTGCAGAGCGCTGGTATGCGTGTCTGCTGCCTCCCGTGTCGCCATGCCGCCACCTCCCAAACGTTAGCCGTTGTGACATAACGGTCTGCCCAGTCTCTCTTGGCGCTTCGAACCGTCCTCTTCAGAGCACTCCCCGCCGATCGGCGTTCATCATCAGTGGTTGCCGCATCGACGGCCAGCTTAGCCGTCAAGCAGTCCGGCGTCCACCATTTGGAGGCCCGGGCCTTGTTGGACCCTTTCCTTGCCATGGTTTCTGAGCAGGCCGTGTTGAAGGCAGCGTAAATGAGGTCCACTATCGTATCCACCTCAGCAGAAGACCGTGGAACCCCGCGGAGTATCGGTGCATGCAACTTCATGAGACAGTACCATTCGTCCCATTCCAGCTCACTGATATCCGTGTCAAAAGAGTTGGTTTGTTCCGTGCGTGGACTCCTGACATGAAACTGCGTACAAGCCAGAGACCGGATGAGTGCATGATCGGAGCCAAGAGACCCGGTCCAGTCGACGAGGGCCCCCTGAAAAGTCCCTCGGACTACAGCCGCAAAGTTGCGCCAGACGAGATCAAGTGTGCTATCTCGCTGGTTCTGTGCTTCTTGGCCTCGGCGGGTCGGTAAACCAGGGATAGTGAGGAGTTCGAGGGTGTTAGTGGCGGCCCACTCCTCGAATTCGACTGTCCCGGTGGATGGTGTCCACCCAAGGGGTGACCAGGTGGGGGAGTGGAGATTAAAATCCCCTACGAGGAGGGTGGGTATCTCATCGCCCAGCTGGAGGGAACATAGGGTGCGAAGAGCGCTGGGATCCTCAACATCATTGTAGAAGTTGACTATCCGCCAGTGTTCAGTGTCAACGTGGACATCTACAATGAGAAGGCAGGGGTGTTGAACCAGGTCGTTCCTAGCTACCACTGTAATCGCATTCTTCCGGTGTGGGTTGTTTCGGTTGTGTTTTCGCACGTATGTCATCACCTTAGCACGGCGATCCGTACGGGTGAGTGGGTATTCTCCATCCCACTTGTTGTTCGCAGCTCCCCCTCTGGCGTCAATCCCCCATTTCTCCCCATCTGCCCTCTTCGTTCCAATCCGTCCCCACCAAGGTTCCTGAATGCACAGAATGTCATCCAAATCATTCGTCTCAAGCAACACGTGCAGAGCATGGTTTCGGCGTCCCATGTTGGCCGAACCAATGGAGAAATTACGCATGGGGAAGGGTCGAGGAGGTGAGTGCAGGGCCAACGACGGTGGCACCAGCAGGGTTGAGATCAGAGGCAACCGTAGATCCCCACAGGTTGGCAGTCTGGGAGATGAGGGAGTTGCGTGCAAGGCTCTCCTCGATGGAGGAGACATACGCCATGAGGGAGAGATCCAGCGGCAGGGGGGAGTCATTATCGGCGGCGATGGCCGTGGGGGTGTTAGGATCACCGTAGCCGTTGGTAGTGGCGAAGGCACGGTCCTGTGACATCCATTTGTCAATGCGCGCGAGGTCAGCAGTCGTAGGGGCTGCTTTCCAGGCATCGATATCGCCATTGGCTACCTTGGAGAGGCGGACCGCTTCCCAGTCGCGCGCAACTCGTACAGTAAGGCGGAGGTCCAGGATGGGGGCCAAGAATTTCCTGCCACCCACCATGACCCGGGCGAGGCCAGCAACATTCTCCTCTTTATATTGTTCGACACGTTGTGCCGCGTCCCGACGGACCTCGTCCGGGACGGTTGGTCGGACGATCCGGGCGGGGACCCGACTGGTGAGGCGGGAGGAGTCGGGAGGGGACTCAGGGGGGGGAGGCCCTGCCGCGGGGGTGGGAATTGCCACTGCGGGGGGGACGATCGGGGGTGGGGGCGGTGGGGTTGGGACGGTGGGGGCAAGGGGGGGGGAGGAGGCTCGGCCTTTACCCTTGCCGCCGCGTTGTCGGGCACGAGTCCTGGCAGGGGCCGCCCATGCAGGGGGAGGGTTAGCCTCAGCCGCGCCTGCTGGCTCTCGGCCGGTCCGGATGCGGGCGTAGCGGGGGGCGGGAAAGTCGCCCCTCTTGGGACAGGAGCGGCTACGTGCGTTATGGCCCGTTTTTCCACAGAGGAGGCAGGGGAAGGTGCAGTTGCAGGTTCCAGCCCGTTCGTGAGTAAGGGCGGCACATTCGAAGTCATGGTCGCGTGTGTCGTGTTTGCCTCCGCAGCGGACACAGCGGACCTCTGACAGCGGGACGCGGCATTCCGGGCTACCATCACGGTGGCCGATCGCGTAACAGCGGGCACACTGGATGAGTGATGGTTTATCCCCAGAGAGTACGAACTTGACGGAGTAGCCAAACATGGCAACACCATGGTGCAGGGCCGCTTGGGTCCGGGCGCCGTTGACATCCTCATAAGCAAAGAGGACAGTCGAGGTGGCGGCCTTTAGAGTGTGGGGGTTGTGGAACCAGTGCGGAACGACGCTGAGAACGCAATCCGAGAACATGGGGTTCTCACGAAGATGTTCCTCCAATTGGGCGGGCTCCCAAACGGTGCCGGTGTCGTCGGTGAGGAGTACACCCCGAAGTTGTGCCCATTTCCAACTGCGGATGGCAACCAAGTCACCACCAGGGAACGGGGCGCAGAGCCATTTGTTGAAGGAGGCAATGTAGGTGAATGGGACATCGCCTACGACAGTGTAGACGAAGTTGCCTGTTTTCTCGGCCGTCGTAGACCATCGTCCCTTTAGGAGCTTCAGGGGCTGGCGGGTTTGGGTTTCCATGAGCCGAGAGACTTCCCGAACGATGTCGCCGGGGTGGCGCATACGAAGCGCCTTTTCCCGGTGGTCGTCGTCAAAACCGCCATTGCGAATGACAACGACGTCGGTGACAGTGGGTTTGGCCGGGAGGGGGGTCGAGTTGACTTTGGGTCGGCCTGTAGGGGTGCGCCCTTGTGCAGCAGCGACAGTAGATGCGCGATCTTTCGCAGCAGTCTGCTGAGCGATGCCCCGCGCGGTGGCAACAGCGAACGACGTGCGAACTCGCCGGACAGCGGTGAAGTCATCAGAGTGTGGGGGTTGGTCCCGTGGGGGGTTAAGATCCGAGGGTGATCCCCCCACCGTTCCCTCTGAAGGACGCTCAGGCATGGGGGTTGCTGAGTCAGCCGGAGTAGTGATGAGCGAACTCCCCGCCTTCTCTGGTACAGACGCCAGCGTGGGAGTGGCCTGTGTGGCCGGAATGGTGGTGAGCGAGCCAGGTGCGTTCCCTGCAGCGGGTACAGCAGCACTGGTATTCGGGGGTGAACTTCGAGCCTTCCCCTTGACAGGTTGGGGCATCGAAGTGGCCGAGGTGGCCGGAGTGGTGTTGTGTGAACTCGCCGCCTTTACAGGCTGGGGTGCGCAAGTGGCCAGTGTGACCAGAGAGGTGACCAGTTTGCCCTTCTCAACGGCATCTATCCGCCTGGCCAGGGAGAGAAGGGACACAGTCATGTCCTTCTGGTCCCGGCGCAGAGGGGCAAGCATGTTGTCGATGGCCGTCAGTAGACAATCCTCGAGCAGCGTTGAAGCCGGGGGCGGCAGGGGTGGGGGAGGAGCTAAAGGAGCGGGCGCTGGATCAGGTGTGCTGTCCATGTGGTTTGCGGGGTTGTGGACCGAAGTCTGCAACCCTCTCGTTACTTCCACCTCCGGGTCGAGCAAGAGGTCGCCGACCATTTCAGGCCGGTTAGCCTCCAGCGCCGCAGTGGCAGTGAGCTGGGATGGGGGGTGGGATGCCTGCTCCGATCCCAAGGTCGGTGTGACAGTCGAGATCTCAGACGGGTGAGGCACCAACGGCGGAACGATGATGTCCCCACTCTGCCGCCCTCGAACATTGCCGTCTGGCCCGAACAAGGGCTCGGTAGCGCGGGCTCCAGAGGGGCTGGCGGTAGGGGTGAGATCGTGGTCCGAAAGGACCATCGGTGCATCGAGATCTTCCGCAATGATTTCGACTGATGCGCTGCGGACGGAGCATACCGAAGCACTCCGGGAGCGTCCAGTTACGTCACGCTTAGCGCCAGGAGAAGCAAGCGGGGGGGGGTTGGAGAGCTGTAAAGCGGCCGTCCGGGAGCGCGGCCTCTTTTTAGCGTAAGTGCGGATAGGTGGGGGTACCCGGGCAGTGTCCACAAGGTCGAGTCCGAGAGACTTCGCAGCCTCCATGACAAGTGCCACGCGGTCAGCCCGGGAACCTAGGGCAAGTGATTGCTCGAGTTCATGCAGCTTTGTCAAACGGTGCGCCTCCCGCTGAGCCTTCAGCTCCCGAGCAACATCCTCCCGTTGTTCAGGGAATACGCGTCGTAGTTCCCACTCAAGGTAGGAATCGCGGTCAAATCCCAACGCCTCTTCCTCAACCCCTGGCCAGCGGGCCGACAACGCCTCTGCAAGCTGGTCCTGGAAACCACTGCGGGCGCGCGACTCCGCCAATAGTAGGAGTTCGTGTTTGGAGCGGGTAAAGGCCTCCTCCTCGAGCACCTGGAGCTCATCCCCCCGCATGCGAGCAACACGCTCCTTCACAGCGTCCACACACTGGGCCTCGAGCTCATTCGCCCTCCAGGCCTCGAGCTCGGCTGCAATGCCTGGGCGTGCATCCCTCTTCGACTTCTCGATCACGCGCTTTCGCCACGCTGTCTCATCGCGCTCAATTACCCCGATCATTTCCCGGGCGATGGCGAGGTGCGTGGGGCCCTCCAGGGTCTCCAGTGCCTCCAGCCTGTCCGTCAGTGTGTGGAGTACCATATTGATATTCCGGACCGTTGTTCGCTCCAAATCTGGGAAGGTCCAAGCCGCAGCCACCTCCTCGGCGTGGGTTCGGAGCTTGGTGACCGCATCAGTGCGGAGGGAGTCCCAGAGGAGGGAGAAGTCGATCCGGTCACCGTTAGAGTGTCCGCCGCGGGAGGCGAGTTCCCCCGCGATTTGGTCCGCGAGGCCAGTGACAAGTTCCAGGCGAGAATCGGGACAAGGTACCGATTCATCGACTTGGAAGTTGTCCAGGCAGGGGAAGACTGGTCGCCCCCCTAGGTGCCTGACGTCCTCACTGGAGAGTGCTCCCCGAAGCACAGCAGCGAGGGTGGCCGCAGCCGCGCGGAACCATTGTTGAGCATGAAGCGCCCGGTTGCCGTCTCCCTCCCCCCTCGTGAATCCCAAGGAGAGGGCGCCACAGACAGTTTTGAAGGCGGCATTAACCGAGTCTTCACTACCGACGAAACGTCCGTGATCACCACCAATAGGGTAGATAGGTTCCCGTTGTACGTAGTGGCCCAGGCCCAGTCGGGAGAGGTTGAGGGCCTCTGCAGCTTCGTGAGAGGCGTCCAGGGCGTCGTCCCCAGCCTGTCGTTCGAGTGCCTCCATTTCCTGTTGGGAGGGGCCCGGCCGTTCGCAATATTCGCGGACCCGAGCAAGAATGGCACGTGCATCACGTGCCTGGGTGTCTTCCCAGAATACGCGGGGGGGGGAAAGGTCAGGTACCGGTAAACCCGGACAGGCAGTCATTCGACCCCCCTGCGCCGCAGCCCCCATATCAGAGGGGGGAGGAGGCGTGGAGGGGGGGAGGCCCTTGGAGGCCGTCGTGAGATTTATACGCGGTTCCAGTGGAACGCCAAGCCCAGTGCCCGACGCAAGCGTCAGTTCGGGTGAGGCGGAGCCGATCGAGAATGGGGCGCCCGCAGGGGAGACATGGGGAGGGCTAGAGGCCAATCCAGGGTCTGTGACATAGGAGAGGAGGGTGGCAGAAAGAACGGGAATTGGTGCCACGTGGGGTGGGTGAGGGGGGGGTTGGGCAGAAGGAGCGGCGGAGGGCCCCCTGATGGGGACATTGGAAAGCCCTGTGGGAGGCTCGCGTTCAATAGGTGAGAGGTATGCGGGTGTCCCTTCAGAGGAAGAGGAGGAGTCGGAGGACATCTGGGTGTCCTGAGGGGTGTTAAAGGCGCTCGAGTTATTCAGAGCGGCTTGGGAGGGGAGGGGAGAGGGAAGGAGGGTGACGGTCTCGTTCGTGGGCAAGAGGGACATCTGGACCGATGTAGCCGCCGTCTGGGGGACCACCAGCGGGATATAGCCAGAGTCGTCCAACAAGGCAGCCTCGGGTGTCGCGTCGAAGTCGGCATCCCGAGGGTCAACAGGGGCGTAGCTCCCAGTGGGCGAAGGGGTCAGGTCGATGCCATACAGGTCACGACGTTCCCCTTCGCTCAGGGCAGGAGGGGGGGGAGAAGAGCGTGAGGCCCGTCCCGAAGTATTCAGGGACGGTGGAGTGGGACGGGTGTTCATGGTCGCGACACGCTCTGCAGCGAGGTTAGCGGCCGAGAGGGGAGTTGGGGTGGGGGCATATTCCTCCACAGCCGCTACACCCATGGCATGGACGTCCAAGGCCGACATGAAGCCATTGGTGTTAATTTCGCGGGTCGGCGCAGAGGGTGACCCCAGCGGTGCGAAGCGGTTGCGCTGCTCCATAGAGCTCTAGGATGGGTTCAGGCGGTTGTATTCAGCAGGGGGGTCGCGAGTACACCAAGCGTTATCCCCAGAGTATACTAATGTAGAAAGTGTACCCCCACAGAAAAGGTGGTGGTGGTACGAGTGGAAGGAAGGGCGTCGACGGCGTCCTTCTCACAGAACATTAAGATTGCCCTGTGCAGCGGAGTCTTTCCACACAATCCCCGAACATCGACTTTCCCACCGTGTCGAACCAGGAACTCCGCAACCCGGATGTGTTTGCCGTATAGTGCCGCGAGCAGTGGAGAGTCAAATTCGCCACCAATGGCATTTACAAGATGTGGGTGTTTGATGACGAGGTGCTCAACTATGTCGTGGAATCCACAAAGCGCGGCGTAGTATAGAGGGTTGGATATGTCTGACGGGGTATACCCAGATGACTGTGGGTCTATGTCGTATATCCCGAGCCATGCCACAAGATGTCGTTTGTCCGGATCAAAGAGAGACCGCATCCCATCCTTCACACGTGACGCGACGTCCTCGAATTGGGCATGTGCAACCCAGTGTTCAGCCGCATATTTAGCCAGAGGGGAGATCTTGACACTGTCCTTGTCAATGTGATCGTCCGAATGGAGAAGAAATCCGAGACATGCCTGCGCGAGGATGGTGTGCGCAGGTCCGGGAAGAATGTGGTATCGAGAGACATCTCCAGTTGAGGATGCGAGGCGATCAGACATTAAGAACTCCTTAACGGAGAAGTGCGAAAACTGCACCACCCGAGAGCCACCGTTGTAGACGACGGCGATCAGACTTGAGCATGCGGACAGCACAACCTCTTCTTGGTCTTTCCATCGCCAGCCCGGGTGGAACTTCGGAATGCCTCCATGGACGTTGTCAAAGTCAAACGTAAGGATTTCAGCGAGCTCCTCGACACGAAGGGGACGAATGGCGACAGCAAGGCAGTGAAGGAGACGACGAGCGTGTTCTCTGTTGTCTTCGTTGATATCCTTCAACACCCGTTCGTATGTCTCGTCCAAGGTCTTCGGTAACTTCTCCAGAATCCCTCGCATATTCCGTTGCACTGACCGCCGCAATGTCTCCAGTTGGCAGACAACCCATCGGAACCTGGACGATACGTGATGAGAAAGCTTATCCCTCAAGCACTGACATGAAACGACGCGCTTACATTCCGTCCGCTCTTTCAGAGAGCACTTTGATAACTAATTCCTTATCCTCATCTGGCCATTCCCGCATCTTCATGTCAGAGTTTACGATGCTGTTGACATAATCAGCGATGCCCTTTTGTTGTTCACTTTCGTCGTGAAGTGAAATGGTGTGAATGGTCAGCTGGTTGAGAATGGATTTGATATCAACTTCGGGGCGGCTAGTAACGCATATACGCAGATTCGGAAGGTGCAGGCCAACGAGGTCCTTCAGAACGACCAGGACCTCCTCTCGTGCGGTTGGCCAACCAGAGTGGTCAGGACACTCGTCAAGTGCATCCATGACTACGTAAATCGGGTGTTCGGCCACTACCGTGAGCATCTCCTTTAAACAGTTCGCCAAGACGTCGTTGGTGGGTTGTCGCGTGCCACTTCCGTGTGCCGAATAAACCCGACGGATTATGTCGCAACAAGGGTCTGAGAAAGCAGAGAGCTGGATAAGAAGCGAAGTGACAAGGTTGCGAACATTTTGTTTTTCTTTATCTCGAAAGTCGAAGTAGAAGTACGCTATGGAGGCTTGTCCGGCCGCGCATATTGCCATAATGCGTTGTATAATTGCAGAACTAGGTCAGTGTGAGTTCCCGTGATCGGCGACGGTGGTAAAAAAGAATGACAAACCAAAGGGTGCTCTTCCCAGAACCCGCTACGCAAATTGGGAAACCTTCTGAGTCAGGAGTTAGTTGAGCAGGGAAGGTAAGAGGAACGTACGTTTTCCATGGACCCATAGGAGGGAACCGGTCGACATCCAGTCAATGAATACGGTGCGTCCAAAGAGCCATGTGGCTGATCCTACATGATAGGTCTTCCACGCGATGTTGTGATTTATCGATGGGTCTGGAGGAGAGAACCATTCTCGAGTGTCCTTTCGTATCTTCTTCCCTATGGCTAGGTTTCAGTCTCCATAAGAAGGGATAGGGACAAGAGACCACGGACGCTCTTCTTCTCCTCCCTTGTTTGCCAGCTGTTGAACAGCTACGCCGACTACCTCCACATCTGGGCGGCCAAATTTTAGCAAGAAGTGGGGGGCTGGTCGATAGGCCTGCGCACCGCGTTTCAGCTTACTGGTGTCCTGCAGAACCTGAGCTGTCACTATGTAATGCTCCCCCTGAATCAGGTTCTCCAGTTCCGCCACCGCATTTTCAATATCCTTTCTACCCCCTAGTTTTTTGAGATATCTTTCTGAATAAATTGGGAGTGGTCAACCAATAAGCATATCCCCCAGAAATGACTCACTTGCTCGACTTTGTTCAATCTCCTTCGTTGTGATAGAGAGGATACTCAGTACCTTAACCACGACCTTCACAAGTGCCTCCGCCAATTCAGTGTTGGGAAAACTTTGAATATAAACCTTGAAGCGCTTGAAAAAGTCCTCCATGCGCCCAAAGAGGTCAAGAAGCACATCGTGGCTGGCGCTCACATCTTTTGCCGCCTGTCAAATCTCGGTGTTAAAACGTGTACAACGAGCGGCGAGGATACAGACGGCGAGGAGAATTCCAATTCCAGTAAAGATTGGTTTCGCAGGTGGGAACGCCTGACAATAACGTCAGAATGCACGTCAGTAGTCACAAATCCGTTTCGTGAGACGCACCAGGCCAATCCCATCGCCAAGAATCGCGGAAATTGAGTGGAGGATATGCACCGATGAGCTGATCCATTTCATTAACCCCCGATTACCGTCCCTAAGTTGCTCAAACGTGTTCGCTTGACGTTGAAGTATGGCTAGGATCCCATCGACGGAGTCACAGCGCTGCAGCTCAATAGCGAGGGGGTGGGATAGAAGGTCCTTTCCAGTATTCTTCCTATACTCGCTCAAGGCAACATCTAAGATTGATGCGGGATGCAAGGACGAGGCGGTTGGTTGGGAAGGAAAAGACATGGTGCAGTTGACGAGAAGATTGTTAGTGAGGATAGCAGACTGGCCAGAGTGAGTGAGAGTCGGAGAAACACGATCGCATCCCACGCTCAGGCGGTGCTCAGGCTAGGACACTGCCACTAGTGGCCCACTACACTGCCTCTAAGAGATAGCCACTGAAGTGGCAACTGGCATGTGACCGGTGGGATTAGTGTGGGATCATATTGTCGTCACGTAGATGCAATCATGCAAGCGTAAATGAATCTGCGATGTAAGAGTATTCGACCAAGCTGACAGCCTGACTTGGCCCAGACAAGATACGGACACAAACCTGAACAAGGACCAGTAAAGCTGCCAGTGAATGAACGTGTTGGGTGAGGGTATCGGCCCGGCCTGGCAACGCCGGCTGGTGCGACGCTGTGCGACAGTTGTGCGACGCCGGTCCTCTACCCGGTCACCTTACCATGATGATTTTGTGGTTTTATTGTGAAACCAGACCGCCATTGTAGAATAATTCGACATTCGACACCTCTCGATTGGGAAGCGGCCCACATTCGAATCAACAACGCGGATGTGAAAGATCACAAGACAAGATATTTCTACTAGTACGACAACTCGGACATTCGTTCACCAATTGAGTTTCATTTACTTTTAATCAGCATCGCACTGGGCCATCATTGGAGTCACGTCCGGCTTCTTCACCTTCGGCTGCAACCTCACCACCCTGTGCTTCTTGATCTCCGGTCCCTTCGTCCCGAAGTATCTCTCTGTCTCAAGCGACCAACAGTCAAACCCGCGAATCCAGTAGGCCAACCTCTCCACAAATACGTTCACATCGGCATCAACTGCAGGACCCGAAGAAGGGAGCAGGCGATACTGCGCCTGGAAGTTGGACAGAACCTGTCCGTGATACTCGGCGAGCCAGTTGAGTGCGCCATCCAGGTCTACTCCCTTCTCGTTCATGATGACTGTGACGATGTTATGACCACCGTGTCCGGACGCTTGCTCGATGTTGTATGAGTACATGTCCTAGCCATCACGGTCAGACGGGTCGGGTCTGAGAGCCATAATCCTGAGAATACCCACGTTTGTGAGAACGAGAGACCCTGCGGTCAAACTGAGGATTGACTGCAACACCGGGTGCGCCATGACCTCGTCTGGGATATTCAAGCCTGCTTCAGCAGGAAAGATAGCAGGGTATACGCCAGCCGTGAGCCGCGCAAGCTTCAAATAATCCTCGACGCCTCGGACACGTCCATTTGCGCGGTCAGAAGCCTCGTCGATCACTGCATACACATATTCTGCGAATGTTGTGATGAAGCGCTTCTGAGCTTCCGGGCTTGAAACCTTCATTGCCCGAAGCCAGAATCTGTTACGATCGAGTGTTTGATGGTATGCAAAATGGATCGGGAAAAGGGACGTACTGCCTTGCGATCTCACCGAGCTTTGGCTCGCCTTGTGGACGCTCCTTGTGAGGGTTTCGAAGAGCGTCCATAACCATATCTGCGTAGATGCGCGCGCCATCACCACCGACCTTATCGGTGAACTCGTCGTATATGTAAAAGAGGAGCATAAGATCACAGCCAACACGAGCACCATCTGATAATGTGTTAGAACAGTTAGGTAGCGATTAACCGAAGAAATAGAGACCCTTGTCGAGTAACGGATACACGAGCGAACCAAGCAGGGCTAAGTGTCCTTTCAATTCTGAAAAAAAACAAAGGTACTTACAGAAGTTGCATAGATCGAACGATCTCTGTGACTCGGGGTCAAGGGCCTCGAAGCTATGTATCCAGTTGTCGGATTCTGGTTTGACCTCTGCGTAGTGTCGATTCAACTTTCTGGGCCAGGGCCACTGGGCGAGCGGGTCGGGGAGAGAGAACTGGGGAAGGTTCGACATTGCGGTGAGAAATAGAAAACTAGCTGAGAAGACCTTGTGAGGATAGCGTTCAACGCGCTTCGTAGGGTCCTTTATATCGCTGTGAAGTAGCCCGGATAACGACCATCCTTCATTCTCCTCGGCTGGGGCTGTGAAATTTCCTAAGAATCCTGACCTCCAGACAATCAATCAATCCCCCCTGTGGTTCGTTATTTGTGGCTTGGCGCAAGGTTCGGTGTATTGGTTTATCGAGCGCAAGAGTGTCCGCGCCTGGCAGATATGATGTAGTGGCGCGGTGAATTAAGAGTGGCGCCGGTGGACGACTAATCAAGGTGAGAACAGGACACCTGAGTGTGCACATTTAGCCACGCTACACTAGCTTCACTTCCAACGAAGTCAAAGAATTCCGAGAGGGGGGGATTGAGGGGTGAAGAAGTGCGTGGTCGAATTGAAGACGATACGACAAACCCTAAGTTATATTCAGAGCGTTATCAGTTGAGTGGTTCTCCCGTGCCAACGGTCAATGGCTCATAGGGCTGAAGACAGAAGAGAACCACGCCGCAACTGAAGAGAACCACGCCACAAATGAAGAGAACCACGCCGCAACTGAAGGGAACCACGCCGCAACTGAAGGGAGCCACGCCGCAGATGAAGAGAACCACGCCGCCGCGACACTCTAGTCATAGAACGTAGTCTTTGGGTGGACGGATGAGGCGGCACGTGCTCGTTCCTCCTTTTCGTGCCGTCATCCGTCCACCCAAGCTCTCGACTGGTTCAAGGAACCAGAACGCTTTTATTTCGCCCACCCGCCACGCCCAGTAATTGCCAAGGGATCGGTGATGATGCCCATGTTTTCCAACCTTCATCAGCTCTCTCCGGGAGGGCCCCGCCCGCCCGTCGCGACCTCGCCTCGGAAACGTAGACCCCTCATCCCCAATCGAGAAGCACTTCGCGCTTCCGCCCAGTATCTATGTAGTTTTCCGACTTAATCATACTTTTAGTACGCACAAGAGCTAGTACACCTTGACAGCGTTGATTCACTGTGCCACGCGCCGGTATCCTACCCTCCCGGCGCTCACCAAACCTAAAACGGAGAGCAAAGCAGTGACGCTCAAAGGCCATAACTTACCCCGATGACCCACGCCAAGGCGGCATGTGCTTTCTTGGGACGGTCCCGGTCCAGGAGCGACACCGCATATATACCACCGAGACTTCTGATGCTCCCCTCCCCCTTCGTCCCTCACATTCCATTGCAAACATCAGACGGCGTGCTACTCCTGATCCGACATCACTTCCGAGGGGAGTCGAGTTGAAGCGCTTGGGTCATGGCGATACGTGCAAGCCTCTGAGGCTGTTAGAAGTGCATCTTTCAGCGTAGGCCTCTCTGATCAGCCTACACAACATCCCATCGTTTCCCAGGTTAATATTCCGTGACTGAAACAACGCTCCCATTGGTGTGAATGCTACCACCTGTCAACCTCTCAATATTACTTGGATACATAGAACCAGTTAGTACTCATTTTTGCCGTCGACACTTGTTAATGGCGACCTTGCCTCTTCAGGATTTCGTACAACAATAGAACAGGTCCTACGTCTGGCCAGCGGTTAATTACGCCCTGGGCGAGCAGGGGCGCAGATTAATTGTGAAGTTGTGTGCTCATGATATGGTCTTGATGTAACATTCGGGTACCTGGCTTCATCTGAAGCTCGTTGATAGTGTCATTCGGGACTCTAAGTTGCGTTCCTTCGAATTTCTTGCCGGCTGTACGTATTCCGCTCAAAGATGCCAGGAAGTACATCTGTTTCACAGCCGACTCCAGCTGCCTGAACTAGATGATTGTGGATACGGTCGAAAGATAGACACCAACTAACGCCGTTCCAGTTATTGTGTGTAACGATCTGGCTTTTCATAACTGTGGCGCCGCCCAAACTGGCTCTAATTCAAGCACGCCAATCAACTCGAGGCTGTCGGGTGGAGCCCAGGACTAGACCTCCACATGAAGCACGCAGCAGCGCGTGATCGACCGTCTTCTTTCCTAGGACAAGCGTCTTGCTGCGATTTGGGATCCCAATACGTCTTTTGCACCTATGAGGGCGGTCCTGCGCGACCTTGGTGGCGACCAGCCCTCCTTCAATGTCGTTCTGTACGTGTGTGTCACACACCCTGATCTGGTCGCGCGCATCGCCAAAGCGGACTCGTGGATGGATATCGTGCCCAACAAATTGTGCCGCGCGCTCACATGCATTTGGCATCAGGCGCGTATGGCAGGACTTTGCGTAAGCTTCACGTGCGGTCTGAATGATATCGTGATTAAATGTGAGCGCTGTGAGCGTTTGCACAAATAGAGTGCATAAAACCTATTGCACAAAAGCACTCATGCCCGTAAAATTGGTTATAAGTACTTACAATCCATAATAGCAATTGAGAACTACAAGAGTGACCTGCAAGTTACACAAGCAATTCCAGAGTTGCCATTTTTCCGCAAAGGGTCACGCTCCCAGAAAGGAAGGTGCCAAGACGTTACGTTTTTAGCTGTCCAAAACGAGACCATCACTCCAATTAGTGTTTGAACTCAGTTGGGAGTATTATTTATTAGATAACGAGCAGTATTACAAAACTGAGAAAACACATCATTTAAGTCAACTTAGAATTTCAAGAAAAATAAAAATAAAATTGATAATACACTACTACATGCTAAGTCGATTTACTGGGCATGGGGGTGCAGAAAGGGTGCGCGCCCCCCTTCTGTTCGTGCACTGCCCTGCTCGCACACTCTCCCCCTTTGCATGCATGTGGGGGTGCACTCTTACCTGTCGCTGGTTCCCTTTCGCGCCTCTGCTTTGGTGTGCCCACCCTTCCGCATGTGGGGGTGCACCATCACCCTTTTGCACCCCTGCTTTGGTGCGCCCACCCATCCATTCGCGTGCAGCTCCCCTGCCTGGGTTGTGCCCTGCTTCACTCGCATGCCCTTTGCGCACATGCGAGGGCACCACAGTGATGGTGCGGGTTGCACCATCCTTCATTCCATGTGCCCTCTCCCCTTGCGTGCGACCCTCCCACTTGCGCGCACCCCCCCATCCTCCTGCACCTCTGGCATGCACACAAAGGGGGAGGGTGTGTGGGTGGGGCGTGGTGTGTAAACGGGGGGGTGACCATGGGGTAGTCCAAGTGGAGGGGACTGGGCATGGGTGTGCGTGTGGGGCAGGGGGCATAAACCAGGGGGCGGGGTTTGTGTAGCCTGGCAGAGGGGACTGGGCGGGGCACTGTCCCTCCTGTGGCAAAGGGGGAGGGCATGCAGGTGGGGCGGGGCAGGTAAGCTGGGGGGCGGTGTTGGTGTAGCCCAGGCAG
>WNGR01019802.1_pt1 | contig 19563 bp, 14 predicted proteins | sample 5407581 | NCBI WGS metagenome assembly WNGR01 (sample SAMN13153383, study PRJNA577476) | soil metagenome | isolation source: 80 cm soil or saprolite under Garry oak tree replicate 2 | place: USA:California | collected 2016-06-15 | reverse complement strand
AGGTCGCGACGCCGCTGGAGAGTGTGACCGCGCTACCGAGAGCGACGTTATTCGCCAGGAACTGCACCGTGCCTGTGGGCGTGCCAGCCGAGCCGGTCACAGTTGCCGTCAACGTCACCGTGGCGCCAACTGCGGCCGAAGAGGGAGTCGCCGTAAGCGTGGTCGCCGAGATGTTCGCGCCCAGCGATCCCACGCCAAGCGGCGTGACCGATTTCCATGCGTTCGCCATATTCGTGACATTCACGCTGCCCCATCCGGAGGCGAGGTCGTACCCGTTCCCGGCGGTGTATCCCAGCGATCCTCCGTTCGGGCAGTTCGGCGTTCCCGCGGTGCAGGCCACCTGATTGCTGCCCGAAGTGATGTCGTTGAACACGACAGTGGACAGTGTAGCTATGGTCTGTCCGGCCGAGTAGAAGGCGGGGCTGTTGGCCAGCGCGTAAATCGTAGGATTGGCATTGCCGATCTTCGAACCGATCTTCTGCTCGACGAGAGCGAGGATACCTCCGAAGATCTGTGAGTCGAACGAGGTGCCGCCCGCAGCCGTTAGATTGTTATTCGCAATCCGGAATCCAGTGGTGCAGGAGGTGCCCAGCGCAACGTTGTAGCAGTAGAGCAGGGAGTCATGACTGTCCGACGCGGTCAGCGAAATGTCCGGGACGTCGCGCGCGGAATCCGATGGAACGCCCGTCCCCTTTTGCCATGCGGGCTTGGTGAAATAGGCGCTCGCTCCGCCACCGCCGCCACTGGCCCCGCCTACGCTGGCATCGTTCCAAACCGACTCCGGGATGTAGCCCTTCGCGGAGACGTCTGCCGACGGGATTGCGCTTCCAGCGGTGAATGTGGTGTCCGGGCTGTTCCAGTACGTCGTCGCTCCGGTTGCCATGCCGTCGTTGAACTGCGTGCCGCCCATGCTGGTGACATACGGCGAGCTGCCGGGAAAGTCCGCAGCCAGGCCCTCAATCGCTGAGCTTCCGGCATCACAGTCCGCCGCGCCCTGATCGCCGGAGGATGTCAGGATCGTCTGCCCCTGCGCATTGGCCTGCTTGAAAATCGTGTTCAGCGTATTCAGATCCGTGGTGCCCCAGCCGGCCTCGCAGGCGCCGTAGCTGCTGGTGATGATCGGAGCCAGGTTCTGGGTAACCGCCCCTGTCATCGCATTGTTGAACACGTCGGGGCCGTTGACGAAGAGAATGGACGCGGATGGCGCCATCGCTCCAGACCACTCTACGTCGAGGGAAGATTCGGCGAGATCGCCAACAGTTGGGTGGCAGTTCGTGCAACTGAGAGCCGGGCCCGGATCACCGCCTACATGCGTTGTCGTTGGAACGTTGGTGGTGATGAGACCCGCGGCAGTCCGAAAAGCAACAACGTCAGCTGTGTTGATATCCACCTGCCCGATCACCGCGATGGTCTGTCCGGCCCCGGTAATTCCGCTGGTGAGCAGGGCATTCATGTTGTAAATCGCATACACATCTCCGGGCGCGATGAAGTGATTGCCGGAAACGGAAGACGTAAACTGCGGCTTCACAAGGCGCGGCTTCAACCGGAAATCATGCAGCCCGGTAACGCCCATCACTACGTTTGCGAATGCGGCCGGGACGGAGGCATCGGTCAGGTTTGCAAAATGAGTCTCGCCCTTGTAAGAGACGGTGTGGATACTTGTCGCGAAGGCGGCCTGGACCTGCGCCGCGGTGCCGTCGAAGGTGATCACGTTATTGCTCTGGGCGACGTCGGTGACGGTGAAACCCTGGCTCGCCAGCCATGCAGTTACTTTGCCAAGATCGGCGCTCGACAGACCGAACTGCGCGCCGTACTCGGCCGGCGTCAGCCACTGGTGGTAGCGCGGCGACGACGGATTCTGCAGATCGTCCAGCAACTGGTCGAGCGCAGCTTCCTGCGTGGCAGTCATGCTGAAGCGGATCGTCATTCCCTGCAACCTGGTGTCCGACGGCGCAGGCCCCAGATCGGTCGCGGCCCGCGCATGGGGATGGACCGAATTGGGAATGCCAGTCTCGTTTTCGTTCGAAGGTTGTGCGGAGATGCGATTCGCAACCACGGCTGAAGAGGCCGGAACACTGGCTAAGGCCAGGACTACGATCAATGCAGCAAAGCTAAAGGTGAAGCGGGGGAGGGACGTGCAACGCATAGACATTCCTGTGTTTCCATGAAATTTGGCCCAGATTACAGCTATAGCGCAGAGCACGGCCGGATCGCGATAATCCATTCCTAACGTCTAGGACGACGAACCTCTCTACCCGGCTTACAAGCTTAGACCATTCAGACTTAAAAAGGTTGTGGTACAAGAGGGATCGAGCACGGAGGAAAATGCATCCAACCTGGCCCAGATTTCGGCTTGGCTAAATTGCATACTTCCCGGCCTTGATCATGTGCGCGGCAGTCTCGCGGCGCAGGCCGATGGTGTCGACCGGATCATGCTTGGCCAGACGCCGCAGAATCGTCATCTGCGTGCGCAGCATATCGCCTTCCGCAACTGCGGCGATCACTTTGCGCGCGCCGTGTTCGACGATGTCCATCGCCTTGGCGGCATAGAGCCGCGCCAGCGCGACCGGGATCGTAGCGGCAGGATTCTTCGCGGCAATCTTCTCCGCGCGCAGGATCGTGCTCTCCATGGTGAAGACCTCGGTGATCATGTCGGCGAGCGCGGCCATTACTTCCTGTTCCTCCGAGAGCGCGGTGTTGTACTTCTGCGTCGCTGCACCGGCGGCGAAGAGCGTCAGCTTCTTGGCGTTGGCGAGCAGTTCGAACTCGACCGCCAGCGGGCCTTCGCGGTCCTCTTTCGGCAGCGGGCCGGCCATCACCTCGTCCATCAGATTCTTGATCGCCGGAATCAGTGCGATCTTGCCGGCCATCGCCGACTTCAGTATCCAGCCGCTGATGATGAGGCGGTTGATCTCGTTGGTGCCCTCGAAGATGCGATTGATGCGCGAATCGCGATAGTGCCGCTCAGCCGGATACTCCTCGACGTAGCCGTAGCCGGCGAAGATCTGCACCACTTCATCGGCGACCATGTCGTACATCTCCGACGCCCAGACCTTCACGATGGAACACTCGACCGCGTAATCCTCGATGCGCTTCTGAATCTCGGCGGTGTTGTCCTTGGCCACATCGGCGAGCGCCGCGTCGATGAGGCCAATCGTCCGATAGCAGAGCGCCTCGCCGGCGAAGACACCCGCAGCGCAGTCCGCGAGCTTCTCCTGGATCAGGCCGAACTCGCAGATCGACTTGCCGAATGCCTTACGCTCCTTCGAGTACTGAATACCCTGGCCGAGTGCCAGTTTAGCCGCGCCCAGCACCGTCGCGCCCAGCTTGTAACGGCCGATGTTCAGGATGTTAAACGCGATGCGATGCCCCTTGCCCACTTCGCCGAGCAGGTTGGCGGCGGGAATCTTGCAGTCCGCGAGAATCAGCGGACAGGTAGACGATCCGCGGATGCCGAGCTTGTGCTCCTCGTGGCCGACGGTAAAACCGGGCGTGCCCTTTTCGATCAGGAACGCAGTCAGCTTTTCTTCGATTCCGCCTGGGCCGGCATTGGGATTGACCGGGACGGCGCACTTGGCGAAGACAGTAAAGATGTCCGCGAATCCCGCGTTCGTAATCCACATCTTCTCGCCGTTCAGCGTGTAGGTCGTGCCATCGGCAGAGAGGACCGCGCGCGTGCGTGGGTTCAGCGCATCGGAGCCGCTGGTCGATTCCGTGAGCGCATATGCACCAATGTACTCGCCCGATGCGAGCTTGGGCAGGTACTTCTGCTTCTGCTCCGGCGTGCCGTACCAGACGATGGGCAGTGTGCCGATCCCCACATGCGCGGAGAACGCAACGCAGAAGCTGCCCTGCTTGGCGATGTACTCGGCGACGATGGCTGAGGTGACCTTGTCCATACCCAGGCCGCCGTACTCCTCGGGAATATCGACAGAGGTGAGGCCAAGCTCGCTGGCCTCGCGCAGCAGCCGCCGGGTGACCGCGAAGTCCTTCGCTTCAATCGCATCGCTGGCGGGGACGACTTCGTTCATCGCGAAGTCAGAGGTCGTCTGCGCAATCTGTTTGTGTTCGTCGGTAAAGTCCTCGGGGAAGAAACAGTCGGCGGGGGTGGCGTCAGAGATAAGGAAGGAGCCGCCGGGGACGCGCTTGGTCGGAGTAAGTGGTGCAGTCAGTGTTGCCATGGTGTTACCTCAATCAGAGTACAGGCTAGAGAAGGCCTTTACCTACGGCTGACACAAGCGCGATATCCGCGAGCACGGAAAAGACAGCAAGAGCCAAGTCGAGCTTCAAAGGACTTAGCGAACCTTTCCATTTGCGGTAGAGTGCCACGCTCATGATTACAAGTGCAACGGGGAATAGAAGGCTGAATAAGGCGACGACGTTAGAAAGAGTATGCATCGTGGGGACCGAGAAAAGACGAGCGAAGGGAAACCAAAGTGAGACCGCCCAGAATGCGGCATTAGCTACGATCACAGTGCGGTTAGCAGCTTTCAACTTCATGCATTCACCGCCTCGAATATCCCCGCTGCTCCCATGCCGCCGCCGACGCACATCGTCACCATCCCGTATTTGACGTTTCGCCGCGGCATTTCGCGGAGCAGGGAAGCAGTGAGTTTCGCGCCGGTGCAACCCAGCGGATGGCCGAGCGCGATAGCCCCGCCGTTGACGTTGACCTTCGCGGGATCGACGCCGAGCAGCTTGATTACCGCGAGCGACTGCGCGGCGAACGCCTCATTCAGCTCGATCAGCCCAATGTCGTTGAGCGACAGCCCAGCGATCTTCAGCGCCTTGGGAATCGCGAAGACCGGGCCGATGCCCATCTCCTCCGGATCGCAGCCTGCCGTGGCGAAGGCGATCAGCCGCCCAATCGCGGGGATGCCAAGCTGCGCCGCGCGTTCGGCCGACATCACAACCGCGGCCGCCGCCCCGTCCGACATCTGCGACGAGTTGCCGGCCGTCACCGCGCCGTTGGCATGGAACGCAGGCTTCAGCTTCGCCAGCGCTTCGAGCGAGGTGTCCGCGCGCGGCCCCTCGTCTACCTTGAATTCCGACTCGACCGCCTTTGCCTTGCCCTTCGCGTCGATCACCGTGCTCGTCACCGGGACCGGAACCACCTCATCGTCGAAATGCCCGGCAGCGATCGCGGCCAGCGCATTCTGATGCGATTGATACGCGAACTCGTCCATCTGCTCACGCGTAATGCCGTAGTGCTTCGCAACCCGCTCCGCGGTGTGGCCCATCGATATATACGAACCGGGATAGTTGTTCACCAGCCACGGGTTCAGCGAAGGCTTATTCCCGCCCATCGGCACGAACGACATGCTCTCCACGCCGCCTGCGACAATTGCATCCGCGCCCCCGCCGCGAATGCGCTCGACCGCCATCGCGATCGACTGCAAGCCCGACGAGCAGAACCGGTTGATCGTCATCGCGGAACAACTTGCTGGCAGTCCCGCACGGAAGCTCGCGACACGCGCAATGTTCAGGCCCTGCTCGGCTTCGGGCATCGCGCAGCCCAGAATCACATCCTCGATCTCCGACCGGTCGAGCTGCGGCACCCGCTCCAGCGCGCCGTTGATCGCGTACGCGGCAAGATCGTCAGGACGCGTCGTGCGCAGCGTCCCCCGTGGCGCCTTTCCGATGGCGGTGCGGATTCATACGGGCCTCAGGTCCTAATTCCCAATTGAAGAAGCACTGCCTCTTCCACTCTTGTCATTTCCTGGTGAGTGATCTGAGTGATCCTCTTCTGAAGTCGAAGCTTACTGATAGTCGTTAGTTGATCGCTCATGGCTTTGCTCGTTTGCCGATTGATCTGGACGAGCACCTCGCCTGGATAGAGCCGATCGATCTTCGAACTGAGAGGCAGTACGATCAGCCGGTTGAGCACGGCATTTGCGGCATCGTTGCTGAGAATGATGGCAGGGCGGGTTTTCTGCACTTCGCCGCCGACCGACGGATCGAAGGAGACCCAGAAGACTTCACCGCGCTTCGGATGAATCGCCAACGAGCGCCTCCGACCATTCCATCGCTTCTGCCTCGCGTTCCGCGTCTGCGGCCATGGCGCGATAACCTTCGAGCAAAGTCTTGTATTCACCTTTCGACAGGCTCTTCGCGGTTTCTACCAGAGTGTCGGCGATCTCAGAAGGAACGATGAACCAAGTCGGATTCGAGCGTGAACTCGGTGTTCCCACGCCAGGGGATTTGTGTATCCCATAAGTACCTCCTGATCCATTATCCGATACATACGTACGTACGTCAATTCCTCAGCGGCTTGCCGGTCTTCAACGTAAAAGCAATCCGCTCCTGCGTCTTCTTCTCTCCGCACAACGACAGAAACGCCTCGCGCTCGACATCCAGCAAATATTGTTCGCTGACCAATGTGCCCGGCGTAACCTTGCCACCGCACAGCGCATACGCCGCCCAGTTCGCCACCTTCATGTTGTGGTCCGAGATGTATTCCCCTTCGCGCATGCTCCACACCGCAAGCTTCAAAGTGGCCAGCACGTTCTCTCCGGGCACGGGAACATCGGTGCGAGGCACAATTGCGGAGTAGCCCGCGTCGGCAAGTTCGCGCGCGTGCGTGCCGGCATCGGTAAGCAGCCGCGCGCGGTTCATCGTAATGGTGTCCGCCGGCTTCAGAAAGCCGAGCGCTCGCGCATCCGCAGCCGAAGTAGAAACCTTGGCCATCGCGATCGTTTCAAAGCTCTTTCGGAGTGCGTCGAACGTGGCCGCATCGTCGCTGCGAACTCCCGGCCCGGCCTCTATCGCGCGCAGCAGCATCTCCTTGCACCCGCCGCCGCCGGGGATCAGCCCGACGCTGCTCTCCACCAGGCCCATGTAGAGTTCCGCGTGGGGATGCCGCTCCGCCGCATGCAGCGCAACCTCCGTGCCGCCGCCCAGGCACATCCCGTAGGGCGCGACCACAACCGGCCGCGGGCAGAACTTGATCGCCTGCGTCATGTTCTGGAACGCGCGCACGGCCAGGTCGACGTCATCCCATTCCTGGTCCTGCATCGCCAGCAGGAGCTGCATCAGGTTCGCGCCAACCGAGAAGTTCGTGCCCTCGCCGGTAATCACAAACGCCTCAAAGTCCGCGACCTGCTGGCTTGCAGCCTTCAGCGTCTGTGTAATTAGCGAGACGATGTCGTCGCCCAGCGCATTCATCTTCGAGTGCAACTCAATCGCCGCGACCCCGTTACCAAGATCGATCACCGACGCGCCCGCATTCTTCCGCACAACGCCGCGTGCTTTCTTGATGACGCCGAGACTCGCTGTACCCTCCGGCTCGACTACCGGCTTATACGCGCCGCTCGCCGGATCGAAGAACAGCCGCCCCGATGGCACCAAAGCATCGTCCTTGTACCACGTTTCACCGGCCGTCAGCAGCTTCTCCACATTCGCCGCAACCGGCTGCCCCAACGCGCGCATCTTCTCCGTCGTGGCCCGCACCCCAGCCGCGTCGAACATCTCGAACGGGCCAAGCTCCCAGTTGAAGCCTGTGCGCATCGCGGTATCGATCTCAGCAACACTATCTGCAATCGGGTGAGGCTGAGGGGGAAGGCGATTCGCTGCGTAGGTAAAAAGCTCGGTCAGCAGCGGCCAGTAGAAAGCCTGAGCCTTATCCTTCGTCGCGGCTGTTCCGCCTGCCGCGGCGCTATGCAGCAGTTGCGGAATGCGCGCCGCGGTCAGCTCGACATTCTTCGCCATGTCGAGCGCCGCGAACTTCGGCCGCTCGCTCGCCCGGTATTCCAGCGTCTTCCAGTCCAACGCCAGCCGCACATCGCGCCCCTGCTCGTCCTTCCCGGCCTTCTTGTAGAAGCCCTGCTGCGCCTTGTCGCCCAGCCACTTGCGCTTCAACATCTCGGCCACAAACGCCGGCAGCGCCACATCCGCACGCTCATCCCCGATGCGTTCGGCCTTCGCCGCAAAATTGGTTGCGACATGCGCCAGCACGTCCACGCCCACCAGGTCGCCGAGCCGGAAAGTCCCCGTCTTCGGCCACCCCAGCGCCGCTCCGGTTAGCGCATCCACCTCTTCAATCGTGAGCCCCTGCTCCATCATCAGCCGGATCGCGTTCAGCATCTCGAACGTCCCAACGCGGTTGGCGATGAAGTTCGGTGTATCGTTCGACCGCACCACCGCCTTGCCCAGCCGCTGGTCGCAGAAGTGGCTGACGACAGCGATGTCCGCGGCGTCGGTCTCCGGAGTCGCGATGATCTCCAGCAGCCGCATATATCGCGGCGGATTGAAGAAATGCGTCCCGAACCAGTGCCGCCGCAGCTCCTCCGGCATCCCTTCCACGATGCTCGCCACGGGCAGCCCGGAGGTGTTCGTCGTAATGATCGAGCTAGGCTTTCGGTGCTGTTCCACCTTCGCCAGCAGCGCGCGCTTGATGTCCAGATTTTCCGCGACGGCTTCGATGATCCAGTCGCAATCGGCGACCAGCTTCAGGTCGTCGTCGAAATTGCCGGGCGTTATCAGGCGCGCAGAGTCAGGCGCAAAGAAAGCCGCCGGCTTTGATTTCTTCAAGCCCTCCAGCGCAGCTAGCGCCAGCTTGTTCTTCGCGGTGGGGCCTGCATCGGCTGGCGTGCCGGGCGGCATAATGTCCATCAGCACCACCGGAACACCGGCATTGGCAATGTGCGCGGCGATCCGCGACCCCATCGTCCCTGCGCCGAGCACCGCGACCCTGCGAATCTGCTTCATGGCCTGACTGGACCCTTTCGTGCCGATGCGGTCACACCTGAACTCATGGGCGTCGCTCCTCAGCGCGAAAACTCCGTTCCGGGGCAAGGCTACCGAGTGACCTTCAATCCGTCAAGTAAACCTCACCTGACAAACAGGTTAGATGTTCCGAAACGCCGCGCGAACCGATTAATTGGCCGTGGCCTTCTAACTTCAGACAAGTCTAAACGCCGCTCGTCACAAATTGATGGATCGGTTGCGTCGCTGGCGGAGCCTGGGCGGCGATCCAGTATGGTTATCCAGTATTGTTAATGAGCTGGCTTGATTTTTGCTGGAGGGTCTTTCGTGCGAATGAGTCGTCTGCTCGCCGTGTTACTGGCGCTGGTAGCGTATACGGGAACTGCGGCGCGAGCCCAGGATCTCGCCGAGTTTGAGAAGCGAACGACCGTCAAGGTGCTTCCAAATGGCCTCACGCTGATCGTTTGCGAGCGTCCCGAAGCCCCGGTCTTCAGCTTTTACACGCTGGTCGACGCCGGTTCGGCGGACGACCCGCAAGGCGCCAGCGGCCTCGCCCACATGTTCGAGCACATGGCTTTCAAGGGCACCGACCAGATCGGCACCACCAACTACCCGGCAGAGAAGCTCGCACTGGCCAAAGTTGAAGCGGCCTATGCAGCGTACGACGGCGAATACCGCAAGCGCGTCGGCCAGGATCCGGCCAAACTTGCCGAGCTCAAGAAGGCCTTTGAGGTTGCACAGGCCGCCGCGCAGAAATTCGTCATCCCCAACCAGTTCGCGGAACTAGCCGAGCAAAACGGCACCGTCGGCATGAACGCTTCAACCGCCGAAGATTCGACCCAGTACTTCTGGAGCATGCCTTCCAACCGGCTCGAACTCTGGGCCTATATGGAGAGTGCGCGCATCGGCCATCCCGTCGAGCGCGAGTTCTACAAAGAGCGCGACGTGGTGCAGGAGGAGCGCCGCATGCGCATCGACTCCGCTCCCATCGGCGCAATGGTGGAGCAGTTCCTCTCCACCGCCTACGTGGCGCATCCCTACGGCCGCTCCGGTGTCGGATGGGAGAGCGAGATCAGCCAGGTCACCGCGACCGAGGCCGAAGCCTTCCACAAAAAGTATTACGTTCCGGCAAACATCGTTGTCGCGGTCGTCGGCGACCTCAAAGCCTCCGAAGCCATGCCGATGCTGACCAAGTACTTCGGCCCAATTCCCGCCGGACCCAAGCCCGAGCCGATGACCACCATCGAACCGCCACAGTTCGCCGAGAAGTCCGTCGTCATCCGCGAGGCGACGCAGCCCTTCTACCTCGAGGGATATCATCGCCCCGACTATCGCGATCCTGACGACTCGGTCTACGACGCCATCACCGACATCATCTCCAATGGCCGCACTGCGCGCCTCTACAAGAGTCTCGTGCGCGACCAGAGAATAGCCGCGGACGCCGAGGGATTCAGCGGCTTTCCCGGACAGAAGTACCCCGGCCTCTTCGCCTTCTACGCCATCCCAGTGCCGGGCCACACGCCCGACGAGATGCGCGACGCCATCCACAAGGAGATCGACAAGCTCAAAACCGCGGAGGTCAGCGACGAGGAGCTCCAGATGTTCAAGACTCGCGCCCGGGCCAGTCTGCTGCGGGGGCTCGCCGACAACGAAGGGCTGGCCCACGAACTCGCCGAATATCAGACCCGCTATGGCGACTGGCGCGAACTCTTCCGCGAACTCGACCGGATCAACAAGGTCAGCAAAGCCGACGTGCGTCGCGTAGCTGCCAAGGTCTTCGTCGACAGCAACCGCACCAGCGCTCGCATCGAGTTCCAGCCGCCAACCCAGCCTAAAGCCCAGGACGTTGGAGGTGCGGAATGACGAACCTCTCAACGCCGGCCGATCCCAGAAAGATGACAATGCCAGGAACGACACTCCGCACCTGCTTCGCCCTCGCACTCGCGGCAGGCACATTGCTGCCAGGACATTCGGCAGCAGGGCAGGCCACGAAGCCCGCGCAGCCGATCGCCAAGGCGCCGGCCTCCGCTCCGCCTCAGCCCTGGAAGAACATCCCTATCCCGCCGCTCCACGCTTTCAAGCCGATTCAGCCCCGCCGCATCGAGCTCTCCAACGGCCTCGTCATCTATCTGCAGGAAGACCACGAACTCCCATTCATCGATGGCACCATCCTCATCCGTGGCGGCAGCCGTGACGAGGCCGCCAACAAGGTCGGTATGGTCTCCATGTACGGCGAGGCCTGGCGCACCAGCGGCAGCACTGCCAAGAGCGGCGACGTGCTCGACGCCGAACTTGCCGAGAAGGCAGCCAGCATAGAAACCGGCGGCGGCCCTGCCACCACCTCGCTAGGCTGGGGAAGCTTCAAGCAGGACTTCGACTCCGTCTTCGGCGAGGCAGTCGACCTGCTCCTCCACCCTGTCTTCAAGGCTGACAAGCTCGCGCTCGCCAAGCGCCAGGTGGACACCGGCATCTCCCGCCGCAACGACGACGCAGGAGCGATCGCGGGCCGCGAAGCGACCAAGATCGTCTACGGCGCCAGCAGCCCATACGCTCGCCAGGCTGAATACGCCACCGTCAACTCCGTCACCCTCGACGACCTGCAGAAGTGGCACGACCGCACCGTCACGGCCGGCAACATCATCATCGCCGTCGGCGGCGACTTCGACTCCGCGGAAATGGAAGCCAAGCTGCGCAAGGTCTTCGAGCCGCTTCCGAACGGGACCAAGATCGACCCGCTCAAGAGCGAATTCCCCGGACCGAAGCCCGGCGTTTACTTCGTCGACAAGGAAGACGTGAACCAGTCCAACGTGGAGATCGTCGGCCTCGGCACCGAGCGCAGCAATCCCGACTACTACGCGCTCAGCGTCATGAACGAGATATTCTCCGGCGGCTTCGGTTCGCGTGTCGTGCAGTCGGTGCGTACTCGCCTCGGCCTCGCATATGACGTCGGCGGCTCCTTCGGAGCCTCGTATGACCATCCCGGTGTATTCCTCAGCGAAGCAGGCACCAAGAGTGTCAGTACTGTCGCCGCCGCACAAGCCGTGCTGGATGAGATTGGCCGGCTCAAGACCCAGCCGCCCACTCCCGCGGAGCTGAAGAAGGCCAAAGATCAGGTGATGAACTCGTTCATCTTCCACTACGACACGCCGGAGAAGACGCTCAACGAGCAGGTCACGCTGGCGTTCTACGGCTATCCGCCGGATTTCCTCGAAAAGTACAAGAGCGGCATCGAGGCTGTCACCGGCGCCGACGTAACCCGCGTCGCGAATAAGTACATCGACGTCTCCAAACTCGCCATCGTAGTCGTTGGCAACAAGTCCGAGATCAAGCCCGCACTCACCGGCCTCGGTCGCGTCACTGACCTGGACATCGCCATCCCACCGGCTCCCGGCCAGCCCTCCGGCCCGGGCCCGGTTGGTCCACCCACGCAGTAGCGGCGGCTGGCCTACAGCCGCGCGCCTGCACTGCGTCGCATGAGAAGATAAGCCCCATGGAAGCAACCGGATTTGCAGTCGCCATCATGGCCGCGGGCAAAGGCACGCGGCTCAAGAGCAAACGTCCCAAGGTGCTGCACGAGGTCGGCGGCCAAGCCCTCCTGCTGCACGTCATCGCCGCGGCAAAGACGCTGGTCCCGGCGGACAGCATCTACTGCATCGTGGGCCACGAGGCCAACCGTGTGCGCGCCGCGGTGGCGCACACCGGCGTCAACTTCGTCCTGCAGGAGGTCCAACTCGGCACCGGCCATGCGATGCAGGTGCTTAAGGCTCACCTGCAACTCCCCGGGAACCGCGCTCCCCGGCATCTCCTCGTACTCTCCGGCGATGTTCCCCTTATCCGCCCCGAAACCCTCGCATCGCTCTGCGACCTCCACCTGGCGGAGCACGCCGCCATGACCATCCTCACCGCCGTCCCTTCCGATCCGACCGGTTACGGCCGTGTCCTGCGCCGTTCGCCCGCCTCGCCCGAGGTCACCGCCATCGTCGAGCAGAAAGCCCTCACCCCCGCACATCCTCCTGCGCCCGAAATCAACTCCGGCATCTACTGCTTCGAAACCGAAGCACTCTTCTCGATGCTTGGCCAGAGCGTGGACGAAGTGCTCGGCGCGAACACCATCGCTGAGATGATGCATCTCGACCAGACAATGCGCGCCTCTGCCGCCATCCGCCTCATGGCCCAGGGAGTCACCATCTTCCGGCCCGACACCTGCGTCATCGACGCCGAGGTCACGGTTGGCCCCGACACGGTCATCGAGCCGTACGTCCAGCTTCTCGGCGCGACCCACATCGGCAGCGACTGCCGTGTCCGTTCGTACTCGGTCATTCAGCATTCGACCCTTGGCGACGGCGTCACCGTGCGTAATGGATGCATCCTCGATGGCGCGCAGGTTAGCGATGGCGCGGTACTCGGCCCCTACGCGCATCTCCGCCCCGAGAGCAAGATCGGCGCGGACGCTCACGTGGGCAACTTCTGCGAGACCAAGAAAGTGACGCTGGGCCGCGGTTCCAAGGCCAATCACCTCACCTATCTCGGAGACGCGGTGATCGGCGAAGGCGTCAACGTCGGCGCGGGTGTCATCACCTGCAACTACGACGGCGTCCACAAGCACACCACTACCATCGGCGATGGAGTGTTCGTCGGCTCCGATTCGACGCTGGTCGCGCCCATCAGCATCGGGGACGGCGCATATGTCGGCGCAGGCTCATGTATTACGCAGCCGGTTCCGCCGGGCGCGCTGGCCATCGGCCGTTCACAGCAGGTGACCAAGGAAGGCTGGGTCGCCGCCCGTCGGAAGAAACCCTAGTCAAAAAGTTTGGGTGCGGATTACTCACCAACACCGTGGGGTACTCACCACACCGTCGGGTACTCACCACACCGTCGGGTGCCCCATTCATGGCGGCTTCATCGCCATGAGTGGGATGTAAACCGCTCAAGCCTGCCGAGCCCCGCGAATTACTCACCACCACCATTGGGTGCCCCATTCATGGCGGCTTCATCGCCATGAGTGGGATGTAAACCGCTCGAGCCTGCCGATGTCAACGGCCCCAGATTCGGCGGATCACCCCACCACGACCGCCATCGCGAACCCGTCCCACCCCTTGCTCCCCACGGTCTGAATCGCCGTGGCCAGGAGCCGGGGTTCCGCGGCAAGCATCTCGAACATGGCTCGGACTCCCAGCACCATGGGATCGGTACTCGCATCGTCGATGATCGCTCCTTCGCGCACCACGTTGTCGATGACAATCAAAGTCCCCGGCCGTGCCAGTTGCAGCGACAAAACCAGATACAGAGGAATATTCTGCTTGTCCGCGTCAATAAAGATCAGGTCGAAGGGGGCTTCACTCTCCTTATGAAGTTGTGCCAGCGTCTCCGCCGCAGGGCCAACTCGCAGATCCACAAGCTCTGAAACTCCCGCGCGGTCGAGATTCTGTTGCGCAACTTCCGCATGTTTCGGATCGACCTCCAACGTTATCAATCGTCCTCCCGCAGGAAGCGCGCGTGCCAGCCAGATCGTGCTGTACCCTCCAAGCGTTCCAATCTCCAGAATCCGTCGCGCCCCTGTCATCAGTGCAAGAAGATGGAGCAGCTTGCCCTGATTCGGAGCGACATCGATGGAGGGCAATCCAGCCGCCGCATTCGCCTCCATGGCGGCATCCAGTGTCGTGTCCTGGGGTATCAGGCTATCCGTGATGTAGCGGTCCACGGCACTCCATTTTTCCTTATCCACAGTCGTTTCTATGGTGTCCATGTCCGTATCATACCCGGCTGAAGTGTGGCGCCGGAGCCGTCGATAGATGCAGATAGGCCGCGCAAAAAAGGCTCGGCAGGAGAGTGTCCCACGATGCAGCAGAATGGTATGCAGGAGCAGCACGAAGTCACTCCACCGCGGCCAGATCACATCCTCGTCGTCGACGATGAATCAGCGGTGCTGGGCGTCGTCGTGGCGCTGCTCGAGCGCAGCGGATACGACGTCACCGCAGCCTCCAACGCCGAACAGGCGCTGCTCCATCTGCAGGACGACCCCGGCTGCGATCTGGTCCTCTCCGACCTGATGATGCCCGGAACCGACGGTCTCGCCCTGCTCGACGCCATCTGCGAGAACTACCCCGGCGTGCCGGTCGTAATGCTTACCTCGCTGCAGGACATCCATGTCGCGACCAACGCGTTCCGGCGCGGCGCGATCGACTACCTGCTCAAGCCGTTCGATCGCACTCAGTTGCTTGGTGTCGTCACCCGCGCCCTGGAACATGGCCGTCTGCTCAAACAGAATGTTGCCTACCGGCAGAATCTCGAGGACATCATCTCCGCCCGCACCAGCCGTCTGCGCGCGACCATGATCGACCTTGAGAAGAGTTACGATATTACCCTTGAGGCGATGGGCGACGCGCTGGACCTGCGCGACGCGGAGACCGAAGGCCACTCCCGCCGCGTCACCGCTTATACCATCGCCTTGGCCCGCGAGGTCGGTCTCGACACCGAACAACTCCGCGTCATCGCTCGCGGAGCCTTCCTGCACGACATCGGCAAGATCGCCACGCCCGACCGCATCCTGCTCAAGCCCGGAAAGCTCGATCCCGACGAGATCGTGGTCATGCGCCAGCACTGCGCGCGCGGATACGAGATGGTGCGCAAGATTCCGTTCCTGCGTAACGCGTCCGAGATCGTCTACGCCCACCAGGAGACCTTCGACGGCACCGGCTATCCTCGTGGCCTGCACGGCGAAGATATTCCTCTCGGCGCGCGCATCTTCGCCATCGCCGACACGCTCGACGCCATTACCTCCGACCGCCCCTATCGCAAGGGCCGCAGCTTCGCCGAAGCGCGCGAAGAGATCAAGCGCTACAGCGGAATCCAGTTCGACCCCGCCATCGTCGAGGTCTTCCTGCGTATGCCCGAAAGCCTGTGGAACGACCTGCGGCAACAGGTCGAGCACAGCGCTCCGGGCACGTTTGGCGTGACCATCTAGCAGCCTTCGCGTGCGGCAGACCCACACTTGCGCCCATTCACCCCCGGGCTTAACATCACCTTCACTTGTCGTCGCCGAGTTGCCTTCTCCCGGTTCGCAAGCTAGTTTTGGATGCAACAGAGCGGCCAGGCCCAAGAGGTGTACCCATGCCATCCACCAAGCAGAAATTATCCAAAGAAGATCTCAACGCCCTGCTGGTGCAATTGCCGGAGTGGGCGGTCGAAGAGGGCAAACTCGTCCGCTTCTGGACTTTTCCCGACTTCGTTCGCGCCCTCGACTTCGTCAATCGCGTAGGCAAACTTGCCGAAGAGGCCGGCCATCACCCCGACATCGACATCCGCTACAACCGCGTGAAGCTTGCCCTGGTCTCGCACGATGCGGGCGGAATCACCGCACGCGACGCAGAAATGGCCCGCAAACTCAGCGCCGGATTCGGCTCCGCTCCGACAAAGTAGACAGCCTGTGTACATCCGCACGCAGTTGCGTGATATCCTGAAAGAGCAGAGCGGTTCCGCTCTAAGGTTTTCGACCGGCGCTGGGATGAAAACAGCGCGTCAGGCCGATATAAGTTGCGTCACTGGCCTCCCGGCACGAACAATGTACCGTTCGTGCCGCCTTTTTTTTGCTCCCGGGCCGGCCAGTGGCAACTCTCACCAAACCTTCCGCCAACCCCCAACTGGACCGCAATTTCACCCGTCCGGAGCCCAGGTAGTTCCCCGAAATCCGGCAGTCTTAACCGTTTGACTCTCCCCCACAGAGGACGCGAGCCTGTTCCCGAACCTTCCCCTCCGCCTCCCTCCTTCAGGGGTCCATTGCCGGACTGGGTCCCCATCACCCAAATTTTTTTGTCTGACGCCTGACGCAAATCGTGCATCCCATCTACAATCAGCGATAAGCTAGTTTCACCCGACCATGACGCAAGGAGACAATACGATGACGAAAGCCGATCTTGTCGACAGAGTGACCGCTCTCGGCGACCTAACCCGCCGCGATGGCGAAATCATCGTCGATACCCTCTTTGAGTCGGTCATTGGGGCCCTGAAGGCTGGCGATAAGATCGAAATTCGCGGCTTTGGCAGCTTCCGCACCCGCCAGCGCAATTCCCGCATCGGCCGCAACCCGAAGACCGGCGAACGCGTCGATGTGCCGGCAAAGCGCGTCCCATTCTTCAAGCCATCGAAGGAGTTACGCGATTCGGTCAACCCCGGCGGGGTCAAGAGCATCGCCAGCGCCCCGAAATCCGAGAGCGTCGATCCCCACCATCCGCCCGCCATGTAGTGACGGAACCGGCCGAAACGCGTCTCAACCCATCGAAGGTCCCGCTGGCATACCCGCACGGCTGCCGAGCTGTCTCCCTGATCCGACGACGCGGTAGAATATTGACATCCGAACACTCGCAGTTCTCATCTACAAGATGAGGGGTACCCTCCCATGCCGATTGCAATCGAGTTCTTCGTCGGCCACGCTTACGCGATCCTCTTCCTCTGGGTGTTGATCGAGCAGCTTGGCATGCCGATTCCCAGCATCCCGCTTCTGCTTACCGCGGGCACACTCAGCGCCACTCACCGCCTCAGCGCCTCATCGGCCCTGCTTGCGGTCATCGCCGCATGCGTCATCTCCGACTCCGCCTGGTATGGCCTCGGACGCCGCTATGGAGCCCGCGTCATCCGCCTGCTGTGCAAGATGTCGTTCGAAGCATCAACCTGCGTCGCCAAAACCGAGGGCTACTTCACCCGCCGCGGCGCCGAGACGCTGCTCTTCGCAAAATTCGTTCCTGGCCTCTCCACCGTCTCTGCCCCCATCGCCGGCCAGACCGGCATGCCGTACTCGCGGTTCCTGCTCTACGACCTCTCTGGCACCATGCTCTGGTCGTTCTCCTTCGTCTTCGCGGGCCGCTTCTTCGGCGATATTGCCAAGCGCAGCCAGGCGTTCTTCGGCCTGCTGAGCCACTTTGCCGCAGTCGTCTTCATCCTGATGGTCGTCGGATTCTTCCTCTGGCGCGTGGTCAAGCAGCGCCGCTTCCTCGCCCAGGTCCGCGAGCTCCGCATCGAGCCTTCCGAGGTGAAGGCCATGATCGATCAGGCCCTCCACGAGCTATCTCCGCAGCCCTACATCGTCGATCTCCGCCACCCACTGGACTACCTGCCCGACCCGCGCGTCCTTCCCGGCGCAGTCCGCATTGGCCCGTCCGAGATCGCACGCCAAGCAGCGCGTATCCCCCGCGATCGTGACATCATCCTCTACTGCACCTGCCCGTCCGAGGAGACCTCCGCCAAAGTCGCGCTGCAGCTCCACCGCCTCGGCATCACCCGCGTTCGCCCGCTGCGCGGAGGCTTCGACGGATGGAAGCAGGCCGGCTATCCGCTGCTCGACTACATAGAAGACTCCGAGCTGCCCGACGCCGACCTGATCAGCCCCACGCCCACCCTAAAGTCCGCCTGAACGGAGTCTGAACAGAAAAGCGACCACGGATCTTCACGGATAAACACCGATTGATTCTCCACTGTTTTGATCCGTATTTATCCGTGTTCATCCGTGGTCGGTTTGTCTAGCGTCTAACTCCCTAGCTTGAACACCACCGTAATCGTGGTCTGCACATCCGTCGGCTCGCCGCTCAGCAGATACGGCCGGTACCGCGCCGCCTGCACCGCCGCCATGGCCGCACCGCGCAGCATCTGCGGTCCGCTTACCGCATGCAGACTCTCGATCCGCCCTGCCTTCGAGATCACCGCCTCCATCACGACCTCTCCCTGCACCCGCGCTGCCACCGCGATCGGCGGATACACCGGCCGAATGGGAGTAATCAGCAGTCCCTCGGACACGCCCTTCGACACGCGAGTCACCCCGGCCGGCTTCGCCCTCACCACCGATACCGCAGGCTCTGGACCAAGCACGCTCAGAATCGCGGCCGGTCCACCTCCACCGGGCCCAAACGGCAAACTCGTATCAAACGTTGGCGCAGGCCCATCGTTTCCCACACCCAGCCGGTGGAACACAAACCGCTGCGTCGCCTCCGTCTGCTGAACCGCTGTCGCAGGCACGTTCATTGCACTCGAAGTCGCCGTAGCCGCTTCCCGTACCACCGGCACAGGAGGCTTCACCGGCAGCGGGATCGTCAACTGCGGCACTCCCGGCGTAACCGACAGCGACTCCGGCCGGATCATCGGAAACGCGATCAGTAATCCCGCAACCGCACACTGTAAAGTTAGCGAACCCAGCGCCGTCCACCGCTGCGTTCCCGAGGCCACCAGACCACGCGATTCAACCAGGCTTCCTTCAAACATAAGGCACCTCCGAAAATTCGGATCAGTGCGCATCTGCGAGGAATGCGTACACCACCATAGACACCGCCGCCCCGCGAATGTTCCCGCCGTTGCTCATACCTCGCGCCTCATACCTCGTACCTCAAAGCCGAACGCTGACAGCCGACAGCCGAACGCTGAACTATAAAACCTCGAACCTCGCACCTCACCTTGAACACTTGAACCTCGAACCTGGCGCCTGGTACCTGGCGCCTTGCACCTTGTACGATGAATCACCAATGCCCTCAGCCCCCAAGCCCGCCTCAAACCGCGTCCTCTCCATCGACGTCCTCCGCGGTCTGACCATCGCGCTCATGATCCTGGTCAACGATCCCGGCGACTGGGGTCACGTCTATTCGCAACTCGACCACGCCGAGTGGAACGGCTTCACCCTTACCGACCTCGTCTTCCCCAACTTCCTCTTCCTCGTCGGCGCGTCCATCATCTTTTCGCTTGACGGGCGCATCGCTCGCGGCGAAAGCAGGCGCATGCTCGCGCTCCACATGGTCCGCCGCGCGTTCACTATCTTCCTCATCAAGATGTGCCTCACTGCATTCCCGCACTTCCACATGACTCATCTGCGCATCTTCGGAG
>WNGR01003612.1_pt1 | contig 19563 bp, 18 predicted proteins | sample 5407581 | NCBI WGS metagenome assembly WNGR01 (sample SAMN13153383, study PRJNA577476) | soil metagenome | isolation source: 80 cm soil or saprolite under Garry oak tree replicate 2 | place: USA:California | collected 2016-06-15 | reverse complement strand
GAAGGAGGGCATGCTCACGCTCCGCATGGACGGGATGGTCAAGGTCAAGCGCGGCATCACTACCCTGGAGGAAGTCGTGAAAGAGACGGCGGCATGACGGCGGGCGCTTCGCACGCCTTGAATCTCCGCTCCCTGCTCGAGGAGATGATCGAGAAGGACGCGTCGGACCTGCACATCGTGGCGGGGGAGCGGCCCAAGCTCCGCGTGGACGGGGACATCGTGGACTCGTCGGTGGACGCGGTGCTCACGCCGAAGGACACGCTCTCGATCGCCTACTCCGTGCTCACCGAGAGCCAGAAGAAGCGGTTCGAGACCGAGAACGAGCTCGACTTCTCCTTCGGGATCCAGAACCTGGCGCGGTTCCGCGGCAACTGCTTCAAGCAGCGCGGGTGCGTGTCGCTGGTGATCCGGCAGATCCCGTTCAACGTGCGGACGTTCGAGGACCTCGGGCTTCCGGGCGTGGTGGCGAAGCTGTCGGAAAAGCCGCGGGGGCTGGTGCTGGTGACGGGCCCCACCGGCTCGGGCAAGAGCACGACGCTCGCGGCGATGATCGACAAGATCAACAAGGAGCTGAAGGGGCACATCATCACGGTGGAGGACCCGATCGAGTTCATCCACCGACACCAGAGCTGCATCGTGAACCAGCGCGAGATCGGGACCGACACCAACAGCTTCTCGGCGGCGCTCAAGTACGCGCTGCGGCAGGATCCGGACGTCGTGCTGATCGGCGAAATGCGCGACCTCGAGACGATCGCGGCGGCCCTGACGATCGCCGAGACCGGCCACCTCGCCTTCGCGACGCTGCACACCAACTCGGCGATGGAGAGCATCAACCGCATCATCGACGTGTTCCCGTCCCACCAGCAGTCGCAGATCCGCGCCCAGCTCGCGTTCGTGCTGGAGGGCGTCATCACGCAGACCCTGCTGCAGAAGGCGAAGGGGCGGGGCCGGGTCATGGCGGCGGAAATCATGATCTGCACGCCGGCGATCCGCGCGCTGATTCGCGACAACAAGGTGCACCAGATCGAATCGTCGATGCAGGCGGGGAAGAAGTACGGGATGCAGACGCTGAACGACGCGTTGTATCAGCTCTACATGGGGCGGGAGGTCACGAAAGACGAGTGCCTCCGCGTCACGCCGAACCCGAACGAGTTCCTCCGGGCGATCGGCGAACCGCCGCTGGACGACAAGGAGCCGCTGGCGCCGGGTGGCGCTCAAGTAGCGGCCGGCCCCTCCAAGGTGGCGGCGCGCCGCTAGGCGCCCGAGGGAGTGAGGTATGCCGGTCTTCCAATACACCGCCCGCACGCTCAAAGGCGATCTCGTCAACGACAAAATCGACCTGCCGACGCGCGACGACGTCATCGCCCACCTGCGCAAGAACCGCCTGGTGGTGGTGCAGGTGCGCGCGGCGCCGAAGGAGTTCAAGCTCAGCTTCAAGTTCGGCGGCGGCGTCAAGACCCGCGACGTCGTCGTGTTCACGCGGCAGTTCGCCACGATGATCAACGCCGGCCTGCCGCTGGTCCAGGCGCTCGACATCCTGGCGCAGCAGACGGAAAACAAGGTCTTGGCGGACGTCACCCGCCAGGTCGTGTACGACGTGGAGAGCGGCCAGACCCTCGCGGACGCGCTGCGCAAACACCCCAAGGCATTCAGCGACCTGTACGTGAACATGGTCGCGGCGGGCGAGGCGGGCGGTATTCTCGACACCATTCTTCTGCGCCTCGCGCAGTTCCTCGAGAAGAACGACGCGATCGTGCGCAAGGTGAAGGGCGCGATGATCTATCCCGGGGTGATTCTGTCCGTCGCGGTGATCGCGATCTCGGTGCTCCTCATCTTCGTGATCCCGACGTTCCAGAACATGTTCGCTTCGGTGCACCTTGAGTTGCCCCTGCCGACGCGCATCGTCATCGAGGCGAGCAACATCCTCAAGAACTACTGGTGGCTCATCGGCGCGGTGATCGGGTTTGGTGTGTTCTTGATCAACCGCTACTACAAGACCCCGCCCGGCCGGCTCCAGATCGACAAGTTGCTCCTCAAGACGCCCGTGCTGGGCGACGTGCTCCGCAAGGCGGCCGTGTCGCGGTTCACCCGCACCCTGGGCACGCTGATCTCGTCGGGTGTGTCGATCCTCGACGGCCTCGAGATCACCGCCCGCACCGCGGGGAACATGGTGATCCACAACGCCGTGATGGAGTCGCGCGCCTCGATCGCCGGCGGCGAAACCATCGCCGCGCCGCTCCAGAAGTCGAAGGTGTTCCCGCCCATGGTCATCTCGATGATCTCGGTGGGCGAGCAGACCGGTGGGCTGGACGAGATGCTGTCCAAGATCGCGGACTTCTACGACGACGAGGTGGACGCGGCGGTGAGCGCGCTGCTGGCGCTCATGGAGCCCATCATGATCGTCGTGCTGGGCGTGATCGTCGGCGGCATGGTGATCGCCATGTACCTCCCGATCTTCGACATGGTGAACGCAGTGCAGTGAGGCCAGACCCGCGGCGAGGTCACGCCGGTCGCCGCTCTGGAGGGGAAGGAGGAGCGCGCCGATGACGCGCAGCGACCGCCGGCCCTCGGGCGGGCGCACCGGCAAGCTGCGACATGACAGCGTGCCGATGCGCCTGTACCACGAGGCCAAGCGGCAGGGTGCCTGGGATCCCCGCAGCCTCGACCTGCATCAGGATGCGCGGGACTGGGCGCGGCTCACCGTGACCGAGCGGGACGTGCTCCTCCGCCTCATCGCCCTATTCCAGGCAGCTGAAGAAAGCATGACCCGCGACCTTCTGCCGCTGCTCATGACGGTGGTGCGCGAAGACCGCCTCGAGGAGGAGCTGTTCCTCACCACGTTCCTCTCGGAAGAAGCGAAGCACACCGAATTCTTCCGCCGCATTCTGGACGAGCTGTGCCGCCAGTCCGGCGACCTGGAGCGCTACCAGACTCCCAGCTTCCGGAAACTGTTCTCGGAGAAGCTGCCCGCCGCGATGCGGGGGCTGCTCGCGGATGACTCGCCGGCGGCCCAGGCCGTGGCGCTGGTGACCTACACCCTGGTGGGCGAGGGCGTCCTCGGCGAGGCCGGTTACCACGTGTTCACCACGGCGCTCGAGGCCAGCGCCATCCTGCCCGGGTTCCGCGCGGGCCTCCGGCTCGCGCAGGCGGACGAGGACCGGCACATGGCGTACGGCCTGTTCCTCCTGTCGCGCCTCGTGGCCGAGGACGACACCGTGTGGGGCGTGATCGAAGGTCGCATGGACGAGCTCCTCCCCGACACGCTGGGCGTCGTGACCGAGTTCTTTCAGCCCTACGACGCGATGCCGTTCGGGCTCACGCTCGACGCCGTCATCGAATTCACCATGGCGAAGTTCGCGGGCCGGTGGGCGTCGCTCGAAGAGGCCAGGGAGCGCGCGCGCACTACCCGAGCCGTTCCGAACCCCGACGCCGCGGTCCGGGACATCCTCGCCTGGGTGGGCGAGCAGGTCCGGCCGGCGCAGGTGGCAATGCGCCAGGACGGCACCGGAACCATCTGCACGTTCCGCATCAGACGTGACGGCGCGGCGCTGCTCATCACGCAGGAAGTGCTCGATCACCACCGAGCGGCCGAGATCATCGCCGCCCTGAGCGCCCACGGCGTGCCCGAACGACTGCGCGAGCGCGCTCCGCTGCGGCTCACCTGCCTCCGGGCGCGCGGCAAGATCGTCGTGCAGGTCCCCCCGCCCACACTGGCCCCCCTGGCCCCGCCCCCCCCGGCCGGTTGACCCGCGCCCCGCCCCTCGCCAATCTCCCGGTCTTCCGAGGAGGGGGCGGGGGCGGTGCCGGCGGCGATCGTGGCGGAGCGGTTGACCAAGGTTTACCGGGTCAAGGTGCGGGACCCGGGCTTGGGGGGCGCCGTGCGGGCGCTGGTGCGGCCGCGCTACCGCGAAGTCCGGGCGGTCGAGGAGATCTCCTTCCAGGTGGAGCGCGGTGAGATCGTCGCGTTCCTCGGGCCCAATGGGGCCGGCAAGACCACCACCCTCAAGATGCTCACCGGCCTGCTCTATCCGACGGGCGGCCGTGCCCAGGTCACCGGCTTCACCCCCTGGGAGGGCGGGTCCGAGTTCAAGCAGCGGATCGCCTTGGTGCTCGGCAACAAGCAGCAGCTGCTGTGGGACCTGCCCGCCGAGGAGACGTTCCAGCTCAACCAGGCGATCTATGCGATCGCGCCGGCCGACTACCGCGCCCGGCGCGATGAGCTCGTGGAGCTGTTGGAGCTGAGCGAGGTCGTCGACAAGCCGGTGCGGCAGCTCTCGCTCGGCGAGCGAATGAAGTGCGAGCTCGCCGCGGCCCTGCTGCACCAGCCCGAGATCCTGTTCCTCGACGAGCCCACCCTGGGGCTCGACGTCACCGCCCAGGAGGCGGTGCGCGGCTTTCTCTGCGCCTACCGGGCGCGGCACGGCGCCACCATTCTGCTCACGTCGCATTACATGGCGGACGTGACGGCGCTGGCGTCCCGCGTGCTCATCATCAACCGCGGCCGGCTGCTGTACGACGGGGCGCTGCAGGCCCTGGTCGCGCGCATGGCGCACACCAAGCGACTCGAGCTGGTGCTGGGCGACGGGGTCACGCGCGAGCGCCTCGCCGCGTTCGGCGAGGTGCGGGAGTTCCGCTTCCCCAACGCCGTGCTCGAGGTGCCGCGCGACCAGGCCACCGCCGCGAGCGCCCGCCTGCTCGCGTCCATCCCCGTCGTGGATCTCTCGATTCAGGACCCGGCCATCGAGGACGTGATCCGCCGCGCCTTCGAGGAAGGAGCGGGGGAGTGAAAGTCTGGCTGCGGCGCTATGCGGCGCTCATCCGCTCGGCGTGGCTGGTGGATCTCCAGTATCGCGCCGCGATCGCGATCTGGATGTTGTGGAACGTGACCGAGCCCGCCATCGCGCTCGGCATCTGGTGGTCGATCGCCGGCGGGGGCGAGGTGCAGGGGTTCGCGCGCGGCGACTTCGCGCGCTACTTCTTCGGTGTGGCCCTCGTGAACCAGCTGACGCTCGCGTGGGACGCCTGGTACATCGACCGCTGGATCCGGGACGGCGAAATGAACTTCCGGCTGGCGCGCCCGATCGGCCCGGTGCACGAAGCCGTCGCGGACAACATTGCATACAAGGCGCGGACGGCCTCGGTCGTGCTGGTCGTCTGGATCCTGATCGCCCTCTTCTGGCCCGCGGTCCGGATCCCGTTCGCGCCGGGCCGTTGGGGGCTGTTCGCGCTCGCGACCCTGCTCGCCGCGGCGATCCGCTTCCTGAACGGCTACGCCACCGGCCTCCTGGCGTTCTGGACGACGCGCGCCACCGCGCTGATGGAGCTGCAGTTTGGCGTGTCGTTGTTCCTCTCAGGGCGCCTCGCGCCGCTCGCGCTGCTGCCGCCGGCCGTGGCGTCGGTGGCCGGCGTCCTGTGGTTCCCGTACGTGCTGTCGTTCCCGGTGGAGGTGCTCACGGGCGCCGTCGTGACGCCGGATCAGTACCTGCGGGGCTTCACGGGGCAGGCCGTCTGGCTCGCGGTCTGGTGGGCGGCGTACCTGATCGTGTGGCGCCGCGGCATCCGGCATTACGGGGCGGTGGGCGGATGAACGTGGGTCGGGTGCTGCGCGCATTGTTGCGGATGAACGTGGTCGAGGAGCTGCAGTACCGCGCGAACTTCGTCGCGAGCCTCTTGGGCACGGTCTTCTGGATCGCCATGGCGCTCCTGACGCTGGCGCTGTTCTTCCGTCACACCGCCCAGCTCGGCGGCTGGGACTACTGGGAGGTCGTGGTCCTGCTCGGCGTGTTCAACGCGCTCACGGGTGTGATCGAGGCGGTGCTGCGCCCGGGGATCGGCGAGCTCGCCGATGAGGTGCGGAGCGGCAAGCTCGACCTCGTCCTCACCCGACCCGTGGACGCCCAGCTGTACGTCTCCTTCCGCCGGCTCGACCTGTGGCGCCTCGCCGACGTGGCGTTCGGGCTCATGCTCGCGGGCTACGCGCTGGTCCGCGTGGGCCGCCTGCCCTCGCTCCTCGACCTGCTGGCGTTCGTGGTTACCATGGGGTCGGCCGTGGCGGTCGTGTACGCCATTTGGGTCGCGCTGATGAGCCTCGCGTTCTGGTTCGTCGCGGTCGAGAACCTGTCGGTGCTGTTCGACGCCGTGTATGAGGCCGCGCGCTACCCCGTCTCCGCGTACCCGGGTGCCCTGCGCTTCGTGTTCGTGTACCTCGTGCCGGTCGCGTGGACCACGACCATCCCGGCCTCGGCTCTCACCGGGCGGCTCGGTGTCGCCACGGCGCTGGGCGCGGCGGGGGTCGGCGCGCTGGCGCTCGGGCTCACCCGCCTGCTGTGGCGCGCGGCGCTGCGGCGTTACACCAGTGCGGGTGGATGAGGGCGACCGCTCGGTGCCTTTGGGGTCGTGAGACGCCGCCCTGCGTCGATAGATTATCCCGATGCCCCTCCTGACCCCGCCCGTCGGCGCCCGAGACCACACCCGGGGAACAGCGACTGCTCCCGTGACGCTTGTGGAGTACGGAGATTTCGAGTGCCCGCTCTGCGGCCGCGCCTACCCCGAGCTGAAGCGGGTGCTCGAGGACCTCGGGTCGAAGGTGCGCTTCGTGTTTCGCCACTTTCCCCTGAACGAGCAGCATCCGCACGCCGAGCACGCGGCTGAGGTCGCGGAAGCGGCCGGCGCGCAAGGGAAGTTCTGGGAGCTGCACGATCTCTTGTATCAGCGGCAGGCCGCGCTCGCGGATGCCGATCTCGTGGCGTACGCGCGCGAGCTCGGGCTCGACGCGGAGCGGGTGCGGACGGAGCTCACCGCACACGCGCATCGGGCGCGGGTGCGGGAAGACTTCCTGAGCGGCGTCGCGAGCGGGGTGAGCGGGACCCCGATGTTCTTCATCAACGGCCGCCGCCACGAGGAGCCCGGCGACGCGCGGACGCTGGCGGCCGCCCTGCGGCGGACCCTGTAACGGAGAGGCCGGCATGGACAAGTACGAAGAGCTCGAAGGCAGTCTCGATCCCCACCGCGCCGAAGAGCGCGCGGCCGCGGCTGCCGAAGTCGCGGCCCGGCTGCGGGACCGCGGTATCGCCGTCACGGGCGGCGAGAAGCCCGACGATCTCGTCGACTTGCTCTCGGCGGTCGAGCGGTTCGAAGCCGCGGTCGAGGCGCACGGCGGCGACCTCATGGTTGACGACCTGAAGAGCTCACGGCCCGATGATCAGCACTTCGTCGTGCCGCGCCGGACACACGCGGAGCCGGTGAGGACCTACATCGGCCGGATCGACGAGGCGACGGCGCGACTGCGAAGGCACCCGCGCCACACGGATTGATAGCGAACGCCGTTTCACCACCACCATTCAGCGGAGAATCCCATGGCTAGCACGACATTTCAAACCCTCAACGACCTCCCCGAGTCCGCGCGCGGGCAGGTGATCGACCTGCTGAACCAGCGGCTCGCGGACGCGATCGACCTCCAGTTGCAGACGAAGCAGGCGCACTGGAACGTCAAGGGTCCGCAGTTCATCGCGTTGCACAAGCTGTTCGACGACATCGACGAGGCGGTGGAGGAGTACGTGGATCTCCTTGCCGAGCGCATAGTGCAGCTGGGCGGGATCGCCGAGGGCACGAGCGGGATCGTCGCCGAGCGTACGGAGTTGCCTCAGTATCCGATCAACATCTCCACGGGCGAGGAGCACGTGTGGGCGCTCTCCAACGCCCTGGCGAACTTCGGCGGGCGGATCCGGCGGGCGATCGACGAAACGGACGACCTGGGCGACGTGGACTCGGCCGACATCTGCACGGAGATCTCACGCGGCGTCGACAAGTGGCTGTGGTTCGTCGAGGCGCACGCGGAAGGGGCGGTGAAGGCGCCCGTGCCGCAGGGCGTCTAGGGCACCGAGGCGGCCGGCAGCGGCGGCGGGGGGGCGCCGATGCCGGCAAGACTCGCGGCCTCGAGCCATTGCCGCGGGAACCGGGGCAGAAACTTCACATGCCGGTTGACGACCGCCTGCACCCGGCGCCACCAGCATAGGATCGGCCGGCGCGCCCGGCCGACGCTCACCACCGCGAACGGGACCGAGTCCGCGATCACGGTTCGCAGATCGGGCTGGCTCAACGAGCAGAAGTCCTCCGGTGTCTTTATCCCGAAGCTCGAATCCGGCCCCGTCCACGGATGGTTGTGCCACACCGCGAGCGTCGCCGGCGCGCAGGGCAGGGGCTGAACGGCGTCGGCCGCCGAGCTCACGAGGTCCGGCATCGCGAAGTCCTGCACCACTGCGCTGTCCCCCGAGGCCGTGCCCTGGAGGCACAACACCACCTCGCGGTCGAGCCCGGCCGCGAGGACGCTGAGGCGCCGGAACAGCGACGGCGTGAGGAACAGCCGCTTCAGCGGCTGCGATGCGAGGATAGCGGAGTCCGCAGGGGTGAGCGGCGCCTGGGCCCGGGCGGCTCCCGGGATCGCCGACACCACGACCATCACGCGGGGCACCAGATGACGGAGGCAGCCGTGCATTCCCTACAATAGTAAGAGCGGCCCGGCTTCGCTCTTGCACTTTGCCACACCACTCCCAATACTTACGTCCTGCGCCCTGCTCCGACGGCGTCTGGCCGTCAAGAGTAAGTCATTAGCCTCGTTTCACTTAGACGTACTCCACAGGAGTTCGATGTGAAGTGGTTCGGGGGCGGCTCGACGGCGTCGGCGATCCCGACTCCCCAGAGCCTGGTGCGGTCGGTGTACGTCGGGCGGATCTGCGTGGCGGTCGCGCTGTACTTGGCCGCCGCGTTCAAGTTCGCCGTGGCGGAGCCGCTCGACCTCCTGGTGACCTCCTTCGTCCTGGTGGCCACCGTGGTCGTCACGATCGCTTCCTACTCGTACACCCACTTCCGCGGCCGCTCGCCCGGCGAAACGTTCCTCTACTCCCAGGCGCTGTTCGATGTGGCGCTGATCACGACCGTCGTGCACATCACGGGCGGCCCGCAAAGCGACCTGACGCCGCTGTACGTCCCGCTCATCGCCGTCACCGCCGTGCTGATGCGGCCTGTGAGCACGGCGCTGATCACCGCGCTCGTCGGCATCGTGTACGTCGCGGACGTGTTTTTCGGGCATCATACCGCGATGTCCGGCTCGGTCGGGCTGGAGCTGTCGGTGTTCGTCGGGGTGGCGGCGGTCACGGCCTACTTCGCCAGCCGCGTGTCCGTCATGGGCGCCGAGCGCGAGGCGCTAGCGGGGCAGCTGCGGCAGGTTCGGCTCGAGGCCGACGACGTGCTGCGGAACATCCCCACCGGCATCGTGACCGTGGATCAGGATGGGCAGCTGCTCTACTGCAACCCGGCGGCGGAGCACATCCTGGGCGTGAAGGCGCGGCAGTGGCGCGGTCGGTCGATCATGCCGGAGTTCGCGAAGATCGCCCCGGAGTTCTGGGCGGCGATCACCGCGACCGCGCGGCGGGGCGTCCGGGCGATGCGAGTGGAGGCGACGGTGCGGCGCCCGGAGAGAACGTTCCCGATCGGGGTGACGACCACGACGCTCGAGGTCGAGCCCGGCGGCGACCCGCGGGTGACGGCCATCTTCACGGACATCTCGGACTCGAAACGGCTCGAGGAGCTGCACCTCCGGGCGGAGCGCCTCGAGGCGGTGGCCGAGCTGTCGGCGAGCCTCGCGCACGAGATCAAGAACCCCCTGGCCTCGATTCGCTCGTCGGTCGAACAGCTGGGGCGCGCCAAGCGCGTCAACGCAGACGAGAAGTTCCTGACGTCCCTGATCCTGCGGGAGAGTGACCGGTTGTCGCGCCTGCTGTCGGAGTTCCTCGACTTCTCGCGGGTGCGCGTCACCGAGTGCCGGCCGCTCGATCTGCGCGACGTGGCGGCGGCGGCCATCCGGCTGGTGCGCGAGCATCCCGACTGTTCCGAGGACGCCGTCATCGACCTGGCGGGCGGCGCAACCCCGATGGAAGGCGACGAGGACCTGTTGCATCGAGTGGTGTCGAACCTCGTGCTCAACGCCGTGCAGGCCGCGGGGGCGGGCGCCCGGGTCGCCGTGCGCACCGGCCGGCCGCCACCGCACGAGCTCCCCGGCGGGGCCGGCATCGAGCACCCCGTGTCCCTCGCCGTGACCGACAACGGGCCGGGCATCCCCGAGAACCTGCGCGCCCGGCTGTTCGAGCCGTTCGTGACGGGGCGGGTCGGGGGCACCGGGCTGGGGCTGGCCATCGTGCAGCGAGCCGTGGAAGCGCACCGCGGCCTGGTGCTGGTGGATTCCACCGTGGGGAAGGGGACAACCTTCACCGTCTACTTTCCTGCCGCCCGGCGGAAAGAGGAAGCCGCATGAGCCAACAGCCATCGATTCTGGTCGTGGACGACGAAATGGGGATCCTGGACGTGCTCCGCATCCTCCTGAAGGGCGAGGGCTTCGAGGTCACCACGGCCCAGGGAGGCAAGGCCGGTCTCGAGGCGCTCAAAACGTCGGCGCCCGACATCGTGCTCACCGATATCAAGATGCCGGGCGTATCGGGCACCGACATTCTGGCGGCCGTGCGCGAGCAGGACCCCGAGACGCCCGTGATCCTGATGACCGCGCAGGCTTCCCTGCAGAGCGCGATTCAAGCGGTGAACGAGGGTGCCTTTTACTACATCCAGAAGCCGTTCTCGAACGACGATCTGGTCGCCATCTGCCGCCGTGCGGCCGAGCAGCGCCTGCTCAAGGCCGAGAACAAGCAGCTCAAGCAGGAGATCCGTCGCCGCGAGCGCTCCGGCCTGGTGAAGCCGCTGGGGAAGTCGCGGTCGTTCGTCGACGTGTTGAGACTCGCCGAGCAGGTGGCGCCGACCGAGAGCACCGTGCTCATCCAGGGTGAATCGGGCACGGGGAAGGAGGTCATCGCGCGCTACATCCACGAGCTGTCGGCGCGGGCCGACGGGCAGTTTCTCTCGATCAACTGCGGCGCCCTGCCCGAGAGTCTGCTGGAATCGGAGCTGTTCGGTCACGTCAAAGGGTCCTTCACCGGGGCGGTGCGCGACAAGCAGGGCCTGTTCGCCGCGGCGCGGGGCGGCACGTTCTTCCTCGACGAGATCGGCGAGATGTCGCCCGCGACCCAGGTGAAGCTGCTCCGCGTGCTTCAGGAGCGCGAAGCCATCCCGGTCGGCGGCACGGAGACCATCCCCGTGGATGTCCGCGTCGTGGCGGCGACCAACCGCGACCTCGAGGACGACATCAAGCGCGGCCGCTTCCGCACCGATCTGTACTACCGGCTCAACGTGATCAACATCTACCTGCCGCCGCTGCGCGAGCGCCGCGACGACATTCACATCCTGTGGGAGGAGTTCCTCAGCCGCATCGCGCAGGAGCGCGGTGAGAAGCCGAAGGCGCTCTCCGAGGAGGCGAAGCAAGCCCTGCTCACCTACGATTGGCCCGGGAACGTGCGCGAGCTCGAGAACGCGCTCGAGCGGGCGGTGGTCCTCAGCAAGGGCGACGCCCTCGACCTCGCGGCGCTGCCCGACAAGCTCAGCGAGCACCGGGCCGAGCCCCTCGTAGCCGAGCGGCCCCACGCCAATCCTACCCTCGACGTGATCGAGCGCGCCTACATCACCTGGGTGCTGCAGAGCGAGGGCGGCAACAAGACCCGCGCGGCCGAAGTCCTCGGCATCGACCCCTCGACCCTGTACCGTAAGCTGAGCCGGTACGACGGGGAGTCGACAGAGGCGTGAGACTCAGCGTCCTCATCCCGGTGTACAACGAGGCCGACACCGTCGCGCGCGTCATCGCGCGATTGCGCACTGTGCCCCTCGACCTGGAGCTCGTCGCCATCGACGACGCGTCCAACGACGGATCGGGCGACATTCTGGAGGGCCTGCGGCGGGAGGGGCGGATCGACCGGCTGGTGCGCCATCCGAAGAATCGGGGCAAGGGGGCCGCCATCCGCTCCGGCATCCGGGAGGCCTCCGGCGACGTCATCGTCATCCAGGATGCCGACCTCGAGTACGATCCCGCCGAGCTGCCGGGGCTGCTCGCGCCCATCGCCGACGGGCGCGCCGACGCGGTGTTCGGCTCGCGGTTCCAGGGCGGCCCGCATCGGGTCCTGTACTTCTGGCACGCCGTCGGCAACCGCCTCCTCACCCTCCTCTCCAACATGTTCACCGATCTCAACCTCACCGACATGGAAACGTGCTACAAGCTGGTGCGCGCCGACCTCCTGAAGCACCTGCCGCTCACGTCGAACCGATTCGGCTTCGAGGTGGAGATCACCGCCCGGCTCGCCCAGTCGGGTGCCCGCATCTGGGAGATGCCTATCTCGTACAGCGGCCGGACGTATGCGGAGGGCAAGAAGATCACCTGGCGGGACGGGCTGGCGGCGTTGCTTCACATCTTGCGCTACAATCTCTTGGCTCCCCGCGGTCAGTGGCGGAAGCGGTGACGCCGGTCGCCGCGCGGCGGGCGGCGCTCGCCGTCGCGGGCGTCGCCTCCGTCGCGGGGGCGCTCACGCTCAACCGCGACCTCGTCGGGGTGTTCTACGACGACGGCCAGTACGCGGGCCTCGCGTGGGCGCTCGCCCACGGGCTGGGCTATGTCCACCCGCATCTGCCGGGGACGCCAGCCGCCGTGCATTTCCCGCCACTCTACCCGCTGCTCCTCGCTCCCTTCTTCGGGATGCTGCCCGTGCCGGTGGCGGCGCTCGCCGGGAAGCTGCTCAACGTCGTGCTCGCGGCGGTCGCCGCGGGCCTCGTCGCGTGGCACGCCACGCGGGCCGAGCTGCTCGGCCCGGGCACGCCCCCGTGGCTTGCGGGCGCGGTGGTGGGGGCGGCCGCGATCGCCATTCCCGTTCTCACCGTGCTCACTACGCTCCTCTCCGAGCCGCTGTTCGGCGTGCTGCTCGCGGCAGGCGTGGTCCTCGCCGATCGTCCAGGCGCGACGCCGCGCGGCGCGGCAGCCGCCGGCCTCGCGGCCGCGCTCGCGCTGCTCACCCGCTCGATCGGCGTCGCCGCGGGCGCCGGAGTGGTGCTGTTCCTGCTCCTCGTCCGCCGCGCCGGCTGGAGACCGGCCCTGGCCGCGGCGCTGCCCGTCGTGGTCGCCGGGCTCGGCTGGGCATGGTGGTTATTGCGACAGGGACACGGCATCGATCCAGACCTCGCGGCCGACTACGGCACCTACGGCGATATCATCGGCCAGACCGGCCTCGGCGCGCTCGGCTCGAGCGCTCTCGACCTGCCGCGCCCGCTGGGCGTGCTGGCCTTCGGTTGGGTGCCGGCCCGCTGGGTCTACTACGTCCTCGGCCCGCCCGCGCTGGCCGTCGGACTGTACGGCCTGTTCCTCTTCATCCGTCGCTCCGCTGTGGGATTCACCTTGGCAGGCTATCTCGCGATTCTCGCCGTCTGGCCTTTTCCCCCGGACCGGTTTCTGTGGGCCGTGCTCCCCTGGCTCGCGCTGGCCTGGGTCGCCGGCGCCCGCGCTCTGTGGTCGGTCGGCCGGCTGCGGGCGCCCCTGGCGGTGCTCGCTGCGGCCGTGGCGCTGGGCTACGCGCGGTACGAGGTGCGCGGCTTCACCGGCCGCTGGTGGGCGCTCGCGGCGCAGCGGATCTCGGCGAACTTCAGCGAGCTGCTGCCCTGGGTGGCTGACCTGCCGGACCACGCCGTCCTCGCGACCGACGACGAAGCGCTCGTCTGGCTCTACACCCGGAAGCAGGCGGTCCCGCTGTACCTCTTCGGGTACCGCGGGGCGACGGAAATCGAGCCGCCCCCCGCCGAGCACCGCGCGTTCCTGGAGCGCGCCGGCGTCACCCACATTCTCCGGAGCGGTGCCGGGGACTCGGCCCGGCAGCTCGACGCCCTACTCGGTGCTTATCCCGGCTGGCTCACCGTTGTCCGCGGCCGGCCCAGCGGCGCGACCCTCTTTGCGGTGAGCCGTGCACACTAAGCGACTGTACCTCGCCGTGGCCGCCTGCGCCGTGGTCGTCTACCTCGGTGCGCTCGGAAATCGCTTCGCGCTGGACGACAACCAGATAGTCGCCTTCAACGCGCTGGTGCACCGGTTCGCCGGGGTGTGGCTGGCGTTCGTCACCCCCTATTGGCCACCGGACATCGGGGGCGGGCTGTATCGTCCCCTGGCGATCGCCTCATACGCGATCGACTGGTGGCTCGGGGGCGCGACCTGGTGGTTTCACGCGGTAAACGTCGCCTGGCACGCCGGCGCGAGCGTTGCGGTCGCGTCGCTCGCGCGGCGCTGGAGCGGCGATCGGGCCGCTCTCGCCGCCGGGCTGCTGTTCGGGGTGCACCCGGTCCACGTCGAGGCGGTGGCCAACGTGATCGGGCGCGCCGAGCTGATGGCCGCGCTGTTCGCGACCCTCTCGATCTACGCAGCGCTGGTGCACGACCGCGTATGGTGGAGTGCGGCCGCGCTCGCCGCTGGCCTCTTGAGCAAGGAGAACGCCGCGGTCGTGCCGGGGCTCATCGCCTGGGGTTGGGTGCTCGGGCTGGCGCGGCCCTCGCGGCGCCGGATGGCAGCCTATGCGGCGACGTGGCTGGCGCTCGCTGCGCTGTACTTCATCGTTCGCCGGGGCGTGCTGCACCAGGAGCTGGTGGTCAGCGGTGCTCCGGTGTTCCTCGGCGCCTCTCCCGCCGCCGTGCGCCTGACGGCGGTCGCCGCGTTCGCGGACTTCGCCCGATTGCTCGTGTTTCCGGCCAGGCTACGGGTGGACTACTCGCCTGCCGAGCGGACGCTCGTGACGACGCCGCTCGATCCCCGCTTCGCGCTGGGGCTCGTGTGCCTCGCGGTCTGGGCCGCGCTGCTGGTGCTCGCCTGGCGGCGGGGACGCACGATCGAAGCGTTCGGTCTCGGGTGGATCGCAATCGCGTTGCTGCCCGTCGCCAACCTGCTGTTCCCGACCGGAGTCCTGGTGGCGGAGCGGACGTTGTACCTGCCGTCCGCGGGACTCGCGCTGGCAGCCGGCGCGTGGCTCAGGGACCTCGAGCCGCGCCGCCTCGCCTGGGTGCTGGGGCTCGTGGTCGTGGCCGGGGGGGCCCGCACCGCGCTCCGCGTCCCCGTCTGGCACGACTCGCGCTCTATCGTGCTCAGCGAGCTCGAGGACTCTCCCCGCTCGTTCAACGGACCCGCTCACATGGTCGTGCTGTACCTGACGGGCCATGAGCCGGCCAAAGCGCTCGCAGCCTTTCGCACGGCCACCGGGATCTACGACGCAGTGTTGCCTTGGTTGTACGTCACCGGCGCCGAGGCGGCGTTCGCCACGGGACACGGGGCCCTGGCCGACTCCATCCTGAACCGCCTCGAGCTGGTGTGCCGACCCTGCGACTTCTACTACCGCTACGAGGCGCCGATCGCGCGAACCCGCGGCTACCCCGCCGCCGCTGACTCCTTTGCCGCCCGCATCGGCAGGACGCACGATCCTCGCCGATGAGCGCGAAGCGGATCTACCTGGCCGTCGGGCTGGCCGCGGTCGTCGTCTACCTCGGGGCACTGTGGAACCGCTTTGCCTTCGACGACCTCCCGATTGTCCTGTGGAATTCCTTCTTCCGCACCCCGGGTGCCTGGTGGCGGGCGTTCGCCTCCTCATACTGGCCGGCCGAGCTCGGCGGCGGCCTGTACCGGCCGCTCCCCATCGCCTCGTACGCGGTGGACTGGCACGTGGCGCGTGCCGCGTGGTTCCACGGGGTCAATCTCCTCTGGCACGCGGGCGCCAGCGTCGCCGCGGCGGTCCTCGCCCGGCGCTGGAGTGGGGACCGCGCGGGGCTCGCCGCGGGGGTGTTGTTTGCGGTTCACCCGGTCCATGTGGAAGCCGTCGCGAACATCGTGGGCCGGGCCGAGCTGATGGCGGCGCTATTTGCAATCCTGTCCGTCTCGGCGGCGCTCGCGCATGACCGCCTCGGCTGGAGCATCCTGGCTGGCGCGCTGGGACTGCTGTGCAAGGAGAATGCCGCGGTCGTGCCGGCGCTCGTCGTGTGGGGATGGATGGTGGGACTGGCGCGCCCCTCGCGCCGCCCGATGGTGCTCTACGCCGCGTGCTGGGCCGCCGTGGCCGCCGCGTATGTGGTGGTGCGTGCGATCGTGTTGCGCCCCTACACGGGGGTCTTCAACATCGCGGCCGCGTTCGTCGGCGCCACGCCGCTGCAGATTCGACTGACGGCAGTCGCGACGCTCGCCGATTTCGCGCGGCTGCTCGTGTTCCCACTCAAGCTGCGGGTCGACTACTCGCCCGCCGAGCGGACCCTCGTCACCACGCCGTTCGATTGGCGCTTCGCGGCCGGGCTCGCCTGCTTCATCGTATGGGGCGCGCTGCTGTGGCTCGCCTGGCGCCGCGGGCGCAAGGTGGAGCTGTTCGGGTTGGGCTGGGTCGCGATCGCACTGCTCCCGGTCGCCAACCTGGTGTTTCCCGTGGGCGTCCTCGTGGCCGAGCGGACGCTGTACTTGCCGTCGGTGGGACTCGCGGTCGCGGCGGGGGCGTGGCTGGGTCGGCTGGCGCCGCGGCGGTGCGCGTGGGTGGTGGGCGCGCTGGCGGTGGCCGGTGGCACCCGCACCGCGCTGCGCGTCCCCGTATGGCGGGACGAGTTGACCGTTGTGCTGAGCATCCTGGAGGACTCCCCGCGGTCGTTCGACGGCCCGTCTCGGATGGTCGGCATCTACTTGAACAACCATCAGCCCGAAAAGGCGCTGCTGGCGTTCGACGCGGCCCAGCGGATCTACAACGCGCTCCCGTGGCTGTACATGGCCGGCGCCGATGCGGCCTTCAAGGTCGGTCGCCCACGTCGCGCACCTCGAGTACCTGTGCGCCCAGTGTGACTTCTATTTCCGGTTCGAGGCCGCTGCCGCTCGAGCGCGCGGCGACAGCGCGGTCGCGGACTCGCTCCTCGCCCGCCTCCCGGCAGCGGCGCCCCACTGACTTGGCGTCGTCTGAGACAGGCGAGTCACGCTGGCGCTTGCAAAAAGCGAGGTTTCCCGGGCGGCCGGCGGCCATGGTGCTGTTGCATAAGCTATTGCCAGTGAGGTTGCTAGGCGCCTCGGCTTAGGGCGGCATGGTGCTTGCGTTGATTCCCTCCGGGACTTTCCCACCCATAGGAAACGGTTTAAAGGGGGTACTGAGATGAACCGCAAGGGTTTCACCCTTATCGAGCTGCTGATCGTGGTGGTGATCATTGGCATTCTGGCCGCCATCGCGATCCCGAAGTTCGCCAACACCAAGGAGAAGGCGTACCTCTCCTCGATGAAGTCGGACCTTCGGAACCTGGTGACGGCTGAAGAGGCCTACTTCGCCGACTCCGTGAAGTACGTGGTCGCGACGAGCTGCACCAACCCGCCGACGGCGGGCACGGCCGCGTTCTGCACCACGACCGGTAACACGCTGGGCACGATCACGACCGGGACGGGGACGCAGGCTGGTTGGACCGCGTCGATCACGAACATCAACACGTCGAAGAGCTGCGCGATCTTCATCGGTGCTGTGACACCGGTGGCTCCGGCGACTGCCACGAGCCCGGAAGGCGCGCCGGTCTGCAAGTAAGCTCCTCTCTGGAGCCTGTTTGGAGCGGCGGGGTCTCCCCGCCGCTCGTTTTTTATACCTTTGATCCGCCCATGGGCGCCCAGCCTGCTGGGAGCGGGTACGGTGCTGCTCGTGGCTGCGCTCGCTCCCGAGCGCGCATTCCCGCTCATTCTGACCGTCGTCGTGCTCGACGTCGTGGTCTTCATCGTGTTCGGTCGTTATCTCGTGAACCGCCTCGTGCTGCGGCCCGTCGAGCGCCTCGTCGCCACGGCCGACGCGGTCGCGGAGGGGGACTTCGCGGCGCGGGCTCCGGGAGCCGAGACCCGAGATTTCCAGGTGCTGGCGGAGCGGCTCAACCGCATGACCGATCACCTGCTCGACGCCCAGAGCCAGCTCGTCCGCACGGAGAAGCTGGCGAGCATCGGACGCCTCGCGGCTGGGATCGCCCACGAAGTGGGGAACCCGCTCGGAGCGATGGGGACGTACGTGGAGGTGCTGCGCCGCCGCGGGGCCGACAGGGAGGTCGTGGCCGGGTTGACGCGCGAGCTCGACCGCATCGACCGCATCGTGCGCGGCCTGCTCGACTACGCGCGGCCACAGGACGAGGCGCTCGCCCCACTCGATCCGGCCGCCGTACTGCAAGGGGCCTACACCCTGCTCCAAGCCCAGGGCGCCTTGAAGCCCGTGCAGGCCGGGCTCGAAATCGCGCCGGCCGTCCCGCAGATTCTCGGCACCGCCCACATCCTGGAGCAGGCGTTCGTGAACCTGGTACTGAATGCCGTCGATGCGGCCCCGGGCGGGGTCGTCGTGCTGGGCGCGCGCCCCTGGGCGTATGAGCCGGGGCGCGCGGCGCCGAAGCGCGAGACGGACCCGGACCGCGCGTCCTTCCCGCGGGGCCAGGCGCGGCGCCCCACGCGGGTCGAATTCGCGGCGGGCCAGCCCGGGGCGCTCCTCATCGTCGCCGACTCGGGTCCCGGGGTCCCGACGGCGGACCGCGAGAAGATCTTCGAGCCCTTCTATACCACCAAGCCGCCCGGACGCGGCACCGGGTTGGGTCTCGCCATCGTCGCGCGCGCGGTCCACGACATGGGCGGCGTCGTGTGGGTGGACACGGCGCGCGAAGGAGGGGCAGCGTTCAAAATGTTCTTCCCTGCTGTGCCCCCCGATGGTCACGTTCGCCCCTCTCCACGACGTGGAGAGGGGGCCGGGGGGTGAGGATGCCTCGCGTCCTGGTCGTCGACGACGAGCCCGGGCTGCGCCAATCCCTCGGCCTGCTGCTCGCCGACGCCGGCTACGACGTCGCGGCTGAGGGCGACGGGACCAGGGGCTTGGCGCGCGCCCGAGCCGAGCCCTTCGACCTGATCCTGTGCGACGTGCGCATGCCGGACATGGACGGGCTCTCCTTCCTGCGCGCCTACAAGGGCGCCGGCGGTGCCGCCCTCGTCATCATGATGAGCGCCTATGGGGGCGAGGAGGCCGCCCTCGCCGCCATGAAGGAGGGCGCCTACGACTACCTCCCCAAGCCGTTCCGGCCCGACGAGGTGGTACTCACGCTTCGCAAGGCGGAAGAACGGGAGGGACTTGGCCGCACCATCGCGACACTAAGGGCACAGCTCGACAGCAGTCCAGCCGCTCGCGCCCTCATCGCGGAGAGCCCGGCGATGCGACAGGCGTTGGAGATGGTGGCGCGCGTCGCCGAGCACAAGACCACCGTGCTCATCACGGGCGGGCGCGGCACCGGCAAGGAGGTCGTCGCGCAAGCGATCCACCGCGCGAGCCCGCGCGCCGGCCGCCCGTTCGTCGCCGTGAACTGCGCGGCGATTCCCGAGACGCTGCTCGAGTCCGAGTTGTTCGGGTACGTGAAGGGCGCGTTCACCGGCGCTGCCGGAGACCGGCCCGGCCTGTTCGAGCAGGCCGACGGGGGCACCTTGCTGCTCGACGAAATCGGCGAGCTGCCGCTGCCGCTCCAGGCAAAGCTGCTGCGCGTGCTGCAGGAGAGCGAGATCCGCCGCGTCGGCGACCAGCGGACACGGCGCGTGGACGTGCGGCTCCTCGCGGCCACTGCCAAGGACCTCGGCGCGGAGGCCGCGGCCGGTCGGTTCCG
>WNGR01006483.1_pt1 | contig 19565 bp, 12 predicted proteins | sample 5407581 | NCBI WGS metagenome assembly WNGR01 (sample SAMN13153383, study PRJNA577476) | soil metagenome | isolation source: 80 cm soil or saprolite under Garry oak tree replicate 2 | place: USA:California | collected 2016-06-15 | reverse complement strand
AGCTATCGGTATAGGTTCGGCACAACTGGAGGTGAGATTTGCTTTCTCATGGCGTCGACTCCCGTATCGGATGATGAAAGCTAATGATTGTAACTCATTGAAGCCAAGGCATATGCCAACCATCGTCAACCGTTGTCAACCAACCTCTACTTCGTTTAGAATCCCACCCTCTCCGTCATGAGTTGAGTTCGATGAGAATCAGAACTTACCGGCTATTTCCCTTGGATAAGTGCGTCGTATGGAGCACAAGCGGCTTCCTTCTAGCGACTTTATCGAACGCGCGAAGAGCACCATGCCCACGTTCACTCTTTCCCGAAAACGCGCATCCGATAAAGTGCTCGCGCAAACCGGAAATGATCGCTCCTCCGAAATCTGTAAAGGGAGCGAGGGGACTCGAAGCCGCCACCTCTTGCGCGACAAGCAGACTTCTCCAACGAGCAAACAAAATATGTGCTTGCCCGAGAGAATGCGTGCCAAAACTACGTATGACAGAGCCCGCTTCTGTGCACGAAGGCTTTTATCCCATTTTATCCCAATACGCTGAAATCGGTGCCCAAACCGTCCAGAGCGAGCCGAACGCCGTCTTTAGTTCTCAACAAGTTAGAGGCGAGCCAGAGCGCAATCACCCGTCTTGAAAACCGTTGGGCCCGCAAGGGTCCCGGGGGTTCGAATCCCTCCTCCTCCGCCACTAAACACAACGTAGCTTTGGAGTTAGAAGGATCGCCCTTTCGATTGAGGCGGGTGATTAATATTCCTACGATCCTGGCGTTCGACGCGGCTTCGACTCCGTATCCCAGAGCGAACCGCCTGTGCGAGGAGAAACTCGATTTCCCTATTCAGGGATCGGCGCTCTCGCGCAGCGAGTTTAACCAAGCGGACCTTGAGATTCGCCGGAATACGTATCAATAGTCGCTCTTGGGGCCTGGTCATCTGCTTAGACATAAATCCTCACATTTGCGACTGAGGCCTCGGTGGTCACTGGGTGGTAAAAGCTCCAGCCCCAGCATTGTTGATCCGCAGCGTAGCATCGGGCGCTCCGGAGGTATTTGCGTTGGCAAAATAGTTCTCCCTGAGGGTGCCCAGGTATTGCGCCCGGGCGACCCCCGGCAGCAACAGGGCGGCCGCCAGAACAGCAAATACTATTACTCTCATTCGAAACATGCAGAACCCTCCTTATCTTTAATCTTTTTTCCTTCATGCAGGGCCGAAAATGGGGTCGGGCCGCGCGGCCCTTGCGAGACCACCTGGTCCAAACACCCAGCCAAGGGGTTGCCAACGTGCCGATTCGACGGTTAACAACGGAAGCAGGAATGAGAGCGAGGACACTCTCCTGCAAATCCACTTCTCGTGGGTTCCTTCTTCCGCAAACTGACTGACGTGTCTGCTAAGCACTAGGCAACCTCCGTGATTGCCATCCTTCAGGAGCAAATGAATCTTGTCTATTACCTAGGTGGGCGCGCCGACTGGCTTAGCCGTTTGAATTAGCCTACGGACTAAACCAAAGGACTAGCCAATTGGACTAATCCTCTTTGTTCCTGGTAAAAGAGCGTGGAAGAGAAAAGGAAGCAAGGCATTCACATCAGGAATTGCAGTCCGATTTGTATGATCCATTGGTGGAAGTTTTCCGAGTCCAACGGACCTGCATCAGCGTGGGAATGGCGGCGCGAGTTCCCGGGACGACAATTTCACAGCGAACCAGGGATGATGCCGGAATCGACCGGTTGCCCAGGAGGCAGGCGCCGCCCTGACTGACATTCTGAATCCGGCCCCTGACAGCGGTCTTGGGGCCGTGCTGAGGAGTTCCCAGAGACGCAAGCTTGATCGCCTGCAGTTTCCAGCTGCACGGGAATCGCGGATCGCGTCTTTGCGGCTGATGTTCTTCTCGCTTCATGTACGGATAATCCCGCGGTTACGCATCGGGGTCAATTATTCGAATGGGTTAGTCCAGACCTGCAGTAAGAAAGGAGAGGAAAGGAAGATCGAGCCACCACTACGGTTGGGTCATCATAATTTTTCCCACAACTGCCGAGCGGCACGACACTCCTGTCTTGATCATAATCAGCCGAAGAAAGACCTTCACTGTGTTGGAACTGACGTTCATCCGATTGGCAATCTCCTTGGTGCTCAGGCCTTGCAGCAAGTACGTCAACGCTTCTCCCTCGCGTTGCGAGAGATTAAATTGCTGGGAGACTTGCGACAAGCGGATCAATCCGGAGGGGCCTCGTTCGAGCAGGACGGCAATGCTGGGGTGAGAAGGGCCTTTGCTGGGGGCATCCACCAGGAAGGCCCGGCAAAAATAATGTCTCCTGCCGGACCGGAATTCGGTTACAAAAGGTGTGTCACCCAAGCGTTGCCCGCTTAGCAGGGTTGAGCGAACCTTTTCACCGAGGAGGACGTCCATGTGCCTTATTTTCGCCAGCTTTTCGGGATAACCAAGGATCTGAATCGCCTCGGCATTAAACGAGATGGGATTCAGTGAAGAATCCATCAGCAGGAGTCCGGCGACGGACCTGGATGGAGGCATCTTATTTCGAGTCAGCGATTCGTTTGCTTCACGGGCCGGAATCTTGTTCTTCAGGCTTCCGGGGGGGAGATCAACCCTCATGGTTGTTTCGTCCGGACTGTGCGAGAGCGTGTGTTCGCGGAACTCCGGGCGACGCGTAACCGCCGGTGAGGTATGGCCAGTGATCATCATCGTAACACCCCTCGTATAATTCTTAGGGTGCTTTTCCATCGCGAGCCTCCGGCTCGCGGGAACCACCTGGCTCACAAAATCGATCCCATCCTCCGTCGCAAAGTGCTTCATCTGTAAGTCCCCCATCAGCCTTTCGTGAGCCGGCTTCCCAGCGGCCGGTGGAGCTAAACCTCGCCCATTAAATAAGGGAATCTGGGGGCTGGAAAAATATAGGCAGGCGCGAACCAACTAACACTTTATTTGTCAGTTACTTTGCCGATTTTGAGTGACTTTGCCGACAAGTACGAAGGGGGCCCAGAAGTACGGATGAGGGTTCTCTTGCCGTAGATCCCGCATGGCAGCTTGCAGGGAGGCTACCATATCGTTGCTTTGGATGTAGCGTTTATAAAACTCTTGCATGAGCTCCGCGGTGCTGCCATCGTGGACGTCCCAGAGTGACAGTAGCAAAGAAGTTGCGCCAGCGCAGAACAGCCCGCGTTGTAGTCCAATCAATTCATCGCCCGCGGCGACAAAGTTCATTCCGGTAGCGCAACCGCTGAGCGTCACAAGTTTTGCGCCCAAGCGCATTTGATAGAGGTCGTACAAATTCACGTAGCCATCGCCCAGACGAATGCCCGAGAACATCGGGTTATCCTGGCGGTAAATGCCGTGCGTCGCGATATGCAGTAATCCGGTCTCGGGGCCTTTCTCACGAAGGACTTCCGCAGTGGCCTGTTTGCTGAGGAAAAGTTCCGCATGCGGCAGCAAGGCCGCGACTGATTGAACCTCGGTAAGAATTTGGGGAGCGCGTTCGTCGGGGATTCCAAGAACGAGGGAGCTACGTTTCTCGCTCGTGGCCTTCCTCTGGCAGATAGCGAACACCGTCGCGCTGGGAGCATATGAGATGGTGTAAGCGTCCCCGAGATTCTCATCGCCATTTTGCAGAGCATGAAACGGCAGAAAGTGCAGCGGTCCGTGCGGCACGAAGACCAGGTGTTGCGCCCGAAGCCGGGCGCGCAGAGGCGCGATCAGTTCCGTGTAGAGGTCTCCCAAATGAGCCAGGGTGGCGCGCAAAAGAGGCTGTTCGAACCGTTGTGCGTAGGACGCACCCATACCAAACGTCGAAAGCTGAAATCTGAGAAGGTGCAATAGCTGGGCGACACGCGAGACGCCCGTGACCGGAGTGATTTCAATGCTTTCGCGCGTGACGATCGCCGCCACCAGGCGATTTCCGGCTGAATAATATTCGATCAGCGCGGTATCCTCTGGAAGAGCGGCCTGCAGTTCTGCCACTGAAAAATCGGATGACGGTTCGAGAGTGGCGTTTTCGCGTTCCTGTGCGGGCAATTCGCGCAGCGCCCGCAACAACTCGCTCTCACGTGATTGCACCTGGCGGTGCAGACGCTCGATGCGTTCGCGAGACTTTTCGTCGGGGCCAAGTTGTTCGAGCTCCATGCGGTGGTAATACCAATTCAGCTCTTGTCGCAAATCGCGGATCTTTCGAACGTACTCGGATTGCCCTGCTTCGCCCAGAGGCAAACTCTGGCCGCTCTGAAAAATCATGTCAATCATGCTGTGGGATTTGGCAGCCTCGATACACGCGAGGGTCTTGTCTGCCGAGATTTCCGCGCCATGCCCATCTAGGTACAAGTCCACGAGCGCCTCATAAACTTGCAGGCGGTTTTTGACGAAGGAGATCTTTAATTCCTCGCCTTGCAAGCGGGTGCGCAATGTTTCCAGGGCCTTGCGAGCCTCCTGGTAGGCTGCGTGGGCGGCGGAACGATCGCCCCGGGTTGATGCAATCTGTCCGAGGAGGAGATGTGCCTGGTAAACGAGCATCGGCGCTTGAACCGCAGACAATTTTGCTACGGCCGCGTCCGCTTCGCGTCCAGCTGTGGCGAGATCTCCGACTTGCAGCGCGATGCGCGCGAGCAGAAGACGCGCGAGCACCGACTTGCCGGGAAACACTGCCTGATCAAAGAACTCGGCCGCACCCGCGCAAAGCCGCTGCGCTTCGAAGTAGCGTCCCTCGTCGAATAGCAGAAGTCCCTGATACAAATCGAGAAGCCGCGGCCACACGAGGTTTTTTTCACGGCCGAACATCTCGCGGGCTTTTGCGAATCGTTCGAGCGCCTGGAGCGTCTTCCCCTGCTGGCCGCACGCGATTGCCTCGTTCGCAAGCGTTTTCGCGGCTTCATATTCCATGCCGAGCTTCTGGAAACGGAGGAAGCCTTCGTGAGCCATTTCTCGCGCTTCCTCGCTGAGATTCAGCTCGAGATAAATGTCCGACAGGTCCAAGTAGCACAGAGCGATGCGATACGCGTTGCCTGACGCTTCACAAGCCTGTCGCGTTGCAACGAGCATTTCAATCGCCCGACTGTATTCACCGCGGAAGTAATACAAGTAGGCGATGTTGTAGTCGGCCTGATCGCGAAGTCGCGGCATGTCGTACTTTACGCACAATTCGCGAGCTTTCTTATAACAGTCCAGAGCCCTGGGAAAATCGTTCAAACTGATCAGGCACATCGCCATGTTGCTCAGCGCTACCGCGGCATGTTCCCATTCCTGATAGCCAGCGAGCGCCCCGTAGGCACGCTCGTAGTGTGCCAGGGCCTCCTCGAATCGATCCTGTCTGTGAAATATATTGCCTACGTTGTTTTCGAGACTGGCGATTCGCTTGCCCTCGCCCAAGCGAGTGAAAATCTCTCGCGCTTTCTCCGAAGCGGCGAACGCGCGATCGTATTCGCCCAAAAGAATCAGTGGCTGAACGGAGTTGCTCAAGGTTCGCGCCGCTTCCTTCCAACTGCCACGCGATGCGTAGATTTCATAGGCCTGGTCGTGATGTTCCACAGCGGCGCGATTGTCTCCGCAGGCATAGAGCGCATTTGCTTTCGCTCGCAGGGCAAGTGCAAGGCCTTCTCTGCGGCGAAGTTTTCGCGCGATCAGGACCACCGTTTGTGCCAGGCGCAATGCTTCCCGCGCGTCCACCCGGATTGTGTCGACGACCAAGGGGGCCAATTGTTCCACGACTTTTGCGCGGACCAGCATTGGGTGGCGCGAAAGAAACTTTCGGCGGTCCGCATCATTTTCAAGTCGCGTCAATTCAGGCAGCAGTTTCTTGAGGGAAATCTTCTGGCGAGCCACGGGTATCAGTCGAGTCCCAATTCGTTGAGTCTCCGCCGCAGCTGTCCGATGCATTTCTGGCGGGTAAAGCCGATCGAGCCAACAGCGAGGCCCAATTCGCTGGCGACCTCACTGTAAGGGCGCGAGGGTGTTTCAAAAAAGAGGAGATCGATCAGCCGCCGGCACTTGGGAGCCAACGCGGCGATGGCTTCGCGAAGCATTTGCTCTTCCTGAGTCTGCCGCACCAGGGTTTCCGCGATCGCCGGAGTTTCCGGTTCGGGCAAGTCCGGCTGACTGTCGCGGCTTATCAGCCGCTGGCTCTGCCGCTTCCAGCGGCAGCACTGGTGGTATGCCACCTGAATCAGCCATTTCGGCAGCGTACGCGGCTCGCGTAATCCCGGGAGACGCGCGAGCAGTTCCATGCACGTTGCTTGGAACACGTCGGCTGCCTCCTGTGGAGGCAGCCCGTACTTTACAGGGATCGAGTAGATGAGCGCCTCGTACTTCTCGATCAGCAGGGACCAGGCCTCTTCGCTCCCGGACAGACACTCCCTGACAAGGCGGGCATCGTTCCACGCGGCCGCCGGCTTCTTCGCCGCTCTATCCATCAACAGACTCATCGGCCACCATTCGCCGCTCCATTACGCAAATAAAGTTGCTCGACATTCCAGAGCACATACGGTTCCAGCACGGCGGGATGGAAGTTACCAATCGCATTCTTTGCTCCCGCCAGAATGTCGGGACTCGCCAGAAAAATCATCGGCTGAAATGCCGCCAGAATCTCTTGCACACGGTCATAGAGTTTCTTCCGTTGTTCGTAGCTTGTCGCTGTCAGTTGCTCCTCCATTAAGCGATCGATCTCCCCTTCCCATTGCGTAGCCGGATGCGCCTGCGAAGGATTCCAGAGGTGCGTGCCGCCGTTCGAGAGCCAAACGTTGATATCACTGTTCGGGTCTGCATCGAAGCTCACCAGCCCGAGCACGCAGGCATCGTATTCCTTCGTCTGCATGACGCGGTCTATCAACGATCGAAATTCGAGCGGCACCACTTGCACGCGCATGCCCAGTTGTTTCAAATCGTCTTGAATCAGTGTCGACATCTTCGTACGGTCCGCATTGGAGGAACTCGTCAAGATCGAAAACTCCACAGGTCTTCCTTCGGCATCTATCAGCGCCGGATCCCCGCTGGCGCCGCTGGTCCACGTAAAGCCAGCTTCCCGGAGGAGCTGTCGTGCCTTGTCAAGCGAGCGCGCCGGATGTCCTATCTCCGTATCGACCCAGCGCCGATTTCCAGGAGTGACCGGACCCCAAAGCGCTGCGCCGCGCCCTTGATACACCAGGCGCACGATCGCCTGGCGGTCCACCGCAGCCGACACTGCCTGCCGGAACTTCACTTCGCGGAACCACTTCTGCTTCCTCGCCAATTCAGGTGCGGTTTTTCCGCCGAGGTCATTCAAATTGAAGAATAGAAAATTATATTCGAGGCCGGGGCCTGCATCGACCATCGTGTAACCCCGCCGCTGGCGGGACAACACCGAAAAATTCTCTGCACCCAGCCCACTGATCACGTCGGCCTCGCCCGACTGGAAGCGCAGGACTTGGGCATCGGAGCTCGGCACAAATAGAAAGACAAGCTCGTCCAGATACGGCAGGCGATGCCCCTTCGTATCCGTCTTCCAATAGTAGGGATTGCGTTCAAGAATTAAACGTTGCCCCGCCACGTACTCCTTCAGGCGAAACGGGCCGAGCCCGGCCCACTGATTCGCGGGCGTGGATAGCGTTCCTATCTGTGCGAGCTTCCCGTCCTGGTACGGTTTCTCCAGCAAGTGCCGCGGCAAAATGGCCAAGCCATCGAATACTCTCTCTCCCACACCATAGGGCTTGGCGAACTGAAACACCAACGTCTGCGCATCTATCTTGCGGACAGTAATGGGTTTACCGCCGACAATCAAAAGGTCGCGCTGGGGCGAGTGCACGCTCTCATCAAGGTAAACGCGAAAGCTGAACAGAACATCGTCTGCGTCCAACGGCTGCCCATCAGAGAAGCGCAATCCCTGTCGTAACGTCACCGTATATTGAAGTCCGTCGGAAGAAACCTTCACGGACTTCGCCAGCGCAGCTTCGCTAAGTTGTGTCGCGCGGTTGATGTGAACCAGGTCGGCCCGCATGGTGGCGATCACTTCGCGCGAAGGCGCGTCCGTGGCAAGTACAGGGTTCAACGTTTTGGGCTCCGCACGCAGTGAAACCACAAGACGCCCGCCGGAGCGGCCAGCCTCTCCGGAAAGCGTCAGCAGATCCTCGTGGGGAGCTGGCTGCTGGGCCAGTGCAATCACGACGGGGGCCAGGCCCACGGCCAGTGCAGCAAGCAAGCTCAAAAGCATCCAACACTGTTGTGAGCTTGCGTGGCGGTTTCTCATCCCATGCTCCTTTCACGTCCCCCTTCCACCTTAAACGGGTCCGCCCACTCTTGCAACGCGCTGGCAAGGCCGAGATAGCCCAGAAAAAAGGGCACTATTGCTAGAGCGGGCAAGTACATCCACCAATATGACGTGAGCACGCTGTATTGCTGCAGATTGGCCAGCAGGTTCCCCCAACTCGCCAGCGGCTCCGGCACGCCCAGCCCCAGGAACGAGAGGGTCATCTCTGCCAGCACGTACTGCGGGATGAGAATCGCCGCCTGCGTGAGTAGCACGCTGGAAGTCTCGGGCAAGACATGCCGCCACAATAGGTATCGATTGGGAGCGCCGAAGCCACGCGCCGCTCGAACAAAGTCGCGCTCCTTTGCGCTTAACACCACGCCTCGAACGAGCCGTGCGGGACGCGCCCAGCCGACCGCCCCGATGACAATAACGATCAGAAGAAACGCTTCCAGCGGGCTGACCGCGAGAGGCAAGAACGCGCGCAGACCAAGTAGCATGTAGAGCCACGGCAACGCCAGGAAGGGTTCCGTGAGGCGCATCAGAACTTCATCCCTCCAGCCGCCGAAATAACCCGCTGCCGCACCGATACCCAAGCCGAGGGAAAGCGTGATTCCGGCCCCCAGCAAACCGGCCAATAGCGAAACCTGTCCCCCATAGAGAATCCTTGAAAGTTGGTCGCGGCCATAGCCATCGGTGCCCAACAAGCAGATGCGGGCGCCAGCGGCCCCAAACAAGTGTAGGCGGCACGGCACCAAGCCCAACAATCTGTAGCGGGGGCCTTCACCAAAAAACTTCAGGGACATCGCGCGCGCAATGTCCTCGTCATACTGATCGAACGAGCCTTCACGTATGCGAAGCGGGTAGAAAAACGGGCGCATATGGACACGACCCTGCGTGTCTATAAGGTGGAGCTTCATGGGCCGTGCGTAGGGAAGCTCGCGATCCTGTTCCACCGGATCGTAAGGTGCAAAAAAGCCGGCACAGGCAATGAGGCCATGAAGTGCGACGAGCACGACGAGCCATTTGGCAAGTTTGCGGCGTTCGATCATTTTGCGACCGGCCCCACGCGGATCCTGGGATCGGCCCAATAAAGAAACAGATCGGCGACGAAATTCCCGGCTACCAGAAAAAGCGTCGAAAGCAGAACGCCGCCGACTACAACGTACAAGTCACGCGAGAGGATTGCTTCCACGAGAAGGGGGCCGATACCCGGCCAGCTCATTACGACTTCAACCAGCAATGACCCGCTTAACAGCGCGCCAATGCTGAAGCCAAACAAAGAGATCAGCGGATTCGCCGCGGCGGGCAGCGCGTATCGATACAGAAGCCTGCGACGCGGGATGCCGTGACCTTGGGCAGCTCGCAGAAAAGGAGCATCCAGCACGCCAGCCATGGCGGCTCGCACATGCCTGACGAGCAGCGGCAAAGCCGTCAGAACCAGCACCACCACCGGCAAGACCATGTGTAGTGTAAGATCGCGCAACTCATTCATCGGCGAGAGGCTCTCAAAACCGAGGGAGGCCAAGCCACCTGTCGGAAACCATCCGCTACGCGCTGCGAACAAGAGCAAGCCCAGCGCGAGCGCAAGGTCGGGGACTGCCATTAACCCGGCCATCATCCAGGAGATCAAGGAGTCCCGGAAACCTCCGAGGTGCTCTGCGCTCCAGACCCCGAGGGGCAAGGCAAGACCCCAGGACAGGAGAGTAGCCGTTACCGTCAGCAAGAGTGTGTTCCGGGCGCGAACCCAAAGGAGCGGCCCGACCGGACTGTTATAGGAAAAGGAATAACCGAGGTCCCCGTGCACCACAGAATTCAACCATCTCGCATAACGCACGGGCAGCGGCCGATCCAGCTGATATTGCGCACGCAGAGCTGCGACCGTTTCGGGAGCGATCTGGGGATTCAAGCGCATCTCGTCGAAGTAATCCCCGGGCGCGAGTGAGGTGAACAGGAAGGTAAGGATCGAAACTCCAAACACGACAAGCGCCGCGTGGATCAGGCGGCGCGACAAGAAACGCATCACAAAGCTCCTGGCATGCGCGGCGTGACGATCGATCCCGGCGTCGCTGCGGCCAGGCAGCGTGTGGCTTCGTGGCTGGGCGCGCGCAAAACCTTTTCTGGAACGCCCTGTTCCACGATTCGGCCGCGATTCATCACCGCGATTTCATCACCAAGGTGCGCGGCCATCGCCAGATCGTGCGTGATAAAAAGGTACGTCAGCGCAAAGGATGATTGTAACTCCAGCAGCAAATTGGCGATCTGCGCCTGCACGGAGCAATCGAGGGACGACAACGCTTCATCCAGAATCAGGAGTTTCGGCGCCAGTGACAATGCACGGGCGATGGCCAGCCTTTGCCTCTGTCCGCCACTGAATTCGCCAGTTCTCCGGCTGGCCATATCCCGCGAGAGACCGATCCGTTCCAGCAACGCGAGTGCCCGCTCGTGCATTTCGCGAGTCCCCCATTTCCGCTGCACAAGCAGTGGCTCCGTTACTATTTCTAGCGCGGTAAACCGCGGATTCAGCGAACTAGCGGGGTCCTGAAAAACGAGTTGGATTTGCGGACGCACTGCGCGCAGTTGTTTCTCGTCGAGCGCTGCAATATCACGTCCTTCAAACCAAATTCTTCCCGAGGTGGGCCGCTCCAGACATGCGAGGCACAGTGCCAGAGTGCTCTTCCCCGAGCCCGACGCGCCAACCAGTGCGAGCGTCTTCCCCGGAGCGACGGAGAATGAGACTTCGTTGAGCGCGGACACCACCTCTCCCGAGCCCAGGACCCCCCTGCCCGAGTAACGTTTCACGAGATATTCGACCTGTATGAGTGGTTGCATAGGCTCGCGCCACGCAAAGGCTCAGCCGCCAAACTTGAAACAGGAAACCGTGTGTCCTTCGCTCAGCGACACCGCCGCCGGCTCGCGCTTTCTGCACGTCTCAAATCGATCCGTGCACCGTGGCTCGAATCGGCATCCCGGAAACAGCAAGGCAGGGTTGGGTGAGTCTCCCGCGATCACGGGCAGCTTCGCCTTTCGATTGGCTTCGTCGGCCCCGCAAAGAGGGGGCGGCAAACACCGCAATAGGGCGCGCGTGTACGGATGCAGAGGCGATGAGAGCACACTCTCCGTCGGGCCAATTTCTGCGACACTTCCCGCATAAAGGACGAGAACCCGGTCAGCCAGACCTGCCAACAGCGAGGGGTTGTGCGTGATCAGGATTATTGCGAGCCCGAACTTCTGCCTAAGACTTTGAAACACCGAAAGAATCTCCCGCTGCGTCGTGGGGTCGAGCGATGCCGTGGGCTCATCGGCAACGACCATGGACGGCCCACAGGCAATCGCTTGTGCGATAAGTACGCGCTGCCGCTGTCCTCCGCTCAATTGATGTGGATAGGAGGATGAAATCCTTTCGGTTTCTGTGGGAAATAGGGTTTCGAGAATCTGCCGCACCCGGTCGCGCCGGACTTTCTTATCCAGATATTCATGGGCGGCCAGGACCTCGCCTATCTGATCGCCGACACGCATCGTCGGATGGAGCGCGGCCGAAGGCTCCTGATCGATCAGCGCGATACGTCTACCGCGAATGCTCTCAAGCTCTCGAGGTTCCGCCTGAAGAACGTCCCGCCCCTCGAATAGGATGCTGCCTTGTTGGATATTTCCGCTTGCGGGAAGGAGACGCAGAAGAGATGCGGCAAGGGTGCTCTTCCCGGATCCCGATTCTCCGAGCACGCCCAGGATTTCGCCGGGCCTGACGCTAAAACTGACATCCACAATGGCGGAAGAGGCCACACCCGTGCGCGAACAGTACGCGACGTGAAGATTCCGCACTTCCAGAATGGACGCCATGTCCGGGGCCGATCGCGGCCCCTGCCCTACACTGTATCACGCACTGATTGGCGCCCGCGGGCTAGCGTAGGCGCAAAGGACGGCACGTCGCAGGCTGGCAGGATGACGAAGGACGGTTTGTTTGGTCATGGAGGCGAAGATCTGAAGATCTAAGGAGCGCGACCTTCCAAGTTGCCGCTCCCGAACTCGAAGGCTGTCTCAGGCGCGTGGCCGGCCTACAACGGGCGACCGTCACTAGGGAGAGATCCAGACTGCGTTCGCCAACGCACTTTCCGCGGAAGACTCCCTGAAACTCATGTTAGTTCCGACCATGAGGGCGGCTGCGCCGGACACAAGAGGCGCGCTGAAGGAGGTTCCCCAGCCTGCCCCATAGGTGCCAAACGGATAGGTCGTGATGACGCCTTCGCCTGGGGCCGCCACCCAAACCAGATCCGCACCATAGTTAGAAAATGTCGAGCGGGTGTCATTGTTTGTAGTGGAGGCTACGCCCATGACATCCGGAAGCGCGGCGGGATAGACTATTTCCTCGCGGCCGTCGTTTCCTGCCGAAGCTACACAAATCACGTGACGACGGGAAGCAGACTTAAGGGCTGTTGCCATCTCTTGGGAATACGTCGAAAGACTGAAGCTCATATTGATCACTCTGGCCCCGTTCTGCACCGCGAAGTAGATCGCGCTCAGAACGTCCGACAAATTGCCGGTGCCATCGGCCTTGAAGGCTTTCAGAGGCATGATGAGCGCTGAGGGGGCCACCAGATGAACGATGCCCGACACCATGGTTCCATGACCAAAAGCCGCGTATTGTGGCTGTTGCAGGTTGTTTGCCGATGTCTGGTCGAGGATCGCGGCGCTTTCCTGGTTCACCATCACAGGCGATGCCCCGCTGCCGACCGAGGACTGGTTTATGTCCGTGAGCTCAGAGCCTGAACCGGAGGTGTTACGGGTAAAGTCATAGCCAGGCACGAGGACACTCTGCAGCGCAGGATGCGTTGGGTCAATCCCCGTATCAATGACCGCTACCGTTCCCCCGCCCGTCGTGTTGTAGGAAGTTTGTGTGTCTGGCAGTCGGATAATCGTGCTCGCAGGCTGGGCGGTGTACCCGTGTATAACCATCACTCCGAAATAGTTCACGAGAGTTGTATCCGACAAGCCGCTCGGCGGCGCCGTAGCGGTGTTTTGACTGCTAGCCGGTGCCGTGCCGTTGAGCGTTGGTGTAGAGCCCAAGCCCAGTTGCATCACTCTCAGCAGGGCGTCCAGCTCTACATTCGTGATGGCCGGCTGACTACGGAGAATTTGCAGAAAGACGTTGGGATCAACCAGGTCAGGGGTGGTGACCAGGAAAAGCTTGCCCACACTGCCGTCAAGGCCGCCCGATACATTGCAACCCAGCGTCAAGCAGACCTGCTGCAGGGAGGTGAGTCCGGAAGGAGCACGGACAATAAATCTGTTGTCGGCAGCGGCTGGGCTGCTCCACACCCAAAAGAAAACTAGAAGGACCCACAACACCTTCGGTTTCATGGCTTTGTTCCCCTTCGGTCAGTTACGGATATGCCTTCCTCTGAGTGGCCCCCTCGAGGCCCGGTAACGAAACCCTCAGTAAATAATTTTGGCGTATTTCTATTTCTAAGGCGACGCTTGGCTCAAACTTGAAATCCAAATGGAACTCTCCGAACTCGTTAGTAGTCGCACGTGCCACCGCACCCTTCCAGCCCTGAAGTACTACAGGAACGCTAACAAGCCTACGATCTGGCTTGGCCGCATCCAGAATCTGTCCCATAACCGCCATGCGATCAGAGCCTGCTTGAGGCTCAATCCAAAGATCCACCCGTAGGCTCCCGGATGCACAGAGCAGGCGTCGACTCCGAACGAGCGAACTCCGCACCCCGGCTTGAAGCGGGTCCCGGGAGCTATCAAAGATGAGTTGCGCCACGTGCGTAACCTGCTGAGACACCGCCTCGGGACGCAACAACGATTTCAGATCCAGGAACTGCCGTTGGACATGGAATAACGAGTAGCGCTCCACCAGATCCCGCGTCTTTGGGTCGCTGTCCTTATCGGTGATAACTACTATACGTGCCAAGAGATTCGGGCGAATTTCGCTAATCCTCGAAGTGACCTCTTCAGCTAGAGAACTCGAGGATTGCGGGTCCAGTACAACAGCATCGAAATCTTTTTGCTCAATCGTCGCTAGGGCTTGTTGGGCGTTCGAGACGACAATGCAATCACAACCCGCGCTTCCCAGCAAAATACGCATCGCGTCGCGGGCCGATGGTTCCTCCCCGACAATCAATATCCTGGCCCTGCCCCCATTGTAACCGACGCTCATTTGAGCCTACCGAGCATCAACGTTTTCGAACGACCGCCAACCCTTAGGTCCGGGGCCGGGCGCCGCGCGGTCCTTTTTGTCATATCGATTGCCCATGTGTAGGCTTGTCTGGCGTTTGAGTAAATACAGGTGAATACGTCTTTTGAAGTAGGTAAAACACCCTACAAACGCGTAGCCTCTTTTCCCATCGGCCTGATTTAGAAGACCGAGGTGAACCCCGGCTTCCTGATTTTGGACCAGGGGCCTTCCGCCTGTATGGCGCGGCCATCTAGCTGATGGGCAGCAACTTGGACAATTCCTGAGGTGCCGATTTTCGACCAGCGGCTCTAGCGAGTGCCTCCGTGGGTACCGCCGGCATTGCCGCGGTTACCTTGATGGTCCTCGCGCTTGCTGACATCCTGGGTCGACAGGCGATTCGCTGCGGTTGCTGGAATCGCAAAGCGCGCTTTTGGGACTTCTAGAGGACGCGGGGAAGCCGAGTCGCTCGAAGTTCCCTTGCAGCCGGGCGACCGCGTGGTGATTTACACCGATGGCTTCATCGAGAGCTTCAATCCCCAAGAGGTCCACCAAAACTGGCTCGCAGGAATGTAGATCATCGTGATCCGACGAGATCCGCAAAATGGAGTGCTCTTCGGGCCGCTTCCAGATTGACATTTACTTGCATGCGGTTATACGCTCTGCGCTAACATTCCCGTTGTTTTTCGAAACTTGGCTCGTAGCCGGAGGGTAATCATGAGAAAGAGCCTTGTGTTCGGGCATCTTCTGGTGGTTTGCCTGCTTGGGGCAACGTCGGCATGGGGGCAGGCAGGTACAAATTCAGGCGTCATCGCAGGCGAAGTGAACGATTCCTCAGGAGCTAAAGTCGCAGGCGCGAAGGTCGAAGTGACCAGTCCCGCGCTGATCGAAGAGGCACGCGAAACGGTCACCGGCGATGACGGGCTCTACCGAATTGTAAATTTGCCGCCCGGCGTCTACAGCGTGACGGCGGCGCAAACCGGCTTCAGCGCGTCGAAGCGCGAGGGCATAGAGATCACGACGGGATTCACGGCCACGGTGAATTTCAGCCTGACGCCAGGCTCAGTGACGCAAACCGTTACGGTCACCACCGAAGCCCCGGTTCTGGACACGCAGGACTCGGTAGTCCAGAAAATCGTCAGCAATGCCATTCTCGAGGCCCTGCCCATCGGGAAGAGTGCTAGCGATTATCCTGCGTTGCTTCCCGGAGCTATTGCACCGGCCGCGAGTCAGGATGTGGGAGGCTTGAAAGGCGAGCAGAGCCAAGGCTTCCGCATCCATGGGAGCGCTCCAATTGACTTTACGCAACTGCGGGATGGCATGTATTACGGAGCGATGACCGGGGGAGGAAGCAATCAACTCTCCAGCAACAATCCCACCGCCACGCAAGAAGTTCAGCTTGAAACGGGCGGGTACACGGCCGAGGATTGGAACAATGGCGGTCACGTCAACATCATTCCCAAGAGCGGCGGCAACGATCTCCACGGAGCTTTTCAGGCCGATTTCGGTAACAAAGCTTTGCAGTCGGGCAACGTGACGCCGGCGCTTCAGGGTCTCGGTGTTCCTTCCCCATCTACGATCCGCAGCCTCTATGAGGTAGCTGGAGGAGTCGGCGGCCCGATCAAAAAGGATAAGCTGTGGTTCTTCGCTGATGCGAGGCATTGGATCAGTTCTTCCAATCAGGCGGGAGCCAATTTCTTTTATGACGCGAACGAAGCCGCTCTTTTTCCCAATAACCTTTATTACGCGGCCGATCCCAGCCGCCCGGCCTACGACGTCAATACCTATACGGACGTCGGCTTGCGCCTGACTTGGCAGGCCACCAAGCGAAACCAGTTCACCGAGAACTTCATACAGGAGAGGAATTGCAACTGTTTCTACACCATAAGCTCGGGCCTGCTGGCTCCCGAAGCTACGACGCACCACTGGTACGTTCACGATTGGCGCGATCAGACCACCTGGACCTTCCCAGTCAACAATAAGCTGGTCTTGTGGGCCGGTTTTACAGCCGTCGTGAGCGCTATTGACACCAGGAGTAGCGGAGAAACGCCCACGAGCTTTGCCGTCACCGACAGCAGCGCCAACTTTACTTACGGAGCAAATGGCACGGCCCTGAATGCGGGCGGGACTTACGGGCTCACTTCACAGAATCAACTTAACGGAAATTTCACCGCCTCGTACACGACAGGGCCGCACTCCTTCAAGTTCGGATTCTCGGAACTAGAGGCTATCGGAAGCAGAGCTGCGACATTTTCTAATCTCGCGGGCGCCAACGGTTTTCCTTACGGCGTTCAGTTACAGATGCAGTGCCAAGCCATAGACACGCCAGCTGGTTCTATCAACCCCGCCAACGGCCTGCCACTGGTTCCCTACCATACGATCAACACGAATAACGGCACACCATCTGCCACTTTTGCGAGCCCCATCGGGGCGGGGCCCGGTCAAATCTCACCCACCACAATCAACAGCCTACTGTGCCCACCGATAACACTAAAGGTAAACAAGGTGACGTACCAGCAAGCGCTGCTGCCCAGCCAAGTTGTACAGTTCCTGGCGCCCATTAACTTCTCCCTGAACACGGCAGATCACGCTCTTTTTGCGCAGGACCAGTGGAGGATCAAGCGGTTGACCTTGAATCTGGGTGTGCGTTTGGATTGGTTCCAAGGAAAGGATCCGGCGCAAACCGAGCAGGCGCAGCCCCAATTCGGCCTACCTGCCAAGAGTTTTGACGCCGTGCACAGCGCCGCGGACTGGAAAGACATCAATCCCCGGCTTGGTGCGGCCTACGATCTGTTTGGCAACGGCAAGACCGCCCTAAAGGTCTCCATCTCGCGAGGGGTGCTAACCGAAGGGCTGAGCACAGGGAGCAATATCACCCTGCTGACCAATCCTATAAACGAGCTGGCCAGCACCACAACGCGAAGTTGGACCGATTACAGCGGTACATTCAATCCCTTGCTTGACGGCGCGAACTTTTTGACCGGGGATGGGAGTGGCAATGCGCCAGGACTCACTTGCATCGCCAACACTGCCGCCAGCAACGCAGTGCCCGGTAACCCCAAGCCGGCGGTGGGGACCAATTGCGGATTAGGCCCGGCAAACACCGCGGGCTTCTACAATCAGTCGATTGCGAACGTAACTTATGCCAACAACGTGACGCACGGCTTTCAGAATCGCCCCTACGACTGGATGTTGTCCGCCTCGGTTCAGCAGGAAGTCGTGCGGAACGTGGCGGTGAGCATTGGCTATTACCGTACTTGGTTCGGCAATCTGACCGTGGCGCAGAATACCGCCATCCCAACGACGGGATATGACCAATACTGCGTAACACCGCCCGCCAGCACCGCTTATCCGGGATTTGGCGGAACAGCGTTGTGCAACCTCTATGATCCGCAGCCACAGTACCGCGGTGCCGCCTCGTATCTCGTGCAGAAAGCCTCCAATTTCGGCAAAGAAACGGACGTCTACACCGGAGTTGACGCTACCGTGAACGCCCGCTTTCACGGCCTGCTGCTGCAGGGTGGCGTTACCGCGGGCCATGAGGTTACGAACTACTGCGCCCAGGTCAATTCGCCACAAGATTTATTTTGGGTTTCGAATCCTTCGCCTGGTGCTTCTTCCATTCTCGAATTCAGCAACAACAACGCCACGAATGTCAGCAACGTACAGGGAAACATCAATCCACTGGTAAACGACGCCGCTCCTTGCTACATCAATCCGCCGTGGTATCAAAATCTTCAGTTCAAGATGATCGCGGTCTATACGCTGCCCTGGTGGAAGATCAGGCTGAGCGCCAATGAGCAAAACCTGCCCTCGATCCCGCTCCAGGGGACTTACTCCTTCAGGAGCACCGACGTTTCGTTCATAAATCCCGCACCTGGTCACAATACTCTGAATGGCTGTACCTTGTGCAAGGCAGAGGTAGTAACGCCACAAACCGTCTTTCCCCTTGGCCGCGATAATCAACTCGATTTCCGCCTGGCTCGGGATTTCTCGATTACAGAGCGATGGAAGATCGAACCGACATCAACTCGATTTCCGCCTGGCTCGGGATTTCTCGATTACAGAGCGATGGAAGATCGAACCGACCGCGGATTTCTACAATATATTCAATGCCAATCCGATCCTAACCGTCGGCACGGCATACAATACGTCGGCGCCCGGGACGCCCGGCGCGTGGCGGAACGCCACGAGCATTTTGCCGGGGCGAGTCATCAAATTCGGCCTGCACTTAGACTTCTAGGTTCGCCCCTCCGCTCGTGCCTGGTCGCGCCCGGCCCTCGCAGCGCCTGGGCCCGGCCGCGCCTCACCCGGGCATTGCCTAGTGGCGCCAGAAACGCATCGGAACTTACTCGGCTCCGCGCGAAAACCTAAGGCTAGGCCGCAGTTCTCCACTCCCTAACCCGGATACGGTTACTTTACGGCCTTTTATGTTTGTATCGCTCGCCACGCCAGGCTTCTGCCACGGCCTTGTACTCCCGCTCTAAGTCGCCGGAGACTCGAATTTCGCCTTCCCGCACAAAACGCTCATGATTCTCTTCCAGTTCCGCAGGAACATACAGGTAATTGGCAGTGAGCCCGAAGGAAGCTTTCAAGCCATAGGGCCGCAAGTTTCCAAACGCGTGGATGCGCTGCAGGCGTGCGCCATTGGAAAGATGAAACGTGGCCACCGGATCATAGAGCCTTCCGTTCTGATGCACTTGGGTGAGGTAGGCGAGCGCGATGCGCTCCAGGGGTTTCGCCAGGGCTTCCCGGTTCGCTACCGGCTGCTTGAGCATGCCCAAGAAAGCCTCCAGGGGATCGTGCTGGCCATCCGCGGCCGCCCAGGTGTGGGCATAATCGCTCAGCAGATGCGACAGGCGCTCGCGGGTGAACCCGTCTTGGTTGGCCTGGTCCTGCAAGGCTCGCGCTAAGTAGGGGAGCGGCGAAAGCGTGGCGTAGGTCTTGATATTCGGAAATTCCGCGGCAAGATCGGTCACCACCTGTTTGATCAGGAAACTCCCAAAGGCAATGCCGCGCAGGCCCTTCAGGCAATTGTTTATGGAATAGAAGATGGCGGTATCGGCCCGTTCTGGCGGAAGCACCGGCGCGCGGATATCCAGCAAGGGTCCCAGATCACCGGTCAGCCCCTTCGACAAGGCCACTTCCACAAAGATGATCGGCTCGTCGAT
>WNGR01008514.1_pt1 | contig 19568 bp, 16 predicted proteins | sample 5407581 | NCBI WGS metagenome assembly WNGR01 (sample SAMN13153383, study PRJNA577476) | soil metagenome | isolation source: 80 cm soil or saprolite under Garry oak tree replicate 2 | place: USA:California | collected 2016-06-15 | reverse complement strand
GCAAGCTAAGTGTGTTGCCCTCGATGGCGTTCGAGTGATAGGTAAGAAAGACACGCAAATCATCGTTCAAGCGACGAACTGTCTCCTGTGGCAAAGGGCGGTAACGATCGAGCTGGGTTTTCTTGCGCGCCAATCGTCCAGCTAAGCGAGGGTCAAGACGCGGTTTTTTAGGGTCAGATCTATAAGCCATGCCTTTTTGGGTCCTTTCATAATTACCACGATTTGAGTAATTTATATCAAATCGTGGTAATTATCAATAGGTAAAATGGAGAATCGCCTCAAAAACTACTTGACACAACCGCAAATCCCCTATATACTTTTTACAAGCACAAACGAATATTAATTGCAACGAACAGGAAAAGTACTTAGCCTTTTATGGGCACAGAGAGCCGGGATTGCTGGAAACCGGTACCAGAGCGGTTAAGGAATGGGCCTGGGAGCTAAAGAGCGAACCTTTTGTTACGCCGCTGGCAAACAGAATTAGTAGGACTCTTACGGAACGTCCCCCGTTATCGAGGACAGGATATAAAGATGTATCCGGCAATGAGGGATTATCCGCTACTTTTTGGAGTAGATGGATAATCTGAACTAGGGTGGCACCACGAAAGCTTTACGCCTCTCGTCCCTGCACTGGGAAGAGCGGCGTTTTTTATTGTTGTTTTGTTTTCTTCTGTATGTGTCGATGGAGGAATGATCATGCCGGTCGAAACGAATCAAGAGGTAAAGCCAGATCAAGCCAGGTCAAATACGGAGGCGCAGGTGAAAAAGCGTGTCTTCTCCGGTATACAGCCAACAGGTAAGCTGCACCTGGGCAACTACCTGGGAGCCCTGCGCAACTGGAAGGAGACGCAGGCGCAGTATGACAACATCTTCTGCATAGTTGACATGCACGCACTCACGGTACCAATAGATCCGCAAGAGCTGCATTACAGCATCCGGCAACTTGCAGCATTATACCTGGCTTGTGGCCTGGATACACGCTATTGCAAGCTCTTTGTGCAGTCGCATGTGCATCAACATGCCGAGATGAGCTGGATTATGAACTGCTTCACCCCCATGGGTTGGCTGAACCGCATGACTCAGTTCAAGGTGAAGGCCGGTGAGAACATGGACACTGTCAGCACAGGTCTCTTTTGCTACCCGGTATTGATGGCCTGTGACATTTTATTGTACCAGACCAATCTTGTGCCGGTTGGGGAAGATCAGCGCCAGCATATCGAGTTCACCCGTGACCTGGCACAGCGCTTCAACAGCATATATGGGCAGCAGGTGTTCACTATTCCCGAGGCCCAGATTCGCCAGGTCGGTGCCCGCATCATGTCGCTGGACGATCCGACGAACAAGATGAGTAAGACTGATCCTAATGATCAGTCTCGCATCAACCTGCTCGATGATCCCAAAACGATCAAAAAGAAGATTGCGCGAGCAACGACGGACTCGCTGCGGCTGGTCGCATTCGACCCGGAACGCCCAGGTATCACCAACCTGCTGACCATCTACCAGTTACTGACAGGGCAGTCAGAGCAGGAGATCGAAGCTGAGTTCGAGGGCAAGGGATATGGCGACTTCAAAGCTGCTCTGACCGAACAGCTGGTCGCCACCCTGGTGCCGATTCAAAAGCGCTACAATGAGCTGATGAGTGACATACCCACACTAGAGGCCATCCTCCAGCAAGGGGCAGATGAAGTACGTCCCATGGCAGCCGCAACGTTGCAGCATGTCAAAGATGTCGTTGGAGTCGGTTAGGCAGCAGGGGCTAACCTGGTTCGCTAAAGTAAGGGAAAATTATGTATTATCCAACGTTCGATGAGATCAGGCACCTGCGCGATGCAGAAATGACCTCCTACTTCCATGCCGCTAAACCTGGGAGGCCTCTCCTGCCGCTTTATCGCGATGTCCTGTGTGACCTGGAGACACCCGTCTCGGCCTACTGTAAAACGGCAAAAGGTCCTTACAGCTTCCTGCTCGAAAGCGTTACCGGGGGAGAGCATGCCGCCCGCTTTTCCCTCATCGGCATCGACCCCTACCTGGTCATCATCCAGCGAGGGGAAACGGCAACATTGTATAAAATGGCGGGAACGTTGGGACGCGATAAATCGGGTTCCTACGACGGCATGATTACAGCCGCCAGCGAGGAAATTGCCTGCCATGACCCGCTACAGTTGGTAGAGAGCGAACTTAGCCAGTATCGACTGGTTATGCCTGCCGGTATCCCTCAGGATGAACTACCCCGCTTTCATGGAGGCGCGGTTGGCTACCTTGCCTACGAAGCGGCATCACGTTTTGAACACCTGCCGGTGCCCGAGAAAAACGAGCCAGGGCTCCCGCTGGCCGTCTTCTGCTTTACCGAAACCGTACTGGTCTTCGACCACGTCAAACACCGGGTCAGGATGGTAACTCACCTGCATCTCGACGCGCCCGACCTTGAGGCTGAATACCGGCGTGGTATGGCCATCCTGGACAACGTACAAGAACGATTGCGCCAGCCGGTGCGCTTACCAGAGGAACCAGTTCCTCTCTATGACCCTGCCGGCTTACAGGTGACTTCGAACCGCACCCAGGCCGAATTCGAGGAGATGGTACGCCGCTCAATCGCCTATATCCAGGCCGGAGATGTCTTTCAAGTCGTCCCTTCACAACGCCTCAGCCGGCACGTCAACGCGGCACCGTTTACCATCTACCGGGCACTTCGTGCTATCAACCCGTCCCCGTATATGTTCTTTCTCGATATGCAGGACTTTCAGATCGTGGGAGCCTCACCCGAATTACTGGTGCGCTTCGAGGATAATGAAGTGACCATCCGTCCCATTGCAGGCACACGCCCACGAGGAACCGATAGGCAAAGCGATCAACGGTTCGCAGAAGAGCTGAAAAACGATCCCAAGGAGCGGGCCGAACACATCATGCTCGTTGATCTTGCTCGCAACGACGTCGGGCGCGTCAGCATTCCCGGCAGCATCCAGGTCGGTGAATTCATGGAGATTGAACGCTATTCACACGTAATGCATCTCGTTTCAAACATCGCAGGTCAATTGCGGGACGAGGTCACTCCTTACGATGCCTTGCGCGCCGGTTTCCCGGCAGGAACGGTATCGGGAGCCCCGAAAATTCGTGCCATGCAGATCATCAGCGAGTTAGAGGCCGAACAACGCGGCGTCTATGCCGGAGCAGTAGGCTACTTCAGCCACTCGGGCAATCAAGAGACGGCCATTGCCCTGCGTACCATGGTTATCAAGGACGGCCGCGCCTATATCCAGGCCGGCTGTGGCGTGGTCGCCGACTCCGATCCCACTGGCGAATACCAGGAAAGCTTGCATAAGGCCAGGGCCCTTCTACGCGCCCTTGACGAGGCCGAGACTATAGCCCAGGAAAGAAGGCAAGATGCTCTTATTGATTGACAATTACGATAGTTTTACCTACAACCTCTACCAATACCTGGCAGAACTGGGAGCCGAGATCACTGTGTGCCGTAATGACCAGGTGACATTGGACGAGATCGAGGCTATGCGGCCCGATGCCATCGTCATTTCCCCTGGCCCATGCACCCCCAATGAAGCCGGACTTTCTTGCCAGATCATTGCCACATTCGGGGCGCGCATCCCTACCTTAGGGGTCTGCCTGGGACACCAGGCCGTTGGGCAAGTTTACGGCGGAAACGTCGTACGCGCACCAAAACCCATGCATGGGAAAACAACATTGATGTATCACCAGGGGCAGGGTGTATTTCAGCATCTTCCCATTCCCTTTGAAGCTAACCGTTATCACAGCCTCATTGTCGAGCGTTCCACACTCCCGAATGAACTGGAGATTACCGCCGAGACGGCGGACGGACTGATTATGGGTCTGCGGCACCGTACGTACCCTGTTGAAGGGGTCCAGTTCCACCCCGAGTCCATTATGACTCCCGTGGGCAAAGACCTGCTACGCAACTTTCTGGCATACCGGAACGGGCACAGTCATTGAGCCCATACAGAGAAAGGGAGAAGCAACTTATGATTCGTGAGGCAATAGCCCATGTAACTGCTGGAGCCACCCTCAGCGAAGACGAGGCCGCCTCCGTCATGGAGGAAATCATGACAGGCGTGGCAACCCAGGCCCAAATGGGGGCCTTTCTCACGGCCCTGCGCCTGCGTCCTGGCGGTGAAACCGTCCAGGAAATCGCGGGACTGGCGCGGATTATGCGCGAAAAAGCTGTGCAGGTCCACCTGGCAGAGCCCTTAGCAGCACACGCGCTCGATACCTGCGGCACCGGTGGCGATAGCGCGGGCACCTTCAATGTCTCGACCGCAGCAGGGATCCTGGTCGCAGCCGCGGGTGCCGCAGTCGCCAAACACGGCAATCGTTCGGCCACCAGTCGCTGTGGCAGTGCAGACGTCCTGGAGGCGCTGGGAGCGCGTATCGATCTTGGCCCGGAACAGGTGGCTCGCTGCGTCCAGGAGGTCGGCTTTGGCTTCATGTTTGCACCCGCCTTTCATCCTGCCATGAAGCATGTTGGCCCCACCCGTCGTGAAATTGGCATTCGCACCGTGTTCAACATCCTGGGTCCATTGACCAATCCGGCTCCTGGGCTGCCAGCACGCCCTCATCGTTCATGGAGAGGATGGCATCGATGAATGTTCGCTGCGTGCGCCGACACGCATCTGTGAAGTGCACAGCGGTCAGGAATTGCGCGAGTATACCATCACTCCCGAGGAGGTCGGCTTGACCCGGGTGGCGGACCGCCAACCATTCCAGGGCGGTGAGCCGGCCTATAACGCCAAACTGCTGCGCGAACTACTCAGTGAGTACAGCGATAGCCCTGCCACCGATATGCTGTGCCTGAACGCGGGCGCCGCACTGCTGGCCAACGAACAGGTTGCATCCCTGGGCGATGGAGTCAAGCTGGCGCGCACCACATTACGCGAAGGCAAAGCAAAACAAAAACTGGCAGATGTCATCGCCTGTTCCCGCGCGCTCGATCAATAGTGAAGGTGACTTGCAATGCATTACGCCACGTCTCGTCTAGGCCTCGCTTGTGGCTAATGCAAGGAGGGACCCATGTTTCTTGACCGTATCGTTGCTCAAACTCGTCTGGACCTGGAACAGCGCAAGCAAGAGCGCCCATTGGAAGAAATGATGCGTCTTGCCATGGCGCAACCCCCTCCACGTGATCTCCTGGAAGCAATCCGCCCAGGTAGATCAAAATCCCAGGTTCGTTTGATTGCAGAGGTGAAGCGCGCTTCGCCATCTAAAGGTCTGCTTGCTCCACATCTCGATCCAGTGGAACTGGCACGCAGCTATGAAGCCAATGGAGCAACGGCCATCTCGGTCTTAACTGAACCACACTTCTTTCTTGGCTCACCGGAGTATCTCACAGCCATTAAACAGGCAGTGAATATTCCCGTTTTGCGCAAAGATTTCATCATGGACGAGTACCAGGTATACGAGGCGCGCGCATGGGGTGCGGATGCCATTCTACTCATCTGTGCCATACTCGATGACCAGCAACTGCGTCACCTGCTCAAAGCTGCTCACGACCAACACATGCACTGCCTGATGGAGGTACACAACGCCGGGGAAACCCGGCGGGCGGTCGCAGCCGGAGCAGTGGTTATTGGCATCAACAGCCGCGACCTCGTGACGTTTGACTTGAATCCCTCTCTTGTTCGCGAGTTACGCCAGCTCATTCCAGCGGACCGCGTAGTCGTAGCCGAAAGTGGCATCCATACTGCCGCGGACGCACGCCGCTTGGCACGCTACGATGTACAGGCTATGCTGGTTGGCGAGTCGCTGGTGAAATCAAACGATGTAGCGACGCAGATGCGCTCACTCCTCCAGGGAGCAAATGAGAGCGTACAGGTAAAAATATGCGGCTTACGCACACAAGAGCACCTGAACGCGGCCATAGATGCAGGCGCAGATATGCTCGGTTTCGTCTTCTACGAGCCCAGCCATCGCTATCTAGCGCCACAACAGGCACAGGCACTTTGCGCATCCTCGATAAATCGGGAACCTGCTGATCAAAGTCTCCCCGACTCGGTTGGAGTCTTCGTCAACAAAGACGCCGGCTTCATCAATGATGAAGCCGAGCAGGTTGGGCTACACTTTGTCCAGTTACACGGCCATGAATCACCCGAGTTCTGCCAGCAGATCAAGCGTCCTGTCCTCAAAGCGCTCCATCTGCATACTCACGCAGACAAGGGCATGATCAAAGCATACCAGGAGACAACCTGGCGTATCTTGCTTGACACCCCAACGCCTTCCTGGGGTGGCACAGGCGTAACGCACGATTGGAGCCTTGCCCGCAGCGTTGCCACAGAGATACCCATCATGCTAGCCGGCGGTCTGACGCCCGAGAACGTAGCAGAGGCCATTTCCCAGGTTCATCCCTGGGGGATCGACGTCAGCAGCGGCGTCGAGACCAACAAACAAAAGGACATAACAAAAATACGCACATTCATCGAAAATGTACGAAATGTACACATTCGCACTACACACAACAAAGAAATGTAGTGGCACCCCTTGTGGGTGCCAGGCTCTACACAACGCCAGGCTCTACACAACGAAAGAACTGAATATATGCAAATACAGCAAAAAGAAATCTACCAACATCATCTCTACCCCGACGAGCGCGGGCGTTTTGGCCCCTTCGGAGGCAAGTTCGTACCCGAAAGCCTGGTGGCGGCGCTGGCAGAACTCGAAACCGCCTATCAGCAGGCCTGCAAAGACCCGAAGTTCCAGGCAGAACTACAGGCACAATTGTCCAGCTTTGTGGGACGTCCAACCACCCTGCATTTCGTACCGCGTTTCTCTCAGCTGGTAGCACCTGGTGTCAAAGTCTACCTCAAGCGCGAAGACCTGGCGCATACCGGGGCCCACAAAATCAATAATGCAGTGGGGCAAGGACTGTTAGCCCGGCGTATGGGCAAGCAGCGCATCATCGCTGAAACTGGCGCGGGGCAACACGGGGTCGCCACCGCAACTGTCTGTGCCATGCTTGGCCTGCAATGCATTGTCTATATGGGCGAGCTGGATATGCAGCGTCAATCGCTCAATGTCTTCCGTATGAAGTTGTTGGGAGCGGAGGTGCGCCCGGTTGCCAGTGGCAGCCGCACCTTGAAAGATGCCATCAATGAAGCTATCCGTGACTGGGTTACCAACGTGGAAACCACCTTTTACCTGATCGGCTCGGCTGTTGGACCGCACCCATATCCACGCATCGTGCGCGACTTTCAGGCGGTAATCGGCACAGAGGCGCTCGAGCAGATACTTGCACAGGAGGGAAGACTACCCGATATCGTCATGGCCTGTGTTGGTGGCGGCAGCAACGCCATTGGTATGTTCTACCCCTTCGCGGATACGCCAGAAGTGCAACTGATCGGTGTAGAAGCTGGAGGAATAAGCTTAGAGCCAGGTAAACACGCCGCAACGTTAGTGGCAGGCAAGCCAGGAGTACTCCACGGGTCATTGAGCTATCTCCTGCAAAATGACGATGGGCAGGTATTGGATACGCATAGCATTTCTGCCGGGCTTGACTATCCGGGCGTCGGGCCAGAACACAGCTACATGAAAGAGACAGGCCGTGCCACTTATGTCTCTGCCAACGATGCAACCGCGCTGCGAGGCTTGCAGGCATTAAGCCAGAGCGAAGGAATCATCCCGGCCCTGGAACCGGCGCACGCCTTAGGCTACCTGTTAGAGATGGGAGAACAGGGCAGGCTCCCGGCAAGGTCTTTGATTGTACTGAACCTGTCGGGACGTGGCGATAAAGATATGCTGACCGTTGCAAAAGCGTTGAATGTGATGCTCGAGGGGTAAAAGATGAACATTTTCCAATATCATCCTGACATCCTGGCTCGCTATCCCGCTGTCACTGGTGGAGCAATTCTGGCTCAGGGCATGTCCAACGGTCCAACCCCGGACAGACTGCAAGCGGCGTTTCAAGCCGAACAGCGCGCCACTTTGCAACGCATCGGCGATACTCCCTTGAGTCAGATCGAATCTCTGGCCGCGTGGCGAAATGCTTTTCGCGGCTTTGATGTGGATCCAACTCAGTATCGCAGTGCCGCCGAGGCCTTGCTGCGTCGTTTGACCAAGAAAGGCGATATCCCCAGCATCAACCTGCTGGTTGATCTTGGTAACCTGGTCAGCATTCGCTATGCTTTGCCGGTCGCCGTCTTCGATACCCGTGCGCTGCAAGGAACAGTCACCGTACATTTTGCCGGCGGGACAGAACGGTATACAACGCTGGGTCAAGCTGAAGTAGAGCATCCAGAGCCAGGCGAGGTAGTTTTTTCCGATGAAACCGGCCTGGTGATTGCCCGGCGCTGGTGCTGGCGACAAAGCGAACAAAGCGCGGCCCAACCCGAAACTACCGGTGCCATCTTTACTGTTGAAGCCCACCATGCCGGAGGTCGGCGTGACATTGAGGCCGCGCTCAATGACCTGCTGGAGCTACTGATCAAATATGCAGGCGGAAACTTTATATCTGCCATCCTTGACGCGAAGAATCCAGCACTTTCAAAATGAAGCGAAGGAGCCTTCTTTTCAGGACTGCTCGCCGCCTGCGGCGGTTCGTCTATTTTGTTAGTTGTGAGCCTGGCAGCCGCAGGCTGCCAGGCTCACAACTAACAAAAACTGGTGCGAACTGCCGTAGGCAGTGAGGAATCAAGAAGAAAGAAATGCATTTACTATGTTGAGATAATCCAGGAGTTACTTATGCAAACAACGAACAACGAAGCAATTCATCGAAACCCCACAATACCTGCCGGGAAGATTGTTAACGCCTTTGAGAAAGCAAAACATGAAGGAAGAGGAGTACTAATACCCTACTTCATGTGTGGCTACCCAACGGCGGCACGCAGCGTAGAGCTTGTACTGGCAGCGGCAGAGGGAGGAGCCGGTATCATCGAGCTTGGAATGCCTTTCAGTGACCCGCTGGCCGACGGCGCAACCATCCAGCATGCCGGCCACGTTGCCCTTGAACGCGGCATGACCATCCATGGCTGTATGCAGGTTGCGCGCCAGGTAGCGGCACAGAGCGATGTCCCGCTGCTCTTCATGGGTCACTACAATCCCGTCATGGCCTATGGCATCGAGCGTTTCTGCCAGACCGCGGCTGCCAGCGGCGGCTGCGGTCTGATTATCCCGGACCTCCCTCCCGAAGAGGCCCTACCCTTGCAGCAGGCAGCACAACAAAATGGGCTCGTACTCATTTTCCTTGTGCCGCCCACCACCCCCGGCGAACGCATTGCCCAAATCGTACAGGTCGCCAGCAATGGCCCTAAAGGATTTCTCTACTGCGTCTCCCTCAGCGGCGTCACAGGCTCACGTACAACATTGCCAGCTCACTTACGCAGCTTCATTACACGAGTTCGTGGCTATACGAAAGAATATGATCTCCCTCTAGCAGTTGGCTTCGGACTTTCAACTCCCGAACATATTGCCGAAGTAACCAGCTACGCTGAAGGCGCCGTCGTGGGAAGCGCACTGGTCAATCTCATTGACCAGCACGAAGAAAACGAACAGGCGCAAGCCGTAAAAAGATATATACAGAGTCTAAGAGAAGAACCACTGAAAACGTAGGGAAACATATCCGTAGCATAGTAGGGGTAGGGCAGCCGCGTCCGGGGGACGATGAAGGCAGTCCCTACCCTGCTTGCGGCTTGTCCTTCGGGTCCCTACCTACTTGCCCTCACCCCTTACAATAGTTACACAACCGCTCGCTTGGCAACTGTAACCCATGAATGGATATACTAAGGAAGGAAAAGGGGGTGAGTCAACTAATGTATTGTCGAGGCATCCGGGGTGCCACTACCGTCGAACACAATGATCGCGAGGAAATACTCGCGGCAACTACAGAGCTATTACAACTGCTCATTCGTCGTAATGATCTGCATGCAGAAGATGTCGCCAGTGCCATCTTCACCGTCACCGAAGACCTGGACGCAGAATTTCCAGCCTTAGCGGCGCGCTACCTGGGCTGGACAGAAGTTGCGCTGATGTGCACACGCGAAATACCTGTACCCGGCAGCTTAGAGAAATGTATTCGTATACTGCTGCACGTCAATACAACGCGCAGTGCGGCCGAAATACAGCATGTTTATACCCGTGGGGCTGTCAATTTGCGTCCCACGCTTAACGAAAAGCGCTAATCGCTCGTTCAAGGAACAAACAATTAGCGTGAGTAGCAGGCAATCATGATACCGTCGTCATGGTGGGCCGGTGCGCTAGCGACGACGACTAGCAATAAACCATTTTGACAAACATACAAACAAAAAGGAGCAATTATCATGATTGTCGTAATGAAGCAGCATTGTGATGAAGAAGCCGTCGAACACGTACTAAGCTTCCTCAAAAACCACGGCTTAAGTGGTCATCCCTCACGAGGCGTCGAACGCACGATCATCGGCGTTCTTGGCGCAGTTGGCCCTGCTGGCACCCCTGGCAGCATTGGTGGTATCAACCCTGGGCTGGGCGAAGCGCTGGAGAGCCTCCCCTGTGTTGAGTCAGTGATACGCGTCTCCAAACCCTACAAGCTTGCCAGCCGTGAGTTTCACCCGGAGGATACTCTTGTCAATGTACCCGTTCCTAGTGTTTCCAGGGGCGCTGTCACTATCGGCAGTGACTCAGTTATCATGATGGCCGGTCCATGCACGGTCGAAAGTGAAAAACAGCTTATGACTACGGCCCAGGCAGTGAGAGAGGCAGGCGCTGTTATTTTACGTGGAGGAGCCTTCAAACCCTCTACCTCGCCTTATGGCTTCCGTGGCCTGGGCGAAGAAGGATTGAGATTACTGGCTAAGGCTCGTTCAGAGTTCGGCCTGGCCGTGATTACCGAGGTCATGACCCCCACCGATGTTCCCATGGTCTGTGAATACGCCGATATCCTGCAAATCGGCACGCGCAATATGCAAAACTACATGCTCCTCGATGAAGTAGGCCGCGCAAGCAAACCGGTGGTGCTCAAACGCGGTATGTCGGCCACCATCGAAGAATGGCTGTTGGCCGCAGAATACATCCTTTCGCAGGGCAATCGCAACGTGATTCTCTGTGAGCGCGGCATTCGTACCTTTGAGAAGGTCACGCGCAACACGATGGATATCAGTGCCATTCCCCTCATCAAGCAACTGTCGCATTTACCAATTATCTCCGACCCCAGCCAGGGTACAGGTCGTCGCGACCTCGTCACTCCTTTGTCACTGGCATCGATTGCCGCGGGAACCGACGGGCTACTTATCGAAGTCCACCCTAACCCCGATGAAGCATTGAAAGACGGAGCCCAATCGCTGACCATCCAGCAGTTCCAGGAACTGATGCCCCAGGTACTGGCAGTGACGCATGCTATTGGACGTAAGGTGGTTACGATGTGACATTGACTTTAAGAGTACAGTATAGTAAACTACTGCTCAGCAATACATTTAACCCGGTCGGTTCCACCATGAATATGGTAGAGGAAGCGCAGCCAACCACCCAATGCACAAGTTTTCTACCGGCATCCCATCTCGTATGCAAAAAACATAGTGTCCTTGCGTCTATCTTTTTGAATGCCTTTCCTTGAAATGTGTAAAACGTAGGCTAGCAGGTAGTAGTAGTGTTACCAGGGGCAATTAGGAGTCAAGATGAGCGAAACGCACTATGATGCTGTTATTGTTGGTTCTGGCTTCGGTGGATCAGTAATGGCATACCGGCTTGCGGAGGCAGGCCTGAACGTTTGCCTGTTGGAACGGGGGAAAGCGTATCCTCCTGGCTCATTTCCTCGCAGTCCCTACTGGATGCAGAGGAATTTCTGGAATCCCAGCAGCGGATTGTATGGAATGTTCAACATCTGGTCGTTTGAAGGCATCAATTCGGTCGTCTCGAGCGGACTCGGTGGAGGTTCACTGATTTATGCCAATGTGATGCTGCGCAAAGATGAAAAGTGGTTTGTCAAAGAGGACCTCCACAACGGCGGCTATGAATACTGGCCCGTGACACGTGCCGACCTTGATCCCCATTACGACCGCGTCGAGCAAATGATGCACGCGCAGCAGTATCCATTCGATCAGCCTCCCTATAACCAGACTACGAAGACAATAGCGTTACAGAAAGCCGCTGAACAACTGCATCTGAACTGGTTCCTGCCGAAGCTCGCAGTTACTTTTGGCAACGAGGGCGAAGCTCCAGTGCCGGGCGAACCTATTCGCGAAGAGCATCCAAATATACACGGTCGCACCCGTTATTCCTGCCGCCTGTGTGGAGAGTGTGACATCGGCTGCAATTACGGGAGCAAAAACACCCTCGATTACACCTATCTCTCGGCAGCACATCGACTTGGAGCGGAAATTCGAACGCTGTGCGAGGTGCGTTCGTTCGAACCAACTGAAGGTGGTGGGTATTCCATCCATTTCGTACAGCATAACCTTAAGAACGTGGGGCAGAATCTCGATACCTATGATCCCGCCGTCCTTCCTGTCCAGACCATCACTGCTGACCGGCTCATCCTCTCAGCGGGGACCTTTGGTAGCACATACCTCTTACTCAAAAACCAGGGAGCCTTTCCAAATACAAGCAAACTACTTGGAACGCGTTTTAGCGGCAATGGCGACCTGGTTAACTTCGCTGTCAGGTGCAGCGACAGTTCGAGCGGCAAACGGGAACCACGCATCATTGATGGAGGGCATGGCCCTGTTATCACCAGCACTGTTCGTTTTGCGGATCAACTAGATGGCGAGGATGGCGGCAACGAACGGGGCTTCTACATCCAGGACGCGGGTTATCCAGAGTTCGTGAACTGGATGTTGCAAGTTTTCGATGCCCCAAGTGCAATAGATAAGGCACTTCACTTTGCTACGCACCTTGTTGATGAATGGCTACATAGAAATGTGGAGAGCGATCTGAGTGGGTACATTTCAGGCATGCTTGGGACCTGTGAACTCTCCGCGGGTTTACTTCCTATGCTTGGTATGGGGCGGGATATACCGAACGGACGCATGAGTTTGAATGATAACAAGCTCTACCTGGATTGGATCACGCAGAAATCTAACCCCTACTTTGAAAGGCTAAGGGAAAAGATGATCGCTATCTCTGACGCCTTGGAGGCCAATTTTGTGGACGATCCGCTCTGGTATCTCAGTCGTGTCATCAGCGCCCATCCACTTGGCGGCTGTCCGATGGGACGAGATATATCAGAAGGGGTTGTAGACTCATACGGGCAGGTCTTTGGCTATGACGGTTTTTACATCGCTGATGGCTCGGTGATGCCCGGTCCGGTGGGGGCAAATCCAAGCCTGACTATCGCGGCCCTTTCCGATCGCTTTGCCGACAGGATCATCGAGAAACGAGGAGCCAGTAGTTAACGCCATGTGCAGGTTTTTCTAGTGGACTGTCAACCTTCATATGAAAAAAAGAAATGTAGTGGCAGCCCTTGCGGCTGCCAGGCTTGACCCATCCTATGAGCTGTTACAGCCCACTAGAGCGGGTTCCTAAGGAATAGAGATACAATGCAAGAAGATCGACAAGAACAACAGGAGCAGCGACACCGCGAAGAGGTCGTCCCGTTTCGCGCTAGAGATGGCTTCCAGTGCAATCTTATTCATGTGCAAGGAGAGACAGCGCCGCACAAAGGGCCTGTGTTGCTTGTACATGGCGCGGGCGTACGTGCCAACATCTTCCGTGCCCCGGTAAAGACGACTATCGTCGACTACCTTATCGCCAATGGCTACGACGTCTGGCTTGAAAACTGGCGCGCCAGTATCGACTTGCCGCCCAATACATGGACACTCGACCAGGCCGCGCTCTATGACCACCCCGAAGCGGTCAAGACGGTCGTCGAACAGACGGGATGGGACGAGATCAAGGCGTTGATCCACTGCCAGGGCTCCACCAGTTTTATGATGTCAGCAGTGGCCGGGCTGGTGCCGCAGGTCACCACCATAGTGAGCAACGCCGTCTCGCTGCATACCATCGTGCCTGGCTTCTCCGGCTTCAAAATAGAGCGTATCCTGCCCTTTGTGACCCCTTTTACGCAATACCTCAATCCCCAGTGGGGTTTGCATGCACAAGGCTTCACCGCTAAAGCCATCGACTTTGTCGTAGAGATGACGCATCACGAATGTGACAACCCTGTCTGCAAGGAAGTGAGTTTTACGTACGGCACTGGCTTCCCGGCACTGTGGCTTCACGAAAACCTCAACGACGAGACACACGAGTGGCTCAAAAATGAATTTGCCCATGTACCTATGAGCTTCTTCGAACAGATGGCACGCTGCATCCACGCGGGACACCTGGTTTCAGTGGATGGAGAACGAGCACTACCGGTAGACTACCTGGCTCAAGAGCCCGAGACGGACGCCCGTATCTCCTTTTTTGCCGGGGAGAAGAACCTCTGCTTCCTGGCAGAGAGCCAGGTGCGCAGTTTCGAGTTTTTCGACAAGCACCACCGGAACTACCACTCCTTGCACGTCTTATCCCGTTATAGTCACCTGGATGTTTTCATGGGCCAGAACGCTGCCGAAGATATATTCCCGCTCATGCTTCAAGAGTTGGACAAATCCTGAAACAGACAGAGGAGGACACCCGATGATTCCAGAGCGAATAAACAGAGAGACAGGGAGGTACGCTCTCGTTGACGGCATCCCTTTCCAGATGCCCGTCGAGGGGAAAAACTCTCCGGCCCTGATGGCCATCTACACCATCGATGCTGATAAGGCACGGGCACTCCTACCAGGCAATGAAATTCACCCCTTGCGTTTGGGGCAGCGGGCTTTACTCGTGATCACCGTTATTGAATACCTTGACACGAATATCGGTAAGTACATTGAGTTTAGCATCGCTATCGCCTGCACACATGGTGCAAAAGAGGCGCCCAGTCTGCTTCCTGCTCTCTTCATGAAGCCTTTCGGCACAGGTCAATACGTGTACGATCTACCGGTGAGTACCGAGATCTCGGTCAAGGGAGGTAAGGGCATATGGGGTATGCCCAAGCACCAGGCCAACCTCAGTTACATTATTACCGACCGGACTGTCAGTAGCCAGTACGACCTGGACGGGCAGCTGGTGATGAAAATCGAGATTGACCGCCCGAAGAGAACCTGGCTGCCACTCAACATGGGTGCCATAAACTATTGCCAGTTCCGTGGCATGCTCATGAAATCCCAGATCCATTTCAATGCCAGGCTAGGTTTCTCGCTGTTGAAAAAAGGCTCGGCCCGGCTAACTTTCGGCGATCATCCGCGAGCGCAAGTCTTTAAAGATCTGGGTATCGGCCGCAATCCGCTCCTTACTGGCTTCTTCCCACACGTCGATAGCTGGTTTCTGAGCTACGAAACTCCTCCACAGGAGGCCCCAGAGGGATTGGAGAGCGTCGTCAACCTCGGTCTAAGCCAGGAGTGGCTAGCGCCACCCGAAGCACCGGCACCCCAAAGAGTCGGGTCATTAGGAAAGATGAGTGAATCATGATGGTCTACTTCGCTTATTACGTATACATAGCAGGAGCAGAACAATGAAAACAAGGAATTGGCACTACTTGAGCCTGGTAGCAATATCGGGCCTGACTGTCCTAAGCGGTTTCGTGCAATTACTCGTCCCGAAGGTGCTGTTGCGCGGGCTTTCTGCACAAAACACACCGACCAGCAGGCACTTCTTCGGCACGATTGGAATGTTTATGGTCGTGGTTGGTGGGGCTCTTCTACATGCTCTACTTAGCCGCTCGGACAATCGCGTCCTGGTTTTATGGGCAGGACTACAGAAATTCGGTGCGAGCATCGCGGTCGCCATAGGCGTGAGAAGGGCAATCTTTTCCCCTTTAGCACTACTGGTTGCAAGCTTTGACTTCTTATCAGGCGTACTCATCATGTGGTATTGGGCGCGTACTCAACATGTGTCAGAAGAGAGTTCAACCTTTATCAATCGTGACATAGCCGCTGATACCGCCAACGTATCGCGTACATAGGTCTTAAGCGAGAAGAAGGTATGAACGAGCAAGGACATAAACCATACGGCGCGCCAGACGACGAGTACACTGGACCGAAACGCGCCCTTATCCTGGCCGGGGGTGGTATGCGCGTGGCATACCAGGCCGGGGTGATACGTGCTCTCATCGAGTCAGGGCTACGCTTTGTACATGCTGATGGTACATCGGGTGGCACTATCAATCTGGCCATGTTGTTCTCAGGACTCTCACCGACCGAGATGTGCGATCGTTGGCGGACCCTGAAAGTACATGACTTCGTCCATTTCATGCCCTTCGAGGCGTATCTTAAGGTTTATGATATGCTTGCTATGGGTACGGCTGATGGCATCAGAAATAGCGTCTTTCCTCACCTTGGTATTGACGTGTCGTCAATCAACGCTGCACAGGGTATGCTTGGCACCTTCAACGTGTGTAACTACACGCGCAAAACTAACGAGGTTATCACGCACGACACAATAGACCTGGACCTGCTGATAGCCGGTATCTCTCTACCCATCTTTATGCCGCCAGTGCCAAAGAATGGGAATCTGTATGTTGATTCGGTCTGGATCAAGGATGCAAATCTTACGGAGGCAGTCAAGCGCGGTGCCGAGGAGCTTTGGGTGGTCTGGTGTATCGGTAACACAGGCGAATACAAGACAGGGGCGTTCAACCAGTACGTACACATGATCGAACTAAGTGCCAACGGCAAGCTGTTCGAGGAGTTCGAATACATCAACGAGCTGAATAGTCGCATTGTTCGGGGAGAAGAGGCATATGGGCAGACACGGCCCATTAAGCTTCACCTCATTAAACCTTTTTATCCTTTACCCCTCGATCCAGATCTCTACCTGGGTCACATCGACACTGCCACCCTCATCGACATGGGATATGCGGATGCTATGCGCTACCTGGTAGGGATGCATGACGAGGGGCTTTCTTTTTCACCGGAGGTTACGAAAATGCAGGATGACAAGGCAGGCATTGCCTTTCATGAGACCATGTCAGGTCCGTTCGCCCTGGGAGAGACCGATCCTCATGTCGGCGCCGAGAAGGGCAAGGCGGCAGGTACAACGCTGAGTATCACTTGCGCCATCAATATCCATGACCTCGATCGCTTTATCGCTGACCCAAATCATTATGGCGATATCATTGGCCAGGTAAGTTTTACCCCTTTCGAGGAGAACATGCCTGCCAAAAGTGGTGTATTTAATCTCTTCTCGCCGACAGATGACACAAAGCGCAAGCTGATGGTCTACGAACTTGCCTTTGCCCATGCTGGTCAGGACTACTACCTTGCCGGGCGGAAAGAGGTTCGGAATGACCCGATCTATGACCTATGGCGGGATACGACGACCCTCTATACAACGCTCCACCAGGGTAGCGACCACAGCGGGCCTATTGTGGGAGCAGGTATCCTGACGATAGACATGGGTTCCTTCACGAAAATGGTCTCGAGCATGCAAGTGACCAACGCACACTCGATTACCGACAAGGCAGGCACATTGTTCCACTTTGGACGCTTCTTTCTTGGTGAACTATGGGATACCTACGGACCAGGAGCTAAGAGTCAGTAGCCGGTAGTTAGATGAGTTTTCTGCTTGCGTCGGAGCAGCAGGGAAAGAAGGTGTACTTTGCCCGACATTCGTTACGTGTGTTTATCAGATATGCACCTGGCCGCAGATAACAGTGTGTTAACCAGGATACAACCTGGCAGTATCGAAACTGATACTTCGCAACCCAGCCCGGTTTTGACCCAGCTTGTCGCCTGCTTAAGAGAGCTTATTGCGCACAATGAAAGCAAGGAAAAACCCACCCTGATCCTCAATGGCGATATCCTTGAATTGGCCCTGGCCGAAACAAACGAGGCGGCCATGGTTTTTGAGCGCTTCATCGAGTTAATCTTCCCAAAGGATGGCGAGGCGCTCTTTGATAAAAACATCATCTATCTCCCCGGCAATCACGACCACCACCTCTGGGAGAACGCCCGTGAGACGCAGTATGTGAATTTCATCGATGGCATCCCGCCGGGCAGCCATCTCGAGATTCCCTGGCATACGACAAAAATGTTCTCTCCAGATTTAGTGCGCGGCTACTTCGTGACCGACCTGATTCAGCGCTACCCGCACTTGAAGGACGCTGTTATCAGCATCGTCTACCCGAACTACGCTCTTGTGGGCAGCGATGGGCAGAAATGTGTCATTTTCAGTCATGGTCATTATGTCGAGTCGCTCTACTCGCTGATGAGTACCTTGAATACAATGATTTTCCCTAAGAGTCCAGGGCCAAAAGTTATCTATGACCTCGAAGCAGACAACTTTGCCTGGATCGATTTTTTCTGGTCAACCATGGCCCGCTCCGGCGATGTCGGGCACAATATCGGCTTGCTTTACGATAAACTGCAGGATAAGAACCAGCTTGGGAAGCTTATTACAAACCTTTCGGCCAGTCTGGTTAAGCAATATAACCACCTGAAGTTCGCCGAAGGCATTGAGACGAGGGGGCTAGCGTGGATACTCGGTATTATTCTCGGCGGCGTAGCTGAGCGGGAAAAACACCAACCGGTGTTGTTAAGCCCTGATGCCGAGCATGGTTTGCATTTGTTTATTGAAAACATGCTGCTCGCGCAGATTCGCACAGAAAACAAGCAGAACATACCGCCAGATATTACCTTTATCTTCGGTCATACTCATAAGCCTTTTTCGCAGGAGATGAACTTTACCGGTTATCCCGCGTCGATGAACGTGTACAACAGTGGCGGGTGGGTAGTAGATACGGTGCAGCCGACGTCGATCTACGGTGCGGCCGTCATACTCGTCGACGAGACGTTACAGCCAATCTCGCTGCGTATGTATAACCAGGCGACCTCTGCCGCAGACTACAACGTGCGGGTCGAGGAGTCTACCCGCCAGGGAGCTACAAGCAGCCCCTTTCATGATCGCATCAGTGCACTCGTTAATCCTGCAAGTGAGCCCTGGAAAAGCTTTTCTGCAACGGTGGCCGAGGCTGTGGGTATCCATGCTCAGGTTTTGCAGACCAAGATCAATCTATGAAGAGGTCTCTTGACGCAGTGGCCTACGATAGTAGGCCATCTGCGTTGGCGCCTCCTCAACTCCAACCATGAGCGTATCCAGGTTCGAGATATCATATTCAGCAGCCAGCATCCTATAAAGCTCACTGCAGATATATTCTGCCAGGCGCTCGGCCGATGAATTATCAATGGGCAATTCGACCACGTCACTACGAGGAAAGACATAACGCTTAGCCTGAAAATGGATCTCCCAGGCATCAGGAGACTCAATCAACTGCAAGTGAGGATTATGCAGCGGCAACAGGAAACGATGATTCAATGTACGACAAATTTCCCGGGTAAGGCGTTTGAGCACAGTAAAATCAAAGACCAGTTTATCCTCATTGAGCGTGCCTTCCGCCTCAACCAACACACCATAATTATGACCATGCAGCCGCTCACACTTACCACCGAAGGTGATAAAGTGGGCCGAGCTAAAGCGTAAATAGCCTCCCTCCACCTTCACCCTACGCAAAATCTGCTCACCTGCCATACCAGGACTCTCCCATTCTTTGTCGAGCAGGCGTCCAATACGGATGCCCCGCCAGTGCTGTAAAAGCGTTCCGTACAATCCCGACTGCCACGCAG
>WNGR01002762.1_pt1 | contig 19570 bp, 14 predicted proteins | sample 5407581 | NCBI WGS metagenome assembly WNGR01 (sample SAMN13153383, study PRJNA577476) | soil metagenome | isolation source: 80 cm soil or saprolite under Garry oak tree replicate 2 | place: USA:California | collected 2016-06-15 | reverse complement strand
TCGGCGGCCGCGCGCTCGACATCCTCATCTATCTCGCCGAGCGTGCCGGCGAGGTCATCGACAAGCGGGAATTGGTCAAACGGGTCTGGGCCGACGTGAATGTCGACGAAGGCAGCCTGCGCTTCCACATCACGTCCCTGCGCAAGGCCTTGGGTGATGCCGGCGAAGGTTCCCGCTATGTCGTGAATGTGCCTGGCCGCGGCTATTGTTTCGCCGCACCCCTGCTCCGCGCTGCACCTTCGGAGAACCGGCCCAGCGCGCCTGTCTCCTCGCGTCGCTCCCTGCCCGCCCCGCTCGCGAAGATGATCGGGCGAGACGACGCCGTCGAGAAGATCGCAACCGAGCTTTCCCTACACCGCTTCGTCACCGAGCTTTCCCTACACCGCTTCGTCACCATCGTCGGCCCCGGTGGCATCGGCAAGACCTCGGTCGCACTCGCCGTGGCGCATGGTCAGCTTGCTGGCTTCGATGGCCAGGTCTGCCTCGTCGACTTCGGCGCGCTGACGGACCCGCGGCTCGTTCCCGGCACGATCGCTGCGGCCCTCGGCCTGACCGTCAATTCCGAGGACGCGATGCCGGGGCTGCTGATGTTCCTGCGCAACCGGCGGATGCTGCTGGTCTTCGACAGCTGCGAGCATATCCTCGACGAGCTCGCCCCGTTAGCGGAGCGCATCGTGCGGGAAGTCCCCGAGCTGCATGTTCTCGCGACCAGCCGCGAGTCCTTTCGTACCGAAGTCGAGCGCGTGTACCGGCTGTTCCCGCTGGATTGTCCGCCGCACCGTGACGGACTCAGCATGGCCGACATCCTTGCCTATCCGGCGAGCCAGCTTTTCGTCGAGCGGATCGCCGAGAGCCTGAGCGCATTCGAACTCAGCGAAGAGGATGCACCGCTCGTCGCCGAGATCTGCCGACGCCTGGACGGCATTGCACTCGCGATCGAGCTTGCCGCCGGACGGGTCAACGCCTACGGGATCGCCGGAACCGCCTCGCTCCTCGACAGCCGATTCTCGCTGCTGTGGCGAGGGCGCCGCACTGCGATTCCCCGCCACCAGACACTGAGCGCGGCGCTCAGCTGGAGTTACGACCTGCTGCCGGCAGCCGAGAGCGCGACCTTGCGCGGTTTGTCGGTGTTCGTCGGGCCATTCACGCTGGAAGCTGCGCTCGCCGTCGCCTCATGTCAGGGCATCAGCGAGGCGGAGGCCGTCGAGGCGATCTCGAACCTGCTCTCGAAATCCCTGATCGCGACGTCGCCTGCGGAACGGCGATTGAGGTACCGCCTGCTCGACACGACCCGCGCCTTCGCGGGAGACAAGCTCGTCGAGAGCGGAGAAGCGGCCCGCGCCGCGCGGGCCCACGCCGAGTATTTCCGCGACTTCCTGCACGACATTTCCATCAAATCCAATGGCATGCAGAGCGCGGGCGGGTTCCTGCCCTATGCCGACCATCTGCCGAACGTGCGGGCCGCGTTGACCTGGACCTTCTCGGAAAACGGCGACCGCGCCATCGGCGTGGATCTGGCGGCCGCGGCAGCGCAATTCTTCCTCGAGCTGACATTGCTCACGGAATGCTACCGTTGGACCCAGCAGGCGCTCACCTCTACCGATGCGGCCGCGGTCGGCAGCCGCAAGGAAATGACATTGCAGGCCGCGCTCGGCGTCTCCGTCATGTTTACGCAGGGCAATACTGAAGGGGTCCGGTCCGCGTTCACGCGAAGCCTGCAACTGGCCGAGGAGCTCGACGACTTGCACTGGCAGCTATGGCTGTTGCGCGGATTGCACATTTACCTGACCCGGGTCGGAGATTTTCGCGGCGCGCTCGGGACCGGCGAACAGGGCGAAAGCGTCGCCCGGAAACTGAACGACCCGACCAGCACGCTCAACGTCGAGTGGATGCTCGGCGTGGCGCATCATTTGATCGGCAACCAGGACAAGGCCGTCCAGTTCTGCGAAAGCGCGATGGTCCAAAATCCGAGTTCGCAGCGGCTGAATATCGGGCATCTCGGCTATGATGATCGCATTGTCGCGCTGGTCGCCTTGGCGCGGGGGCTCTGGCTCAGCGGCCGGCCTGACCGCGCGATCGAGGCGGCCAGATATACCGTGCGGGAAGCCGAGCAGCTCGAGCAGCCCCTGACGCTCGGCATTGCCCTGATCTGGACAATCTACGTGTTTCTGTGGGTTGGCGACTGGGCCAGCGCCGAAAGCTTGATCGAGCGGCTGATCGCCCATGCCGCGCGGCATTTCCTCGGCCCCTATCACGCGGTCGGCATCGGTCAGAAGGGCGAGCTTCTGCTCCGCAGCGGGGACATCACCGGCGGCATCGATCATCTCCGGCGCAGCCAGGCCACCTTGTACGCTACGCGGCACCGGATCATGACGACGGTGTTTGCGACAGCGCTCGCGGAGGGTTTGGCGGCCCAGAACGAGCCCGATGAAGCTTTGCGCACGATCGACGAAGCCATCGCCCAGATCGGCGATCACGGCGAATCTTTCGACATGCCGGAGATGCTCAGGGTCAAGGGGGACATTCTGGTCCAGTCCGGCAGAGCGGCGGAGGCCGAGGGCTATCTCCAGCAATCGCTGGCCTTGTCGCGTCGGCAATGCGCGCCCGGCTGGGAGCTGCGGGGGGCCATGAGCCTCGCCCGCGTCTGGCAGCGGGCCGGACGAAAGGGCGACGCGCAGACCCTGCTCTCGCCGCTCGTGACACAATATCAGGAAGGCCTGTCGACCCGTGATCTGGTCGCCGCCAGGGGACTCCTGGGCTCCCTGAATTAAGAGCATCTTCAACGGGATACTGCCCGGTCAAGCTCTTGCAACTCCTAACAACTTCTAACACGCCAAGCAGCACCCGCCCGGCCATGGTGATGGCAATTCATGGTGGATGCAGTGAGACATGGCACTTCTTGACGACGCGATCGATGCCTGCGGGGGCCTGGCCCGCTGGAATAGTTTGAACCGGTTCACGCTGCATCTTTCCGTTGGCGGCACGCTGTTCTCCGATGCCGGACATGCCCGCGAATTCAAGGACGTGACCGCAGAGGGATCGACACGGACACAATCGGTCCGCTTCACCGGCATCACCGGCGGCGAGCAGTCCGGCGCGTTTCAGCCGGACGCGATCACGATCGAAAGCCTGGATGGCCAGGTGTTGCAGACCTGGAGCAACCCGAACCTTGCCTTCCCCACCAACGGCGCGCACGCGCTGGCAGACGAACTGCATCTGGTCTTCTTCTGCGGCGTCGCGATCTGGAACTATCTCACGACCCCGTTCCTCCTCGCCCATCCCGACGTCGTGGTGGAGGAGCTGCCGCCGTGGCAGGAGCATACTGACACCTGGCGGCGTCTTCGCGCGCAGTTCCCGCCGAGCCTCATCACCCTTGCGTCCGAGCAAGTCTTCTATTTCGACGAGAACGCCTTACAGAGGCGAACCGATCACGATCTCTTCGGAACGAAGGTCGCGCATTACTCGTGGGCTCACGAGAATTTTGGCGGCATCGTGGTCCCGACCCTTCGGCGCTCGCAGACGCTGCGGCCTGACGGAACCGCGATGGCCAAGCCCGTGCTGATCGACGTCGAGATCTTCGACGCCGTCTTCGAGTAGCGGCGTTAACACCCAAGACGCCCGACAATAACTCCCCGCTCTCATCGTCTAACAATACATAACGAGCTAACAACCCCGCCTGGGTGCAGATTGCGTCTCACGAGCAGCGAACAACGTCACGAGCTCGAACAAGACTTACGCCGGCGCCGCTCCGCCACGACGGAGAGCGTCATCCAGCGAACGCAATCACGGGAGACAGATATGAAAATATTGATGGTCATCACCTCGCACGACCAGTTGGGCAACAGCGGACGCAAGACCGGTTTCTGGCTCGAAGAGCTCGCGGCACCCTATTTCATCTTCAAGGATTCCGGGGCCGAGATCACGCTCGCCTCGCCGAAGGGCGGCCGTCCGCCGCTCGACCCGAAGAGCAACGAGCCCGATTCCCGCACCGATCTCACGCTCCGCTTCGAAAAGGACGCGGCTGCTGAAGCCCAGCTCGACAAGACCGTTCGCCTCGACAGCGTGCGCCAGGAAGATTTCGACACCGTCTTCTATCCCGGTGGCCACGGGCCGATGTGGGATCTCGCCGAGGATAAGGACTCGGTCAAGCTGATCGAGTCGTTCCTCGCTGCCGGCAAGACAATCGCGGTGGTCTGCCATTCGACCGGTGCGCTGCGTCACGTCAAGACGCCCGACGGCAAGCCGCTGGTGCAAGGCAAGGAAGTCACCGGCTTCACCAACGGCGAGGAGGAAGACGTTGGCCTCACCAAGGTGGTGCCTTTCCTCGTCGAAGACGAGATGTTGAAGCTCGGCGCCGTCTTTTCGAAAACGGCAAACTGGGGAGTGCACGTGGTCAGCGACGGCCTCTTGATCACCGGCCAGAACCCGCACTCTTCGGGTCCGGCTGCGCAGACGCTGCTGGCCGCGCTGGCGCAGAAGGCCAAGTCGGCCGCGTAGGGACGGTCGATCGATCGTTTTGCCCTGAGAGGTGCTCGTCGACGAACACCTCTCCACCACAGCAAAGTAGACGACTGCTCAAACTCCGTCGCCGATCGGCGCTCGGAGACCGATGACAGGCGCGAGAATGGACCCGGCCGCCACCAAGGCCCGAGAGCTGGAGGCTCGAATGGACGCGACGATAAAGACGACAACGCAGATCAGGCTCACCCGCCCCACGGCAGCTTATTGGCGAGTCACCTTCGACAATCCGCCGCTGAACGTGATGGGCCCGCAATTGGTTCGCGAGCTTCGGGAGATCACCACCACGATCGAATCCGACAAGGAGGTCAAGGTCATCGTCTTCGATAGCGCCGTCGAAGGCTTCTTCCTGAATCACAGCGATTTCTTCTTCCACCACGCTGGAACCGGCCGTGCAGGAGGACCCAATCCCCAACGCAAGAGCTATGCCTCCTACGCCTCATTCAGTGATCCCGACGGCAATGGCTGGGCGTGCCAAGAGATTACCGCGCGATTGACCGGGCATATCGAGGAAGGTGACGAAAGCTTCACGCCGGAGCTGACGGGTGTCGTCCGTCGCGCGGAAGCTGCCCAGCACGTTCTGATGGAGCGGGCGATCAGATTGGCGACATCGGCCTGAATTCCGTCATGGTGGCGGCTGGCTAACACGTCTTTCCCAAACCATCTCTCGAAACAAGAAAGGCGCGACGCCATGAATATGCCAACCTTGCTTACTCTCTCGGCGGCCATGGTTGGCATGGCGGTTTCCGCGTCCGGCCAGGATCTGCATTCCAGCCGACGCTCGATCAGCTATCACACGGTCGACGTCCAGGGCCTCAAGATCTTCTACCGCGAAGCCGGGCCGGCTGACGCACCGACCGTGCTGCTGCTCCACGGCTTTCCATCTTCCTCACGGATGTGGGAACCCTTGCTGCCGCTACTTGCGGACAAATATCATCTCATCGCGCCCGACTATCCCGGCTTCGGCAACAGCAGCGCGCCGCCACCGTCGGACTTCAACTACACCTTCGACAATCTCGCCAGCGTGATCGGCGAGCTCACGACAAAGCTCGGCCTCAACGACTACGTTCTGTTCATGCAGGACTATGGCGGGCCCGTCGGCTTCCGGGTGGCGCTGTCCCATCCGGAGCGGGTCCGGGCCATCGTCATCCAGAACGCCGTGTCGCATGAACAGGGCCTCAGCCCGCTCTGGAACGCGCGGAAGAAGTACTGGGCCGATCCGGCCCACGAGCTCGAGGCGCTCAAGGCCAACTTCACCTCTCTCGAGGCTACGCGGCAGCGGCACCTCGGCGCGAGCCCGCGCCCCGATCGGTACGATCCCGATACATGGACCGACGAATACGCGTTTCTCAATCGTCCCGGCCAGGCCGATATCCAGACGGCGCTGTTCCTCGACTACCGGACCAACGTCGCCTCCTATCCGAAGTGGCAGGATTGGCTGCGCAAGACGCGACCGCCGACGCTGGTCGTCTGGGGGAAATACGATCCCTCTTTCGCCGTTGCCGGCGCCACGGCCTATCGCGACGACGTGCCGGATGCCGAAGTCCATATCCTCGAAGCCGGCCATTTCGCGCTGGATGAGGCAACCGACGAAATCGCTTCGCTCGTCCGCGACTTCCTCGCACGTCTGGATGGACACAAGGGCTAATTTCGACGCACGACAACAGGAGAGACGCATGTCCGACGAAATCGATCGTGATCGCCGCCGCTTTTTCGGCAGCGCCGCCATGACGCTGGCAGCGGCGCAGCTGTCACTGAGCACGACGGCCGCAGCGGAGACCACCAAGCCGATCAAGGCCGGCGCAACCGCCGTCAAGCCGGGGACCAACACATCGTTTGCTTCGCTAAAGCAGATCGACGCTGGCCTGCTCAACGCCGGCTATGCCGAAGCGGGTCCGGCTGGCGGCCCGCCGGTGATCCTGCTGCACGGCTGGCCTTATGACATCTACGCCTTCGTCGACGTCGCCCCGATGCTCGCCGCGGCCGGCTATCGCGTGATCGTGCCCTATTTGCGCGGCTACGGTACGACGCGCTTCCTCTCCGACGCGACAATCCGCAACGGACAGCCGGCGGCGATCGCGACCGACATCGTCGCTCTGATGGACGCGCTCAAGATCGACAAGGCCACGCTCGCGGGCTTCGACTGGGGCGCACGAACCGCCAATATCATCGCGGCGCTGTGGCCGGAGCGCTGCAAGGCGATGGTCTCGGTGAGCGGCTATCTGATTGGCAGCCAGCAGGCCGGCAAGATGCCGCTGCCGCCGAAGGCCGAGCTCCAGTGGTGGTATCAGTTCTACTTCGCGACCGAACGCGGCCGCGAGGGGTACGACAAGTACCGGAAGGAGTTCTCAAAGCTGATCTGGCAGCTCGCGTCTCCGCAGTGGCACTTCGACGATGCTACTTTCGAGCGGAGCGCAAAGGCCTTCGACAATCCGGACCATGTCGCGGTGGTGATCCACAATTATCGCTGGCGCCTTGGCCTCGCCGAAGGCGAAGCCAACTACGACGAAATCGAGAAGCGGCTTGCCCAAGCGCCCGTCATCAGCGTGCCCACCATTACCATGGAAGGCGACGCCAACGGGGCTCCGCATCCCGAACCATCCGCCTATGCAAAGATGTTCTCGGGCAAGTATTCGCACCGGACGGTCAAGGGCGGCATCGGCCACAATCTGCCGCAGGAAGCGCCCAAGGCGTTTGCCGATGCCGTCATCGACGTCGCCGCCGAGGTATGAGCGGCGTCAGCCGTACCCCCGGGCGCAGCCGACGCGAAACGCCGGCTGCGCGGTACTTGAACGAGCGGAGAGCAAAATGCGCAAGAGAGTCGCGATCACGGCACTGGTTGCAATCATCCTGATCACATTGATCCAATTCGGTGCACCTTTCCTGTTCGGATGAAACCGGGGCAAGCTCGGCTCAGTCTCACAACTCAATCTCCCGCGACCAGCCGCCGCACCCTGCGTGCACGCACATAATCTAACAGATCCTAATCACCCCTAACGAGCTTCCAAGCCAGCTCACGCCTATCCTCTCAGCATAGCAAGGTTGCGAGTTACCGGTCGTCTCGGACTGCCGCGAAGCTCAGAGGGGATGAACGATGTTGACCGAACTGCAGACAGCCCACGCCTGGATCGATCTTCCGGCCGGCTCGGGGGATCGCGAGGTCTCTCACGCAGCCCGAGCGATCGCCAGAGAAGGCCAATGGCGTCAGATTGCTTGCAGCTCGGGGGCCGCGATAGAGAACATCACGATCTCGCGATGGGACGATTCGCGGGAGACGTCGTGGCACGAAGCGACGACGCCCCATGATCGGTATTTCGTCAGTATCGCCTTGAAGACCACGCGCGCAAAACTGACCAGGGAACGTCAGATCATTTTCGACGGCACCATGCCGTCAGGTACGCTGTATGTCAGCGCGCCGTCGAGACAGCTGTGCGCGCAGTTTCAGGCGCCCTGCGCGTTCTTGCACTTCCACATCTCAGCTGACCATTTCCCGACCCAATGGTCGCCAGGTGCGGCTGAAGAGCTCGACGACCTCATTCTGCTGCGCGATCCGCTTACCGCGGGACTGGCCAAGGCCCTCGCCGAGCAAGGTGACGCTGCGGGCCACCAATTTGCCCATTGCATCGGCCAGATCCTCGCAATGCATCTGGGCCGGCCGGAATTGCTGCGCGCCAAGGTCAACGCCCTGCCGAAATGGCGGCTGCGGCGCGTCGAGCAACATATCGCCGCTCATTTCGAACGCAGCATCAGCCTGTCCGAGCTCGCCAATGTCGCCGGCCTGTCCAGGATGCATTTTGCGGCACAGTTCCGCGCAGCGACCGGATACCGTCCTCGCGAATACCTCCTCAATCATCGGATCGAGCATGCGAAGTCGCTGTTAACGGCGACCAGCAGGCCTTTGGCCGAGATCGCGCTTGCGGTCGGCTTCAGCACCCAGGCGCACTTTTCGACCGTCTTCAAACGCATCAGCGGCCAGACGCCGGCGCGGTGGCGCTCCGCCTTCAAGAACGAACGGCCTGACTTTGAAACTCTTCCGCGGCGCCGGCCTTCGCCAGACAAGGACTGGGCCGTTAGCGTGCGCTACGCAGATGCGCCGTGAGGCGCTCAACAGCCGCGACAGATGATGATCTTGCGATCGATCTCTTCGTCCAGCCGCCGCAGTTCCAGGTCCGGCGGCGACAATTGAGTGGTCGCCGAAATGTCGCTTGGGCGCGGCTGGCGGTGACCGACGGGAGCCTGGCGGAACAGACCTGCATATCTTGCCGTGTCATCCACATGGCCGGGCGAATTAGCCGCAAGGCGATCGACTGTTCTCGTCAAATCTGCGCTGCCCGCGAAACCAGACGCTGAGCCCAACAGAAGGAAGGCAGCGACAAAGGTGACACCAAGTCGTTTCGACATCATTATTCTCCTATCGCAGTCATGCTCGGCCGTGCTCAGATGAACGGTCGAGCGCGATGGATAGGAGCGGCGCGCTACATGGTGACTTCGTGCGCGCGACTTCGCGTTACCGGTGAAACGTCGCGATCATGAATCGGAAATCTCGCTAGCGCGCAGACGCGATCTGCCTCAATCCTTCGTTGGCCGAATTCGCTGCAAGACATCGCGAAAGTGCCACGGCGAGTTCGGACGACATCAGAGGGTGATGAACCATCCCGCTGATTCCGGAAGCTGCCAGCACGTGCGCGGCCAGATCGTGCGTCGAAGGGCTTGCAAGGATGATCGGCAGGCCGGGCACCGCCTTGTGCAGCGATGCCGCAAGATCGAGTGAAGAACCGCCGGGCAAGTGACACACCAGCGCCGCGTCGAAGCGCGCCCGAGACGCCCGGCCGGCCGCTTCAGCCTCGACAAGCCCCGTAAAACCGACCGGCTCGTAGCCGAGTGCCGCCAGGATCTCCTCGTGACGCAGCAGACGCCTGCGATCGGCCTCGAGCACCAGGATGGTCTCGCCAGCGCCGCGAAACGCTAGAGGCGGCGCCTGCTGCAACGATACCGGCTCGCTCGAACGATCCGACGGTAGCCAAACGTCGAAGCGTGTCCCGGCGCCGGGCGCGCTCCGCACGGCCACGGCGCCACCGTGCTGCTCGACGATCTCTCGGACTGTTGCCAGCCCAAGACCGGTGCCATCGGCACGCGTGGTGAAGAACGGCTCAAAGATTTGTTCCAGCGTCGCGTCATCCATTCCAGGTCCGGGGTCGGAGACCGAAATCACGGCGAAGCGGCCAGAAGCCAGGTCGGTCCGCCCGATCCGCAACGGATGGATGACTTCGCGCTCGGCGATGCGCAGGTCAATGACGCCAGGCTCTTCCAATGCCTGTGCAGCGTTGTTGCAGAGATTGAGAATGACTTGCTGCAATTGCTCCGGCTCACCAGACACGGTTGCCGCTTCCACGCTCCGGCTCACCGTGACTTTCACATGCGACGGCAACGATGCGGCGAGCAGAGCCGTGGTCTCCGCCACCAGCACCTCTATCCGGATGCGTTCCTGCCTGCCCTGGCTGCGCCGTCCGAAGGTCAAGATCTGCCCCACGAGCTCGCGCGCGCGCTCACCGGCCTTGCGGATTTCTGCAAGGCTCGCCGCAGACCGGCTCCCTGGCTTGATGCCGGCGTCGGCCATTTCGACATAGCCGAGGATCGCGCCGACGATGTTGTTGAAATTGTGCGCGATGCCGCTGGCGAAGGTACCGATCGTTTCCATTCGCCGCGCCTGTTGCAGGCTCGCCTCAAGCCTCTGCTTCTCCTGCTCGAGACTCACGCGCCCAACTGCATTGCGGATGGCGTCGAACGCCATGCGAAAGAGTGCAAACTCGGCCCATTGGCTCAGCGCGACGGCCTGCACGGCTTCGAAGCCGAGAATGGCCCCTTGTTGCTGTGCGGACAGAGTCTTGATGCACAGCCAGCCGCGAATACCGGCCTCATCGAGGAGATTCATCACATCGTGGGGATAGGACGGCCTCACTTTCGGAATGTAGATGATCACATCTTCGCCGCCATCAAACCGCTGAGCCAGATCAAGCGCACGCCCTGGCCAACCCTCGTCAAGGTGGACACCTTCGCGGGACCACCGATAGACGTCGCCCGTCATTGCTGTTTGCCAGGCGAAATAGGCTCTGTCCGCGCCGATGCAACCCGCAAGCTCCTCGAGCGCGTTCTCGACATGGCCTCTTAGCTCATCAAAGTGCGAATCGATGAAACGCATCGAGATATTCGCGATCACGTGCTCGAAGGCCGCGCGACGGCGCAGTGCCCTGGCACGCGCGCGTAACAACAGGCCGAAATAGACCAGACCGCCGAGCAGCAGCAGCGACGTGAGATACTGCAAGAGGCGGTTCTTGCGCGCCGCCGCTCGCGCGGCGAGCTGCCGCTTTATGATCAGTGCATGAATCGCATCCTGCTCACGGGTGCTGGCCTCGGCGACCAGCGCCTTCAGAATGGCATCGACGGCCGGAAGCAGATCATGCAGGAGCTGGCCATGCGCAACGACGGCACGCACTGACGCGACTTCCTCGGGCGGCGTCTGCAGATGTGCAACTCTGTCGAGCCGCGCCTGCACTTCGCCCGCGCCGACGCTGGACGTATCAAGGGTGAGCTGCAGCATTGCCGCCGCGAGTGCAGAGACGCAGGCCACCAGCGGCTTGTCTTCGGACGAGGAAAGACGGGCGGTGAACATGCCGAAATAGGCAAATGAGTTTTGAAGCAACGCGTTTTGGCTCTTGAACTGCTCGATCAACTCCTCCTGCCGGCGGGCGCGCTCGGCCAATACGTCGATCGCCGCATTTTCTTCCCTGTCCGACCCCGCGGCTTCGCGCAGCCGGACGACCGCAGCATCATAGGCGTCTGCCATCCGCACAAGAGCGTCATAGTTCCGTGACAGACCGGCGCGCAACGTCAGCACCTCACGACTCATGCCGCGTTCGAACCGTGTGAAATCCGCGAGGGCCTGCGATTGACGGTCATAGCGGTCCGAATTCAGGTTCAGGCCGCTCAACAGAAGCCAGGTCAACAGCGCCAGCAGGAACGATACGCCGATCACCGCAGGGGCCACTTTCATGGTGCACCTCCGACGGGCACGCCGCGATATTGTCCGGTCAGGCTGTGGAGGTAGGCGACGAGCGCATCCACTTGCTGATCGGTCAGCGTCGCGTTCAATTGCGCGAATCCCATCTTGCGGACGGCATCATCGAGCGTAGGCGCGCTGCCGTCATGAAAGTAAGGCGCAGTCGTCGCGACATTGCGCAGGCTCGGCACGCGCAGGATCGCCGGATCTGGCGAGGCCAGGGGATGAAAGATGCCGTGGCGCTGAAACAGATTGCCGCCGACATTGACGCCTTGATGGCATGACACGCAGCCCAGGGATTTGAATAGCCTGTACCCGTTCAATTCCCTGTCCGTCAGCGCAGCGGTATCTCCCGCAAGCCAGCGATCGAACCTGCTGCCGGGCGTGAGCAGCGTCCGTTCAAAGCTTGCGATGGCGTCGACGATATTGGCGGCATCCGGGCGGCGGCCATAGGCGGCCATGAAGCTGGCGCGCATCCCGGTATCGCGGTCGAGCTTCTCGGCGGTATCGGCGAGACTGCTTCCCATGATCTGCGGATTGACCAGCGACGCCGTAACGTCCGTCTCAACGAAGCGATACTTGCCCTCCCAACCGAAGCGGAAGTTGAGCGCCGAATTGAAGACGGTGAGCGTGTTGAGCCGCAGCTCCACGCCATCGCGACCAACGTCGCGGCGCTTCGTACTTGCGCCGTTCGTGCCGAGGTCATGGCACGACGAGCAACTCCTCGAATTGTCCACCGACAAGCGAGCATCGTTGAACAGGCGCTCACCGAGCTTGACCTTTAGAGGATCGATTGCAGGAGGAGCCGGCATGGGCGTGATGGGCTCCTCCGGACTGCTCGCCGCCTGTGGCAATAACTGGGACAGTGCGAGAGACGGTACCTGAGATAGCTGCAGACAGCCCAGGAGCAGCACACTGATCACGATGACAGGGCGCCGGCGCATCAATTCACGAAATATCCTGGTGTGAGCAAATCCGGACAAGCCTTGCAGATAGGTTTCGAATTACATTTCAGCAATGCGCGGCCACAACGGAATGGGCCGGCACCCTTCAAGTCTTATTGATCGATGTGGCGGCGCCTCGCCGCCGCATCGATCGCCCGCCGAGGCCAATTGCGCCGTATCAGGCCGATCAGGCCGCTCTTGAGACCACGCGAGATGATGGAGCGGACGGTCGTGCGATAGAAGCCCAGTCCGGCAACGGTGAGGACGACGGCGTCAGCAATCACGGCAGTACCTCACGACCCGCTCGATGTCCGCCCAGCCGTTGATGCCGAGATCGCGCAAGGTACGATCGTCGTATTTGGCGAGAGCCGCGATTGCCCTTTTGATCTCCCGCTCCCGTCGCCAATGCGTCAACAGCACCCCGACCGTTTCGCCAAGCGCGGCCCACCAGCTCCAACGACGCTGCGGACGCGAAGCTGCCCATGCTGCAAGCTCCGGTTCGACGACATTGCTGATTTTTGACCGCTGCAAGCCGCCCTGCTCGTGCGTCACCGCGTGCGGCGGACGACCAGTCGGGCGTGGCGGGCGAGCAATCGCGGTGGTTGCCGCCTCCTCAATGGAGAACGCCGCGTTTGGATGCAGCGCCGCGCCGTAGAGGGCGAAGCCTTCCATGACGAATGCCAAGGCCGCTGCCCCCCAACCCGGAGCGCCGTCTGCTTCCGCGGGCGATTCAACCGATCGCGAAGCATCCTCGGTCAACGCGTCAGCCTGCACCAAGCGGGCGTACCGACCGCTTCTACCGTCATCCGAGAGGTCGAGGCCGCGCGGGAGCTCGCCGATCCTCCTCTTAAAGGGCCGGACCACGCGATTCACGTTTGAAGAGGATTGCTGTTTCAGCATGAGACGAGTTCTCCAGCGCAATGTTTGCAGGAGACACTCTGAAGTGTCCGCTGTTACGCCGCGATCACCATCACAGGGAAAACGGTTACGGTTGCAGCCGGCCGCCGCCACGCTTTCACCATCGCGGATCGACGTCACCGCGGCCCGGGGCGCACCTGCTGCAAGGCGGCCCATGTCACGCATACCATCAAATCGCAACTGTGCTGGCCTAGAACGGCTCGACCGGAACAGTGAAGACGTAGCCAACGCCGCGCTCGGTCTGGATAATGCGCGGCGCGCTCGGGTCGGTCTCCAGCTTGCGTCGCAGCCGCAAGACCTGGACGTCGATGCTGCGGTCGAAGATGTCTTCGTGGATGCGCGTCGCCTGGAGCAGGTGCTCGCGGCTCAGCGGGCGCTGCGGCGCCTCGAGGAAGGCCAGCAGCAGGGCGTATTCGCCCTTGCTCAGCGGGACCGGTGCATTGGCGGCATCGATCAGCCTGCGGCCACGGCGTTCGAGCTTCCAGCCATTGAACCGATAGCCGCCGCGCTCGGGATCGCGGGCGCGCGCGGCCCGTCCCATCTCCTGACGCCGCAGCACGGCGCGGACGCGCGCCAGGAGCTCCCTCAGGCTGAACGGCTTGATGATGTAATCGTCGGCACCGAGCTCAAGGCCGACGATGCGGTCGATCTCGTCGGGCCGGTGCCCGGTCGTGATGATGACAGGCACATCGGAATGCGAACGGATCTCCCGCAGCAGGTCGAGCCCATCGTCCTGACCGAGGCGAAGATCGAGAATGATCAGGCTGGGCTGCGTTCCCTCCAGATGACGGTGCAGTTCGGCCCGGTTGGATGCGGCCTTGCCCGGTACATTGTGCTCTTCCAGATATCTAATCACCATCTGCCGCAAGGTGGGATCGTCATCGACAACGATGACATGGCCGATGTCTGCCAACATATTGATCTCTCAAACTTGCCGTAGCGAACTCGCTTATTGCGTCATGCCCGGACTTGAATAGGCAATCCGCTGCGTGCTTCGGCTCATGCGAAAATCAGATCCTTTATTGCCGGCGGCACTCGCTTGAAATCCGTGTCATGTGCCGCCGGCTTGCTTTGATATGTCTCGGTAACGAACAAAGAGGTCCGCTGCTTTGCCCTCCAACTAGGTCATTTTTCCGTCGTATTCCGTAGAATCTCCGATACGTGAAGAATTGTGATCCGGAAGATTTGCTACTCAAGCGAACATCCCGTCTCGACGAGCCGGTGGGGAGCACGTTTTCAATCATGCTTAGAGGACGTCAAAGGGTCAGTGCGCCGGCACGCCGCCGCCTCGCTGTGCCAGCGACAGTCCGCGAGCCAACATCATTGCTCGAATTTATGGATGTCGCGCATCATATCAAGGGCGCGGTGACTGCGTCAGATATCGATACATTGCGACCAGTTCGTCGTCATCCATCCGCCCGATCGGACGCCACGGCATTTGCTCGCCGAGCTGATGCCCATTCGGATCGACGCCAGAGCGCATGGTGGTGATGAATTCCCCCACGGTCCACTGCCCGACGACGCCGAGATCGGGGCCGAGCGGCGGCAACTGGCCCGGCACACCACCGCTGAGATCCTTGCCGTGGCATTCGCGACAGTCCTGATAGGACAGCAGGTATTCGCCGTATTGGGCCGTCGGCCCTCTTGGCGGCGCGGCAATGCGCGCGGCGGTCACCGGCCTGGCGTCCGGCAAAAGCCCGGCGCCCAGCATCGCGAGGCCGAGGAGGTTGAAGCGATCGAGCTGACCTGGCGTCGGTGCACCGGCGGCCGGAAGGCTACGGAGATAGGCGATCACCGCAGCTGTATCGTTGTCGCTCAACCGGCTGGCATTGGTGAAGGACATGATCGCGAGCCAGCCTCCGCTCGCATCAACACCGTTGCGAACGGCGCGAAAAATCTCGCCATCAGACCACTGCTTCAATGCCCCGGCAGGCGTGAGATTGGCGACAACGAACGAGCCGATGTTGATCGGAAGATCCTTGGCGAGGTTGCCGCCGCCGGTCAACGTGGTAGCGTGGCGTCCGCTGCAAAAGCTGTCTGTTACTGCCTTGCCACGCGCCACTCGCTCGGACGTGAGTTCGACTTTGAGGTTTGGCAGGGGCGCCGAGCGTCCATACTGTTTGACAAGGCCTGCCGCAGTCAGCGCGCTGACTGACGACACCGCAATCGTCAGTACCGCTGCGAGCCCCACCCCGCCCCATCTCAAGGCGCGGGACCGGACCCGCAAGGCACGCGCGCTGATCCAGACCATGAACGCGGCAATGGCCACCAGTACAATCAGACCGACAATATTCGGCATGCTGGCCCTCAATGAATTGAACGTGAACGCGACCAAGCCCGCGCGAGGGCAGAGGTCGCCAATGGTCACCTCCCGCAGGCCGCCAGTTTGGCCTCCGCGGTGCGCACTCCAAAAGAACGATCTGCGTAAGTATGAGTGCGCGGGCTACCGAGCTGTTTCAGCGCCGGCGGTGTGGGTTACTGCTGTAACATTGCGCGGGTGAGCGCCGGTGCCTGCGCCGCGACAACGCCATGATGCGTTGCCGCCGTAACCATTTTGGCAGCGCACCGAAGTCTTGCGGTAACGGCCATCCCAGCATTCTCCCTCTGCTCATCGACCGGCCCCACGGTCGACGCTCGACAATCAGAGGACCGATCCCATGAAAATTCTCATCGCTTCGACGCCTGCGACGGGCCATCTCAATCCGCTGCTCGCGATAGCGCGTATTCTCGTCGCGGAAAACCACGAAATCGCTTTCCTGACGGGGACCGCCTTTCGTGCCCGTATCGAAGCCAGCAGCGCGAAGTTCTTTCCCCTTCCCAAGGACGCGGATTTTGACCCGCAGGACATTCTCTCGGTGGCCCCTGAACTGAAGAACATCCCCCCGGGTCCCGAGTGGCTGCGCACCGCCTGCAATCGCCTCTTCGTCGATACCGTCCCGGCGCAAAATCAGGGCCTTCACGAGGCGCTGGAACAATTTCAGGCTGACATCATCGTCGCCGACGACATGCTATTCGGCATCCTGCCGATGCTGCTTGGACCGCGTGAGATGCGATCGCCGATCGTCTTGTGCGGGACGTCATTTCTGCACTGGGGACGCGACGACGGCGCGCCGAACTTCCTCGGCCTGCCTCCTGCGACCACAGAAGAGCAACGCCAGCAATATGCCGTCATCGCGGGGGAGTATGACGCCAATGTCGATCAACCGGTCCTGCGCAGCCTGAACAAGGTGCTGAAGACTTTCGGCCTCGGGCCGGTCACGATACCGCTCTTCCATTCGGTCGTCGAACTCGCCGATGCCTATATGCAACTGTCGGTGCCAAGTTTCGAATTTCCACGCGAGTTTCCACCGACGGTGCACTTCGTGGGAACGCCACCGATCATTCCGTGTCAGGTTCCTTTGCCGCCTTGGGCACACGAGCTGGATGGCTCACGCAAGGTCGTACTGGTGACGCAGGGCACCGTGGCCAACCACAATTTCGGGCTCCTGGTCGCACCAACACTCGCTGCACTTGCCAATGAGCCCGACGTGCTGGTGGTCGCAACGGCCGGCGGCCGCCCGGTCGAGGCAATCCCCGGACCTATCCCGTCCAACGCGCGGCTTGCCAGCTATCTGCCGTTCGAATGGCTGTTGCCGCGCGTCGATGTGCTCGTCACCAACGGCGGCTATGGCAGCGTCAACCAGGCCATGAGCTCTGGAATTCCACTGGTCACGGCGGGCACGACCGAGGACAAGGCTGACGTCAACGCGCGCGTGGCGTGGTCGGGCGTCGGCATCAATCTCGCGACCAACGAGCCGACGCCAGAGGCACTGCGCGACGCGGTGCGCACCGTGCTCGACCGCCCGGCCTACCGCATGCGGGTCTCGCGAATGGCTGACGAATTCGCCGGCATCGACACGCGATCGGAGGTTCTCCGGATCATCAGCCGCCTCGTTGCCGATCGGAGGGCGTCGCGGCGCACCGGCACCACAGAGGCGGGCCGCGACCGACGCATCGCCCGTTGATTTGGCCTGGTCCGGCGAAGGAGGGGAGCGCACCTCCCCTCCTTCCGAAACAAGCAAAGCCATTCGAGCGTTCGCACCATGCAAATTCAGCCCGCATCGATCGCCTTCACACTGCTGCTTGGCTTTCTCGCGGCGGTGCCATATTCCGGCATCGACATCAACCTGCCGGCGCTGGCCGCGACCGGCGCCACACTGGGAGCAAGTCCGTCGGATGTCGGCCTCACGATGAGCGCCTTCATGCTCAGCCTCGCCGTGGCACCGCTCGTCTACGGACCGATCTCCGACCGGATCGGCCGCAAGCCCGTCATCGTGTCCGGCCTGGCGCTGGTCGTAATGGCGAGCCTCGCTTGCGCCTCCGCGCAATCCCTGCCGATGCTGCTGATATGCCGCTTCATTCAGGGCGCGGGGGCCGCAAGCACGACCATGACCTTTGCGATCATCCGCGACCTGTTCGACGAAACAACCGCGCGCGCGAAGATCGCCAACGTCGTGATCGCCATCAATGTGGTGACCGTGATCGCCCCGAGTGCGGGGGCTGCGCTGCTCGCGATCGGCAACTGGCGACTGATCTATGCAATCCAGGCTGCCGTCAGCGGCATCCTGATATTGGCGGTGCTGCTTGGGTTTGCTGAGAGTGCGAAGATCGATCCCGCCGGTCGTTTCGTGTCCTCGGCCATCGTCAAGGATTATCTCCGCGTCGTGAGGCACCCCGTTTCATTCGCCTTCATCCTGGTCGGTGCGGCCGGCGGTGCCACCGTGTTCGCGTATGTCACAGGCGCCTCGCTGTTCTTCATCGGGGTCGCCGGCTTGCGGCCGGACCAGTATGGTGTGATCTTCAGCGCGTGCTCCGCGGCCGTGATGTGCGGCGCCTTCCTCGACGGCTATCTCGGTCGGCGGGGCGCGACGCCCGGCAACGGGCTGACAGCCGGTCTCGTGCTGCTGTCCGTCACCGCGAGCGCGATGCTGGTGATGACCGTTGCAGGCTGGACGCCGCCCGCCCTCCTCGCCGTGCTGCTGATGGTGGTGGCGCTTGCCTTTGGACTGAGCATGCCGAACATCATGAACGCGACGATGCAGCCGTTACCTGACATCGCAGGCGTGGTCGGCGCCGCAGCCGGAAGCATTCAGATGACCGCCGGTGCCATCGCGAGCGGCCTGGTCGCAATCTTCTTCGACGGACGCTCGGCGCTTTCGATGACGGCGGTGATGGCCGCCTCATCGCTGCTTGCGCTGCTACTCTATCTGCTGTTGGCCCGGCCCGCGCGTCGGTCAGAGGGACCCGACCCCCGCGCCAGCGCGGCACTGAATCCCGCGAGCTCCATCGCTGACATTTCCGAGTCACGATCTTGACGGAGCGTGCATTCATGCGACCGTTGTCAGATAGAGCTGCGTGTCGAAATAATCCGATGCACGCAGCGATCCGGTGACGTGGGCATCCGCCATGAAGAAGTCACTCACCTGTTGGAGCCATTTCACGACGGTTCCATCCGACAGCCGCTTCCATTCGCGCGAAGAATAGAGCTTCTGCGCCTTGAAGGCCTCGGCGAGGTCCGCAGCTGGAGATAGTAGCCGACCAGCCCGAGCTGGACCTGCTGGTGGCGAAATGCGATTGTTCGCCGTAATAGTGGAGGAGCTTGATCCCCTCGCGTCCGATCCGGTCGATATTCGGGGTCTCGTAACCCATCAGGCCGTTCGAGTAGGCGCTGACGTTCGTGACACCGACGTCGTCGCCCCAGATGCTCCCTAGGTTGCAGCACGTCCTTCTTGTTCGCGTTCGGTGGCAAGCGGCGTTCGCATGACGCAGCGGAAGCCGACATGGCTGGTCGATGTGTCAACCGGCTCGGCATGCCGCGCGGCGGGCCGATAGCGGCGGCAATAGTTCGGCGCACAGAGATGCGAGCCGCCCTTCAGCACTTTGCGTGGAATGCGGATGTCGGGCAGGCCGGGGTCGTAGCTTGCGTCCTCACGGCCACCGCGGGGATTTTTAGGAATGCAGCAGGGCTTTGCGGCCTCGGAGGCGTGCCGCGCCGACCACCAGTCGGAGGTCCATTCCCAGACATTGCCGATCATGTCGTAGAGGCCGTAGCCGTTCGGCGGGAAGGCCATGACCGGCGAGGTACGCTCGAACC
>WNGR01002887.1_pt1 | contig 19579 bp, 16 predicted proteins | sample 5407581 | NCBI WGS metagenome assembly WNGR01 (sample SAMN13153383, study PRJNA577476) | soil metagenome | isolation source: 80 cm soil or saprolite under Garry oak tree replicate 2 | place: USA:California | collected 2016-06-15 | reverse complement strand
GTAACATTGAGGATACCATTTGCGTCAAGGTCGAAGGTTACCTCAATTTGAGGAATGCCTCGTGGAGCAGGAGCAATACCTTCGAGTCTGAAGTGACCCAGACTCTTGTTGTCTCGAGCCAGTTCGCGCTCGCCCTGCAACACGTGGATCTCGACCGCGGGCTGGTTATCGTCAGCCGTGCTAAAAATCTCGCTCTTGCGCGCCGGAATAGTCGTATTGCGTTCAATCAGCCTGGTCATCACACCACCCAGGGTTTCAACACCAAGAGAAAGCGGTGTCACATCGAGTAAGAGCACGTCTTTGACGTCACCTTTGAGCACACCCGCCTGGATTGCAGCGCCAATAGCTACCACCTCGTCAGGATTAACACCCTTGTGTGGCTCCTTACCAAAGATCTTGCGTACCATCTCGATGATAGCAGGCATACGTGTCTGCCCACCAACGAGTACTACCTCGTTGATCTCGTTTGCGCGTAAGCCGGCATCTTCAAGCGCTTTCATGACCGGACCGCGTGTGCGTTCGATCAAATCGCTGACAAGTTGTTCCAATTTCGCCCTGGTAAGAGTTATCACCAGATGCTTTGGACCATTGGCGTCAGCAGTAATAAATGGCAGATTAATCTCTGACTGCAAAGATGAAGACAGTTCGATTTTCGCACGTTCCGCAGCTTCCTTCAAGCGCTGCAAGGCCATCTGATCTTTGCGCAGATCGATACCTTGCTCCTTGCGGAATTCGTCGGCAAGCCAATCAATAATACGCAGATCAAAGTCATCACCACCAATGTCACCATTAGTCGCCTTGACCTCAAAGACACCTTCACCTAACTGCAAGATGGAGATATCAAATGTACCACCACCAAGGTCATACACAGCAATCGTCTCGTCTTTTTTCTTGTCCAGACCGTATGCAAGTGATGCAGCGGTTGGTTCGTTAATAATGCGCAAGACTTCTAATCCGGCTATTTTGCCTGCATCTTTCGTCGCCTGGCGTTGGGTATCATTGAAGTAGGCAGGGACTGTAATCACCGCCTGCGTAATCTTCTCACCCAATTTGGCTTCCGCGTCGGCCTTCAACTTTTGCAAGATCATCGCCGAAACTTCGGGTGGACTGTAGTCACGTCCTCCCATCGTTACCCGCACATCTCCATTCGCCGCACGAGTGATTTTATAGGGCACACTTTTCAATGTACGCTGCACCTCGGGATCATCGTATTTGCGTCCCATCAGTCGCTTGATTGAATAAATGGTGTTTTCCGGGTTGGTTACTGCTTGCCTTTTAGCAACCTGGCCAACAAGCCGCTCACCGCCTTTTGTAATCGCGACAATTGAGGGGGTTGTACGTGATCCCTCGCTATTGTCCAATACAGTAGGTTCGCCAGCTTCCATTACAGCAACCACCGAGTTTGTTGTTCCAAGGTCAATACCAATTACTTTGGCCATAACTTTAGAGCCTCCTTTATCGAGTATGTCAGATACTATCGGTGAATTAACCCATCCGCCTCACATCCACTTCACCACAATATTCGTACATACATTTTACATTTTTTGTTAGTTAATCTAACACATTCCAATATTTAAAACAAGTACTATCTTGATGCTATTCCCATTCTTCATATCTACTTAGCTTCTTTTCTCTTGAGCCGGCTGCGGCGGCGAGGAAAGAGGAGAATCTGGGGACACCCCAGACCCCGGCAAAGGACTTCGTCCTCTGCACTCCTGTTTGCTACAGCCATTGCGCTGCTGCATTTAGTTATTCCTGCAGTGAGCTTTCAGAGTGCTGGCGCGCTTTTTCTAATCGACGCCACTCTTCTTCAGCGCGTAATTGCGCCTCTCGCGCTTGCTGAACCTCCTGTTGGAGAACCACTACATGCTTGCGGATCTGGACAATATACCTGATACCTACCACATTAATACCCTGTGCAGAAAGCTCAACAATCTCCTCGAGAATAGCAATATCTTGATCAGAATAGAGACGGTTCTTACCAGCCTGGCGTACGGGTTCAAGCAACCCTGCCTCCTCATAACGTCTTAACATCTGAGGAGGCAAACCCAAAAGTTGAGAGACAACGCCAATCGTATATTTTGGCATGCTTGCATTATTCTCGCTTATCTTGCGAGCAGTAAATTTTTCTTGTCTCTTCATATAGTATGCATCCTTTCAAATGCTCCTTGAATCCGCAAGCATACAGTAATTATCCTCTCAGTAATGTCTAAATAATGTCCAATGATAAGATATATCATCTTACAATTTTTGTCAAGCAAAAGATCTTTTTCAAAAGTCACCATACGTGTGCTTTTTACGCGCCTGCGGCGCGCTCAAATGAGAGTGTGTGAGGTGTGCGCGTGCGCACACCTCACACACTCTCTAGATAAAGGCTCGCAAGCGAGCTAAGTCACATGAGGAAATTGCTTTTGAGAAGCCCTATGTGGGGTCAGCATATCGAAACTTGCTTTCTGTACGCTAAAAATAGGACGCGAAGATTCTCTGACACACTCCTCTCTTTTGTACGCAGAAAAGCTCGAAGTACTTGCATTGCTCGATTCAACTTGTCAAAGGATGGCTCTTCTCCGTCAAACATGCTCCGACAAGTTGACGACAGACTGCACACGCATTTTCGAAACGTTCACGTTGAGAGCGTCTCTCCCATCTTTGTCATTATCTTCCCTGACTTGCAATGGCGTGAGGGAACAGGTATACTCCTGTCAGGAACATCTCTGCTGTTACATCGTGTGCGGTCACCATCGTCAGGAAACCGTGTGTTGGCTGATCGACAAGGGGGATGCTATGCCCAAGGCCAAAGCAAAGCTGAGTTGGTCTGCCGCTCTCGAGATCTATATCTTGTCCGAGCCACACAGCGGGGAGGACCGCTCCATTACGCCGGAGAGTCCCGCCTGGTTTGCCTGGCTGGCCGAGCGGTCTTCCTTTGCTTTTCAGGGTCAGCAGGGCTCCTTCAGCGCCCTGCTGGAAGCCGTGCAGCGTGGGGAGCGCTACTGGTATGCGTACCTGCGCACGGGCCAGCAAGTGCGCAAGAAGTATCTGGGCAAGACCGCTGATCTGACCCTCGCCCGGCTCGAGCAGGTCGCACGGGTGCTGCATACGGAGCGGGCCGGCGCCGTCTTCCCCGACACCGTGCTTCCCACGCGAAAGGCTCACCATGAGCCTGTGCGCACACCTCAGGTCATCACCCCTACGCCTGCGCAGAAAGCGATGGACGGGCCTGCACCAGTCGTCGTGGGGCACACCGCTACGGCCACTGCCATGCCCGCTCAGCCGCTCCTGTCCACCAAGCTCTACGTGCCTCGACTCCCTGCCCGGCTGGTGCCCCGCTCCCGCCTGATCGAGCGTCTGCGGCAGGGGCTCTCGCAGAGCCTCATCCTGCTCTGTGCCCCGGTTGGCTTCGGCAAAACCACCCTGCTGGCCGAGTTTCTCGCCGAGTGTGGGGTGCCCGCCGTCTGGCTCTCCCTCGATGCTGAGGATAACGACCCGCAGCACTTCCTCTCCACCCTGCTGGCCGCCTTCCAGACCCGTGATCCCTCTCTTGGGGCCAGTGTCCAGGCGCACCTCTCCTCGCCACATGGTCTGCAAGGCCTCTCCCTCTCTGCTGTCTTCACACAGCTCGCGGGCGACCTGACCAGCCGAACCAGTGGCGAGTTCCTCCTGGTGCTGGACGACTACCACACCATCACGCTTGAGCCTCTCCAGCACGCCATCGCCCAGCTTGTGGAGCACTGCCCACCCCAACTGCACCTGCTCATCACGAGCCGCTCCGATCCACGCCTGCCCCTTGCCAGGCTGCGGGCGCGCGGCCAGCTCTGCGAGCTGCGCGCCACTGACCTGCAGTTCGATCTCGCCGAGGCCGGCTCCTTTCTGCACCTGACGCTGGAGCGGGACCTGGAGCCCTCCACGCTCACCACGATCCTCAGTCGCACAGAGGGCTGGATCGCTGGCTTGCAGTTGACCGCGCTGCTGCTGCAAGGGCAGCGCACGGAGGCTGAGGTACGTCAGTTTTTGGCCGAGACCCTGGGCACGCACCGCTATCTCGTCGAGTATCTGGGCGAGGAGGTGTTCTCCCACCAGCCTGAGGCCGTGCGGTCCTTTCTGCTGCACACCTGCATCCTGCCGCGCTTCTCGGCTCCGCTGTGTGCCGTCGTGAGCGGGATCAGCGAAAAGGAGAGCAGCGCCATGCTGGCCTCCCTTGAGCAGGCGAACCTCTTCCTCGTGCCACTAGACGCGGGGGGCGAGTGGTACCGCTTCCACCCGCTGTGGGCTTCGGTGCTGCGCCTGCTGCTCATGCGCATGCTGGGAGCCGCAGGCGTGGCGGCCCTCTACGGGCGAGCCAGCCGCTGGTATGAGCAGCATGACCTATCCTCCGAGGCGATTGAAGCCGCCATGCAGGCCAAAGAATTCGAGCGCGCCGTCCAGCTCGTCGAGCAACTCAGCCCGCTGCTGCTTGACCGCTCGCAGTATTACACCCTGCGACGCTGGATCGAGCAACTGCCTCGTGATCTCTGGGCGGTTCGTCCCATCGTGTGCCTGGCCTACGCCTGGGCCCTGTTTCTCAGCGGAGCCAGTGACGCCTACGTGGCTCCCCTGGAGGAGGCAGAAAAGCTCTTTCGAGGGGCGCAGAGCCGTATCGGGATGGGCATGGTGGAAACGTTGCGGGCGCTGGCCGCCTTGCTCTGGATGGATGACCGCGAGGCGCTGCGCGCGAGCCAGCAGGCCTTAGCCCTCGTGCCGGACAGCGACCTGCGCTCCCGCAGTCTGAGTACGAGCATCCTGGGCGGCAGCCATTTCCTCCTGGGCGAGATGGAGCTGGCCTGGCAGAGGCTTTTGGAGGCGCACCGGCTGCATGAGCAGAGCGGCTCCCTGCCTGGTCTGCTGGTCAACATGAACCTGCAGGCCAACGTACTCGCCGCCCAGGGCCGGCTCCACGAGGCGGCGGAGCGCTATCAGCAGGTGATCGAGGCCGCGGCAGAACGCCGCGAAAATGCCATCGATGCCAGCATCCGGCAGGCTGGCATCTTGTATGAATGGAACGCCTTCGAGCGAGCCGAGGCGCACCTGGCAGGCATCCTCGACGAGTCCCAGACGCTCGTCGCCAGTACGTTCTTCGCCCGCGGCGCGCTCAGCCTGGTCTATCTCGTCCAGGCCAGGATCAGGCAAGCGCGCGGGGAGGACGAGGCGGCCAGTGCGCTGTTTAGGCAGGCTGTGACCCAGGCCCGGCAGCGGCAGCACCGCCGTTTCCTCGCACAGGCCCAGGCCGCCCAGGTGCGCTTCTGGCTGGCGCACGGACAGGAGGAGGCCGTGACGCGCTGGCGCGACGCGTGGGTGCGCACCCACGACGGGGCGCCCAGCTCTGAGCACGAGCCTGGCGCCCTCACGCTCGTGCGGGTGCTGATTGGCGAGGGCGAGCCAGAGCAAGCCCTGCGGCTGCTGGACGGCTTCCGCGTTCTTGCCAGCACCCAGGGGCGGCTCTCGAGCGAGCTGGAGATCCTGGTGCTCTGCGCGCTCGCTCAGGACACGCTGGGAAAGAGCACTCAGGCCACCCAGCTCCTCGAGCAGGCGCTCACGCTGGCCGAGCCGGAGGGCTACGTGCGGCTCTTCGTCGATGAAGGCGTCCCGATGCTGAACTTGCTGCGGCAGGTAGCCTCCAGTGGGAGAGGCCGGCATAGGGCCAGGTACGTGCACCAGCTGCTGAGCGTCCTGCAAGCGGAGCATCCCGAGCAGGCAGGACCCCTTCCCTCCCTGCTGGTACCGCTCTCGGGGCGCGAGCGCACTCTCCTGCGCTCACTTGCGGCAGGCCGCTCCACGGCGGAGATGGCCGACGAACTGGTAGTCTCAGCCAACACGATCAAGGCCCAGCTCAGCAGTCTCTACCACAAACTGAATGTCCACAGTCGCCAGCAAGCCCTGAGCGAAGCGGTGCGCCTGCACTTGCTCTAGAGTGGCGAGCAAGGATAACGTTCTCTGCCTGCCTCCTGTTAGGGAACAGCATCCGGCTCTGTGGAAAGCCCTCTGGCATGGCCCCCCTCGCCTCGCGAAGGAACTGCTGTCTCCTGTTAGGGAACAGCACCCGGCTTTCTCGCTCGGCCTGCCCCACAACAGGGCTGAGCTGCTCGTACCGGGTGCTGTTAGGGAACACGCTCCACAGCTCTCTGCCCTCCTTCTCTTCCCAATTCACCCGAAAAATAACCCTGGCGGGTGAAGACACGCGCCCTCCTTCTCAGCTACACTTTCCCTGTAAGCAGAACTTCCCGGTGCCCCTCTCGGAGAGGGGCACACCGGGGCACGTAGAGGTGGGGCAGAGCGCGCCCCACCAGAAGGAGCATCGTATGATCACCATGTTTACCATCATCCTCGTCTTCCTTTTCTTCGTCCTGGCCATCCCGCTGGGACTCGCGACCCAACGCTGGCTGTTCCAGGAGCAAGGCGAGGCCATCGATCCCGAGTGGGAGCTCTACCAGCAGCGCTATGATTAGCGCGTGCAGGAGGCAGCCCCACCAGCAGCGCCAGGGCGGCTTCCCACGACGGAAGCCGCCACAGGCCTGGTCACGCCTGGCACGCGTCCCCAGTCGGACAGCGGGCGCGCGCAGCGCCGACCAGCGGATGCCAGGCAGAAGAGGAGCAGCGCCATGTTGAGCATGTCCGCCCGCTACCGTATTCGCGTGCAAGGCCAGTTGGGGCTGGAGTGGTCGGCCTGGTTCGGCGGACTCAGCCTGAGCTGGCAGGAGCCGGACCAGACCGTCCTGGTCGGGCAGGTCGTCGATCAGGCCGCCTTGCATGGCCTCTTGAACACCATCCGCGACCTGGGCCTGCCCCTCCTGGAAGTGCTGCGCCTGCCAGAAGAGGTCTCCCTGTAAGTCACACGTCATCTATCGTCATGCCACGTCCCGGTGCGTGCCAGCAGGCACGGGCCTACCGCAGGCCTGCCAGCCCGGGACCGGTCAACAGTCTCGGCACACAGCGGAAGAAAGGATCCCATCTCATGACCCATCCAAACACGACTCGTCTCTCGTCTAGGCTGCGCCTGCTGTGCGGGCTGGCCTTGCTCATCGGCCTGTGCATCATGCTGGGCGGGCTGGCCCGTCCGGCGCATGCCCAGAGCACGCTCTCCGTCACCGATTGTAGTTCGGACGCCCAGTTGCAGGCCGCTGTGGCACAGGCCAACAGCGACAATGCCGGCGATGTCATCACCTTCGCCTGCAGCGGCGATCTCAAGCTCACCAGCACGCTCAGCATCTCCGGGCGCATGACCCTGTCCGGCAGCGGGCAGCGCGTCACCCTCGACGGCGGGGGCAGCCTGCAAGTGCTCTCCGTGAATAGCGGCAGCAGCCTGACCCTCAACACTCTCACCATTGCTCATGGCTCGGCCCCCTACGGCGATGGCGGCGGCCTCGAGAACTTCGGCACGGTGAGCATCAGCAACAGCACCTTCGCCAACAACTCTTCCCCCGGCAATGGCGGCGGCCTCGAGAACTTCGGCACGGTGAGCATCAGCAACAGCACCTTCGCCAACAACTCCGCCCCCGGCGATGGCGGCGGCCTCGAGAACTTCGGCACGGTGAGCATCACCAGCAGCACCTTCGCCAACAACTCCGCTTCCGAGCGGGGCGGCGGCCTCGACAGCCAGGAAGGCACGGTGACGATCAGCAACAGCACTATCGCCAATAACTCCGGCGGCGATGGCGGCGGCCTCGATCTCTGGCAGGGCAGGGTGACGATCAGCAACAGCACTGTCGCCGACAACGCCGGCGGTGGCCTGGAAAACGTCACCGGCACGGTGAGCATCAGCGGGAGCATCCTCGCCAACACGAGTGGCAACTGCTCCAGCGCTGGCGGCACCTACATCGACAACGGCTACAACCTCTCCAGTAGTGGGTGTATCACAAGCGCGACGAGCTTGCAAGCCAACCCGCAGCTCGGCTCCCTGGCCAACAATGGCGGGCCGACCCAGACCCTGGCCTTGCTCAAAGGCAGCCCGGCCATTGATGACATTCCGCTGAGCGCCAACCTCTGCCCAGGCACCGACCAGCGTGGAAATGGGCGCCCCGACACCGGGGAGAGCAGGTGTGACATGGGGGCCTACGAGTTTGCTGACCCAGCGGATAAGGACCTGGGCCTCTCGAACATGCCTGCCGATCTGAAGGTCAATGCCACCAGCCCCAAAGGAGCCGTGGTGACCTACACGCCGCCCAAGGTGGTGGATGAAAGTGGAGAGAGCTCGACAGCCTCGGTCAGCTGCACTCCAGCCTCCGGCAGCACCTTCGCCATCGGCACAACGAAGGTCACATGCACCGCCAGCGACAGCGATGACACGAACAGCCCGGTGAGCGGGAGCTTCACGGTCACGGTCAAGGGCGCGGCCGCCCAGATCAGCGACCTGATCACCACGGTCAACAGCGACCACCTCTCGTCGTCCTTGCAGACGGCCTTGGACAACAAGCTCAATGATGCGCTCAAGGCTATCAATGCTGGGCAGACGACCACCGCCTGCAGCGAGCTGACCGATTTCAGCGGCTATGTCCAGTCCCATACCGGCAAGGGCATCACCACCAGCCAGGCCACCCAGTTGATCGCGGCGGCCAAGCAGGTGCAAGCGGTCCTCGGCTGCTAGCATACCTGGCAGGGACGCGTCCCCGCTCGGCTGCCTTCCACTGCTTGAGGGGAGGCAGCCGATGGTGGTCGATGCCGAGGGCACGATCGCCTCGGCGCTGTCGGCGGGAGCACCAGCGCTGGTGGCACTGGCTGGTCACACGCAGGGCTTCACCGTATACCCGCCTGGGAGAAGCGCCAGCAAGCCGCACAGGAGGTGCTCTTGTCTCCTCCTGTGCCCTCCCTCCTGTGCTGGTGGACACATACATCGTCCGTTTCCCGTCTGAACACGCTTGTCGTACACCAAGCAAGATGGGAGAGGCTGACCCCTAAGCGACCTTCTCCTCACCAACAACCTGCGTCTCGCTCTTATCCAAATCAAGCGAGCGGTTGATGTGTTCCTGCTGTGCTAGGAGTTCCCGCAACCGTTCCTCGTGCTCAAACGGGTGGCCAAGCTGCTCCCGATAATCAACCAGGGCTTTTTCTTTGCGTGCACAGTCGTCCTGCGCTGCCTCGGCGTAACGGTCAATACGCCGCAGTTCAGTCTCGAGCCCGGCCAACATAGCAAGCGGGTTCTGCGGGTTGATGAACAGCTCATAGGCATGGCTGCCGCGCAGATAAAATTTATTCGTTTCCCCTCCCCGCACGACGAGCTGAAAGCCTTTGTACGCACCGCAGATCCGGACTTCCTCGCCCCCAGCTACCAGGCCATTCCCACGAAGTGCGCAACGAGATTATTGAAGAGTTACTATCTGAGTGAGTGGGTAAAAGTCGCCTAGAGGCGAACGTTGTGCTGAGAGAGGTGAGAGACACAGCGGCAGAGGGGGCAAATCGAGCAGCAGAGAAGAGAAACCGAGGAACAGCCAGGCAAAGAAGGCATGAGCATCCGCTCGGAGAGGAAATCCTCTCCGAGGAGAGCAGCCTCGCGTTTGGGCAGCAGGAGGTTACTGCTGGGTAGGCAGGCCGAGGAAGGCGGCGAAGGCATCTGGCACCCCGAACAGGGTGATGGTAGGCCGACAAGCCGTTGAGTCACGGGCATTGCGTGCCAGCCGCTCATGCCACGAGAGGCGATAATGTGCCCGCTGCGCCCGAGAAAAGGTCGAAGGCGGTGGGTCTGGCTTGTCCTGGCAGGGAGGGCCTAACTGGATGTCTACCCGTTGGTGGCGCAAGAGCAGCATGCAGGCGCGGCGATGCTCTCTGCGACTCCAGTCTCGCCACAACAGGGGAGCAGATCCTCCCTGGAGTGGATGCATCAACATGCTGACCCGACGTGGCTTTTTCGTGTGCCTCCCGTGCCACTGACACTGCTTACGCAGTCGACAGGAACGACAATCTGCAATCCTGGCGGCGTAGAGCACCCGCAGGGTGCCGTCGGCTTCGCGGCGCTGTTCGGTCGGGTGCAACGACTTGCCAGCAGGGCAGCGCAGGCTGCCATCAGCTTGAGGAGCAAAGTCGCGCCCTGAGAAGCGCCCGGCTTTCCAGGGCAAGCCAGCCTCGGGAGAAGTGTAGCCAAAGGCGGAAGCCTCGTGCTCAGACGCCTCTGGAATGGCTGGAGCAAACTCGGTGGTGCGCAGGGGAGAAGGCTCAAGCTGATGGCCCAGCTCCAGGCGGAGGTTCCAGACCCATTGTGAGACGATCTGCCACCATTCCTGCCCGCAGGAGGCATGAGAACACCAGCGGTCGGGATCTTGCTCCTGGTCTTCATCGGCAAGGGTAGATTCAAAGGCTCCCCGATGCAGATAGAGGGCCACCACATCGGAGGCGGTGAATGCCTGCTGCGGGAGCATGGTCAAGAACAGCTCATAGACGACCCCGCCGCGTTCGACGCCCACCCGGCTCTTCGTTTTCCCGGTGGGATGGGTTGCCACGATGACGCGGCACCGCTGCCCGGTTGATCCCACAGGCACGTCAGGACAATCGTAGAGCGTGCGCATCAGCTCACTTTCCGGGCGAGTGAACGACCCGTCTGCGGGCAGGTGCAGACGAGCCTGGACCTCGGCTCGATCCAGTAGCTGATAGTCTTTGCCGCGCATCACATAGCAGAGACCAGCGAGATCGGCGAGAACCGCTCCAGTGCCATACTGTCCATCCAGCCGCAGCAGGGCACATTCCTGCGGGAACTGGTGCGCAGAGAGGTAGCGGTGAATGGCCGCCACTGCGCGGCGCAGTTCCTCCCGGTAGTGGCCGTTGCCAGGGTTTCCGAACGAGCCGAGCCACTGATAGCTATTGGCCTGTGAAACAATGGTGCGCGTGCGCACGACTTCCCCACGCTTGCGCCCGGTGTATCCGGGAGCGCAGAGTGGGCGCACGCGTCTCTGGGCAGCCGGCCGGTCTGGAGTCTGAGGCAAAGCTCGTTGGCGAGCCGCCTCTCGCGTGCCAAGAGCGCTCGAAAACCAGCCAGTGGGTGCCAGTTCGATCCCACAGCCCACCTGCCTGCTTCTCTTTGCCCAGCAGTCGAGAAAGCCCATCGGTGAGAAAGACCTCGCGCAGCGCTTCGACAGGCGCGAGAGTCAAGGACGCCAAAAAGCGACTGAGTGTGGAGCGCGCGGGCAAGCGGTCTCGCCCGAAGAGCGCCATGTAGGCAGCGGCAAAGGGTTGCAGGCTCTCGTAGAAAGCTTCGAGGGTGCGTTCGCTACTGATAGCGTAGCCAAAAAGCAGGATCTACCATAAGTAAGAAAGCGAGATACTGAAAGTAAAGAAATAGGCCTTATGGGGGAAAGACATACTGTTCTCTACTTTCAACATTGTTCATCCTTCACTCTACTTTATGTCTATCTCTAGGCTTACTGAATAGTGAATGTGCCTATATCCCACCAACCACGAGCAGATATCCATTAGATGCATCAATCACTACATGTCCAGTCTTAGCGGTATACATTGGGACTCCATAGGGACGTGATTGGTTCACCAGAGGAACAGGCCCAGAAAACTCGACATAGCAGACAAGCGCATTGTCTGGAAGACCCACGGATTCGTCGTTCATCTTCGCACTAGCTTGTGCTGCAGTGATGAAAGAGATCGAGGTAATTCTGTCATCCTTCACACTCGGATTGAGAGGGAAACCATAGCGGTGAACGACACTCCTCACATCATTCGTGGTGAACGATGGAACGCGTCCCGGTAGGGTGACTGGTACGTAGGGCGAACCTAACTTCGTCGGCTCGGTAGTCGATGATTGATCATTCTTCAGAGCAAGAGCTACGCCTGTGGTTAAAGCCATGATCAATACTATCGCGAAAACGATGAAGGTGCGGCTCCTTTTGGATTGCATTCATTTTCTCCTGTCTTAACAGGGATTGCTGCTCCCCGGTAATGAACAAGTATACTCAACACCCCCTGTTGAATCTTTCGTGGGATCTTTGTTAGTAGCGGTGTAAAATGGACCCATAAATAACGGGAAGAATTGACCCACCCCTTACCAAGCCCTATCCTCGTGTGTATCCAATACACAAGGAGGAAAGGAGATGCTAAGGAGTGGCACCATTAACACCATACATGAATTAGCAACACAAGGAAAATCTATTCGAGAGATTGCTCGAACCGTAGGGATTGCACGTAACACCGTACGCCGCTGTTTGCGAGGAAAGAAGGAAGCCGTGCCTCGTCCCAAACGAGTTTCTGTGCTTGATCCCTATAAGGCGCAGATTCGCACCTGGATCCACCAAGATCACTTGTACAACTGCGAAACGATGCTGAGTCGACTGCGGGAGATGGGCTATCGCGGTAATGCAACGATCTTACGCGACTTTGTGCGTCCCTTACGCCCGCGCAAAGTAGGGCATCAGCCCATACTGCGCTACGAAACGAAACCGGGGGAACAGATGCAATATGACTGGGGCGAATTTCATTATGAGCAGGAGGGACAAGACCGCAAAGTGTATGGCTTCACTGCTGTGCTCAGCTACTCGCGCATGCGCTTTATCACGTTTGTCAAGCGTTGCGACGCTCCGACGATGCTGCGCTGCATGATGGAAGCCTTCGAGTACTTTGGCGGCTTACCCAAAGCCGCCCTGACCGATCGCATGAAGAGTGTCTTCCTGGACATGGATGGCAAGACCCCCATCTGGAATCCGCTGTTCGCCGATTTCATGGCTTCGCTTGGGGTCTCGCCTCGGGTCTGTCGGCCTTTCAAGCCACAAACGAAAGGCAAGGTCGAGAGGAGCGTCGGGGTGATTAAAAACGGCTTCTGGCCTGGCGTGCACTTTACCGATATCGATCATCTCAATGGGCAGGCCAAGCTCTGGTGTGATCGGCTCAATCAGAAGGTACATCGCACCACCCGCAAAGTACCGCTGGATAGGTGGGTTGAAGAGAATCTGACCCCGTTGCCGAAAGAGTTTGCCTGGGAACGCTTTGGCGCAGAGGAACGCAAGGTCAGTTGGGATGGCTTCATCTCCTATGATGGGGTCTACTACGGCTTACCAGCGGACCCACCGGTGGCCGGTTCAGTGGTGCTGGTACGCGAACGGCAACGAGAACTGCGCATCTATCATCAAGGTCAACTGATTACGACGCTCACGAAGCGTCCTCACTCCCACGACATTGTACAGCATCCCGACCAATTCAAGGGGGTCGAACCAGTTGCACCGCTCAACCGCACGGATCGCCCACTGGGACATCAAGTAGCAGGCCCCGTCGTCTCAGTGCGCAACCTGGCTGAGTATGATCAACTCTTTGGGGTGGAGGTCTCGTCATGAACGACTTACTGCAAGCACTCCACCTCAGACATGTGGAGAAAGGATTACCAGACCTCATGGAGCAAGCCAGAATGCATAGCCTGACCTATGATGCGTTTCTGCGGCGCTTCCTCACGATGGAAGTGGAGGGACGCAAGCTGGCTGCTGCGCACACGCGGTTGAAGGCGGCGAAACTGCCAACACGCAAAACGCTCGAGGAGTTCGATTTTGCCTTTCAACCCTCCATTGACGAGCGGCGACTCTGGGAGCTGGCAGAGCTGTCGTTTGTCAAAACCCATCAGAATGTGGTATTTTTGGGCCCGCCAGGCGTTGGGAAGACACATTTGGCCGTTGCGCTTGCGGTCAAGGCGCTGGAGGCTGATTACTCCGTGCTCTTCACGAGCTTAGCCAGCCTGGCTGAGGATCTGAGCAGCGTCCCTCATCCCAGCTTGAGGAGGCAGCGGTTGCGTCGCTACCTCACTCCCCGTGTGCTCGTGATTGATGAGATCGGGTACACCAGGCTCACAGCCGAGTTGTCGAACTCCTTGTTTGAGTTAGTGCGGGACCGCTATGAGAAAGGAGCGATCATTCTGACGTCCAACACGAGCTTTGCCGAATGGGCTTACCTCCTCAATGATGAGATTCTTGCCAGCGCCCTGCTGGACCGCCTTTTGCATCATGTGGAGGTGATTACCGTCAGCGGAAAGAGCTTCCGCATGAAAGATCGTATGGCAGCAGAAAAAAGCAAAACAGGACTAACGGCAAAACAGGAATCAAAGTAGGAGCGTCAAGGTGTAGACCGTCAATGTGGGTGGGTCAGTTTTCGCCGTTAAAGTGGGTCAAAAGTCCGGCGCTATTGACATCTTCCCCATTATTCCATCCAACCCACGGTGGGTTATTACCGATTTGATTCCATGGTGTACTTCCACTAAAGTAAACCCACGACCCATTCAACGCATTATATCGATTGTTATGGAACTCATTTTTAGGACCTGATGCACTGTTTGTTCCAAACAACTCCTCACCAATATCGATCCTGTTAGGATACATGATATTATTCGTTGAGGTTCCAACCCGCTGTGATGTTGAGTACGGTGTGATTGTGACAATCCAATAAGAATGATCGCTAGTGCTCCGTCGGACATTGTCGATTACATCATGCCCATAGTCGCCTGAGCCAACTGGCGTGAAGCAATGCGCATTGTACCCGCCGTTATGTCTTTGATCCGCCCAAAAGAATTCCTCAGTATAAGCAGCACACCCTTGTCCTGCTACTTGAGTAGCAATGAAGTAGCCAGTTTCGACCCAATCAGTCTCTCCACTATAGGTATGATCATCTATGAGCCATATTTCGTTAGAGAGATGACCGTCTCCAGCACTTATTCCACGGACAGTATTGTAGGCTTCAGCTCCAATAGTCCAATTTGTACTTTGTCGAAACATTTCGATATCATAGCAGTAGCTTCCACAATTATAGTTAAATGAATCCGATTGAGCATATACGTGAGACGTTCCAAACATGTTAGCGTTCATGAATACACCGATTGCGATAGCGAGGATGATTAGCACGCGATAGCGAGGATGATTAGCACGCGTTGAATGTGCTCTTCTACGCTTCTATTCCTCTTGGCCAAGCCGAGCATAACTTTCCTTCCTCTCGTATGGAATTAGTGCCATCTCGACTGCCACACTTTCTTCTACCATTAGTAGCACAACAAGCCGAGAATAGCAAGGATCAAACATTGATGCTATTGCATTTGGGCATCCATACACTCAACTCCTGACAGGCCATTGACTATAAACAGATAGTTATCCGACCCATTAGCAGCTTCTTGCCCGAAAAAAGAGAGTAGAGCGAATTGTGAAAGGATAATGGGTGCAAAAGAACTGGAATACATCCCCCAATGTAAATGAAGTTCTCTTCTTAAAATAGTGAAGAGCATGAAGTGTATTGCTCTTCACGCAAAATATACACCCATGAATATTCGACACGCTTAGTTGCTAGTAAGAAAAGAGTCGATGGTCCTCATCCCTCACAGAACAAAGTTCTTACTGACTGACAAGGAGGAAATGTTTCATGTCATCGACCACTTCGTACCGCCTGAGCGGTATCGCCCTGATCCTTGGAAGTGTGCTTTCGATCATCTACTACGTTTCTGAAGTGTTCATCAATGGCCCCTTTCCCGAGGCACTGGCCGGCCCGGTGGCCGTGATCGGCAGTCTCATCGGGTTTATCGGGTCCGTGTTTGTGCTCCTGGGATTACCAGGGATGTATGCCCGCCAGGCGAAGCCGGCAGGCATCCTGGGGCTGCTCGGTTTCCTGTTCGTCTGGTATGTCATCCTCTTTCAGGGCATCCTTATTACATTCACCTCTGTGACCATCGTTCCTATGCTTGTCACTGATCCCGCGACGCGACACATTTTGGCTGCTGGCCCTCTCGCCTCTTTTACCCCTTTCTCCATCCCAAGCGAGGTGGGTCAGGTTCTGGGTATTCTCCTGCTGGCCATCGCGACGCTGCGCGCAAGGGTCTTCCCGCGCTGGATTCCCTGGCTGCTCATTGCTACGTTGGTCCTCAACGCCGCGAGTCTTGTTCCGTTCTTCCCTAATGAACTGGGAAGTGTTGCTGTAATCATCGGGTACCTGCCACTTTTCGGCTTCGGGTATGCTCTGCTCTCACCGGAGCGACACGAATCGATGGAGGCACAGCCCTCGAGCGTGAATGCAGAGGCGCGTGTTTGAACACGCTGCCCTCTGCCTGAGGGAACCGAAGAGCGCCTGTACACGACGAGCTATTTCCTGCTTGGGCGCCTGTACAGGCGCTCCCCTTTCGGATAGAATAGTAGAGGAGCATTGCCGCAGGTCAAAGTTTTGACCAGCTTCTTGCAGGAGGACTTCAGCCATGAACCTGGCGTTCTACAGCCTGTTTTTTCTCGGGCAAGTTTCCTTTCTTACCTTCTTCTATTTGTTTCCTTCTGGGCGCTTTGTGCCACGCTGGACCCGCTGGTGTGCCCTCCTCTATGCAGTCTACTGGGTGGCCTGGCTCTCCTTCCTGGGAGGACTTGCTTCTGGCGCACCGGGAGGCCTGTTTCTTCTCTTCCTGTTGACTGCCGTGATCGCGCAGGTCTATCGCTACCGATCGGTATCCACAAGAGCCGAGCGACAGCAGACAATATGGGTAGTTTTTGGCTTTGCCTTAGCTATACTCCTGTTTATCTTCACACGATTGATCTTTCTCCTACTTCCGTCTGATCTCAACAATTCGCCGATGCGGAATGGTCTGGTGGGTGGGGGTAGCGTCTACCTGGCATTTATGCTGATCCCAATCTTTATCGGCATTGCTATCTTTCGCGCTCAACTCTTTGATATCGACCTCGTCATTAAGCGCACCCTGGTCTACGGCCTGCTCACTGCTTTCGTCATCGGTATATACGTTCTCGTGGTCGGCTACCTGGGAGCTTTATTTCACACGAATGGAAATCTGGTCATCTCACTCATCGCTACAGGTATCGTGGCTGTGCTTTTTCAACCCCTGCGTAGTCTTCTGCAGCGTGGTATCAATCGCCTTTTGTATGGCCTGCGCGATGAACCGTATGTTGTACTGGCCGGACTCGGTCAACGCCTGAAGACGACCCTGGACCCTGATGCCGTCTTGTCCACGATTGTGGCGACGGTGAGGGAGGCGCTCAAGCTCTCGTACGCTGCCATCGAGGTGAAGGAAGAAACAACGTTTGTGCTGGCTGCTTCCTCTGGTACCCCTCCAATTAAGGAGGCACTGCGGCTGCCCCTCGTGTATCAGAGCAAGCAGGTTGGCACATTGATTATCGCGCCACGCGGATGGGATGATGCGCTCACACCGGCCGACCTCCGCCTTTTAGATGACTTGACACAGCAGATCGGAAATGCTGTGCATACAGTACGCCTGACCGCCGATCTACAAGCACTCACCGGGGATTTGAAACGTTCGCGTGAACACCTGGTTACAGCGCGGGAAGAAGAGCGTCGGCGTCTGCGGCGAGACCTCCATGATGGGCTGGGGCCGATGCTCAGCGCCATCATGCTCAACGTTGGCTTAGTGCGTACTATCTACCATCGTGACCCGGAGACTACTGATACATTACTAAACCAGCTTGAGGAGGAGATAGAACAGGTTATAGGTGATATCAGGCGCGTCGTCTATAACCTGCGTCCACCCGCGCTTGATGAATTAGGACTTGTCGGAGCTATTCGCGAGTATGTCGCCCAGCTCGGAAACGAAGAGCAAGCGCCCAATACTTCGCTCAAGCTAACAGTAGAGGCTCCCGAAGTGCTGCCTCACCTTCCTGCTGCGGTTGAGGTTGCGGCCTACCGCATCGTACAAGAGGCAGTTACCAATGTAATCCGTCATGCACACGCCCACTCGTGCTGTGTGTGTTTCCAGGTGCAGGATTCCCTCAAGATTGAGGTGAGTGACGACGGCAAAGGCATTGAGGAAGCGGATCGGTCCGGGATTGGCCTGACCTCGATGCGTGAGAGGGCAGAAGAACTTGGAGGAACATTCACGATCAACAAAGCGTCACCGTACGGGACACAGATTACTGCATGCCTCCCACTTTAGTCCGGCGATTGCCGCCAAACTGGTTGACTATTTCGAGGCCTTACAGCCGAGCAGCCCTATACAGGTGTTTCCGGATCTGAGCAGCCGTGAGCGTGGGATTCTCGCATTGCTGGCTCAGGGCTACAAAAATGCAGAGATTGCTGATCGCCTGGTGATCAGTCCAAAAACCGTGCGCAACTACGTATCGAACATCATCAGCAAACTCCAGGTCGCTGATCGCGCCCAGGCCATTTTACGTGCGAGAGATGCAGGACTTGGCATTCCTGGGTCCAATTTGTAACGCTTTTCGTAACGATTTTGAGACGAACATATGGTAAAATGCTAGCAATCACGGTGAGAACTGCTCGTCACTCTATGTGTAGCCCCTGGTGATTCAAGAACCCTCGCTATTGTTTGAGCAGAAGCCAGGGATCAGAGGAATGAACATGAAACATGTACCGAATCAGGTTAGTGTGAACGCTGAACGGCATAAAGAGAGTGAGAAGCGTTTACAAGGTCGCTTACTGAGAGTGGCACAGGCAGCCTGGATTCTAATAGCAGGACTCACATGTATTCTCTTCGTAGTAAGCCTTCCTACATTCTATACTCAAACACAATCTATATGCACTGGCGACGCTTGCAATGGGGTACAGGTCTCTCCCGAGCAAGCTCATGCACTGGCGGCACATGGTATTTCCCTCACGAGCTATGCCTGGTTCAGTGTTCTCGTGACTATCCTCTCAACGCTGATATGGTTTTCAGCCGGTTGGTTGATCTTCTGGCACAAATCTGACTCCTGGATAGCATTACTCATCGCCTTACAGGCGGTAACGCAGGGATCATCAAGGAGTATAGTTGCACTGGGAAGCTTCCCAGTCTTACAGTATCCGGCCAACTGGCTGCTATTCCTGAACGAAATATTACTCTTCCTTGTCTTCGCTCTATTTCCTACTGGGCGCTTCGTACCAAAATGGATACGCTGGCTCGTGCCTGTATGGGTGATCCACACTCTAGTAGAATCCCTTCTCGATTTGCAGCAAGTGAGTTGGTACCCTGTGTTTTCTTTTCTATTTTTTATCGTCTTTATGGGGATTCTCGTCATCGCTCAAATTTATCGGTATCGGTTTGTATCCACCCCAGTGCAGCGACAACAGACAAAATGGATTGTTTTTGCTATTGCCACGCTCATCCTGGCAGATGTGATTTATCTCTTACCTGTCCTATTCAACCCTACACTATTCCAATCCAGTTCACTTTATACCCTGATTATTTCAAATATTTCACTCATCGTCTTACTACTTGGCCCAGTGTCGATATATATCGCGATTGTTCGCTATCGGCTCTATGATATCGATGTTATCATCAACCGCTCACTGGTCTATGGCTCGCTGACGATCTTGCTGGCTTTGATTTACTTTGGTCTTGTAATCGGTCTAGGGTCGCTTGTGCGCCTGTTCACAGGGCAGGTCTCACAGTCTCCAGTTGTCATAGTTGCCTCAACCGTTGCCATTTATGCCCTGTTCCAGCCCTTGCGTCATCGTATTCAAAGGATCATCGATCGCCGCTTCTACCGCAGCAAATACGATTCAGCCAAAATCATCGCGAACTTCAGCTCCACTTTGCGCAATGAGGTGGACTTGAACACGTTGAGTGAACATCTGGTAGCAGTGGTCCAGGAGACAATGCAACCAGCGCATGTGTCGTTGTGGTTACGTAAACCTGACCGTGAGGTGAAGA
>WNGR01007398.1_pt1 | contig 19585 bp, 27 predicted proteins | sample 5407581 | NCBI WGS metagenome assembly WNGR01 (sample SAMN13153383, study PRJNA577476) | soil metagenome | isolation source: 80 cm soil or saprolite under Garry oak tree replicate 2 | place: USA:California | collected 2016-06-15 | reverse complement strand
CACGACGACGACATCGGACGCAGGAAAGGCATGTCCCGAGATTGTTCCAAACGAAAGGCGATAATAGATCGACGCGGGATTGTTTTCTCTCTTTTCAATCCTGGATCATCCCCTCCCTCATACTCATTCATACGAACGCCCACGAGACGGATACACCCTAATTTATACTTTGCCACTTATTTTCTTGGACGGCGGTGGCAGCATTTGCACCACCTGGGCATTTTCTTGTATTAAATACGGAGGCGTGGCTTTCTCGCTAGTAGACCTCCCGGAATTCCCGTGTAATCGATCGCTTCATACCGTAATGCAATAGTAGACCTGTTACCCAATTGGCTGGTAGTCCATTTAATGTCTGTCATAAGGGCCGAGGAGCCCTGCAGCGCTGCGGCTCGTAACGAGACTGGGTACACGACGACGATGGCGACTGTCGTATCAATTACGACTGGGGGGCTTGCGGTTCGAGGGTGATTCAGATGGGATGGGAGGCTCACCAAGATGTTCCGCCGCGGCGTGCTCCACCATCACCTTTCTCTTCGTTTGGGGCGTTCTTCCCTTCGCCATGATGTATGATGGCCAAATGCATGATGGAAAATTTTTGAGAAAACCACGACAACAAATGTTTGCAAGCCCGAGGGTAGGAATGAGGAACACCTACAGTATCATAGTCACGGTATCCACGCTCTCCATATGTTCGGCCAATTCTATTGGAGGATTGACTTGTGGGCATCTCCTCCCCCGCGCGCTGCAAATTTCAGGGCGCCCATGGCGTGACGCCTGCTGTATGGCCACGACCCTGTTGCCATATGATATGTCTTGGCATTTGCCCATGGCCAAGCCCAGCTGGCCTAGGCCGTTGCGTGGCGATCGTGTGTGGCTTGGGATTTAGTAATCAAGCGCGTGACCTGAAATCAAAACACATGTTCAACTACGGCTCCATTTCCCACCAAGCTATAGCTCGCCACAACTAACGGGCTGAGAGACTTTTTGACATCTGGGACCTGCCCTGCCGTAAACCAAAGGACTGTCGGCTCTGAATGACATAGCAACCCTTGCCTTGGTCACAGCAGACGGAGAAAATCTGGCGCTCCGCGAACTAGTCGCTTTGTTTTCGCTGGGGTCAATTACATTTCGCCACTTTGTAGCGCCCGTTGGTGGCGGCCAGACAAAATGGCCACAAACTTATTGACACAGCTGGGGGTCTTTTTTCTTTGACGTGTGGAGGGCCCGGAGCTAGCTTTCGTGGTTGAGCATTCAATCGCTCTCCACGGCTTGCAAGCAGACAAACGACCGCCACGTGTGGCCGTGTCGTGGCCGTGGTCGTGGTTGCAGTGCGGCGCGCTGGCGAGCTCGACCTTGGGAGTGCTATATAAAAAATCTCGTGTTGCTGCCCTTCTTGACATCTTTACTACGACTGACCGCGGCGCACTTGTGCTTAGACACTTACAAACTTCTCGTTCCCAACTGACCTTTGACACCTGACTCTTACGACACTCTATGTCCTCGCGACCTGTCAATGTTATCACCGTCTCTCGAGGAGGAGCACCCGTCATGACGCTCACGATCGCCGGGATGCACCAGGATCATCATCCCCCGCGACCATCTGTGGGCAGTCCCGCCACCCACGGCTCCACAAACGCCTTCCAAGCCACCCCAGGCGCGCTGCCCAATGTGACGGTGACGCGTGGGACCGGCACAGCACATACGCAGGCACAGACGTCCGGCGCATACTACGCGCCTCAAGTCACGCCACCACAGCCCAACGTCAGCGTCGCGTCGGGTAGATCCCCAGCGCTCTCACCGTCGCAGACCACGGCGCCGTCCGCGTATCCTCCTTCGCCTCGTCCTTATCGTCCTCGTCCTCCGCCGACGCCACTGTCGACGCCGCCGTCGAATCCACCATACTACCGCGCTTCTTCTGATAACAACCGGGGCCGTGCTGATTCCCGCGGCTTCCATTACGCGGAAGGTTGCCGGCAGGGGACGAATGGTGGGCCGCAGGCGGACCATGCTCGCGTTTTCGCGGGCCCACGTGTCGGGGCAGGGACGGCGCCAGTGGTGGACGCAGATCGTCGTGGTCGGTATCTCGCCGGGCCCGAAAACTTCGCGCGGGGTGTACCGATGGCACGGAGGTACCTGGATGCGGCGTGGGGGGTGACTCCAGGTACGAAGGAATCGCTGGGATTGACCGATTGAAGAAGGTGTGGCCGTGTGGGATGCGGGCCTCGCGCCGTAGATTTGGGATTATCTCTTCTCTCAATATCATATTGTGGCCCACCAGCCGCTGTATCTAATCCTTTCTGTATATATGGGACCGACTCGAACCGGTAGCTAACCGCGGGTGCGCGGAAGAGGCGCGTTCCGCGCGCCTGGGGCCCTCCGAGGGGGCCCGTTTGTGGTGTGTGCTCGCCACAAAGTCGGTGTGTCTGCCATAAACGAGATTTGAATCGAAGACAAGCGACGCTTACCTAACGCATTCTTTATCGATCCTCGCGCTCACGCTACCAGAAACGTCTGTTTGAATTGTGATCGCTCGGAGGACGTCACAGAACCCGGCGATTCTTCCGCTCGACGACGAGACCGAGACGAGAAGAAGAATGTGGCATTTACTTATGCCACAATAAAAGCATCCATCCCTTCCTCCTTCGCCCATGTCCACTAGCTCGTACTAGTAGCACCCACCACCACCCTTGCCTCAGCGTCGATCCACCATGGCTACCCTACCCCCGCTCGTCCTGCCGCCCTGGCTCAGCGAGAAGGACAGATACCACATAAACCTCCCTCGCTTTGACACCTTGCTAGCCATCGCGGACAAAGGGAGGCGGCCCCGCCGCGTCAAATTCCCCATCGGACCAGTGCCTAGCGGCCTCTACAAGACCGCGCAGGACACGATCAACTGGAACGTCCCCAAGCTCACGGTGCCCACCCCGTACGGTTGTGACCCAACATTTTCTTTCTCTCCCTTTTTCTTCCGACCGACCCGCATGTGTTTCGCTAACGGCAGTGCCCATCTTCTTTTTTCTTTTTAGTCGGATAACACGCCTTTACCTCGCGCTCCGGTCAGGGGGGATTCCCCGGCTCTGACTGCGCCAACGACTGCCGCACTGTGGATCAGTGTGTCCCCGAGGTGCGAGGTGGCTATCGTTTGGGATGTGGAGTCGAGCGCGAGGGAGGCGCGGGAAATGTGCCACACGCGGTGATTCCATTCATCATTATGAATTGGAGCATGCTGCCCGTGGGTGGAGGGAAGGCTCTAAAAATTCGATGCGAAGCTCTATGACAGATAGCCAAGGATGCCGGCCATGTTCTGTTTCTGTTTTGCGGGTCGCGGTGACGAACGAAAAAGTCTTACTGTAACAGTAAACGAAAAGGCTCTTTCGGGAGATGGGGGGCGCAAGATTACATAACGTGGGAACATTGAACAACTCCTGCGAAAATCGAGATTATATAAATACGAATCGATTAGCGAGCGATAGCACCAGTCCGTTTTCATCCATGGCATCTATCATCTCCAGTCTCGCTTCAGGTGCAGCCCAGACCGCCCACGCACAGGCGTCGGCACTCCTCGCTAAGCATCCGGCCAAGCCAGGAGATAAGCTCCCTCTCAAAGAACCAGTCAAGGAAAATGACCCCACCAAAGCGCTCGCGCTCGCGCCTACTGGCAAGACCATCTTTGTGAGTAATTATATGCGCATCTTTTTGATGGCGCCGCCACTGACCTGCCCCCGAGCTTGGCGTGCCTGGGGCATTTACCCCCTCTTGCAGCTCGCAGGCGCCCGCATACATCGAGAAGTACGAAGAGTTCAAGGCGAAGGGCGTCAATGAGATCTTCATCGTCACGGTGAACGACGCATTCGTGACCAAGTGCGTGTCGAATATGTCCACATGCTCACTTCCTGATGTCTCGCCATATAAAGGGCATGGAAGGAAAAACTTGCCCCGAACGGCACGCGTAAGACGCAATGACATTTTTCTTTGAATGGGCTCTAAACTGATCCGTCCCTCTTCGTGACCCGAATTAAGCTGTCCGATTCCTCGCGGACGATCAGGCGCTCTTCGTTTCGGCGCTCGGCCTTGTCTTTGACGCCACCCCTGCTCTCGGCGCGCCCCGCTCTAAGGTATGCATGCAAAGCTCGTAGTCAACTGCCTGTCTGCACACCTCACCCTTCTCGAAAATTAGCGTTTTGTCATTATCGCGAACGGAGACACCGTCGAGAAAGTGATCGTCGAGGAAAACCCGTCTGACGTGATCGCGACCGCGGCCACGCAAGTGCTAACTCTGCTCTGAGCGGGCAATGGAGTCAAAAACGGGGTTAGAATTATCAATGTATTGTATGTTGTCCGAAGCCTGTCAAGACAGAGACGTGTCATTTTTTAAAGCCGTGGGAGTCAGGCAGGTTGAGATGGGCGTCACTAGCCGGCCCCCAGCGAAGTGCCAGAGCAGCACGTCGGTAGATGGATGCCTAGTTGGGCGCATCGCAGACTTCTTCTAGCGCGGCAGCCGCTATTGGCGCTGGTCTGTCGAGCTCATTGTGCGAACAGGTGATCAGAAGGAATGCAGGGTGGTAACATTATTGGAAAAATCAGACCGCGCCTTTCAAGTTGCAGAGCATCGCCTAAAATTCAAACTCTCGGCTTCAGGCAAGCGAGTTTCGCACTTGATGCGAAGGCCTCCCCTACTTCCGGGCGGCGAAGCCCCATCTAATGAGTTGTTGATACTATCAATGGAGAGAAGAGAGGCGATATTACTCACAAAGTGCCTCGTCACCGGTGAGCCAGAGATTCGGGAATCTGGGACGATCTGGGTCTTTTTTTTTTGGAAAGCGTTTATTCCCAGTAACTATACTTGTCTGTCTGGGTCTGGTATCTGGGTAACAGCACGGTGTAGGGAGGGAAGGGGGGGAGACAAACTCTGGGTGCTGCGTTCTTAGCCAGACGTAAAGTCAACAACAACTAGGGAACGAAGGCGTCCCACGTGTGAGGCTTTTGGGCGTAGCCTCACGAGCGAGTGATAGGCGTACGCTGTAAGGATATAAGTGTTCTGTGATTGCCAATACCAAGCGCGCTATATAGGAGTTCGGCCCGCCTCATCAAACATCGGGGCCCGCACTCGAAGGCGGTCGGCTCTCACAACCTCCCACATCTCAGAGCTACAGTATCTCCTCTTAGGGGAGCGCACACTCTGGACTAAACTTTTTTTTGAAGTTCACTTCGCCGTTGTCCGTATGTAGTATAGCCGTACCATCACGCCAAATGGGGTCTTGCACCATGATAAGGACTGGCCCCACGGTCATCAACAGAAAAAAAATAGAATGCTCAATCAGATTTACAAGAACCACAATTTGAACGACGCATAGGGAGAGCTATAGATAGATGAATGACACATAGCCCCCCTGTGAAACGGGAAGACCCTGCTACAGCAGCGCCGCCGTTGGTGCCTAGGTCGCGTCGGCGGTACTCAAGTGCGACGAAGCCGTAGTTGGTAAAGGAGTACCGGGGTATGCCGTACGCATCGCCAACAAGAACCCATAAGGCATAATTTGAGGTGGGACGTTGTGGGGTATGGGGGCGTACGGCTACTACGAGCGAAAGCGACGATCGCCTGATCAAGTCCCGAACGACCGGCAGGGTTGAAAACGTTGGGGGGAAATGGCCAGCAGTCGACGGAATCTACGTCAGCAAGAAGCCCTGAAAGAATGCTCAGAGACGATGGACACGATAGGCGCAGGCGGTGCGCGTGACATTGGACGTCGGAGTCGCTCTGTGCGCTGGCGGCTTGACGCTCAGAGGTGCCAATGGAAGACATATAGTCTTCGAAGAGGCTAGGTCGGTGCTGCCATGGCAGTGGCCGCGGATGAATAGACGTAGACGGGGTAGTCCCGTTTACAAGATTGCCGAGGAAAGAGGAGTTCCATTACTGGTATCATCACGGAGGTCATACTGTATCCTAGCGTCAGCCAAGGTCAACCAGTGGCTGCCACGCGGGTCAACCAGGGCGGCACAGATCGTTCCCCGCTCCTATTCGAAACGTGTGCACCAGGAGCCTTCTGATGAAGAAGATAACTCCTTTGATCTCAGTACTAGTTGCACCGTCAATAGTTGTCATGTCTGATCAAGCCGAGGTAGCATTGTGGACTAGCAAGGATGGAAGGTGGAGGGTGTGGGCACGGCACTTTCCATGTGCCACTCCCCGTGCAAGCGTAATGACCGCAATGATGTGGAGCGACAGCAGCATGACTGACATGCCAGAAACGAAGAATAAGCGAAGTTGGGGTGCACCCAGACGATCGGCGGGACCTGGGAATCCATGTGCGCCGACCACAATGCAGATCACATGCGTAGGAACGCGACTGGCCCACATAAGTAAGTTACGCACGTCTGAAAATCGCGTACGGGTGCGGCGATGGCCTACTAAGGGGAGCTCATGTCTGGAAGGCAGTGTCCGCGTGATCGGGTCCGCGAAGCCCCCCGAATTGGGGTCAACAGCCAGACACACGGGTGCAAGAAAGCAGACGGCAGCTGGAAGTTTGGATGCGCAGTCCATTAGGGGACACCTGGCACTCTCACACGGCGCCGCGAAGAACGACTCGGAGGATGCGGTCCGTGAGTGCCGTAGGGAGGAGATGCCCGTACGGCACGCAAGATATGCAGTAGGTGAGACAGACTACCGACTGCCGCACTGGACAAATAAAACAGGGGGGGGGGACAGCGTTTGAGCCCGTGAACGCGTGAACATTTGAAATTGATTGAGGGCTTCAAGGCTGACCGGGTGACCTGTGGGATATGGATGTGCAGACGCGCAGTGCGGATACTAGGGAAGAAAGGAAAACTGATGAAATCCCTTGGATGAAATATCTGTTTATGGATGCCATGTTCCCCGCTCCGGCAATACGATTCAGATCAGAAGAAGTCTTGTACATCCGGAGATAGCGAGACCTCATTTTTATCGTAATTGAAAGAACTGTCCGTCGCTTTTGTATTGTGGAGTGGGCAGGAAACCAAGTCGAGACAGACGACTTTGACGGGTCTGAATATCCACAAGGATCGAAGAAGTGAAGCCGCCGCAATGACCGCGGAATGGGTAGAGACGATGGCATAGCGATGATCGCGGATAGGATCGACAGCCCCTTTGGAAAAGATGGTAGCTTCCGAACCTGTTGGTACGACTGACACGCAGAGATCGTCCTGGCGTCGCACAAGACGGGATATTGGCTCGTATGATGGTTGCATAGACCACTCTCACGCTAGTTTAAGTTCGCGACGTCAAGTCCAAGTTCCCTAACGCAAGCGAGTCTCTCGACGAGGAGGACACGTCCTCTGATCCTCAAGGTCGCGATTATTGTAGTGTCCTATGAAGGGGGATGTTGTGTCGGTAGGTTGGTGAGGGTGGCGGGTGTGAGTACTTGCTGTCGGGGGTAGCAAGTACCGGCGGCCATGCCAATGTTGCGACTCCGCTAAATTAGAGCAATGCCTTAACATAGTTCGCAAGGGTATAATTGGGCTAGGGGATACAAGTGCGTGGAGTCGCTGACGTCGATGCCAAGCGTGCACAGGAAACGCGACTGGCCCACATACGCACGGCCCACTGGCAGACGGCGTAATGTCGCGATTATGGCCCGGCGGGAGTGTGTTGTTCGAGGTAGGTGAACAGATCGAACGAGCCGAGTCCGCGTGATCGGGTCAGCGAAGCACAGATGTGGAGTTTTGGAAAAGAACTAGGAGGGCAGGAGGGCAGGGCAAAGTGGGGTGAGCTCAGTCCGAAGGATCGGGGTAAAAAGGTGACTCGCAGGCGGTTACATCCGCGGTATTGTGAACGACGGCAACGTAGAGTACACCGACCTCAGGCTCTGGCTAGGGAAAGGGACGCCGTGGGTGCACATGAGATACGCTGGCAGTAGGGTAGATAGACGCATGAGACGAAGAAGATGGGGCGTGCATAGACACATTAACGGGTTTCGGCTGGGCCATGGGCGTTAGGTGTTCGCGAATTGGAGTCTTTAGGCTTCGGGCGCCGGGACAATGACCATGGGTATGTATGCGCAGCCGCTGGACAGAGCCCAAATGCAAACGGCGTTTTGAGTATCCTTGCGCGTGATAGAACCAGGACGGCATGTCGTCTTTCGTTCCGTTTTTAATGTATAGCATACAGCGACAGTGTCCTCGTGCGGTCAACCAAACGACTGAGGTGTCCATACAACCGTCTCCGCACATTACATGGAGCACAAGTCCCGTATCCTGTCGAGGTTTCTGTGGTAAAGGAAGGCTTGGCCATCACTCCTAAAAAGCCTCCGAGTCCACACGGTCGTGCGCGCAAACATCAAGAGCCGAATGCGTTAGAAGCAAGTTTTATGAAAACTGTTGATAGACATGAGAAAGAAAGGAAGATCGGACAGTCCCTACACCATGGGAAAGCTTGTAATGGAAGTTTAAGTGCATGTCGACGAGAGTGTCAGATGACCCCCCTGCTAACTTGAACATGCAGCTGCTGGTTGGGAAAACGAACACCGACATACCGCGTAGCAACTGCATATGGACACAATTAACGCCAAAGTTCTTTAGATTAATTAATGAGTCCATTACAATGATGGCCGGTTCTGACGACGAAGGTGGAAGAAGTACGTCAGTCGCCGAATGTGACTGACATCCTGACATGACTTGCCTCCGTATGGACTCGGATCTGGGTCGCACGTGGCTATCGAAAGCCATGAATGGTCCCAGTGTACCTTAGACGTTCATACACAACCAGGACATCCAATAATTTCACACGTCCCATTTCTCGTGATTCCTCCCTGTTAGCTCAATCAGATAGAGACCGGTGGAGAGCAATGTCAAATCCAATTTTGGGCGGGCAGAAGGATGGTTTGCTAGACCTTCGTGATAGGTAGACGATGTGAAGAATGCACTGGAACCTAAAGATCTAAACAACAACCGGGGAACCGAATCAGCCCAAAATGCGTTCTCAAACCCTATACACGGGGGGCGTCACTTCGCGGGCGACCCGCACTTCGAGGGTATGAACGCTCCACGACAGGACGGAAAACAGAAAAAAAAAAGGTAATTTTTAACGTCGCACCGAGCCATCCATGGTCAGGGGCTGACCGAATCGCATTTACCCCATTGGCGAGAGCGGGGATCATCTAACTGAATGGAACCGTGGGAAAGGTTGCGGCACGGGAGAGTGAGCCGACTTCAATTGGTCCTGACGTCAGTGGCGCAATGGACACGACCGGTGCGCGCTGGATGCAAACGATATGCCGCGTGAACAGTAGCCTAGAAACGAGCGGATTGACTGACGTAGGTGGCTTGGAGCCCAGGACCGTCTAAACGGGTGCGTATGTTACAGAGACCGAAGAAGTTTGCGTCAGCGCGACAAGGGTGGACGAGATGGTCCTCGAGGGGATGACGAACTTTCAGTCCTATTGTGTAGCATCGTCAAAGAGGGGAAGCACGATCAGTAGGATCGTCACAGGGGTCATGGCCATCCGGCGTCGCCCAAGTGGGGCTAATGGGTCGCATATGGGACGAAGAAGGGCCAATGTCCGCCGAACGTTTCGACGAGAAGACCACGACCATTTCCACACCGATAATCGCGCTTCCAGCGGTCTTAATTTTCACGCAAGAGATGGTGTCCCTTGTTGATGTAAGCATAGGGACCGCAATGATGTCGGTCGGTCGATAATTGCGCGATCGACGTGGGCAAGGTGAGGAGGAAGCGAGGCTGAAAGAGGGGGTACGACTACGGCACGATCAGAGCTAGGTAATGCATGTCTGTGGAGCTACTCATTGTATGCAGAGCGCGCACGTTACGAGTGCGACTGACCAGCGTAGGTTTTCGGCAATGGCGCAATGGAAGCGTCGCGTGGGTCGGCGGCACGGAGTCGGCATGATCGGGCCTGCGAAACTGGATGCGCAGGCGGAGGATAGGAGAGGGTAGAAAGGAGTCGACATCTGTCATTCATGATGGGGTTTGTATGCGCGCAGCAGGGCTCGGAGGAACAATCAGTCGAATGGGAACTGCTTTGTTCATGTGATAGGAAATTGGGAGAGAATACCATATTGTCCTAATATTGCATTCAATACTACATGGGTGTATCCGAAATCGATTTCTATACTAGAGGGAACAGACACGTCGTGGTTGGCGCGATGGTCGAGGACTTCGGGATCCATGCCGCCCAGGGAATCGTCGATTTGGGTGCCCCACAGGGCGGAGAAATTTCGTTGAAATCGGGATTGTGGTAGCTGTAAGTCCCCGAAGCTTTGTAGTGAGTCTCAAGAGAAGCGACGAGAAGACGAGCATAGGGGGGGAAGACAAGCGAGATTGTGGCCGCCGGGATGTGGTTCGGGACGGTTTGGTCAGACTCCGGACCGCAAACTTCCAGTCACCCGGCACTAACTTATTTTGTGAGGTGCGTTGTCCTAGTGTGGCCCTTGGTGAACGTCACTAACGCCGCTGCGAACTTTAAAAAAAAGAAAGCCCGGGGTAGCCTCCCTAAAAGCTTCGTGAAGAGACCGCGTCCACGCAATTTAATTTTCCCTTGCAGGTCATCATCACGATCGCCCACCCGTCGCCCGAGGTTGGAGGTCCTGGAGGTGATCTGATGGCGATGGTGTCAGGGTCGGTCGGCAAAGGGGACCAACGCGCAGAGCCCGGATCCCCTATGTATTCGTTGCGCAACCCGCAGCGGTACGGTCGGGCCTAGTTTCTTTCCTGCGTACTACGGTAGCTTCGCGGTGTGCGATGATGTGAAGCTTGCAAAGTAGTACTGTAGGACAGCCCCCGTTCCTGGTGGGGCGGAACGACAAGTCCGATCAAATGGCGGTAGGAGGGCCAAGAAGCCGTCACATTATGAACTGCTTCGTTAGAGATTCGAGCATAAGGGTGAGAAGTGGCACCTGGGTTGTGCGGTACATCCGCAGAAGGAATGAACAAAAGGTGATGAATGGCGAGAGGCACCACATTTCCCACAGCGGGTGGTACCGATCTCGGTCTCTCATTTCTACTCACCAAGAGAACCAACTTTCTACTGCCGATGCCAAGTCAAACGGAGATTGTGAGCAGACAGTAGTTCGATTGCTCGACTCGCGAAGTCCAAGCTTAATAGGTATACAAAAATGCTCAGTAGGTCGAACCCCTAAAGTAAAACAGGTTATACGACGCAAAGATAACAACTGATCCTGGGGGATCGGTGGGAGAACGCCTCTTGCTTGACAAATGGTGGCACATATCATCCAAATTGGCAAGGAGGCTGTGAGAAAATTTGCATAGGAAGTGAGTCGCAAATGGAAAGTCCTCACAGATCGTTTGGCAATCGCTTGACACGAACAATCTAACATCGACGGAGAGGGACAGGTGAGCTCGTACATAACGCACAGGCGACCTAACTTGGGAATTGACTGTGTGCTAACTGGGCTCAGGGGATTGACGCTCTGGGACTTCGAAACAGTGCGTTTCAGTTATCGGAGTGAGCGTTGGAAGAGTCATTGCGGTGGTTATGGGCGGAATCAACATCGAAGGCACCAATCTCGTCGGTAGGGTTGAGGGGAAGCTCCGTCGTTGTGACCGTTACAGGCATGCCTTCCTGGCGTAGTCCGAGCCAGGCTTGAGGCTTGTACACGGAAATAGGTAGGTGGGGCAAACGGCCGCTGCTTCTGCAAGTGACAGGTGCGCTGCGGGCGAGGAAATCGACAACCTCTCCAACTTCGGTAGTGCCGCATTCAACGGTTGTGGGGTTCACACAATTGCGAGTTCCTTCACAGACTAAGAAGGGTATATTGCATTGGCAAGATATTGAAGGTGGCATGTGTGGGCAATGTCGCAGTGATCGCAGCAGTGTGGAGCAACAATAGTTTGATTTACAAATGGGTGAGGCGAGGAGGGTGCGAGGTTTAGGAAAGGTGATGCAACGAAAGTTCGATCGGGGCTAGAATGCGTGTGTTCGCAGGGCTACTGTGTTTTATCGTGAGCACGCATACGAAACGCGACGGAGGACATATGCTGAAAAGTGCATACAGTCGCGTCTATGACACGACGGGAGCTTCTTTTCGCAGAGGGCCGGTGGGACACTCGGGGCCAGAGTCTGTGTCGAAAGTCGGAAGGTAAGGCGGAAACAAGTGGGTTGTTTGGGGAGACGCAGCGCTCAGGCGTCCATTGGGAATTCTTGCTTCTCGTGTGCGGAGATAATGGAGTTCTTACCTGTCTTAGATGGCGTTGCCACAGACGACGAACAAGGAGCACACGAATACGTCGACGACTTTCGGCGCGGTACCACATGTTGGCATACTTGCGCCGACAGGTGCTAAGATGGTAACGACAATGGATATATATGCGCGTGGCATGGCATGGAGGAGCGATTTCCGGCCGTGTATCGAATGGGGATGGCATTTAGGGTATCCTGGCGATAGGAGTGGGGGGCAAGAATGGGGTCGTACTCCGAAGCCGCGTAAAGGGTGTCTTCATGGAGCCAGGCAGACTGGGAAGTTACGTGATGGGGCCAGGACCACACGGATGACACAGGGATGTGGTGCGTTTAACTCGTCGTAATTTCTGCGGTGGAAGAGGGCTCTGAGATAACACGAGGCTCGCGAGCTTGTTGAAGGTGCCTGTTCACCGAGGGGTGGGCCCTGCAGAGTGATAACTCTTGGCAGCAGGTGCGAGCAGTTACAAGACTAGCTCTCGAGAGAGCTGGTGAGAGGCTAGGAAAAGCAGGCGTGGGAGAGCGGTCGGAGTTATGCGTCCAAGGTGCCAAAGGGACAAGTCTGGATTGCCTCATTGACACCACGCGTTTGGGGGGTTACGTCATCATTTAGCTCGAGTGGCGCAGTCTCTAAAAGTGAGTGTGCACTGTTTGCACTGTGCAGTGTTGCATGCAGCCTTGAGGCCTACTTGACACGCATTGGGCAACGAGTTACCAGGCAAACATATGGTCACCAAGGTGACTTGGAAAGTGAGGACAACATGCCCAGCAGACTTGCCAGGACCTTGGCCAGGACAACGCTCGGGCTGTGCTCGGAGAGGATGGAACGGAAGCGGGTAAAACGTTTTTGTGGGGTCGAACGGGTCACGTTCGGAAGTGAAGCTTGTGAAGAAGCGAGTAAGATGAATGGCATGAGGTTCGCAGCTTGTACAAGGACGAGCCCGACCGAGAACCGAGCGAATCAAATGGAAAGAATACGGTCACGGGACCGCGATCTGTTTACATAAGGGAGTTGTTCGGTTGGTGCTAGTAAGATGGATTGAACACCCGTGTCCGTGTCCCCAATATCCCCGCGAACCCAGCATTGACGCTGGACGGTTTCTGTCCCCTATTTGTACCACTACAGTATAATACCTGTGGGTTCTTTCTTGCTCTCTTTCATAAATTTGTCCCCTCATCCCCCCTTTTTTTTGGCTCATGCCCTCCCATTGTCGTCTCATCAGCAGTATGGACTTTACCTTCGGTGGCAAGTATAGACTCGAAGAGGAGCTCGCAATTGGCGGTTGTGGTTCGTTTGTCCTTTATTTTGCAAAGGAAAATGAGTTGATATTGAATGAACTAGGAACTGTTTTCTACGGAGTTCACACTGTGGCCGGAAAAGAAGTGGCAATCAAGCTGGAACCGGCGGTAGAGAAGCAGCACAGTCCTCTCAAGCATGAGTCGAAGATTTACAAGACACTCATGGGTGGCACTGGCGTACCCTGGATGATTTGGTCAGGAAAGCAAGGCGACTACAACGTCATGGTTATCGATCTCCTCGGTCCTTCCCTCGAGGACCTCTTCAAAATGTGCAATCGTCACTTTTCTCTCAAAACAGTTCTACTCCTCGCCGACCAGCTCGTACGTTCTACTTCTTGCTCATATCCCCCTAATCCCCTCTCCCCCTTATTTTTTGCTTGGAAACCCGCCGTCCCTTTTCTCGGCTATTATTGTCGAGCGCGCGCTAATTTCTGGTTCAGTTATCCCGCATCGAGTTCATACACTCGCATGATCTCGTTCATCGCGACATCAAGCCCGCCAACTTCGTCATGGGCACCGGCCAAGGCTCACATCTCGTCAATGTCATCGACTTTGGCCTCGCTAAGAAATTCCGCGATCGCGATGGCGCCCATATCCCCTATAAGCAAGACCCTCACCACGGTGTTGGCACATCACTCTTCGCATCCATCAATACCCATCTCGGTACCGGTCAGTTTTCTCCCCTCCTTCCAAATCCGCCTCACTCAGCCTTCATGTTGCAGAGGCCTCCCCACGTGATGACCTTGAGTCACTCTCTTACATGCTCGTCTACTTCTTACGGGGTACCCTTCCATGGCGCAAGCTGAAAGCAGCTACTGTTGCCGGTACATGGGACCTCATTCGCGATGCCAAACTTTCCGTCGGTTCTGCGTTGCATGCCGGTCTTCCCCGCGAGTTTGCCATGTTGCACGAATATGCTCGTGCCCTCGAATTTGGTGATGCCCCTGATTATATGGGTTTGCGCGCTATGTTGCGCGAGCTCGGAGCCCGCGTCGGTGCTAAGTACCCGGCTCAAGACGACGATGCCGGCGACGCCGATCAGTGGGGGGCGTTCGATTGGAACATTGGGCGCGTAGGAAATGAGCGCCGAGGGCGGGTCTGCGAGGCATGCAAACGTCGTGAGGAAGCATCTTGGCGCGAATGCTGAGTGCCGTCGAGTGGCGAGTTTGGGACATGCGGTATGGAATGTAAGTCCGGGGCCCCCTTACCTTTTTACTCCTTCCACTCTTCACATCACGTCCTTCTGACTGCGTTGGTACTCCTTTTTAGTTAGGAACAGGCGCTCACCCCTATCAAGGCGGCTTGTACAATATTCCCATTCCCACATCCCGATTGACGAGGGTTCCGATACGCAGCGCTTTTCTCTGATGCCAACCCTATGTACACACGACCTATGTCTCCGACCCGTGGCACGCCGCTCACGGGCGCGCACGGGGCGTCGACTTTTTCGCCGATAACTCGTCGCTCTGCATTCCGACAAAGCCGCTTTTACCTAGCACTGTGGTGCGCCGGCGTAGCTGTCCATCTGCGATGGTCAGTACCATCCCCGGGCATCTTGCAATGGGCTTCCGCTCATACTTCTTTAGGGTGCGGCGAATTCCGCCGTGGGCTTTTGGTGAATGTATGCTTTGACGAGGTCTGGTAATTTATGCTCTTCATGGCGGCGACAGCGCGGTTTTCAGCTAAACATGTGTATATACGCTTTACGTTTTCGCTTGCCCTATGTCCTTCTGCATGCTTTCATTTCTGTTTCTTTTTGATCCAGGGCTTCTTCTTCCATGGAACTTCCCCTTTCTATGACCCCACTTGTCTATGCTTCCCTTGTAACTGGTTTTTCGGGTATTGTGGTTGTGTTTCCAATTCACTTGCTATGTCCTCGCGGGCTTCTCCTTACGTGCATTCAACCGAAATTTGATTATGTCATCAAATTGAACCCATTCACAACGCCACGACACTGCGACGACGACGACGACGAACAGAGTTGGACTGTAACTTATCTATGCTCCCTCAGTTCCTTTGGGCCCTTGTAGTTTCATTCTTGCTTGCTGGTGTACCTCCAGCACGAGCACAGACGACCACAAGGCTCACGCTCTTGCTCTCCCTCGACACACCAGTTACCCTGACCGGGAAGAACTTTTCCACCACTTCCGACCCCGTTCTCTTCTCTCTTCCGTCCTCTTCTACCTCTTCTTCCGAGGTCACCATATCTCTGGCGCTATGCGCGGCCGCATCGAGTAACCCCCCTCGCGTCTTTGTGAGCAATAGCAGCGATTCCCAGGTCGTTCTGGGGCCGAACGGCGGTGCGGACGCATTTGGGGTCCAAATCGGCAGCCTTGGCCTAGGAAATTTCACCCTGGGGCTATCCTCGGGGGGCACAGCAGGCGTGCTGGCCGTGTATGGCGGCACCTCGTCGGACAGCCTCGAGATTGGGGTCACCGAGGGCAGTAAGTACAGTCGTCTCGTTCTGCGGTCTGGCCCAGCCCAAATGTATATGCGCTCACTCCCCCCTTAGCGACGCCCCTTCACGCGCCGGTCCAAGAACTGCCCTTCTTCGGGGACTCGACCGCCAATGAAGCCCTCCTCTTCTCCCCGCCCTTCCTCTCCCCATCACCCGCACCTCAACCGACGTTCCCGAACTACACCCTCCCGCAGGCGAACATCTCGCTCCCGTCGACGCCGTCCTCGCAGAACAGCCCGAACTTCACCCTCTTCCTCGCGCCGCTCTCCGCGGGGCTCTCCGCCGTCCCGCAGACCGCGTGTGCCGTCCGCGCGGGCATCACGAGCAACGCCCAGGCGGCGCAGAGCGCAAAGGTGCTTGCAGAGCAGCTCTGGCCGCGCGACGCGCTGGGATGGCGGAGGGAATGGCTCATCGGCCAACTCTCCCCACTCACGAACTACAGCGTCTATGCGATTCAGGACGGCACGCGACTCGGTGGGCCTATTTACTTTACTACCAAGTCCGGTGCGTCTTTCTTTCAATCTTTTTTTTTTGGTTATTTAGTGCTGAACTTGCCGTTTAGCGTCATTCTCATGTCAGCTCGTCCACGCGCTGCCTTACTGCCCGACCACGGCCTATGCCGTGCCGCTCCCCGCCCCGCCCGCCCGCGCGCCTGCGTACGACGCGTCAAATCTGCCAGACAGCCTCGCCACGCCGCTTCTCGCCTACCTCGCCAATTTCACCACGAGCCTACTCACCACCGCATGCGGCCGCGACGCCTACTCGCCCCTGCAGACCTGCGCAGACTGCCAGGCGGCCTATCGCCACTGGCTCTGCTCCATCTCGTTCCCGCGGTGCGGCGAATTTCCCCAGACGCCACCGGTCCCACGGCAACAGCCGCAGCCGCAGCAACAAACGCTCGCGGTCCCCGCGGCTGCGCTGGCGCCGCAGCCGTCGGGAACTACGCCGCGCAATGCGGCGCTGGGCAACGTCGGCAACTACACCGCGCTGCTGCCGTGCATCGAGACGTGCAACGCCGTGGACCGCGCGTGCCCCGTGTTCCTTGGCTTCCGCTGCCCGCTCCCTCAGTTCACGGCGAATGCCAGCTACGGTGTCGGGTATATCGATAGCGCGGACGGGGACGTGAAGGACGGTGGCGTGCCTGGCGTCCCGCAGGATCGGTGGGGGAACGTGTTTTGCAACGCCAGCTAGAGTTGGGCTTTCCAGGCCTTTGAAGGCCCCGCCGCGCGGGCTGCGAGCGCATCGTACGTGTCAAGATGCCTGGTAGACGACAGTGGACCTGAGTCCCACCCCCGGGTGCTCCTGTATCGACTGTGCTGGGTAGGGGGCGACCATGTGTCAGCCATGGGTCGCCGCGGGTGGCGAGGTTCATTGGACATGGGTCGTATTTTGTGCCTACATTGCACATTCCTTACGAGATACCAGTACCATACCGTCGCGGAGAGGAATTCCCCAGAGTACTTGGACTAACGTTAGGTAGCCCTGGTGAATTACACGTTTCCTTTTATTCGCCCCTGTGGCAACGGACGGATGTACATTAGATACGGTGCAAAGTGATACGGAGAGCACATTAGGCAAGAAAGACAGGAAGGCAGGGGGAAGTTATGATCATATGGGCTTGATTTTGAAGTGCAGTGAGATCAAGGAGAAAATGAGGCACTGTTGGGGGAAATGATTCAGCTATCGCATCTCGGGAAGCGAGACGTGGATGACACACCTTCAAATCCTGCACCAAGTAGTAAAATACCCGCAAGCCTTCTGGATCCTCGCTATCTTGGATATCGACCAGTGAGCCGATTTTTGCCGTCTAAAGTCGGTGAGCAAACCATGCGGGGAGAGAAGTGAAGCGGGAGCAACGCAGCGTACTTCGAACGCGATGTGGTCATTTCCGATACGGATCTCCAGTTCTTGCTTCCCGACGATGTTCTTTTTCGGCCAGTTTGTGTCGTCTTCCCTAGGGGAGACAAGTCAATGATAAACGCGCAATTTGAAGGGGAGGGCACGATTTACTTGATGATTTCACTCTGCTCGACGATGCGCTTGAGCTCTTTCACGACTATGGAGCCGACCCACACTGAAGTAGACGAGATCAGACGGGATAGGTTAACAATGGGGTGTCACGCACTCTCTTTGCGGATGAGCGAGTCGTTTCTGTAGTTGGAGTTGTTCGCGTAACGGAGTCGTCCATGAGAATACTCGAACTCGAGGAATTCGTGGCCGTGCTTCCCAGAATGACCGGTGCTGCACCGAGTCAGCTCATGAGTTGTAGAGGCCACAAAAAAAAGAATCATACTAGTATCTGTGGGCGATGTGAGCGGCACAGAACCAAGCGCAGGGAAGCGAAAGCGAAGGTTACCTGAGGTAGAATGGGTCTTTGTCGTATGAAGCCATCGTCTCGACCTGTTTGAACCGTGTAAACTCGTGCTTCAACGTCGTCTTATGTCACGCGTCACACGTCAGAGCTGACTTAGTCACGCTGCGTTACATACTACTAACAGTCTACTAACTTTATGATGGGGTACGAATCGAGAATCCGAATACAAGGCACTACTAAGCTCCATATGTGCCGTGCTCGTGCTGTCCATGCGCTCTTGCTTCTTCCGTTGCAGTCCCGTAGATCGATATCTGCACCACGTTCTGGCCCTCATCCTTGCGTTCATGTGGCACCATGGTCGAGTAACAACCGCCCGATTTCAAGGTGTCCAAATTGCGACGCCATATGCAGCGAAGTCCACTAAAACAACCTTTCTTCGATCTATCCAGCCATCTGGAAGTCCGCAGTGTTTTAATAGGTTAGTCTACATTTAACTATTGTTTTTGTTGTTTTTTATCCATGAAGGGGGTCGCCCTCTTAGTATCCGCGAGGGAGTGCCCTCTTGTATGAGGGTGTGCTCTCTAGGTATGCATGAGGGGTGTGCCCTTTAGGTATGTTTGAGGGGGGTTCCCTTCAGGTATGTTTGAGGGTGGTGCCCTCAGGGTGTGCGTGGGTTCCCTCTAGGTGTACGTGGGGGAGTGCCCTCACGGACAGACATTCTCTGTTTCCTTATAGGTGGTTTATTACTTCGGAGGTGAGGCCAAGATATGTCCCATTGGCTTGTGCCTGCTCCAGTGGTGTTAGGAATGAATACCTTGCGCCGTCCGAATGAGCTTGCATCCCTAGTACAGTATAGTAAAGGTATGTAGGGGTCATGCTTTATTTCGTAGTTTATAACGCAGAAGGCGCCGGGTACGAGTATAAGAGCGGCCGCTTGGCCTCCCAGTTGACAAACTGTCCCTGTTGCTTCAATCAATGGGCCCTGCGTGCATTCTCTGGTGTGTCTAGGACCTTCTTTTCCCATATTATCACTAATCTCAAATTAGCCGTCCTTCAAGCGACACTTCAACACCGACAGATGACCCCCACCAAGGGTTGAAGACCGGAAAGATCACGAAAACATTCAGCGAGGAATCATGGGAAAAATTGGCTCGAGGTACGTCACGTTCGCGTCTGGTCCCAGTACTGCCAGTGACTGATTGGTGCGCTCAGGCGAGAGTCACATACATTCGACGACAATCAACTCGCTCCCTGACAATGTCTTGCTAGAAATATTTGACTTCTGTCGAGGGAATCAGGATCTGTATGGGTTTCACTTTTACT
>WNGR01003507.1_pt1 | contig 19590 bp, 23 predicted proteins | sample 5407581 | NCBI WGS metagenome assembly WNGR01 (sample SAMN13153383, study PRJNA577476) | soil metagenome | isolation source: 80 cm soil or saprolite under Garry oak tree replicate 2 | place: USA:California | collected 2016-06-15 | reverse complement strand
GCTGGCCAAGGGCGTGCCGAGGGCTCCTCCTCACCCCCCGAACCCGCACGGGAAGGGGGTGGTGGACTCCGCTAGCATCTGCCTCGGGTGCTCGACTTTTCGAGCGGCCAGTGTTCGAGTTTTCGACCGGCCTTCACACATCCGACCCGGTTCCTCGGCTGTGCCCGCACCACCAGCAGCCCCACGGTCGAGAACATGAGGGTGATCGCGCCGATGGAGCCGGCCGCGGCGGTCATGATGTGGCGCAGCGCGTACACGAGCATGAGCGCGAGGCCCACCAGCGCCAGCAGGATGGAAAGGGCCCACACGGCGATGGCCAGGCGAACAGCGGCCTCGACTCCCTCCCGCCACAGCGTGGTCTTGCCCACGCCGGCCTCCCCTTCCAGCAGGAGAGCGGCCGGTCCGGAGGCCGTGTCGTCCAGGAACGACGACACCACCGCGAGCTCGCCCTCGCGGCCGAACACCTCCCGAACGCCCGACGCCATGCGGGAGAGCCTGACCCCGATGGCCTTTCCGTGGCAAGCCGTTTCGCGGGCGCCGACCTATCGAAGGAGCGGGCCGGATGGTACAACCGCGCGGGGGGACGATGACCACAGACCCACGCATCGGCACCGAACTGGCCGGCTATCGCATCGAGTCCCTGAGCGTGGTCTACCTGGCCGAGCAGGAGTTCCCGAAGCGGAAGGTGGCACTCAAGCTGCTCGCTCCGGAGCTGGCCGAGGACGAGGCGTTCCGGGAGCGGTTCATCCGCGAGTCGAACGCCGCCGCGTCCATCGACGACCCCAACATCGTCCCCATCTACGGTGCCGGCGAGGCCGACGGCGTCCTGTACATCGCCATGCGCTACGTGGAGGGCACCGACCTCCGGCGGGTCTTGGACCAGGAAGGGCCGCTGGACCCCATTCGGGCCGTGTCGATCGTCACCCAGGCTGCCAGCGCGCTCGACGTCGCGCACGCCAGCGGCCTGGTCCACCGGGACGTCAAGCCGGGGAACATCCTGCTCGCGGCCAGGGCCGCGGGCTCCGGGCCACTGGACCACGTGTACGTTTCCGACTTCGGCCTGATCAAGAGGCGTGGGGCCGAGAAGGACCTCACCCGGTCGGGACAGATCATGGGGTCGGTCGACTACATCGCCCCGGAGCAGATCCTGGGGAAGCCGGTGGACGGCCGAGCCGACGTCTACTCGCTCGGCTGCGTCCTGTACGAGTGCCTGACCGGCGACGTCCCGTTCCCCGGCGACGTGGACATGGCCGCCATGTGGGCACACGTCCACGAGAAGCCTCCCAAGGCCACGGCCACACGCCCCGAGCTACCACCGGGAATCGACGATGTGATCGTCAAGGCCCTGGCGAAGTCGCCGGACGACCGCTTCGCCACGTGCGAGGAGCTGGCAGTCGCGGCACGAGAAACGGTCGGGGAACCGGCACCAGCCACCCTCCGACGTTGGTCCACACGGCGCCGGCTGATGGCTGGCGCGGTGCTGGTGGCGCTTGTGGCCGGTTCGTTCGGGTTGGCAAGGCTCGCCGGTGGCTCGTCGAAGGCGATCACGGGATGCCTGGTGACACCCTTCCCGCCGCTGAACGACAGGAACGTGAATCAGGCCATGTACAACGGCCTGTCCAGCGCAGCGGCCAGCTTCGGCATCAGCCAGCGAGTCCTGGTGTCGAATGGAGACTCGAGTACCTGGTCGCGGAACATCCATGCCTTCGTCGAGCAGAAGTGCAGCCTGATCGTGTCGGCCGGAGGCCAGATCGAGGACGCGGTCGCATCCGCGGCCGAAGCGACCCCTGATCAGAGGTTCGCGCTGCTCGACCCCCTCCAGCAGCACGCACTGCCGAACCTCCTGAGCGTCGTCTTCCAGACCGATCAGGCCGCGTTCATGGCCGGGTATCTGGCAGCCGGCACATCCAAGAACGGGAAGGTAGCCACGTTCGGCGGTCTCCCCGTGCCAACCGTCACCGGATTCATGAATGGATTCGCGGCCGGGATCCTCAAGTTCAACCAGGATCACGGCACCGACGTCCAGCTCCTGGGGTGGGATCCGGCGACCCAGCAGGGCAGGTTCGTCTCGCTGAACAGCTTCGCCGGCTTCGCGGATCCGGAGAAGGGCCAGCGAATCACGGCGAAGCTCATCGCCGAGGGTGCGGACATCGTCTTCCCCGTCGCGGGGGGGTCTGACAGCGGCGCGGGCACGGCCGCACGCGAGGCCGGGAAGGTGATGCTGATCGGCGTTGACACCGATCAGTTCTACTCGGCCCCGGAGTTCGCGGACCTGTGGCTCACCAGCGTGCTGAAAGGGTACGACGTCGCGGTGGAGGCCGTGATGAAGCTGGTCGTGGACGGCTCCTTCAAGGGCGGAACCTACACGGCCACCCTCGAGAACGGTGGCGTCCGCCTGGCTCCGTACCATGACCTGGCCGCCACTGTCCCAGGGTCGCTAAGGGCGCAGCTTGCTCGAATCAAAGCGGGAATCGTCGACGGCTCGATCTCGGTTGAGCGTGGTCTACCTGGCCGAGCAGGAGTTCCCGAAGCGGAAGGTGGCACTCAAGCTGCTCGCTCCGGAGCTGGCCGAGGACGAGGCGTTCCGGGAGCGGTTCATCCGCGAGTCGAACGCCGCCGCGTCCATCGACGATCCCAACATCGTCCCGATCTACGGTGCCGGCGAGGCCGACGGCGTCCTGTACATCGCCATGCGCTACGTCGGCATCTCGCCGTCCACGGCTCGGTATGGGCGGAGCGGTAACGGGTGGGTGACCCTAGGCTCGCGGGCATGACATGGGGTGATACTACGTGGCGGACTCGACCATGAGGTGAGGCAGTGGCCAAGAGAACGAAAGCGGCATCCCCGGGGAACGCGAACGGAGCCAATATCGGCTATGAAGCGGAGCTTTGGCGGATGGCGGACACACTCCGCGGCAGCATGGACGCTGCCGAGTATAAGCACGTCGTGCTTGGGCTGCTGTTCCTCAAGTACATATCCGATTCTTTCGAGGAACAGCACGAGGCGCTGGAAGCGAAGATCGAACCCTGAAGGTCGGTGACCTCTTTCGGCGTTAGCCACGGAACATCACCGTCCCAATACTCCGGTCGTGTCGTGGATGGTGTAGCTCCAGTCTCAGCGCGCACCACCAGACCACCACGAGGGTCGGGCGAGAGCGTTCCCCTTATCCATGATGCCGGACAGTCGAGGTATGGCTCAGCCATCGGCGCTCCGCCGATGATAGCGCCGGATGTGCTTCGCCAGCTCGGCCGCCTTCTCGAAATCGTGGAGCTGGGTGCTCTCCAAGACCTCGGACAGCCCCTGGTGTGCGCGCTCGTGCTCCTGGCTCTTGGCCACTGTCATCACTCCTGCCGGCCCGGCCTCGTCCTTGGCGCTCACCGCGCGGTTCCGCCAGCCGCGCCGGCGCCAGGCCCTTCAGGCCATCAGCTCGAACCACCGAGATCGTGTTCGAGTCCGGGGTGCCCGGGGCGTTATCACATCCACACGGGAGGAGACCGCAAGCATGGGTTGCTTCGCAATGACGGAGCTGGGTTCGGAAGGCGAGTGGAAGGAGGAAGGATGAGCGTGCTGAGGCGTTGCCTGGCAGCGGCCGGGATCCTTTTGATGGTAACGTTGGTGTCGGTTCCGGCCGGCGCTTCGGGGTTGGGAACCTGGAGCGCCGCGACGTCCATGCCCACCCCCCGCTTCGATCCGGGCGCGGCCGTCGGGTCCGACGGCCGGATCTACGTGATGGGCGGGTGTTGCGACTCCGTCACCGGCGACATCCTCGCCACGAACGAGGCCTACGACATCTCCACCGGCACCTGGAGCGCGGCCGCCCCCATGCCAGTTGCCCGGTACTTCCACGCCGTCGTCGCCGGCCCGGACGGGCGCATCTACGTGATCGGCGGATGCTGCACCGGCGGCGCCGGCACTGACTTCAGCGCGGTGGACGTCTACAACCCCTCCACGGACAGCTGGGACTCGGCGGCCCCCCTGCCCGTGGCTCGGGAGGACCTTGGCGCCGCCCTCGGCCCCGACGGGCTCATCTACGTGATCGGCGGATGCTGCACCGGCGGCGGGGCCGCCCTGACCAGGGTGGATGTGTACCACCCCTCCACGGACACCTGGACCACGGCTGCTTCCATGCCGACCGCCCGGGTCTCCATGGGTGTCGCCACCGGTCCCGACGGCCGCATCTACGTCATCGGGGGCAACAACGGCAGCACGCATGTCTCGACCGTAACGGCGTACGACACCACCACCAACACCTGGAGCACGGTGGCCTCCCTCGCCAGCCCCCGGGACAACGTCGCGGCCGCCGTCGGGTCCGACGGGAGGATCTACGCGATCGGGGGATGCTGCGGGGCCGGGAGCTCTCCACTCAGCACCGTGGAGGCCTACGACACCTCCGCGAACACCTGGAGCACGGTGGCGTCGCTCCCCGCTCCGCGGGACGAGGTGGCGGCCGCATACGGATCCGACGGCCGGACCTACGCGATCGGTGGATCGGACTCCAGCTTCGACTACTCGAACGTGGTGGACGCCTACACCCCGGGGACGTCGCCCGTGACCGTGACGTCGGTGACCCCGGCGGCCCTGGGGCAGGGGGCGCAGACGTCGATGGTGGTCAAGGGAACCGGCTTCCAGTCCGGGGCCACGACCACCGTGTCCGGGACGGGCGTCTCGGTCGTCTCCACCACGCTCCTCAGCGCCACGAAGGTGAAGGTCCTCGTCCAAGTCGCTACGACCGCACCGGTGGGTGCTCGGAGCGTCACGGTCACCAACCCGGACACCAGCTCGGGCTCGTGCACGGGATGCCTGACCATCGACCCGGCTCCGAACCCCACCTCCGTCTCGCCCACCACGGGAGCCCGGGGGGCCACCATGAACGTGGACATCTTCGGCTCCGACTTCCAGCTCGGGGCGAGGGCGAGGTTCGGCGCCAAGATCACCGTCAACTCCACGACCTTCGTGGACTCGGGGCACCTCACGGCCAACATCACGATCGGCGCCACGGCCGCGACGGGGGCGCGCTCCGTGTCCGTGATCAACCCGGACAGGGGCGTCGGGACCTGCCCGAACTGCTTCACCGTCGCCTAGAGGCGGCGCTGAATCGGGAGTCGGCCTGCCTGCGGGGAGGCCGACTTCCGTCTGGGCTGCCTTTCGCGACTGGACCACGGACTCGCCGCTCTGGTCCTCATTGCAACCGGCTGACGAACCTCACCGGCGACGGAAGCGACCACGACCCAGCATGGGTCAGGATCTCCTTGTAGCGGATCTTGGCGCCGCTCTGAAGTGGACCGATGCATCGAGGGCTCCCCCGATACGCGAAATGGACCGGGGACCATATCGGCCGGGCTTGAGGTAGGAGGGCGGCCGTGTTCGACGAGGCGCCGGATTTCGTCTACGTAGCGGGTCAGGTCACGGTCCGTTTGCCCCGGACACCGGTGTGGGTTCTAATGGGGTGGTCGCAGTTGTCAGCAGCAGAGAGGAGATTCCATCATGGGCGCGATTGCAGTTCCGGTGCTCCCTGGCAAGGTAGACGCCTGGAGGGAGTGGCTCGCCGAATGTCAGGGCGCACGGAAGGCGGAGCTGGAGGACATGAACAGCCGGTTCGGTCTGACCCGCCACCGTGCCTGGCTGCAGCAGAACCCAGACGGCACCTACGTGGTCATAGCCGTTCACGATGGTCCCGGCGGGGACGAGTTCATGGGCAAGCTGGGTGCCTCAGAGAACGAGTTCGACGCCTGGTTCCGCCAGCACATCCAGGACGTGCACGGCATCGACTTCTCCCAGCCGATGCCGCCGCTGCCCGAGCTGGGGCTCGACTCGAAATCTGGCTAGCGGGAGAGGCTCCCCTGAGGCCGGAAGGCCTCTTTCGAACAGTCCTTCAGGCCTACCGCTCGTAGGCCTGACGCAAGAGTCGCTCGTTCGGGATGACGGCAGCGGAGCGTCGCCGGAGCAAATGATGCCCCACTACGCAGAGCTGCAGCGGTCGAGCGAGGGGCGGTTCGTCTCGCTCGCCGAGGTCGATCCGCCGGACGTCCGGGCCGTGCGCATCCGCCTCTGCTTCGAGCGGCTGGACACCCGGGACCTGGGCGACCGCCGCCCTCGTCCGCGCCCCCCGACCGCGTGTCCCATCACGCGTGGGTGAGGTAAGGGCGACTTCCAGCCAGTTCTTCGCGCGATGAGGCTCGGAGCCGGCTCCGAGCAATGCGGCGCCTTCGCGGGCCTCCCGGCGTATAGTGCGTCGCCGTCCGGATAGCCCGGGTGGGGGATGCCCACTCGGGACCGGTGGCCCATCCGAAAACAGGGGCTCTGGCGCCAGAGTGGGCAGATACCGGTCCTCGTCCTCTTCTGCCCGGGCTTCAGCCCGGGCGCTGGGAGTCGTGCTCCTCCTCGTGGGCCTCGCGGCGATCGCGGTGGGGGTGGCGTATCTGACCATCGCGGCGAACAAGCTGCCCTCCTTCATGGGGCGACTCGCCGATGAGACCGGCCACCGGACCGAGCGCGGTGAAATCGCCCTGCCGCGGGGGCGGCCGTGCTGATCGGTGCGGGCATCGTGTTCGCCCGGTCCCGGCATCGTCACCACCATCGCTGATCCTCGAGGCTCCCGGCAGTCGTCCGGCGATTGACGAATCCGAAGTAGTGCCTAGCAGTAGTTCGACACGCTCACCTGGGCGACACCCTGTTTCACCTCGTTGTTCCCTGAGTGATCCAGGAAGTGGCAGAGGCCACATTCCCCTTTCCGGCCTGGGTGGCCGCATTTTCCAGGGCCGTAGCAGCGCGTGCGAAGTGACGCTCGGCTTCGGGGGCTACACGGGCCGCGTCCGGTCAAGTGGTGTATGAGGTCCTCCGCTTCTCCTCGTCTTCCCGCTCGAAAATCGAGTCCTGAGAGGGCCGTAGAGCCTCGGTAAGAGGGCCCCGGGGTGAGGGGCTTGCCGCACCGAGGCGTCCGGCCATCAGCTCGCCGCCACGAGCTCTCCGATCACCTCCTCCCTCGGTTCGGCCACGCCGGGTAGAGGTCGATCCTGGTGACCTCCCCGGACTCGAAGGCGAGCCACACGGTGTCGGAGGAGACGTCGAGCGCGTAGGCCTGGACCGACCCCACCTTCGGGTCGAACGGGAGGGGGATGGTCGCGTCCACCGTCAGCGTGGACGGATCCAGGCGGGAGACCAGCTCTTCGTCGTTCTGGCGTTGGAGGAACCACACCCCGCCCTCTCCCACCGCGAACGGCTCGAAGTTCGGGGCATCGAACGATCGTTCTTGCAGCGTGGTGGCGTCGATGCGGACCGGGGGCGGGGAGGAGCGGTAGTCGTTCGTCCACACCGCGCCATCCCCCACTGCCAGGGAGCCGCTGGCCCCCAGCGGGAGGACGTCGCTGACGGTGTTGGTGGCCTCGTCCACCCTGACCAGGAACCCCCCGTACTCGTGCTCGTTGCCGATCTCCCACACCGCGCACCAGACGGCGCCCTGGCCCGCCTTCAGGCCGGCCACCAGCCAGTTGAATGGCACGTTCGGGGGGCTCGGGTCGAGCCCGTCCAGGGCCACGGTCGCGACCACCCTCCCGGTGGCCGGGTCGATCCGTTCCAACTGCGGGGGGGTGCTCTGATCACCGGAACTCCCCGCAACCCACACGGCCTGGTCGTCCCCGGCCAGCAGGGTGGCGCTCATGTCCAAGGGGGTGGTCCGCAGGACCTGACCGGAGCGAGGATCCAGCCGTTGGACGACGGTGGCGGAGACCGAGGGGTCGAGCCGCCCGTCGGCCCACACGGAGCCGGCGGCGTAGGCGAGATCGACCGGTCCCCGGGGCGAGACCACCTGCACCTGGTTTGATGAGACGTCGATCTTGGCGAGCCCCTGCCCGCCGCTCACCCAGATCGTCCCGTCGGCCGCCGCCATCGCCTCCGGCACCGCTCCCACCGACCCCACGGTGGTGACGTTGGGGTGCACGGCCCGTGGCTCGGGACTGGCGGCGGGGACGGGCGAGGGGTGAGGCGACCGGCCCAGGGCAGCCACGGCGAACCCCACTCCTGCGGCCGCCACGGCGAAGGCCACCGCGATCGTCAGGATCTTCGCCCCCGGTCGGGGGGTCCGCGGGGTATGCGGCCTCCGGCGCTCGATCTCTGACCACAGGTCGGGGGCGGGAACCCGATCGGCGTCCCGGAACAGTCGGTGGGGATCAGTCCTCATCTGCTGCCCCTACCAGCTCACGGATCCGGGCCCGCCCCCGGTGCAGGTGGACGGCCACGGCCGAGGAGGTCGACCCCACGATGGCGGCGACCTCCTTTAGGGGATACCCCCCGTAGTAGTGAAGGACGATGCAGGCCCGCTGCCTCGGAGACAGCAGCGGCAGCACCGAGGCCAGCAGCGCGGGCGCGTCCGAGAGCTCGTAGGGCCGCTCGACGAGCGGTGAGAGCCTCCGGCGCCGCCTGAGCTCGGCCGACGCCAGGCGAAACGCCGTTCGCCACACCCACGCCCTCGGATCGCGGATCCCCGCGTCCCACCGCAGCGCTCGCGCGAAGGCCTCGGCCACCGCATCGCTCGCCACCTCCCGGTCTCCGCTGAAGAAGAGCATGGCCCTCCATAGCCGGTCGCCCTCATCGCGGTACAGCCGCTCGATCCTGGACCCCGCGGCCTCGGTCACCGGCCTCGCTCGCACGTCACCAAGGACAGAGCGCCGAGAGCCCCGGTTCCTTAACACGGGCCGGTGAAAAACCCCCGTTGGGTGGATGGCCAGCGATTCGGGGGACGGAGCGATAGCCTGCCGAAGACCACGCCAGGTGAGGCACGGATTGGACGTCCCCAGGTGAAGACGGTGCGCGATTCGGCCGCCGCGCGACGCGATGGGCGGGTCGCCCACCCCAGCGAGGGCCGGTGGGCGCCCGTCGGCGCTTCGCCCGAGCCGTCACGCCGCAACCCCGTCTCTCGGGCCGCCGCGGCCGTCGTCACGGTCCTCATCCTGGTAGCGGCGGCACTGCTGGCTCGCTCGATCCTCCACACCGGGTCCCTGGCGATCGGCCCTCACACGAACGGCCCGATCGTGTTCGTGGGGGACGGGGTCCGGTCCATGGCGGGCGTCAGGAACACTGACCTCTTCGCGGTGCCCCCGGACGGGCAGAGCCTTCGGGGCCTCACCGACAGCTCCGAGCGCATCGCCGCCAACGGGAACCTCATCGTGTTCGCCGGCATCTCCGGAACCGGATACGACGTCTTCATCGTGGGGATGGATGGGACCGGGCTCACCGACCTCACCGCGGACGATCCGACCGACGATGCGTCGCCGGCGTGGTCCCCGGACGGCCGGAAGATCGCCTTCTCCAGCGGCCGCGACGGGGACATGGACCTGTACGTCATGAACGCCGACGGCTCCGGCGTGATCCGCCTGACCAACCTTCCCGGAGCGGAGGCGGACCCGAGCTGGTCACCCGACGGAACGAGGATCGCGTTCGCCGGGGTGGGGGTGGGCGGCAACCTGGACGTCTACGTCGTCGGCGTGGACGGCGGCGGTGTCAAGAGACTCACCGGCGACGCGGGTGCAAAGGACTGGTATCCGGAGTGGTCGCCGGACGGAACGCACATCCTGTTCGAGCGGGATTTGTCTGGAGACGACGCTGACCTGTACGTCATGAATACCGACGGCTCCGACCAGGTGGACATCACCCAGGCGCCGGGGATCAGGGAGGCCGAGCCCGCGTGGTCCCCCGACGGCACGAAGATCGCCTTCGAGCGGTCCGTAGACCCGGTGAACGTCCCGCCGGACATCTACGTGATGAACGCGGACGGCACCGGGCTGACCCGGCTCACCGACTCTGAAGCAGACTTCGCGCCGTCGTGGTCTCCGGACGGGAGCGCGATCATCTTCGCCAGCAACCGGAACCTGGTCGACGGTCAGATCTACATCATGAGTGCCGACGGGACCGACGAACGGGTCCTGGTCCGGGTCCCAGACAACCGAGCATGTTGCCCGGAGCCTGGGTGGCAGCCTTCACCACTCGCAACGGGTTGATGGAGTGCGACGGCGTCAGAGCTTGGGGAAGGTGTACGCCGACGTGGGATCTCGTTGAGGCGTCCCGCGTCAGGCCGCGGTCTGAGGCGAGCGTCTTCGGGAGACCGGCCGGCTCGGTCTGGCGTCGCGGCCATTAGAAGTCAGTCTGGGTGGAAGCGATGACGAAACTCCGCCGCCACCGTGTCACCGGCCGCCGCCACGAGCTTCCGACAATGGGGTGGATGACCAGGCTGGCGATCAAGCCCGCTAGCTTGGGAAGGTTCCTCTTGAACCAGTTCCTCACTTACTCCATGGTGCTCAGGTCGGGCTGTTTGGCATTGACGGCTTGCTGAAGCTCATCCGCCGGCTCAAGAGCCCCCTGTTGAACATCGTGCGGAGCCTCGGCTTCGATGTTCGCCCGAAGCACATCGAACAGGCCTTGAAGCTCGACCGTCTCCTCCTCGGTGATCGCCCACCCAGGTGTGGTCTCCTGGACTGGGACCGAGCGCACCGTGATCTCGGGCGACCCCGACCCGGCGAAGATCTCCACGTCCTACATCGAGCGTCAGAACCTCACGATGCGGATGGGGATTCGGCGGTTCACCCGGCTGACCAACGCGTTCTCGAAGAAGATCGAGAACCACGCGGCGGCCGTGGCCCTTCACTTCATGCACTACGGATGAAAGTCAACTCGGCGTGGACACTCGGCGTCTTCCTGTTCACGATGTGGAGGGGGTGTGGGTGACCTCGAGCTAAAGAGCAGGGTCTGGGGCTGGTCCCTGCCGCGCTGCTCGGGCCTTGTGGTCCGACGAGATGCGCGCCCGGGTGGTGGCACCCGCACCCCCTTTGCCCTTGGTCTGGAAGTCGTTGACGAACCTGCGGTACGCCTTCTCGGCCTGGACTCCGAGTTCGCGCTCCAGCTCGCGCTGGGCTGGCGTGGCGAAGACCCGCACCGGGTTGCGGTAGCCGATCCGGCGGACCGCGCCCGCGGCGAGCTCGAGGCGTCGCACCTTCTCCCGAACGAGGGATGGCCTGGCGAACGCGTAGTCCTCTTCGCGGGTGAGCAGGTGCCAGCACAACACGGCGAGCTTGCGGGCCACGGCCACCGTGGCGATGTTGGCGCCGCGCCGGGCCCGGATCCGCTCGCGAACGCCCGCAGGGGCCCGGGGGTCCTGAGGGCCGCCCAGGCCGCCTCGACCAGGAGATGCCTGGCCTCGGAGGAGCCCTGTTTGGAGATGCCCCCGTGGCGGGCTGGTGCCGATCCCGACTTGCGGACCCGGGCGTCGAGCCCGAGGTAGCCCACCAAGTGGCGGGGCGAGGGGAACCTCGCGATGTCCCCGATGGCCGCCATCACGCCCGCCGCGGCGATGGCGCCCATGCCCGGGATCGTCATGATGCGGCGGACCTCAGGCCAGGAAAGGACCTGCTCGGCGGTGGTTCGGTCCACCAGGCGGAGCTCGCCGTCGAGGAAGTCGACGTGGCGGAGGGCGGCCTGCACCGTCTCTCGTTCATCGGCCGGGAGCTCCTGCTGACCGAGCCAGGCTCGCCCCCGCGTGCCGAACAGGTCGCTCGCGGGAGGGCGCCCCTTCACCGTTCGCTGCAGCACGGCGTGGACTTGGTTCTTGGCCCGGGTGCGCTGTTTGACGAGCTGTGCGTGCCGGGACACCAAACGACGAAGGAGCCGGGTCCGTTCGTCTCCCATCCACACCGCCGGCAGGAACCCCGCCGCGAGCAGCCTCGCCAGCGTCCGCGCGTCGAGCCGATCGGTCTTCGCCTTCGCCGACGCGATCGCCCGCACCGCCATGGGGTTGGCCATCACCACGCGGCCGGCGTGGCGCTCGAGGATCCGGGCGATGGCGAGCGCCCCTCCTGTGGCCTCCAGCACCACCTGGTCGTCCAGGCTCAAGCTCTGCCCGAACACCTCCAGGTCCTCGGGTGTTGAGCGCACCCGGGGACCGGACCAGCACGCGCCTCCCTCCGCGACGGCCACCTCGCAGAAGTCCTTGTGGACATCCAGACCGATGAACCGCACCTCGCCTCCTCTCCTGTCGATCGAGCGGAGGCCAGGCGGGACGAACGACAACTACGGATGCGTGCTCGTGGCACAACCGGATCAGTCGCAGGGGCGGCCACTTACAACAGCGGGCTCACGGCCCATAGTGTCTCGACGGCCTGCCCGTCCTGGCTCTCCCGAAGCCCCCTGTCCCGGTGCCGGGACCCTACGTGAGGCCCTTCCCTCGATCAAGGCGGCTTCGCCGAGCATTTTCAGGCAGGTACAACTTCGCCCGGCCCCACAAGAGCCTGCGGAATCCCTACCCGCGGACTCCCGCGATGGCGGCAAGGATCGCCGACCACGTCTGGACGCTGACCGAGATCGCAGCTCTCCTAGACTGAGATGTGAACCGGAGGTACCTTCGGGGGGCCCAACATGAGAGCCGTGGGGTGGGCAGAGGGGATCGTCATGATCCTCTGGGGCAGTTGGATGGCTATGCGCTCACGAGCGCTATCTGAGCGAGCGGAACGAACAGGCCTTTCCACCGAGGCTCTACGGCCCTCTCAGGACGCGATTGTCGACGGGGAACTGCGAGGAGGAGCGGCGGACCTCATACACCACTTGACCGGACGCGGCCCCGCACGGGGCGCAGTGGAGCGATGTGGCGTGGGAGCCCCGCCGGGGTCGAGCAGAGGCAGAGGATGAGCTTCGTCTTCATGGTTTTCCACTGGCCGGAACCCGGCCATCACGACACGCTTGCGCAGTCGATGCGCGAGATGCGCGAGGTGCTCCTCGGCACGCCCGGCTGCCTGGGCGTCGAGCCGCCCTACCTGACCGAGGACGGGACTTGTCTGGTCGGGATCTCGAAATGGGAGTCGAAGGACGCATTCTTCGCCTCCGGAGTCACGCTACGAGCACCCGACGAGATCGTCGAGGGCGAGACCCGTCCACGAGAGCGCTACTTCCTCCACGAGGCGGAGACGCCCCGCGGTCAATAGCGCCCCCCGCTTCAGGGCTACCGGGAACTTCGCGCGGAGCGCCGCGTCCCAGGACTCAGGGAGTCACCATGCCCAGGGTCGCAGCGATTTCGTGGATGGCGGCTTGCTCGGCGGGGCTGATGCTCTCCCCACCCTCCCGGTGAGCGGTCGCGACCTTGTCCGCGAGGGTGAGGACGAAACGCCCGTACTCCTCGAGCTCCTCCGGAGTCGCCTTGCGCTCGAGCAGCTCGACCGCATCGCGAAGATGCTTCAGGCCGTCCTCCTTGAGCTCCTCGGCGGAGTGATACCGGGTGTGGTCGATCTCGGGCCTCGCCGACACGATCTCGTCGAGGAGCTCGCTCTCCCCGTGCTGCTTGCGCGCCTCCGCGTAGGCCTTCGCCATCGCGATCGTCTCCCGGAGAGTTCCTCCACGCTGCGCGGTGACGACGATCATCCCGGCGCTGGGCGGACCCTCCAGTACGACCTGCCACTCCTCCGGCGTGAAATCGGCCTTTGCTGTCATGTAACCCTCCTTTCGGTCGTGGGAACGACTACCCCACGCACGTAGAAACCGATTCGGACCTCGTCAAGAACCGGATGTGGCGATCGTACTTCCCCTGCGCTCCCGAGGACCCGACTCGAAATAGTCCGCAGAGATCATTGTGAGCCGCTCTGGACCCCTTGTACGCTGCCCCAGGCGGCGGGGTCAATGGCAACGTCGTGATATGGCGCGTGCTACTTGGCATCGGCGTCGGGATGGTGATCGCTTGGACAGCCCTGGTCGTCGGCCTGCTTCTGGCGCGACCGAAGGATTCTTTGGTCAAGGAAGCAATGCGCCTGCTGCCCGACACGGTCCGGCTGCTTCGGAGGCTCGCCACCGATCGTAGCCTCCCAACAAGCGTGCGAGTCCGTCTCTGGCTCCTATTGATCTACCTCGCCCTGCCCTTCGATCTCATTCCAGACTTCATTCCGGTGGTCGGCTACGCTGACGACGCGATCGTTGTTGCCGCCACGCTTCGGTCGGTCGTGAAGCGTGCTGGCCCGGATGCAGTACAGCGGCACTGGCCGGGAACGGATGAAGGCCTGGCAAGCCTTTGGCGCTTCGCCAAGCTTGGGCCCTCAGACGGAGACACCACCGATCTGCATTGAGGGCCGTCAAGGAGAGGCTGCATGGAGCATCGAGTCGAGTGGGTGAAGGCCCTGGAGATTCTGGATTCACGGGGCCGGCCGACACTGCAGGTGTCCGTCGGTCTCGAGGGAGGCGGGGCCGGGGTCGCCGGTGTCCCTGCTGGGGCGTCGACCGGAACGAAGGAGGCCGTGGAGCTGAGGGATGGAGACCCGGACCGCTACGGCGGGGCGGGGGTCCAGCGGGCCGTCATGACCGTCGAGGGTGAGATCGCCGAGGCCCTTCAGGCGAGAGCGTGGGGGTCGCTGGAGGACGTCGACCGAGCGCTGATCGCTTTGGACGGCACGCCGGACAAGGGTCGCCTGGGAGCGAACGCGGTGGTCGGAACGTCCATGGCCATGGCTCGGGCCTTGAGCGCCGCGGAAGGGGCTCCCCTGTACGCCTGGCTCGCACCGGACGGTGTCGAGCCGAGGCTCCCGGTGCCCCATTTCAACGTGATCAACGGGGGCGCGCACGCCCAGAACCCGCTCGAGTTCCAGGAGTTCATGATCGCCCCACTGGGCGCGCCCTCATTTCGCGAGGCGCTCCGGGCCGGGGCCGAGGTGTATGCGAGCCTGCGTGGACGGCTTCGCGACCGAGGGTTCTCGACCGGGCTCGGCGACGAGGGTGGCTTCGCTCCGGACATCGCCCGGCCCGAGGACGCACTCGACCTTCTCGTGGCCGCCATCGACGATGCCGGCTACGAGCAGGGCCGCGAGGGGGTCGCCATCGCCCTGGACCCTGCGGCCTCTGGATTCCGAGGCGAGGACGACTCCTACACCGTGGGAGGCCAAGGCCTGTCCACGTCAGAGCTGATCGAACGGTATGCCGGGATGATCGACCGGTACCCGATCTGGTCGATCGAAGATGGGCTGGCCGAGGACGACCAGGATGGTTGGGTGGCCCTGACCGCGCGGCTGGGCGACCGGATCCAGCTGGTCGGCGACGACAACTTCGTCACGAACCCTGGCATCATCCGCGCCGCGATCGAGGCCGGCGTGGCCAATGCCGCTTTGATCAAGGTCAATCAGATCGGCACCGTCACCGAGACGCTCGAGGCCATGGCGGTCTGCCGGGCCGCGGGATACGCGCAGATGATCTCGCATCGGTCCGGCGAGACCGGTGATTCGTTCATCGCCGACCTGGCTGTGGCCACGGGATGCGGGCAGATCAAGTCGGGCGCGCCGGCCAGGGGAGAACGGGTGGCCAAGTACAACCGGCTGGTCGAGATCGAGCTCGAGCTCCCCGGCACCGACTACGGGCTCGGGGTCACAGCTCCTCCACCTCGACGTCGACGGGGATGAAGATCACGCTTCCGGGGCTCACGGTCCCCGCCCACTTCCGCATCCGGCGGGACAAGGTGGACAAGACCGGGGTCATCACCCTTCGCCACAACTCGCGGCTCCACCACGTCGGCCTGGGACGAAGGCTGACCGGCACCCGGGTCCTCGTGCTCGTGGCGGACCTCGACGTGCGGGTGCTGACCGAAGAAGGCGAGCTGATCCGAGCGCTTACGTTGGACCCGAGCCGGGACTACCAACCACACGGCGGACCCTGAAGGTGGAACGATGTCCCGGGACATGTGTGCACGATGTCCCGAGACATCACAGAGTGCCCCCGGCAGGAATCGAACCTGCGACACACGGTTTAGGAAACGCCGTGCCGGGTCCGATTCGCGCCATTTCTGCCCGCCCTGTTGAGGCGGAAATCAATGCAACAAATGCAACGTTACGTCGCCCGAGACGTCTACCACCGCCTCGAGGGGGTTGACAGCCCATAGGAGCATCGGCTTCTATAGAGACCCGTTCCGACCAGGCGAAACGGCCCCCCGAGGCCGTTGCTTCATCTCCCGGTCCAGAGCTAGCATGCGCGGTCCATGCTCCAGCTGAGCGATCACGGACCGCTCCCGGAGCTCAGCTCTCTCTCCACCGGGGACTACCTGGAGTCCTGGCTCTCCCAGGTCCGTGGACGGGTCAGGGGACGGACCTATCAGGGGTACGCGGGGCTCCTGCGGCGCTACGCGATCCCGCTCCTCGGAGAGGTCCCGCTGCGTGAGCTCCATCCGCTTCACCTGCAGCACCTGTACGGACGGCTGTTGGAGTCCGGCGCCGGCGGGTACCGGGAGCAGCTGTCGGCCTCGACAGTGCTGAACCTTCACCGGGTGCTCGTGCAGTCACTCGGCTGGGCGGAGCGCTTCGGTCTCCTCGACCGGAGCCCCGCCAAGGCCGCCCGTCCCCCCCGACCGCGCCGGGCCGAGCCCAAGGTGGTTGACCCCGCCCTCGCCAAGCGGATCCTCGACGCTTCGTCGGGGACGCGCCTGGACCTTCCCGTGGCGCTCGCCCTGGCCACGGGGATGCGAAGGGGGGAGATCCTCGGCCTTCGGTGGGGGGATCTCGCTCCCGATGACTCCGCCGCCTACGTCCGGCGGAGCCTGCAGGCGACCGGGGAGGCCTTGGTGTTCGAGGAGCCCAAGACGAAGCGCTCCCGGCGCTCGGTGGCGCTGCCTGCGTTCCTTCACCCCTACCTGGAGCGCCAGCGGGCCGACCAGGCGAGGCGGCGGGGGGACCTCGGGGAGGGGTGGGTCGATTCCGACCTGCTGATCGACGCGGGCGACGGCTCTCCGGTGAACCCGGACTCGATGTCCTCGGCGTGGCGGTTCCTGGTGATCCGCTCCGGCCTTCCCCACGTTCGCTTCCACGACCTCCGCCACGCCCACGCCACGCTCCTGCTCTGCCAGGGGGTCCATCCGAAGGTGGTCTCCGAGCGGCTCGGTCACTCGACCGTCGGGATCACGCTTGACATCTACTCCCACGTGATCCCGGGGATGCAGGCCGAGGCGGCGCGGGCCTTCGACCGGCTGTTCCCCGAGCGGTAGGAATCTGGAGCATGGCCCCCCGAGGAGAGCGGGTCCTCGTGGTGAGCTTCGGGCCGGCCGCCACCCCTGTGCTCGCGACCGCCCTCGCCTTCTCCCGAGCGCACGCGACCTCCCTCGAGCCGGGTGGTCCCCGCGGGTACCGGGCGTCGTTCTCGCTTCACCGCGATCCCGAAGCCTACGGACGGGCCGAGCAGCTCGTCCGGATGACCTACGGGTGGAAGGCCACCCACGCGGAGGTCGGGGGACGCCCCGAGCGCATCAGCACGCTGATGCTGATGCTCGACTGCGCCCGGGGAGAGCTGGAACGGAGCGGGTCGTGCCGAAGAGCCATCCCGGCCACCGGGTTCCCCAAGTGCCGGAGCTGTCCGCTGTTCGACCCGGACTGGGCGTCCGAGTCTGAGGCGACCTACCGGCATCCGATGCTGGAGATCGTGCTCGGCATTGGCGATGACCCTGACCCGGTGGTGCCGGACACGGTCCCGGAGGAGTGGCTGAACGAGCCGCCCCCGACGTAGCCACGCCACCCCTGACCGCTCCGCGAGACGACGACCCGGGCAAGCTCGACGAGGACCACGTGGCCGAGGTCAGGGTGCGGGCGGGGCGAGGGAGCCTCAGTCGCGCCTCGCCGCCGAGTCCGGCCAATCGATGATCTCGAGGATCGACTCTCGCACCCCGCTGACGCCCACCGACGCCATGAGCCAGCTTGTTCGCGCGCAGGGTCGCGGGCTCACCGCAACCCGTAGCCCGCCTCTCGGGAACTCCTCCTTGAGCTTGACGGACGCCAGGCCCTTCATAGATGACCCACTACCCGTTCGCCGGTTGGCACGCTCTCCTTCACTCCTCGGGGAAGTCGGCTCCGCGCCAGTAGCTCGGCTCTTCATCGGAGATGGGGTAGGCGACGACGAATTGAGCGCGAGCGAGGCAGGCCTAGGCGCCCGACAGCGCGTCCACCTGGTCATCGTGCGTCCCCTGGAGGAAGGAGGTCGCTGCGGGCCTGGTCCACTTCTTTCGGACGAGCTGCCGGTCCACCGGAGAAGGGTCTCGGGCCGGACTAGGAACGCTCCCCACGCCTCCCGCCGCAGCACCCTGCTCGCGGCGGCCAGGAACGCCTTGTCTGAGGCGCGGTAGATCGGCCGCTTCACCTGCCTTCGCAGGATGGCGACCTGGTGTCGCAGCACGGCGATCTCGAGTTCGGCCTAGGCTGTCCCGCCCAGGGTCGTGGTGATGGGTCGGCGACAGCTACGACAACGCCCTGGCCGGAGACGTTCTTCTCGATCATCAAGAGGGAGAAGCTCTCCCGGCGGGTCTCGAACACGTCGGGCCCGCACGTCACGAACGGCCTGGGGGCTGGGTCGATCCCCAAGGCAAGGGCGATGAGCGCATCCTGGCCGAGATTCTGGTCGTCTCGATCGTAGGCGCGCAAAGATCGGCCACCCAGAGCTGGGTGGGCCGGCGCAGAGAAGTCACGCGCATGGCGTCCCTGCGACCCGTGGTCGCCCGATCTGCAATCCCTCACCTGAGGCCGGCCGTATCCCAGTGGGTCGATCGAGGCAGGTCGGAACAGTTTTCGGTGCGCCATGGAAGGGAGACCACCCTGTGAGCAAGAAGGTTCTACTGAGTGCCCTCGCGGCGATCCTGGTGCTCTCGGTCGCCGCACCGGCGTTCGCGTCGAGCCCGAACGGGTCCGGCGGAGACATGCCCGCCTATTACGATGGGCAGCTTTTCACCATCAACTTCAAGCTGCTCAAGCCCGATCTGCACAAGAACCCGTCGTTCAACATCATCTACCAGTGCGACGCGTGCGAGGCGGCTGGAGTGGACTTCGTCTCGGTGCTGGACGCCATCCAGGGCGACGGCTTCAACCCGATCTGGGAGGAGGTCCAGATCACCTTCAACCCCGGCGTCACCCCGGTCCAGTTGACCTCGGACACCGACATCCTGGCGGCCGCGGCGGCCGGCCAGATCACCCTCACCGACACCGAGGAGTTCTATCGGTGCTCGGTGGTCGGACCTAAGTAGCTCTAACTCCCGACCCTCGATCGACCCCTTGTAGCCTTCGAGGTCCAGCCTCTCGGGCCTCATCCCGGATCAGAGTCAAGGCCCCTTGCTTCAGGCTGTTGGAGCGGATCCCGCGGTGGGAGCGGGGGCCCGATGTCGGCCGTAATGCCGACCCCTTCTCCACGGTGCCGCGAAAGCTGGGCCCGTCCCGGCGATCGCGCCCGGCTCATAATGAACCTCGTGGACACGGTCACTGGTCCTTCCCCGAACGGTGGTGGTCGACCTCAGCGATCGAGCCTCCCTGTCGACCGCGACGCGGTGCGTGCGGAGATGTTCGACATCGCCGATCGGGAATGGCGGGCCGCTCGGCCGGCCCGGCGACGCCAGTGGTGGTGGTTCCTCCTGGGCTGGTTCATCAAGGGCTCGTCGTAGCCGCCGCCGCTACAGTCGCAAAGGGTACGGCTGCTGCTTTCGGCCGTGGCTGTCGCGGAAACCCGGGATCGGCTGGCTTGGCGGTGTGTACTCCGAGAGAATTACATCGATGTAGTTCGCGCTCTCTCGGAGGACCTGTGGCCTACCACTTCGTGCCCTGCGATCGGGACCAGCCGTT
>WNGR01004499.1_pt1 | contig 19598 bp, 14 predicted proteins | sample 5407581 | NCBI WGS metagenome assembly WNGR01 (sample SAMN13153383, study PRJNA577476) | soil metagenome | isolation source: 80 cm soil or saprolite under Garry oak tree replicate 2 | place: USA:California | collected 2016-06-15 | reverse complement strand
GAGGTCACCCTCACTCGCTTCTGCGATAAACTTGTCGAGGATCTCAGGCTGAGGGAACGACGTCAAATAGACTTTACTGACTTCTTCACTTCCTCGAAGCATGAGGCCGTTAAGATTATCTACGAAGTCACTGTCAAAATAATTCTTCCAGTCAAAGTTAATGGGGTCATACACGCGCGGTATGAACATGGCCATCTGCGGGTCAAGCCCATTTTCTTTTACGTTGAATGTCTTATCTATGTGGTCTTTGATTGCTGTCAGTGTTGCCATAAAAATCCTCAATTAATTAGGTTATTAGCATATACAAGAATGCGGTCATTCACCTCACTGCCCTGCGATTTTGCCTCAGGTACAAGAGAGGCCAGTGTACGATGTATCATAGACGTTCCAGAGAATACTATAGCATCTTCTGCTACTTGATCAATGAATCCTTGGTCGGCATACTTAGTCATTGCCATGCCATACTCCGACCCAATAGTGCGCACTAGTGCATCGGCACCGTCTTGGCGGCCTGTTTTTATACCCTCAAGCAGTATATGCCCCATCAAATAACCAAGATCAAACGCCGGGTCTCCTTGATGCACCGTTTCTAAATCGACGACTCCTATTGCCGCCCTTCCCAGGATAATGTTCTTAGGGGATAAATCTCCCCATATGAGTGATTTAGGGCTTGCTGCCAGCCGTTCCACCACCTCCACCGCTTTACTGTGTGCGCCCTCTTCGGTGTAAGGTAAGTCTTTTACGAGCCACTGATATTGTCGATCATAAAACATCTGCTCTCGCTCGCCTTCTCGTACTGCTATTCCCGAATTGAGCGTTTCTCCGTGTATGCAAGCAATTAATCGAGCAAGCGTAGCGCCTGATTCTATGGAGTAGTCACTAGCAGCTAACTTATGACTGAGCAAAGTATCGCCCCTTTGCACTTCGGTCGTCACAAAAAGAGATTGATCATAGTCAACGTGAACAAGCTGCGGCAAGCTGCCCTCCGGGAGTATGGCACCGAAAATTTCGTACGCCCTTATTTCGTCTCTAACTTCTTCTGGCACCCTCGGTATCTCTGGCCTGCTCTTAATAAAAGGTGGCCTTTGCTTGAGATAGAACCCTCCCCGCTCAGTCTCTATCTTATATACAAGGTTGGCGAAGCCTCCTGTTTGTTCGGCAATGTGTATATCTGATCCTATTACGCTATCTACACTATGATCAAGAAGATAGGAATGTACCAACTCCGGGCTGTCGAAATATTCGTGGTGCTCTCCTGCGGACATGTGCCTATTTTTATAATATCGTGTTTCGATAGTCAAGTTTTGATCCTAAATACAATATGGAGGGTGCCATTGTTATAAGCCGTGGTATATGGTGCTATACTAATAATCATTCCCTTAATTCAGAAGTAAAACCGACATGAATGCACTTAAAAGTCTGAGTGAAGTACACCGCTCTGTCGTTGTTCCGGACGGTGGCTCATTTATAAAAAAACTTTTGGCTTTTTCAGGACCAGGGTACATGGTAGCAGTAGGCTATATGGACCCTGGCAACTGGGCGACAGATTTGGCTGGCGGTTCCAAGTTCGGCTATGCGCTACTGTTTGTTATCCTACTCTCAAATATATTCGCCATACTTTTGCAGCATCTGGCCGTGAAGCTGGGCGTTGCTACAGGACGTGACTTAGCACAAATCTGCCGAGATTCGTTTCCGAAGAGTATTAACATCTTCCTCTGGCTAATGGCAGAGGTAATGATTATCGCCTGCGATCTGGCAGAGGTAATAGGCACAGCCATAGCCCTTAATCTACTGTTCCATATCCCACTGCCTATAGGTGTCGTAATTACGGCAGCCGATGTCCTGGTATTATTGTTTTTGCAGAAGAAGGGTTTTCGCTATTTGGAAGCGCTCATTATCGCACTTATTGGCACAGTAGTCGTTTGCTTCGTGCTCGAAATACTTTTTTCGCAGCCAGCCATTGCGCCTTTGCTACATGGTTTTGTCCCTACTCGCGAGCTGTTCACGAATGAACAGATGCTTCTGATTGCTGTTGGCATACTGGGTGCCACTGTCATGCCGCACAATCTCTACTTACACTCTGCTGTCGTGCAAACTCGGGCACACGCCCTCACTGATAGGGGCAAAAAAGAAGCTATCAAATTCGCCACTATAGATTCGACTATAGCTTTGTCGATTGCTTTCTTCGTTAATGCAGCAATACTTATTCTGGCGGCTGCAACTTTTTATGTCAGTGGTCATGGCGAAGTTGCAGAAATAGGGGACGCCTACAAGCTGTTGGCTCCTCTCTTAGGGATCGGGCTTGCTAGCACTCTCTTCGGCATCGCCCTCTTAGCTTCTGGACAGAACTCCACCATCACCGCAACACTGGCAGGCCAGGTTATTCTGGAGGGATTTCTGCAGATCAAGGTCAAGCCGTGGGCACGGCGTTTAGTTACGAGAGCGCTAGCAATCATACCGGCTGCCTGTATTGTCTTGCTACACGGCAGCTCGGGTCTTTCTAGCCTGCTTATATTAAGTCAGGTGGTTCTGAGTATGCAACTCCCATTTGCCGTTTTCCCGTTAGTTCTATTTACGAGCAGTAAAAAGAAGATGGGCGTATTTGCCAACCCTTTATGGCTCAAGATTTTTGCATTTGGCATAGCCAGTATTATCGGCACCCTAAATGTATGGCTTATATTCAATATATTCTCCTAGTCTAACTTTATTCCGTAAACTACTCCAAATCAGTCTTGTCCATCGTTAGTCCAATCACAGCTTGCGCCAATCGCTGGTGATCAATCTGAGAGTGTAATTCAACGCCAAGCACTCGAACATCATGCTCTTTGCGCGGACCAAAACGACCGATGACTGCAACGGCATTCGTATCGTCTATCTGTATTTTGGTAAATAGCGCTTGGTTAAGGCAACGGCGTAACTGTGGATGAGCGTTCAAATATGCTTTTTCAAGGTCAAGCGTAGTTGCCAGCTCAAGCGCCGCACGATAGCTACGCTGTGCGGACGTACGGGCTTTCGTCGCCTCGTCTACCACTTCTTTTAACTCAGCTATCTCTTTATCGATACGCTTTTGTTCATTCCCTAACATACTACTGGACACCTCGTCTTCGTAGAAGGCTTGCAAAATACGTTGGCGTTCCATGAGCAACCGGCTCAGACGTTTCTCCTGGCGGCTGACCTCGGCCTTTCCGTTCGTTACTTCGTAACGGAGCTGCGCCTGCACTTCCCGTTGCAAAGCAGCCCGATCATCAGGAGTAAGCTTGGTGTTGCGGAATTGCTTGGCGACGGCTTCTTCAACCAGAGCAACAGGAATATAGAGTTGCTTACACTCCTGTCCTTGCTGGCGGCTGTGGCAGTAAAAGTACGGATAGGTATTCTTGTAGCGATTCACCGTGAGTGTAAACGACATCCTTCTCCCGCATTGGCCACAAAAAAGCGTTCCGAGGAGATAATGATTGTGAATCCTTTTGCGTCTGCCGGTACGACGGCTATCGCTCATGGCTTGCACATTAGCAAACACAGCAGCCGACACTAAGGGCTTATGTATGCCTCGATACTCAATGCCGCAATAGGTTACATATCCCGCGTAGTAACGGTTATGCAGTATCTTGGCGATACCACCCTTACTGATCGGCCTGGACATTGAAGTGCCGGTTCGACGATTGCGGAAACCGCGTTTATACAGCTCATTGGCAAGAGTTTTGACAGTGTAATCGCCGGTGGCATATCGCTTAAATGCCCAGGTGATGAACTCTGCTCGCTCCGCATCGACTACGACAGTGCGGGCTTCCCGCTCGTTGATACGGCGGATTACATTGATGTAGCCGAGCGGTGCGCGGTATGGCGTGCCTCCACGCTTTGCCTTTTGCGTTGCACCTTTCAGAGCTTCGGCTGCAAGGTTGCGGCTGTAAAACTCGGCAATCGTTGCCATGATTCCATGAAGCAATCGCCCTGACGGTGTCTCGTCAATATTTTCGGTAACGGACACCAACTGTGCGCCAGCTTTCTGAATGGCGAGGCCGATCATAACGTCGTCGTGTAGGCTGCGCGCCAGACGGTCTACTTTATGGACAATTATATAATCAATAACTTTCTTGCGGTCACGTAAATCGTTCAATAACCGTTGTAGTTCGGGGCGATCTGCTGAGCGGGCAGACTCGCCACGGTCGACGTATTCGCCGACTACTGTAGCCTTAAGGCTCTTAGCTTTACGTCGGCAAGCTTCCCTTTGTGCCGGGATAGAAAATCCTTCCGGCTGATCTCCTCGTATTGCTTGGTCGAGTGTTGAAACTCGAATATATAGTATGGCGTTCATGCCTTCCTCCTTATTAGTTATTGCAAGAGGAATCGTGAACTATAACCAAACATTAAGTAAGACCTTTTATACCGGATGTCAAAAAACTTTTGTGAATGCTAAGACTACTTATGGATCGAAACAACTAATGTCTTGCGTGACATTCAACCCTGCTTCAGTGACGCATCGTTCTAGCAATGGCGGGGTACATCGCGTTTGCCCCACGTGCGGTGATGCGCTAAAACCCAGAATTTTTTCGATTTTCGGTAAACTTGCTTATGCCTTAGTAATATGTCCTGGCTGATACCTTACAGTCCTTGTCTTGCCGCTCCTAAGCGTAACTAAAAGCTCGGCTTCATGACTGGTAATTTCTGGTATAAGACGCCGTGGTTCAAAATCATCACTAATAAATAAACCTACCTCTATGATGTCATTTTCAGGGATAGCAACACGTTCCCCAGGCTTGCCCTGCGAAGTCCTAAACAGTTTTGAACTCCACTGGCTTCCGTCGTCCAATGTGCCGATTATCTTCGCATCCACAATAAAGTCGGCTTTGCCTTCGTAATTATCAACCTTAAGAGGCGCACTGAACGCCGCGCCTACTCCTCCAAAGTTAGTAGCCCAAGCAATCGTGCCGTTAGCGGAAGTGATTATTGGGGCTGCATCTGCCTTACCTTGCCGCTTAAATTCGTCATATTGCTCAATGAATTTTTCGAGGTCTTTGCGGTGCTCCGTGTCCAGAGTGTCCTCGCCCTCACCAACTGTCTTGCGCACGATTTTGGCAAACCTGTCAACGTCGTATGCCTGCGGGCTGTTATCAAAGATAAACCTGTGCCGCTCCGCAGTTATGTCGTTTTGCCAGAATGCTCCCATTATGAAGTCATGAAGTTGGGCAGTGTCGCCCTCTACAAGGCCAGCGATGTAATCATTGACCTTCTTATTCCGGCCAGCATCAAGGTCTTCCTTTTTGTTATTACACACACTGGTGGCCCATTGGAACAGAACGAAGCGCCACTCACGCTCGTCTGAATTATCTTCTGCAAAAGCGCTATTGCCTTGCTTTAGGTAATAATCGTCAACGGCCTTTAGGATGCGCTTGCGTAGATCGGGGTAGCCCGCATAACTATGCAGACTGCCAAGGTGATTGGCGCGGGTAGGATTTATGTAAAGAAGTAGTCGAAGCCCAGTTGATGGGTGGCTCATGTACCCCTCAATTCCGTCGAACACTAGGTCAAAATTATCACTGTTTACCAAGCGGTTTATGGTGCCGAGCGTTCGGGTTAATGAACCGTCGTTATCACGCACTAGGTAGCCTGTAACCTTAAAGCAAGTGCGCAGTATATCGCGGAATAGTACGGCCTTTTTTTCATCTTTCATGTCTGTAGCATGGTCTTCGGCGACGCTTAGTAACGAGGTGAAGAATAGCTTGGGGTTATCGCCCCCATGTTTTTCGTACAGGTCTATAAACGCCTGAGTGCGCTTTTCGTCGGTTAGTTTCTTGTAATCACGCTCAAAGAAGCGCTTAATCTTATCTTCGGCGACGTGGCGCTTATCAACATTTTCGCTATAGGTGAAGTAACGGTCTAAGTATTCACGAGTGCCTATGCGCCGCTCTCTATAGAGCTTGCGCTCATCAATATGCGATTTGCCAATGCCAGGCTCTTTGAAGACGTTTTTTAGATGCGGGAAGTAATCTTCAAGCAACGCTTTCAGCCGTTTTGTGTCAGCCGTCAGTAAGCCCAGGCCACCTATTACCTCATCGAAGTGCTTAATTTGGTCAGCCTCGAAAGTCTCCTCAGACAAGCCATACACGCCAAAGTCACGGTCATCAAAACTAAAGCTGTACGGAAAGTACATCGAGGGATTGTCGCGTATGTCGGAGTAAATTATGGGGTAAACATAGTACATGACGCGCATAAAGAAAAGGTCTTGGGCGTTGATGTTTTCGCCAAGGTTATCAACGTCGTTTGCCAACATACTCAGGACTCGCTTGGCACCGCGAAGGTTGCGCAAAAACGCGAGCAGGCCGTTGTCTGCGTTTAACCGGACATCGGCTTTGAATTCGAGCGCCTTTAGCTTCTCGTTGATAAAATCCACCAATTCCCCACGGGTCGGTTGAGACACCATAATTGTTATGTCGAAGAACTTTTGGAGGTAGGCTTTTCGCAGACGGCTTGGGATAGCTTCCTTAATGCGCTCCATTTCGGCAATGAAAAGTATTATCGAGCGCTCGATGTCGCATTTTAAGTACTGGGCTAACTGAAGCGTTCGCATGACATGGCTATCATCGTGCAGCCTATCCACGTCATCAATTACTACCAGCAGTTTTTTATTGTGGCGCTCCAGGTGCTTGTTTATTTTCGTGGCGTAATTGTCTGTGCGCCTCCTGTAAGCGCCGAAGAATGCCTTAACTGCACCGGTCGTATCGGCGCTTGCTATGAAGCTTTGGGCGAACTTTGCCATATCGAAACGGGCCATTTGAAAGCCGGGCAGTTGCGCTTCGACTGCCTTACCAATCTCACTATAAAAACCCGCCACTAACGCCTCCTGTGTGGTGTAGCGCCACGGTTCAAACCGAACCACGACATAGGGTTTAACCTCAGTAGATTTCAACGCCATGCCAACGATTGAACTCTTACCGTCACCCCAAGCTCCATCAAGCGCCACAGCCAGTGCTCCGTCGCTGTCATGCTTGAATGCGCCTTTTAAGATTGTTACAAGTGCGGCCAATGTCTGCCTTTGGCTGCTGATTGGTTCGTCTTCGTGCGGTGTGTCGCTCAATATATTTAAGGGAGCTGGCACCGGCTCGCTTTTGTTAAGCCGCCCGATGATGAACGACGCGATAATGCACGCCAAGGCAGTGGCCAAAATAAACAGAGATATAAGCAGCGACAATATAAGATAGTTGGCTCGTATGGTTGTGAGCTGGACTAACCACAGATAGCCCATTGATACAAAACCTGCATATGACAGGTATTCAACGGTTTCATTTTGGACTTGCGGCTTGAGACGCCAATGTATATATCGTGCAATGACCCTGATTTTCCATAGCGCAAATGTCCCGGCACAAATAAGTAATAGTGCAACAAGCGCGTTTTGCGTGTCCCGAACGAGCGAGACGACCGGTTCGACTACAATGCTATAGGCCACGCCGTATATTGCAGTAGCGGCCAATAAAAGCACCGCCTGCTGCACATATTTGGGATATGTAAACTTAGTAGGTAATGGGACTAGCATCCACTTTGGATATCGCATCTGAAAAACACCTTTCTAACATTATTATGCGATATGCAAGAGGTAGTCGCAAGGGTCAGCCTCGAACTGCTCAGAATCATTAGATTTTTGACTATTTGTCAGGTAAGTCTTTTAGTTTTTTGCCGTTCCACTGCCAGTAGTTTGCGCCTTGATAAGCGCCACTGCCGTTTAGCTGGCCTTTGTCCTCGAATATCTTGTAGGTCAGTGGCGACAATTTCCATGCCTGTCCGCCGTATTCAACTTCACGTTCGCCCGCTACTGTTGCGACAATCGTTTTGTCGGCTATAAAGTTGATTTCGTCACCATTCTCTAGGCCTTTACGGTAAAAGCTGAACAGTGCGCCCTGCCTTCGCGCGGTTGCTACCTCGTCAAACTCTTTTTCTTTGTTGATTTTTTCGGGATAAATAACCTTGCCGTCAAACGTTAACAACAGTTGGCGGATGAGGTCTTGGTCAAGGGCGAATAGCTCACTGTTACCAACCTGATGTTTGCTAAAAATTTCATGCAGTAAGCTTTCTTTTTCGTCGTAGTCGTCAAGCTCAATAGCAAAATAGCGTCTAAGACCGGCTACATTGTAGTAACCATTAGCTTCAAGAAACCGCATGCGCTCCGGGTATTTGTTCGTTCCGGTCTTGCCGATTTTAACCAAACCGGACACAGCGGTCGACATCAAGTAGATTATTCCTTTTGCCATAATAGTCATATTGTAGCAAATCTGGCAGTTGAAACCGCACTAGACGCAAGCTTGCTGCCGGATACGTCAAAGAACTTGATTAGTCTGTTGAGCCTAAGATTGCCTTATCCCAACCGCTTGCTCTAATAAACGCCAGTGATTTCTCGATCTCATTTTCCGTAAACTTGCCCGGCTTCCACTCAGCCATACCAGCCTTAATGGCTTGCGAATCAATGGCTTGCAAGTCCTGCGCTAGCTTACAGACGCTTGCCAGACGTTCGATATCACGACTTGGAGCCTTCGCTGTATATTTGGTCAAGTCGTCCAATGCTTGCTTTGAGGAAATGAGAAGGTCAGAGGGGTACTTAACCATCAGCGTGTCAGCATTCGAACCCAAACTGTAGACTTGATACTCACCAGTACCCTTGACTTTAAAAAATTTATCTTTGTTGAAGGCACTCGATATGATTGCCTTTTTAATATCTGGATCATATGGCCCAAATTGATGACGAACAAAGTTTAGGCCAAAAGGCACTTTATATATTTCTTGAAGGAAGTACATGTACTTTGCGATTACCATTTCTCCCCGCTCATAGGGAGTCTGGGCGAGTCTTTCAAGAACAGCTCCTATACCTTGCTTGATAGCAAACCATTGCTCTCTGGTCTTCTTCGCCCTCGCAGGAGCTGAAACCTGAGATGTGTCCTCTACCGTAAATTTACGAAATATTGAAGCTGAGAGTTCCCTATAAAGTTTTTCCCGCTTCTTCAGACTGTGCCGATACTTCTGCACCGCCACAATTTGCCTTACAATAGTTTTTTGGATTTCAAGGTCAGGCACTGGCAAAATGATCGATCCCAGCTCTTTCGCGTTGACATTCGCCTGGCTAACTGCACGTTTTGCACGTCGTTTAATCTCCGCTTGGCCCCGCGATGAATTGAGAAAGTAGTTAAGATATTCTGGCAAAATCTTATCGTTTGTTATTAGGCGGACAAGATAAGACGCAAATACGATATCACCTTCTAGCGCGTTAAGACCCGTCTTACCTACGAGCTCAAAACTATTAGTGCGATTAAAGAATATATCTCCTCTATGAACCCTATATTTTTTAAGATCTTCCGGGGATATGTCTACGTATTTCATATTCTCGCCAGATATACGACCGTCTACTATTGAATTGATCCGTAATATTGGGTAACCGATACCTTCTTCGTTCATGGGCTTCGAAAGCCCATATTGAAAGACACTAACTACATCTTTGATTTGTAAAAGATTGGTTTGCCCAGCGAAATTCTTATTAAGAAGGCTATCGAAAAGTTCGTCTAGCTTAGCAATTATTGAGCTATTGAGCTGTTCCGCCTTAGTGATGACGCTGATCTTATCCACAATTTTTTCTCGTTGTTCGATGGGCGGAAGAGGGATAAGTATTTTCTGTAAATCTTTGGGGTAAACATGGGGTTGCCCACCGCCACGCTGCATTCTGTATATCTCACTTTGCCGATCCTTCAGCGCAATATATAGAAATTTAGTAGTGATGTCGTCTGGTGCCTGAATGGTACTACAGTCTGATGCGAATATAGGAGTCTCCCAATAATTGACGAAGCCTGCGTATGCCCCTGACGCACTGACAGTAATGACCGGCGGCTTGCGATTTGCTGTGCCATGATAGTATGCGGCACTTTGACCGCCTGCAACTACTGGTATGGTACCATCTTCGTTTGCAGTCGCTTTTGTGAGGACACTGCCTTTTCGAATTTCCGCAATATCTGCGAGTTGTTTAATTGTCCAGCTCATATAACTAAATCAGTGCCTCAATTTCTTTTTCAAGGTCTTCTGCTTCGCTTTTTAGGACATTAATCTCCGTCAGTATATCCTTAGGATCACGAAAACTATTCTCGTTAGAAGATGCGGGTCTATAAATATTGGCCGATAGGGCTAAGCCTCTGTCTGTAATCTCACTCCTAGACACTTTCCAAAGTCTTTCCGAACTAGTCTGAAGACCTTTTAGTACTTGTAGGGCTTCAGTCAGGTCATTTTGCTTGATGGGCTTACGGTTTGCGGTTACGTCGTATCCATCATGCTGTACCTCGTAAAACAATACTTCCGGTTGACTCGATTTACTTTTATCAAGAAAGAGGATACTTGTCTTTACGCCCGCGTAAGGATTAAACACACCTGCCGGCAAGCTAACTACCGACCAAAGGCCATTATCTAAAAGCATCTGTTGAATTTTTTTGTGAGCTGCTGTTGATCCAAATAAAACACCCTCGGGAACGATTACGGCACAACGCCCCTCGGGCGTTAAGTGATCTATAATATACCGGAGGAACAATACCTCTGTAGATCCAGTTGCCATCTGAAGGTCTTCGCTTACACTCTCCCGATCAAGCTTGCCAGCAAATGGTGGATTGGCCAGTACAATACTCCACCGGTCTCGGTTACCAGCAGTGTCTGTGAGCGTATTCTGACGAACAAGATTAGCGTGTTTGACGCCATGAAGGTAGAGGTTCATAAGGCCGAACTTAATCATTTCGTCATCACTATCGAAACCTGTGAATGTATGGTCGTAGAGAAACTTATATTCTTGAGAACTCAACTTATCAAAGTTGAAACGCCCTTGCTTTAAGTATTCCTCGCCTGTGTATTTATGAGCAAGGTATGAGTACGCAGCCACCAAGAAGCCCGCAGTACCACAGGCCGGATCCAGTATGGTTTCACCTTTATTTGGATCAAGCACCTCGACCATAAACTTGATAATGTGTCTGGGAGTTCTGAACTGCCCGTTAGTACCTGCTTGTGCTAGCTTACTCAGCAGGTATTCATACATATCGCCAAAAATGTCATAACGACCAGACTTCTCCTTTTCTTCAAGGTCTCTGGCGAATTCATCAATTTCGTGCACTAGAATTCGAAGGGTTGGCTTATCGTAAACTTTTACGTGCGCATTACGAAATAATAGGCGTACCACCTGGTCTTTAGTACTTTGAGGTATTAGGGCGAAGCATTTTTCCAGAGCTTCAAACAGTGCATCTGGATTAAGACGCGTGAGATTTTCCCAGTTAAAGGGGGTAAGCTCTCCGTCAAATATAATGTCGTCTTCATTTTTTACGCCTATTTCTAGAAGCTCTTTATCTCTTCTTGAAAGCTCGCGTAAGAAAAATAAATAGTTGATCTGTTCGATAATTGTCTGGTGGCTAGTGACTCCTGCGCCATACAAGCGATCCATCAAAGCATCTACTTTCTTGTGATAGCCATTCGAAGATAGTGTGTTCATGGTGTCCATTTTTACAACCTCACCAAGCGTGAACTAGTTATGTCATTTGCTAATTCTACGAGCTCGTCTGACTCAAACTCGTTCAACCATTCGCTGATAGAGAAGGCTTGCTGGAAAACAGGTTCCTGCAAAAAGACAGGCTTTTGAAGACTGGAAACTTGTACTTCGACTTTATTGCGTAGACGATCATCTTGATAGAGCCTGTCGGCTAAAGTTCTGATCATTAATGTTTTTCTTTGCGAAGGCTCGCCTTCTGTTTCGAATTTGCTAATGAGACCTTGCTTAAAGTCTTCAAATTGTTGTTCTCTGCTTGGCAAATCTTTATGACCAAGAGCTGCCATAAGGAAGTCCTTCACACCGGCTATTATGCGGTAGGTGGATGAAAGGCTCTCTTCGTTAAAATATTCTTTCGGCTTATTTAGTAATTCTACATTCATCAACTCAATAAGCTCTTCCTCGCGCTCAGGAGTGCCAAGCAATTCAGTCAACAGTTCTTTATTGGAGCCAGCGAATTCATGAACGGCTTTAGTCCACCTATCCTGATACATTTCTCGATCTACCTTGTCTCCATCTGGCCCAATTTCAATAAGATCGCGTGTCGCAACTGTATCTCTTGTTTGAGAAACAATTGGCTCTGTGGGGCGACCATCTTCCTCTGTGTGGTCTGTAATACTACCTCGCACAATCGGTCTTCCGGTTTCAGTAGAGACGGCCTCGAGTTTTTCATCTCTAGCCGACGGATCAGCAAGAGGGGCTTCCCAGTCATATCTTTCGTCGAAATATTCTACAACACCGCAGAAGTCGTAAATAGTAAAGTATTTTTTATCTATCTCTGGGCAAAGCCTGGTGCCTCGCCCCTTAATTTGTTGATAGGTCGTTGGGTCAAATACAGGGCGCGCAAGGACTATATTTTGAACTTCCGGCGCATCAAAGCCTGTCGAAAGCATATCGACGGTAATAGCAACCCGAGGTAGTCTAACGCTCTCTTTGGCAAACTCTTTAGCCAATTCATGAGCGCCCGAAACATTTGAAGTGATAGTTTGGGCAAACCGACCGTTATACTGAGGCATAAGAAGGTTAAGCACCTTTTCAAGCTCTGTAGCATGTCTCTGCGACACGGCGAAAACTAGTGTTTTGCCAAATTCTCCATCCGGAGTCGTGTTGCCGTGATCAATAAACTCTTGCATCATTGAACGGTTGCGTTCGGGTAGGCTGACCTTCTTTTCGAGATCAGTAATTTTTAGGCTCGTACCTTCTTCTAACTCAACGTCATCAAGCTCAGTGATGCCGCCATCACTTAGGCTTGCTTGCGTTAGAAGGGTACTCATTTTGTGTTGCTTTGGGGGTGTCAAGTAGTGGTCACGCACACCGTCCTGAATGGTGTAACGAAAAGTAGGGACGCCACTTTCACATTCAAAGTATTTGTACGTATCTCGCTGCAATCGTCTTTCTAGCCTTCGAGGATCATTGATCGCTAAACTCTCTGCTTCAACATTCTTTAAGAAGTCTTTGGGCGTTGCAGTAAGACCGATCTTCGTAGCCCCAATAAAACGGTCTACGGCTGACCTGGCTTCTGGACTATAGATACTTCTGTGAGCTTCATCGTGTATGATCAGATCAAAGTATCCTGGCGTAAAATGTTCTCTACCATGAAGGGCAAGCGATTGAATAGTGGCAACAACCACGTTCGCACCGGTTAAGTTCTTGCGGTTACTGCCCCAGTACGTGCCTACCGCGAAGGATCCATGCAATAGTTGTTCAAATTTTTGTTTTGTTTGCAGGGCTAATGATTTTCGATCAACGATAAACAGGACATTACTAGCATTGTTTGTATGGAGAAACCTGCTGATAATCAAGGCCGACAACACCGTTTTGCCCGTACCGGTCGCCATCTCTAACAAGAAGCTGCGCCTACCAGCGTCATACTGTTCGGCTATAGATTGCCAGGCTTCGATTTGGTATGGCCTGAATTTGTAGCCTGGTGATGTTTCGTCAAAGTATTCTGGCGTTACTTCTCTCTGGCTAAGCGCCTCTACATTACCAATACGCCCCGCAGACCGTTTCCGCTCCAAGTCTTCTTGCGAAAAGAATGCAGGCACTAGTTTTGCGTCGCCGCCTTTCTCGCCAAGATCCCAAAGATATATAACGTTATCATTAGCTAGATACACGTAGTCTACCGATGGATACTGTAGCCTTACATAATCATAGGCCTGTTGTTTCGCATTGTAAGGATCAAGATCGGGCTTCTTTGCTTCGATAATAGCAACTGGGTGGTTATTACGATCTTTCAATACGTAATCTGAGCGACCAGCAGTTCCATGATCTTCAAATATCACTTGGTGCTCATTCTCAATATCCCAACCTGCCTCTCGGAGCCTGCGGTCAATGATGACCCTGGAAAATGCTTCTTTTTGGTTCATATGCATAAGTAGAAAGGGCTAGAAGTTAGTTAAATCCGAAATGGAAACCTTCAGCGCGTGTGCTAACTTCTCAAGGCTTTTAAGCGACGGATTACGCTTGCCGCGCTCTATATCTGATATATACGTCCGGTCTAGCCCGGTCAGCTCGCCAAGCTTTTCTTGGGATAATCCAGCTTCGTTCCGTAATGTTTTTATTTTTTGTCCCAGCTTTTGCTGGAGGCTTTTTCGTGCCATGCCTAAAACATGTCACTGTCGACTATAATATACCATCGACGATAGTCGACAAAATGTTTGAATTATATCTGTCCTGTGTTAATAATTAAGTATTCTAATGGAGCACTTAAAATATGAAGGCTAAACAGATGACAAGCGGCAAACTAGCAGTAATAGGTGTGGTGTGTTTTATCGGCAACGGTATATTGCAGACAAATGGCATCGCCTGGGCAGGCTGGCTATTTGGTTTGGCAGGTGTGGGCTTTTGGGTGGCTGCACTGGTACGCTACTTTACCAAAGAACGGAAGCGTTAAAACTGCGCCAAAAATGAGCAAAGACAAGAACCAACCCTTTAGCAAGGTCGCACTATTATGTCTGGGTGTCTTCGGCGTATTTGCAGCACTTTTTGCGGGGCTTATTGCGCTTACGTCTAGCGCGTCATTTACGGTGGTATTCGGGTGGATAATGGGTGTTGTCATAGCCCTAATGGCAGTTACGTTTTTCTATGAGTATGTCTTAGCGCCGTCTACGATGAAAGATCTTATAGGCTACCTGCTTATCGCCGGTGGTGTAGGGGCTATAGTCGTCACTGTTATCTGTGGGGTCTTCGCTGGAGTGAACTACACTGTATGGGGTGGAGCTGGAGTTATTGCAGCTGTCGTAGGTGCCGCAATCGTCAATGATAGAAAATAGTGACGAAAACGCATTGGTTTTTGACGGCTATAGGAGCGATCCTATACTTAGGCAATGGTGAGAATTAGCCCAGAACGCATTAAGGAATTACAAAAACTACAAAAGCCCACTAAACCGCAAAATAACCAGTCGCATACTGTTGAATAAATTACTACAATACTACGGTCCTTATTCCGCCGCAGCCAGCTTTTAGCCAAAGATTAACAGATGGGCTGTAAGTGTAGACACTTATTTAATCTTTATTAGATTTCGGCAACTTTTGTAGCCATAACGGGTATACTGTAAGGGATAGCACAAGCTGCTTGAGGGTAAAGTTATGCGGGACAATGAGCAAGCTATATACGACCAAATTGAGCGGGACTTACTAGAGCTACCCGCCGCTAACTCGGCGGTCGAGGCCGCTGCTATGGCAATGCTGCTGCACTACCGCATTATCCGGTTCAGAGGCAAGGTCATGATTAAAGTGCCGAAACCGTACCCGCACTTTGTGCCCATGGACAATGAACTGTTTGAGTGGGCGGTACGTCCCATACTCGGTTACATGCCCCGTCGTCATACGAGCAATGCTTACGATTATGTGTGCACCACTGCCGACAACGTGACAGCCTATAGCCGCTGCATTTTGTTCGGCGCGGGTACAAGCCAGCAGGTTGTATGGGACATGGAGCGGCTGGCGGTACGGACAGATATTCCTCTCGACGACTGTGTATGGCGCTCACCCTATGTGCCAATGCCCACCACTAAGCCGATTAAGTTTATTATGGATTTAGCTGGTGGTGACATGCGGCTGTACTCGGACATTATGCAATCACTAGCACCGCTGGTAATGGCTCAGAAGCCCGTCGGCGTCATTTGGTGGACTGGCGATAACATGGCTGGCAAAATCGCCCTGATGGAAGCGCTCAATAAGATTTTCCCCGACCACCTCACTAGCCTAACCGTTAAGCAGTTGAATGGCGGCCGCAGTAATACACCGCTGTTAAATAGCGCTCTTGGCAATGTGGTAGTAGATAGTGGCGGCCAGATTACCAATACAGAAATTTATAAAAGCATCGGTGCGCACGAAGATTTTAGTGTGCATCGGTATCATAGCCAGGGCGGTATTGTGGTACGTGGCAATGTCCATCATATCTTCTCGGCCGACACCGCCCCCGCGTTTTACGCCAGGAATTTGAGCATAGACCGGCGCACCCACACGGTGCCGTTTAGCCATGTCAACAATGCCCAGACTACGCTGCCCAACAGTATTTATGGCCAACTAGTTGCCGAAATGTGCCGGTATGCGGCTTTCATCAAGCAACAAAGTTTTAGCTACAAATGGTCAGATGTCGGTGGCGAGCGCAAGAAGTCCGAACCTGCCCAAAGCTGCCCAGGTTCAGCCTCACCAGAATTTCGTTGGTAGCTGCTTAAGCTTGCTCCTTCACCCCTTATAGGGCAGAATATGTGCAAGTATTATGAAGATGAATATTAACTGGTCTGCACGTGATGCGGAAGTATTGCCGGAGCTCATGGCTTTGCCGGAAGAGCTTGAAGACAAGCCCCTCCCTATTAGTGAGCTTAGGAGCCGCTTTAGGAGCTTTCGCGGTCACTCAATTTACGATATCGTTGACACGCTAGGTCACTACGGGCAAGATGGCTATTTGAATGCCGAGATTATGCTCAGTACTGAATATCTAAAGCAAGGAGAAGTGCTTGATAGAGTAACACGAGACCTCAATCAATTAGGCCCCGAACCGGTTGCGGCTGAAAAGTATCGTGGATTAAGTAGACGGCTTTACGCCAAAGTCGTTACAGCGCAACCCCTCAACAAAGCGGAGGTGCTTAACTTACCGGATGAGGCGAAGAATTATCTGGAATTCAAGCTATCAGGCATAGATAGGCAGCATATACGTAAGGAATTGGCCGTAGACGCTGTGTCTGTTCACTCGTCGCGGTTAGTGAAAAGCACTCTGGGCAAACCTATTGCAACCCCTGCGATTGACCCGAACAAACTTAAAGTGCTACCAAGCAGCTACGACAAAGCAAATCATGTACTTACTCTATCTGGGGTGCCTTGTGCCGTTATGAAACAGGCGGGCAGGAAAATTGAGACAACCGAGGCGAAACTTGTTGGTCTGCTATTCAGTGTCAAGTACTTTAACAGCGGCGTTGGCATTAGCCGTATTTACCCTGTTAGAGACCATAAAAATAAGCGCCAGCAGGTTAAAAATGCAAGAGCACTGGTGGCAGCAATCAATAGCAAACTACCAGAGGTATTAAAGGGTCAGGAACTTATAAAGTTCGACAACACCAAGTTTTATATACACCCGCAATATAAGAAAAACTGACAGAAAAGTTTTCTGTCACCCTCGCACGTATCATAAGCCCGCAAGTAACTAAGCGGGCATTTTACTGCCCAGAGGATACGGATATGGCCATTGAAGAACGTGGTCAGGCGCAGTCACAAAATAAGAGCAAGACGTACTGTCTGTCATTGACGAAGGACGAGCTGCATGCTGTCCGTTTCGCACTACGGGCTGATTACGAAATTGTAGCCAATAACACAGACAATGAGCCTGGATGGGAGCAAGACCGGATGATAATCGGTGGCGTCCTGGACAAGATAAGTCTACTTGACGACCCGTTAAAGGATTTGTAGCGAGTAGTGTGTATGCGGCTCAGCGAACCCCTAATTGCTAAATTTCAGCAGGCTTACCTAGAAGAATTTGGTGAGGCCATTTCTGCCGAAGCTGCTGAAGCGGAGCTACTTGGGTTAGCTGAACTAGTTGAAATCACAGCGCATGCACACCGCCCGACCGGCAAAGATGGAGAGAATGGAGAAAAGTATGGAACCGAAGCAGTTTATACAAATAGCAAATAGCTACATCGAGCGCGGCTTCTCCGTTATTCCGGTTGGGGTGGATAAAAAGCCTCTGATTAAGTGGGAGCAATACCAGAAGCGCATAGCAAACCCCGAAGAAGTTGAGCGTTGGGCAAAACGGTTCAAAAACTCAAACATAGCCATCGTTACCGGCAGCCTATCCGGCATTGTGGTGGTAGATGTGGAAGCTGGCGGCCCAGTAGATGGTTTGCCGCCAACGGTCATAGCCAAAACCGGCGGCGGTGGCTGGCATTTCTACTATAAGCACCCTGGCTATGAATTTAAGAACTCGGCCAGGAAACTCCGTGAACTGACCGATATACGCGGCGATGGTGGTTACGTTGTAGCGCCGCCCTCTCTCCATAAGTCAGGCAAGCATTATGAGTGGTCGGTTTCAGCGGATGCTGCTGACTTTGATGATGTCCCCGAATGGATTTTGCGAAGTCTGGTTCCTGCTAAAGCTGAAGTCCGTGAGGCAAACGACTGGGAGAGACTACTGACCCAGGATAATCATGAGGGCACCCGTAATGACATGGCCGCCAAAGTGGTTGGTTACCTATTGAGCACTGTTAATCAGTCCTACTGGGATAGTACTGCTTGGGCATCGTTTACCGCCTGGAACCTCACTTACAATAAGCCACCGTTACCTGAGCGCGAATTGCGGCAAGTATGGGACAGTATCAAAAGTAGGGCTGAAACTGAGCTGACCTCAAAGCCGGTAGTCGGCAAAATTCCACCTGCTCAGGTGCTAGTGGAAGCTATTGAAGCCAGTGGAGCTGTATTATTCCACGACCAGTACAATGAGCCGCATGTTGCTTACGACGGCAACGGCAGTAACGTCAGCAAAGTTCATTCAAATATGGCCAAGCTATGGCTAGTTCATTATGGCCATACCCAGCTAGGCAAAGTACCCAGCACAGATGCAGTCAACCGTGCGCTGGAGACACTGGCGGCACGTGCCCACTTTGACGGTGAGCAGCATGCTCTGGAGGTTCGCAGCGTCCACAACGAAGAGGGCTTGTGGTACGACCTCGGTGGTAGCGCTGTGCATGTCACACCAAAACAATGGGAAGTTACCGACCTTCCACCAATTATTTTCAGGCGCTTCTCACATCAAAAACCCCAGGTTGTGCCACGGCGCGGTGGAGACCTACAGGCACTCTTGAAATATGTCAATATCACCGACGAAGCCGAGCAGCTGCTTTTTCTTGTGTACATTATTGCGGCTTTTACGCCTGGTTACCCGCACCCGCTTCTGATACTGCACGGCATTCAGGGCGCCGGTAAAACTACACCGATGATGATCATGAAAGAGTTAATTGATCCGTCGGCGCTCAAAGAGGGTTTTTCACTGCCCACCACGGTGAGTGAGTTCGCCCAAATTGCCAATCACCATTATTTCTTATTCTTTGACAACCTTTCGACAATGCCTGAGTGGTTTTCCGATACTTTGGCCAGAGCCGTGACTGGTGGCAGTTTCAGTAAACGACAGCACTACACTGATGATGACGATGTAATCTACCGTTTTCAAAGGACTATTGCCCTGAATAGCATCAACCAGGTGGTCTATAAATCCGACCTGCTAGACCGCGCAATCCTGATACACTTAGACCGCATTAGCGACGACAAGCGCAAGCCGTCCCAGCTTTTCTGGACTGAATTTGAGCATGACCTACCAGGCATTCTGGGCGCAATCTTTGATGTACTGGCCGAGGCTCTCGTACTGTATCCGACTGTTCAGTTAGGTAGGCATACTCGAATGGCTGACTTTATACACTGGGGCTGTGCTATTGCTGAGGCGGCTGGATACAATGGCGAGGCGTTCAAGCAAGCCTATTATGTTAATATTGCCAGCCAGCACGATGAAGCGATTGAGGCTAACCCGGTCGCTCAAGCTATCTTAGAGTTTATTAAAGACCAA
>WNGR01004155.1_pt1 | contig 19598 bp, 16 predicted proteins | sample 5407581 | NCBI WGS metagenome assembly WNGR01 (sample SAMN13153383, study PRJNA577476) | soil metagenome | isolation source: 80 cm soil or saprolite under Garry oak tree replicate 2 | place: USA:California | collected 2016-06-15 | reverse complement strand
GACTGGGCGGATGAGGATTTCGCCCAGGTCACCTACCAGGCGGTGAAGGAGTACGCGCGGACTCCGTTCCGGCAGGCGGTGTGGGACCAGCTCAGCGAGGGCATCAGGTTCGTCTCCGGGTCGTTCTCGGACGACGCGGCGTTCGACCAGCTGGCCGCGTGCGTCCGGGAGATCGACGCGGAGCGGGGCACCGGCGGGAACTACGCGTTCTACCTGTCGATCCCGCCGGGCCAGTTCCCGAACGTGGTGCAGCAGCTCAAGCGCAGCGGCTTGTCCGACCCCTCAGGCGGCGGCTGGCGGCGGGTAGTGATCGAGAAGCCGTTCGGCCACGACCTCACCAGCGCCCGCGAGCTGAACGACATCCTGGAAGAGGTCTTCCCGCCGGACGCGGTGTTCCGCATCGACCACTACCTCGGCAAGGAGACGGTGCAGAACATCCTCGCGCTGCGCTTTGCCAACGAGATGTACGAGCCGGTCTGGAACCGCGACCACGTGGACCACGTACAGATCACGATGGCCGAGGACATCGGCATCGGCGGCCGGGCCGGCTACTACGACGGCATCGGCGCCGCGCGGGACGTGATCCAGAACCACCTGCTGCAGTTGCTGGCGCTGATCGCCATGGAGGAGCCGGTCGCGTTCGACGCTGACTCGCTGCGGATGGAGAAGGAGAAGGTGCTTTCCGCGGTCCGGCTGCCCGCCGACATCGCCGCGGGCACCGCGCGCGGGCAGTACTCGGCGGGCTGGCAGGGCGGCCGCCAGGTGCACGGCTTTCTGGAGGAAGACGGCATCCCGGCGGACTCCCGCACCGAGACATACGCCGCGCTGCGGCTCGGCGTCGACACCAGGCGCTGGGCCGGGGTCCCGTTTTACCTGCGCGCGGGCAAGCGGCTGCCGCGCCGCATGACGGAGATCGCGCTGATCTTCCACCGGGCGCCGCACCTGCCGTTCTCCGCGACCGACACCGAGGAGCTCGGCCAGAACGCGCTGGTGATCAGGATCCAGCCGGACGAGGGCATCACGGTCAGGTTCGGCTCGAAGGTGCCGGGCACCGCCATGGAGGTCCGCGACGTGAACATGGACTTCGCCTACGGCGAGTCGTTCACCGAGTCCAGCCCCGAAGCCTACGAGCGGCTGCTGCTCGACGTCCTCATCGGAGACCCGCCGCTGTTCCCCCGGCAGGCCGAGGTCGAGCTGGGCTGGCGGATCCTCGACCCGGTGGAGGAGTTCTGGGCTTCACACACCAAGCCGGACCAGTACCCGGCCGGTACGGGGGGTCCCGCGTCGTCCGACGCGATGATGGCTCGGGACGGCCGCGCATGGCGCCGGCTCTAGGGAGGCTCCGATGACCATCGACCTGACCGACACCAGCACCGGCGCGATCCACGAGGCGCTGACCCAGGCGCGCCGCCGGATGGGCGGTCCCGCCTCGGGCACGGTGCTGACGCTGATCATCGTCACCGACGAGTCCGAGCAGTACGACGCGGTCCGGGCGGCCAGCCAGGCCGGCCGCGAGCACCCGAGCCGGATCCTGGCCGTCATCACCCGCAAGCCCAAGGGCGAGTCGCGGCTCGACGCCGAGATCCGCGTGGGCGAGACCGGCCCGGGCGAGACCATCCTGCTGCGCATGTACGGACCGCTGGGCCAGCACGCCGACTCGGTGGTCGCGCCGCTGCTCGCGCCCGACGTGCCCGTCGTCACCTGGTGGCCAGACGTGGCTCCAGGCAGCCCTAAGACAGATCCGCTCGGCGCGGTGGCCCAGCGCCGGGTGACCGACGCGGCCGCCAGCGATACCCCCAGGGACATGCTGCTGGGGCTGGCCAAGGCGTACCAGCCGGGTGACACCGACCTGAGCTGGACCCGGTCGACGTCCTGGCGCTCGCTGCTCGCGGCCACCCTGGACCAGCCCTACCCGGAGCTGATCCGCGGCGAGGTCCTGGGCGAGCCGGACAATCCGAGTGCGGACCTGATCGCGGCCTGGCTCGGGACGCGGCTTGGCGTCGAGGTCCAGCGGGGCGAGTCCGACGGCCCCGGCATCACCGAGGTCAGCTTCGAGACCGCGGACGGGCAGGTCTCGCTGTCCCGGCCGGACGGCCGCAACGCCACCCTGGCCTGGCCCGGACGGCCGGAGCGGCGGGTGGCCCTGCACCGGCGCGACACCCCGGACCTGATCGCCGAGGAACTGCGCCGTCTCGAGCCCGACGAGGTCTACGCGGAAACCCTGCGCGGGCTGGCCCGCGGCGCGGGAAGCGCCGTCCAGTGAGCGTGCCCGAGGTACTCGTTCACCGTGAGGCCACGCTGCTCGCTCAGGCCGTCGCTGCGCGCCTCGTCACCAGGCTGGTCGACGCGGTCGCCGCCCGGAGCACCGCGTCCGTGGTACTCACCGGAGGTGGTATCGGAACGAAGATTCTTTCCGAACTCGCCGCCGCGCCGGCCAGGGACGCCGTCGACTGGCGGCGGCTAGACATCTGGTGGGGAGACGAGCGCTTCCTTCCCGCTGGCGACCCGGACAGGAACGAGACCGGCGCCCGTTCGGCCCTCCTCGATCACGTGGATGCCGACCCGGCCCGGGTCCATCCGATGCCCGGCCCGGACGGACCCGACGGCGACAACCCCGAGGCCGCCGCCGCCCGGTACGCGTCCTGGCTGGCCACCGCGACCAGGCCGGAGGACCACGGACCGGTGCCTTCGTTCGACGTGCTGATGCTCGGCATCGGTCCCGAGGGGCACGTCGCCTCGCTATTTCCCGGCATGCCCGCGCTCTACGACGAGCGAGCGGTGGTGGCCGTGCGCGGCTCCCCCAAGCCCCCGCCAACGCGCCTGTCGCTGACCCTGCCGTCCATCCAGGCCGCGCGCGAGGTCTGGATTCTGGCCTCGGGCCAGGAGAAGGCCAACGCGATCGCGATGGCGCTGTCGGCCTCGGGCCAGGAGAAGGCCAACGCGATCGCGATGGCGCTGTCCGACGCGGGGCCGGTGCAGGTGCCTGCGGCGGGGGCCCGTGGCAGGCAGCGGACGCTATTCCTGATCGACGGCGCCGCCGCGGCGAAGGTGCCGTCGCAGATCGGCCGCCAGGGCGCCCACTGACTTGTCTCCTGGCTTGCGCGCGAACGCCAGGCCGGCGGCCAGGCACGTAGCCGGCAACGCGGCGAGCACGTACCGGTAGCTGAACCCGGCGGTCATCGGCGGCAGCACGATCATCAGCGCCCCCACCAGCCAGGGCAGCAGGCCGATGCCGCCCCAGCGGCGCCAGCGGGCCAGCACGCCGGCCGCCCCGATGAGCACGATCAGGCCGAGCAGGGTGCCGCGCAGGTAGAAGTACCGCTGGTACATCTGGAGCAGATGCTGCCAGGGCTGCACCGCGCTGGTCTTTCCGAGCCCAGGCCCGCCGAACTCCTGCCGGGCCTGATAGGTCTTGACGGCGGCGGCGTCACCCGGGTACGGGTTCGCCCACCAGGGAATCAGGTTGTTCAGGACCTTGCCGGAGACGAATTGGAAGGCCGGCCCGTTCCCGTAGTAGTTGTGCGGGTCGGGCTGCCGGTTCCAGCCGAAGGTGTGCAGCGTGTCGTTGATCACCACGTGCAGGTAGCTGACCGGCTGGGCCAGGATGGCTGCCCTGGCGAACTTCTCCGCCATCCCGTTGACCTGCGGCGTGAACCGCAGCGAGGTGTCGCCGGAGTGGTTCAGGTTGAACAGCGGGGTGGTGACCTTGTTGTCCGGCCACTTCTCGTTGTCCGCCCATATGTACTCCCCCGACACCGGGCGCAGGTACGGAGGCGTCGGGTCGCACAGGGCGCGGACGTCGGCCGGGGGGTTGATCTTGTCGCATTCGGCGAAGGTGCTGACCCGGCTGTACAGGAACGTGCCCGAGGACTCGGTCAGCCCGTACCGGCCGTAGGTGCCGTGGAACCAGATCATGTACGCCGCGATCGGCACCACGCCCGCCACGACCACCACGAGCAGCGGCTGGCCGACCGACCTCACCAGGGTGGCGTAGCCGATGAGCAGGCCGGCCACCGCCATGGCCGGCACCGAGGGACGGTCGTTCCAGCACAGGATCACGACCGCCACGGTGCCGAGGAAGATGAAGAGCGTGTCGGCGGTGATCATGTGCTCGAGGTGAAGCTCGTACGAATCGAACAGGACCGGCAGCGCGGCCAGCGTCGCGCCCCACCAGGGCAGCCCGCGGCGGCGCAGCAGGGCGTAGATGATCACGCCCATCACGACACCCATCGCCGCCTGCAGCAGGGCCAGCGGATACGCGCTGTGCAGCGGCAGCAGCAGGTCGATGAAGAAGGGATAGCCGTTCGGCCGGACCACGTCCGGGGTGTGCGTCACGGCGTCGTAGATGTAGGTGTAAGAGTCGTTGAACCACAGGATCGGCGGATAGCCGAGGATCACGATGACCCGGATCAAGATCGCGACCGCGAGCACCACGGTGAATTGCCAGTGCGTAACCGCGGGACGGGTGAGCCGCGCCAGCCACGGGCCCCGTTCCTCCTGAGGCGGCTGCTGGTCGGGGATGACCCGATCGCTGCCGGTGGTCGCATTCGACAACGACCGCCTCCTGACTCTCTGTGAGCCTGCCGGAATACCGTTTTCCCTTTCGCTGATCCCGCAGGCCCCGGAAGATCAGGCACGCCGACTCGATTTCGCCACGCCGGCCGACTCATAGTAGCCGCCTGGCCAGGCCGGAGATAGGTATTACCGGTTAACGGTCCGGCCTCGCGTCGGTCGCTGACGGTTATCAGCGTCCCCCGTACCCTACCCGGCACGCGAGCAGGCAGATGAACACGACCGAGAGCGCGGCCGCGGTGTCCGGCGATCCGGCCGCCGCCGCGATCATGATCCAGACGAAGATGACCGGCAGCAGCCTGCCCAGGGGCCGGTCACGGCCGCCTTGCCGCGGCCGGGGTACCGACGGGACCACCTGTGCGACCGGCACCGGACGCGGCTGCCGTTGCGGCAGGTCAGCGCCGAGTACTGGTTCGACGGGCAGGTCCCCCGTGAGCTCGCGCAGGTCGGACCAGGTCTTCGAGGCATAGGCGGCCGAGGTTCGCTGCTCGAACTCCTCCAGCGTCAGCCGGCCATCCGTGTACGCGTCCCTGAGGACGTCGACAACGCTCTCCCGCTCTCTGTCGGACGCACGGATCGGTCGGTCGGTCATCGGCACGGACCCTTCCTCGTGTTCCTAATTGATCCTAACTCAGCATCCGGCGGAAACCCGGCGGCAGGACAGGCGTTCCGGACGGCCTGCGCGTGACCCCTGCCGTCTGGGTGGGCATCGACCCTTGCCAGCCGAACGGGCCCGCAGTCTGCTCGCGTACCACGAGACGCGCCTGACGCGGCTCCTTACCTACCGCAATCCGGAAGTTTCGGGACGCAAAGCATCCCAGAACGGAATCTGCTGCTCCGCCCTGGGGCAGCATCGGGAGGCTTATCAAAAGTGAGGCCGTTTAGGTCTCGCCCCCTAACGCAGGCAGCGTTACGCTATTGGCGAATCTTTCGTCTGGTCTATCTGAGCACGATGTGACCAGGAGAAGGTTTTGGCTTGACGATTTTGGTTCGTAAGACAAGGTCTTCATGCCAGCCACGTAGTAACGACGGGCGCCCCGCCGTCTCGACCGCCGCCTGGCAGCCGGGAGACGGACGAGCCATTCCTCACCTGGAGGGATCGAATTGAGCGTCAGCGAAGATCGCACAGTCCAGCCCAGCACCGTAGCCCCTACCACGGGCATCGCCGACCCTGCCCCGCTCGGCCTTGCCGCCTTCGCCCTCACCACCTTCCTGCTTTCGGCCAAGAATGCCGACTGGATGTCCCATGCCACCGGCAACGCGTGGCTTGGTTACGCCTTCGCCTACGGCGGGTTCATCCAGCTGCTGGCCGGCATGTGGGAGTTCCGCAACAGGAACGTGTTCGGCGCCACCGCGTTCTCCACGTACGGCGGCTTCTGGATCGGCCTCGGCCTGTGGGTCCAGCTGGTCGTGAACCCCGCGGTCGCGGCGGCCAAGCCGGCCACACTGGCGGCTACGGTCACGGCGCTCAACCACGACCTGGGCTGGATACTGCTCGCCTTCGCCATCTTCAACACGTACATGCTGATCCTGAGCACCCAGGTCAGCCTGGGGGTGTTCGGGGTCTTCCTCACCCTGGAAATCACTGAGATCGTCCTGTGCATCGGTAACTTCAACGCAGGTGCGGCACTAGTCCCCACTGGGACGATCAAGGTCGGCGGTTACATCGGCCTGATTACCGCGCTCGTCGCCTGGTACACCTCGGCGGCCGGCGTCTCGAATGGCCTGGCCGGGAAGGTCCGTTTCCCGGTCGGCAGGCCCCTTATCAGCTAGCACTGGTTAGCTAGCCGGCTATCGCGCAAGAGCGCTGGGGAGCAGGTGCTCCCCAGCGCTTTTCGTTGTCCGGGGTGACCGGCCAGCGCGGCCCTCCGCCGGATACCGTTAGGCGCACGAACGGGTCGCGAAAGGATGAGCACGGTGCAGAACGGGAGGCAGGTCGACCTGTCAACGCAGGTCGAGCGCGTCAAGCGCAAGACGAGGCCGTGGAAGTCGATCATCGCCCTGCTGCTGGCGATCGCCGCCGCGGTCATCTCGCACCAGGCTCGCCGAGGCACCTTCACCACGAATGATCTGGCCAACCAGTTCATCAGCTACGGCACCGCCGTGGCGTTCCTCGTCTTCGGGTCCAGCGCAGTCTTCGGCCTGGCCGGGAAATCGAGAGAGCTGCTCGAGCCGACGGCCGGGCCGGCGCATTCCGCCATCGCCCGGTACGCCATCTTGATCGTCGGCGCGTTCACGACTTTGGTGATCACGCTCGTGCTGTTCGGTGTCGATGTCAGCCAGCTCATCCTCGGCGGGGCGCTCACCACTGTCTTCCTCAGCATCGCGGCACAACAGGCGCTCGGCAACGTATTCGCCGGACTGGTGCTGGTCTTCGCCCGGCCGTTCCAGGTGGGCGACGCGGTCCGGTTCCGGGCCGGCGCGCTCGGCGGCACCCTCGACGGCATCGTGACCGACATCGGTATCACCTACGTCCGTTTCGACACCGACGGCAGCGTGATGTCGATCCCCAACTCGCAAGTGCTCAACGCCGTGGTCGGCCCGATCCCGCCCGAGCCTGAGGATGCCGAGGTGGTCACGGACGGCAAGTCGGGCACGCCCGGCGGTCCGGAGCAGCCGCAGCCGCGCCCGGCCGGACCCGTCTAACGGCACCTGGACAGAACGAAGGGCCGGCTGGCAAGCCAGCCGGCCCTTCGTCACGTAAACCGGTGCGGAGGTCGCCTCTCGGCGAAAGGCGCAACGCGGCTCCAGCCGAACGGTATTCCGCGAAGGCAGTAGGTGCGGCCCGGGGACACAGCCACACCGGCTGATACCTAGTAACGCCCGCGACGCCGCCTCTGTTCCCGGCGCGTGGGCGGATCTGTCTCGTACGGGAACGACGAGACGGCCTGCTGGCTCGCGGTGGCCTCCGGGTCCTGATGGTCCGGGTAGTGCCCCCCACCGCCGCGGTAGGCGTTGTCCTGCCCGCCGTAGCCGAAGGTGCTGTACCCCTGGTCCGGGTACGAGCCGACGTCACCCTGGGCCGGGTAATCCTGCCCAGCGTGGCCGTATCCCTGCTCCGGATGAGGCGGAGTCTCCGCTTCCTGATAGCCCTGGTCGCCGTAACCCTGGTAGCCGTACTCCCCGTAGCCGGGCTCCTGGCGGACTCCCTGCTCCTGATAGCGCTCATCCGGGTAGCGCTGTTCGGGGTACCCCTGTTCGGGGTAACGCTCGTCCTCGTAGCGCTGCGGCTGATAGGGCTGATCCTGGTAACCCTGTCCCTGGTACGACTGGTCCTGATACGACTGGTCCTGGTGGGACTGGTCCTTGTAGTGCTGGCCCTGGTAACCGGACCCGGCGTAGCCGGGATTGTCGTAGGCACCGTGGTCGTAACCCGGCGCGGAGTCATACCCCTGGCCGGAGTAAGAGTCGCCGCCATAGCCCTGGCCGTCATAGGACCCGCTGGCGTAGTGCCGGCCCGAATACGAGGAAGATGAGTACGAGGACGAGGAGTAATCCCGGTCAGATCCGGCCTGGGGGTCACCGTACCCCTGCTGGCCATAGCCCTGGTCCGGATAGCCCTGCGCGGCGTACTGCTGGTCTGAGTAACCCCGATCGCCGGACCCCGGATCGGCATAGCCCCGGTCGCCGTAGCCTTGCTGGTCGCCGTAGCTTTGCTGGTCGGAGTAACCCTGGCTGGAGTAACCCTGGTCAGCGGAGCCCTGACCGGAGTAGGCCTGGTCCACATAACCCTGGTCCGGGTAGCCATAGCCGGAGTCGGCGTACCCCTGCTCTGCATATCCGCGGTCGCGATAGGCCTGCTGGCCGCCATAGCCCTGCGGGTCGCCGTAGGACTGCTGGCCGCTGTAGCCATGGTCCTGGTACCCAGGCTGGGCATAGCCCTGGTCGGCGTACTGGCCGGGCTCGGCGTAGCGCCCCTGGTCGGCGTACTGCTGTCCCTGGTCGGCGTACTGCTGCCCTTGATCGGCGTACTGGCCGCCGTAGGAAGCGGCACGGCCGTAACCCTGCTCGGGGTAGTACTGCTCGCCATAGTCCTGCGGCGCCTGGGACCCTGGGCCGGGAGGCAGGGCCAGCGGGCCAGCGGGCAGCGCCCGGGGGCCCTGAGCACTGCGGGGCGAAGGGCTGAGCGCCATCGTGCCGGCCGGGTCGTCGGTTCGTATCGCGCGGAAGTCGCCGGTCACCGGGCCGGTGAACTCGCCCTCGCGGCCGTAACCACCGGGCAGCGCGGTCAGCCTGGGATCGGTCGGCGCCCCGGGGAGCTGGCTGGCGTAGCCGCCGGAGCCGCGAGGGTCGTTCGCCTGCGCGCCGCGCTGCAGGGCGTCGATCAGCCTCGGCAGTTCCTCGATCGGCAGCCGGAACGTGCCGGTGCAGGTGCCGCCCTGCCAGATGCTGAAGACGGAGACTCCGGTATCGGCGTACCAGCTCAGCCGCATGCTGCGGGAGCTGCCGCGCACGTCGAAGAAAACCTCGCCGAGCCGGGGCAGCGGAGCTGCGTCCGACGCTGACATGCTGCCCATCGTGGCGGTGCTCCCTTCTCTTTGTCCAGTTCGTCACGAAGACTCTCCAGCAGGCTAGCTGGAGGCCGGAATTCAGGTAGGGAATTTCGCCACCCCGCGTGCGAGACCGCTACCACGGATGGCATCATTATCGACGGGCATGCAGCGGCCCGCGCGATGGTTTGACTGGGTTGGTAGAAACAGGGACGGGTGAACCGACGCGCTGGGGCTAGCCGTTCGGTATGGTAACCACTTGCTTACAGCGGTCGCCGTACCCGTGCATGGGAACACCACGCCAGGAAGACGCGTTGTATCTTGCAACGGAGACTTCCGGACAGGGCAGGTTCCCGTGTTCGCCTGACGCTCCACTGTAACGCACTATTTGATGCATCTTGGTTGAGGTGATTGTTCCATGTCTCAGGTACGTCGGCAGTCGGCTGTGCTTCCCCGCCCGAATTGGGGCTGGCAAGATGCTGCCGCGTGCAAGGGCGAAGACCTGTTGCTCTTCTTCGGTCCCGATGGCGAGCGCCAGCCAGAGCGGGAGATCAGGGAGCGCAAGGCCAAGGGGGTCTGCGCTGCTTGCCCGGTGCGGCTGGAGTGCCTGAACTACGCCGTGTCGCGGCCGGAGAAGTACGGCACCTGGGGTGGCCTCAACGAGGATGAGCGTTCGGCCGAGCGTCGTCGCCGCATGCGCCGGGCCAACGCCGCCTAGACGGGAACCCCGGGCGGAAAGCAGCGCCCGCATAGCAAAAGCAGCGCTCAGCCGAGCAGCGCTAGCACATCGGCGTCGGTGAGCTGCCCGAAGGACGTGTACCACTGTCCGACGGACCGGAACCGCTGGGGCGTCGCCAAGATGATCACCTGGTCCGCCTCCGCGCGCATCTCGTCCGCCGCGGCGGGCGACCCGACCGGGGCCGCCAGCACGAGGTAGGCCGCCTGCACCGCGCGCAGCGAGCGCAGCGCGGCCCGTGCGGTCACCCCGGTCGCCAGGCCGTCGTCCACCACGATCACACACCATCCCGCCATCCGCGGCAGCGGCCGTCCGCCCCGGTACACCTTTACCCGCCTGGTAAGTTCGGCCCGCTCCGCGGCGACGACCGGGGCCAGGCCGGCTGGGGTCAGCGACAGCCGGGCGAGCAGGCTAGCGTCGTACACCGCCTCCTCCAGGCCCTCGGCGATCGCCCCGACACCGAGCTCGGGCTGGCGCGGATACCCGATCTTCCTGGTCACGATGACGTTCATCGGGACGTCCAAGACCGCGGCGACCTGTTTGGCCACGGCAACCCCGCCCCGGGGCAGGGCGAGCACCACCGTTCGTCCGGCCCAGTCCCCGAGCGCAACGACGCGGGCGAGCCGCTTCCCGAGCAGGGTTCCGGCTACCCGCCGGTCCGGGAAGGGGAGCAGGTACTCACCCTGGCGCATGTCGGGGATTTACCCCGGTAAGGGGACGCAATGCAAGGAAGCCATCGCACAATGGAGAGATGATCTGCGTCCCGTGCCGGAAGCGGCACCACGATGAGTGCCCGGGCCGCACCTGGTGTGACTGCCAGCACCTGCCGCCGGCCGGCCAGCCCGGTACGCAGACGGGCGCCGAGCCGTCGCTCAGCTGGGTCCGCCAGGGCTGATCACGCCCCGCAAGCCGGCGGGGCCCGCGGGAATAACCGCCGCGGCCAGGCATGTTGCCACACGTATGGCCCCGGATGTGTCCCTTCGCGCCGTCCACATGCTGGACGCTGCCTGGACAGTCCGGTTCGTTACATGTGATCCTGGATTCATGAGTGTTACGGACCCGCTGCTCGTCGGGCGCCGTCACATCGACTTCCTGCGTATCCGCAGCGCCATCTGTCTGCTCGCCCGATAATCGCCGGCCCGGATTCCCGCCCGGGCGCGCGTGCGATGCCGGGCGCTCTCCCGCTGGACCACGGCTGAACCGCGCCTGAAAAGGTGGCGCAGCGGATCCTGTCCGGCGGAGCCCAGGTTCTCGTGCCACGCGCGCCCCCGAACCTGAAGGAACATCCCCGACATGCCAGTCGCAACTGGGACCAAGCGTAAACGCGGCGAAGGCCAGTGGGCGCTCGGCTATCGCGAGCCGCTCAACAAGAACGAGGAAAACAAGCGTAACGACGACGGGCTCAACGTCCGCCAGCGGATCATCGACACCTACTCCAAGTATGGCTTCGATTCCATCGACCCGGCTGACCTGCGCGGCCGGTTCCGCTGGTACGGGCTGTACACGCAGCGCAGGCCCGGCATCGACGGCGGCAAGACCGCGGTGCTCGAGCCGGAAGAGCTCGACGACCGCTACTTCATGCTGCGGGTCCGCATCGACGGCGGCCGGCTGTCCAACGACCAGCTGCGGGTTATCGCCTACATCTCGCGCCGTTACGCGCGCGGTACCGCGGACGTGACCGACCGGCAGAACATCCAGCTGCACTGGATCGAGATCGAGAACGTCCCCGACATCTGGGAGGCGCTGGAGTCGGTCGGCCTGTCCACCACCGAGGCCTGCGGCGACACTCCGCGGGTGATCCTGGGCTGCCCGCTGGCCGGCATTGACGCGGACGAGATCGTCGACGGCACGTCGGATATCGCCGCCATCGGCGAGAAGTACATCGGCGACTCGGCGTTCTCCAACCTGCCGCGCAAGTTCAAGACCTCGATCAGCGGCTGCCCGGCGCAGTGCGCCATCCACGAGATCAACGACGTCGCGTTCGTCGGCGTGGTCAACTCCCACGGGGAGGCCGGCTACGACCTGTGGGTCGGCGGCGGGCTTTCCACCAATCCGATGCTCGGCAAGCGGCTCGGCGCATTCGTCCGGCCGGGTCAGGTCCCCGAGGTCTGGGCGGGCGTGGCCGGGCTGTTCAGGGACTACGGCTACCGGCGCCTGCGGCACCGGGCCAGGATCAAGTTCCTGGTCGCGGACTGGGGCGCGGAGAAGTTCCGCGAGGTGCTGGAGAAGGAGTACCTCGGCTATGCCCTGCCGGACGGCCCAGTCCCGGACGCGCCGCGCGACGGGATCCGCGATCACGTGGGCGTGCACCGGCAGCGCGACGGCAACTATTACGTCGGCTTCGCACCCGTCGTGGGCCGCCTGTCAGCCGACACGCTCGACCTGATCGCCGATCTGGCGGCCAGGTACGGAAGCGGCCGGGTCCACACCACTACCGAGCAGAAGATGGTCATCCTCGACGTGCCGGCCGAGCGCACCGAGGAACTGGTGGCCGAGCTGGAGGCGGCCGGCCTGCCGGCCCGGCCCAGCACCTTCCGCAGGCACACGATGGCCTGCACCGGCATCGAGTTCTGCAAGCTCGCGATCGTCGAGACCAAGGCCCGGGCCGCCGACCTGATCAGCGAGCTGGAGCGGCGACTGCCCGGCTTCGACGCGCCGGTCACGATCAACGTGAACGGCTGCCCGAACTCCTGCGCCAGGATCCAGACCGCCGACATCGGCCTGAAGGGCTCGCTGGTCGCCGGGCCGGACGGCCGGCAGGTCGAGGGCTTCCAGGTGCACCTGGGCGGCAGCCTGAGCGGCGGTGACGGCTCAGGCTCAGGCTTCGGGCGCAAGGTACGCGGGCTCAAGACCACGGCCGAGGAACTGCCGGACTACGTGGAGCGGGTGCTGCGCCGGTTCGACGCGGCCCGCGAACCAGGCGAGAGCTTCGCCGCCTGGACCATCCGGGCCAGCGACGAGGAACTCTCATGACCACCAGGGCCGTCCCCTTCTACTGCCCTTACTGCGGCGAGGAAGACCTCGAACCGCAGGGCGCGGCCGACGGTGAATGGCATTGCCGCAGTTGCACACGATCTTTCCAGCTACGCTTTGCCGGAATAGGAGTCACACTGTGAGCCCCGTCGTCACGCGCGGCCTGGCGCAGCGGAACACCCTGGAGGACCCCGAGCAGATGCGAACCCTCGCCGAACAAGCCGCGGAGGAACTCGCCGACGCGCCGGCCGAAGAGGTAATTCGCTGGGCGGTAGACACATTCGGCGCGCGGATCTGCGTCACCTCGTCCATGACCGACGCGGTGATCATCCATCTCGCCGCGGCCGTCCATCCGGGCATCGACGTGGTCTTCCTCGACACCGGCTACCACTTCGCCGAGACCATCGGGACCAGGGACGCGGTGGAGGCCGTGTACCCGATCAAGCTGATCAACATCACCCCGTCGCGCACCGTGAAGGAACAGGACACCGAGCTGGGCCCCCGGCTCTACGGACGCAATCCCGACCTCTGCTGCTACCTGCGCAAAGTCGAGCCGCTGGAGCGGGCGCTGACCAACTATGACGCCTGGATCACCGGGGTGCGCCGGGACGAGACCAGCAACCGCCGCCAGACCAAGGTCGTGGAGTGGGACGACCGGCGCGAGATGGTGAAGGTCAACCCGATCGTCAGCTGGTCGCAGAAGCAGGTCGACGACTTCATCACCGAGCAGGGCGTGCTGGTGAACCCGCTGGTCTACGACGGGTACCCGTCGATTGGCTGCGCCACCTGCACGATCCGCGTCGAGGATGGCGCCGACCCGCGCAGCGGCCGGTGGGCGGGAACCGGCAAGACGGAGTGCGGCATCCATGTATAAGGGGGTCCTTGTAGCGGTTGCGCACGGGAGCAAGGATCCGCGGGCCTCGGCCACCATCGCCGAACTGGCGGCGGTGGCCCGGGAGCGCTCGCCAGGTCTCGACCTGCGCACCGCCTTCCTCGGTCACGCCCCGCCGTCGCTGCCGCAGGTCCTGGGCACGATCGAGGCGGACCGTGACGTGACCGTGCTGCCGCTGCTGCTGACCGCGGCATACCACAGCAAGGCCGACATCCCCCGCATGCTGGCCAGGATCCCGCGGCCGCGGGTGAGCTACGGCGCGACCCTGGGGCCGCATCCGCTGCTGCTCGACGCCCTCGACCGCCGCCTGGCCGAGGCGGACCCCACCGCTCACCGGGACCCGTCCCGTACCGCGGTGGTGCTCGCGGCGGCCGGTTCGACGGATCCCGGGGCGAACGCCACGATCGCCCGGATGGCGGCCCAGTGGCAGGCCAGGGCGGGGTGGCTCGCCGTCCGGCCGGCCTACGCCTCGGCCGCCGGACCCTCCCCCGCGACCGCCGTGGCCGGCCTGCTGCAGGACGGAGCGCCCCGCGTCGTGGTCGCCACCTACCTGCTCGCCCCGGGCCTTTTCGCCGACCGGATCCACCACACCGCCCTGGCCGCGGGAGCGGCCGCCGTCTCCCCCGCGCTCGGCGCCTGCGCCGAGGTGGCCGACCTCATGCTGGATCGATTCACCCAAACGGGATCAACCAGGCGCAGTGCCGCTTAAATCGGGCAGCTTAACATCGGGCCGCGTAAATCGGGCGCGTAAATCTGGGTAGAACTCCTGGTAGCCCTCGAGATAACCGAGGAGCCCCGACCCGCTGGTCACGATCCGGTATCGTACGTCCCTCCGGGCTTACGCTAACCCGGTAGAGTCGGCCGCTGGCCGAACGCGACCCGACCCGGCCGCCAAAGGGGGCGAATGCGTATCTGGCCCGGAACGCCATACCCGCTTGGTGCGACATGGGACGGATGGGGCACGAACTTCACCCTCTTCTCCGAGGTCGCTGAACGCGTAGAGCTCTGTCTTTTCGACGAGGGTCTTTTCGACAAGGCCGAAGACGGTAGCGGCACGCTCAGCGAGACCAGGGTCGAGCTGACCGAGATCGACGGCTTCGTATGGCACGGTTACCTGCCCGGTATCGCGCCCGGGCAGCGGTACGGCTACCGCGTCCACGGGCCGCACGACCCCCCGCACGGGCTGCGCTGCGACGGCTCCAAGCTGCTGCTCGACCCGTACGGCAAGGCGACCGAGGGTGACATCCACTGGGACGAGTCACTGTTCGACTACCAGTTCGCCAACCCCAAGAAGCGGAACACGGCAGACAGCGCCGCGCACATGCCGAAGAACGTGGTCATCAACCCGTTCTTCGACTGGGGCAATGACCGGGCCCCGCAGACCCCCTACCACGAGACCATCATCTACGAGGCGCACGTGCGCGGGCTGACCCTGTGCCACCCGGAGGTCCCGGCGGCACAGCGCGGCGCCTACGCCGGACTCGCCCACCCGGCGGTGATCGCGCACCTGCAGCGGATCGGGGTCACCGCCGTGGAGCTCATGCCGGTGCACCAGTTCGTGGCCGAGCAGTTCCTGGTCTCCCGTGGCCTGACCAACTACTGGGGCTACAACACGATCGGCTTCCTGGCCCCGCACAACAGGTACTCCTCGGCCGGCCAGCGCGGCGAGCAGGTCAGCGAGTTCAAGTCGATGGTTAAGGCGCTGCACGAGGCGGGTATCGAGGTCATCCTCGACGTGGTCTACAACCACACCGCCGAGGGCGACCACATGGGGCCCACGCTGTCCTTCCGGGGTATCGACAACGCCGCCTACTACCGGCTGTCCGACTCCGAGCGCTGGCGCTACCTGGACTACACCGGCTGCGGGAACAGCCTGAACGCCCGTCACCCGCACTCGCTCCAGCTGGTCATGGACTCTCTGCGGTACTGGATCCTGGAGATGCACGTCGACGGGTTCCGCTTCGACCTGGCCGCCGCCCTGGCCAGGGAACTGCACGACGTGGACCGGCTGTCCACCTTCTTCGACCTGGTCCAGCAGGACCCTGTGGTCTCCCAGGTGAAGCTCATCGCCGAGCCGTGGGACGTGGGCGAGGGCGGATACCAGGTCGGCAACTTCCCGCCGCTGTGGACCGAGTGGAACGGCAAGTACCGCGACGCCGTCCGCGACTTCTGGCGCGGGCGGCCGTCCACCGTGCCGGACTTCGCATCCCGGCTCACTGGGTCCAGCGACCTGTACGCCACGAGCGGGCGCCGCCCGGTCGCCTCGATCAACTTCGCCACCTGCCACGACGGGTTCACCCTGACCGACCTGGTCTCGTACAACCACAAGCACAACGAGGCCAACGGCGAGGGCAACCGAGACGGCACCGACGACAACCGCTCGTGGAACTGCGGCGCCGAGGGGCCGACCGACGATCCCGCGGTCAACGAGCTGCGTGCCCGGCAGAAGCGGAACTTCCTGGTCACCTTGTTCCTGTCCCAGGGCGTGCCGATGCTACTGGCCGGCGATGAGATGGGCCGCACCCAGGTCGGCAACAACAACGCCTACTGCCAGGACAACGAGATCTCCTGGGTGGACTGGGGGCTGGCCGGCGACGAGCAGGAACTGCTGCAGTTCACCGAGACGCTGGCCGGCCTGCGCCGCGACCATCCGGTGTTCCGCAGGCGCCGGTTCTTCCGCGGCCAGGGTCCCGGGGCGGAGAAGGGCGACATCGTCTGGCTCACCCCGGCCGGGGACGTCATGACGGACGCGGACTGGGAGGCCAGCTACGCCAAGTCGCTCGCGGCGTTCCTCAACGGGGACGCGATCAGCGAGCCCGACCCGCGCGGCGGGAAGATCACCGACGCCAGCTTCCTGCTGCTGTTCAATGCGCACAGCAAGCCGCTCACGTTCACCTTGCCCGAGGCCGGCTACGCGGCGGGCTGGGAGGTCATCATCGACACCGCGTCGGGCGTCCCCGGCGCGATCCACCCGCCGAAGAAGGAGATCGAGGTCCGCGACCACGCCGTAGTCGTGCTACGGTCCACCCAGTGAGCCTGCGCCAGCTTTTCTCCGACGAACCGGATCTGCCCGGGCTCTACGGTTACCCGGACGGTCGCTGGCTGCGCGCGAACATGGTGGCGACCGCGGACGGTGCCGCCTCGCTGAACGGCGTCACGCAAGGAATCTCCTCCGATACCGACCGGCGGGTGTTCGCGCTGCTCCGCACGCTGTGTGACGTCATCCTGGTCGGGGCGTCCACGGTCCGCGAGGAGAAGTACAAGCCGGCCCGGCCACAGGAGCTGTGGAGTCACCTGCGGGACGGCCGGCCGCCGACGCCGCCGATCGCGGTGGTCACCGGGCGGCTCGATCTCGACCCGGACAGCCCGCTCATCACCGCGGCCCCGGCGTACGCACGCACGATCGTCATCACCACGGCCAGCGCCCCGGCCGCCCGGCGGGACCAGCTCGGCCGGCACGCCGAGATCATCATCGCGGGCCAGGACACCGTCGACCTCAGGACGGCAGTGGACGCGCTGGCCGAACGCGGCCACCGCCGGATGCTCGCCGAGGGCGGCCCGCACCTGCTCGCCCAGCTGGCCGAGGCCGGCCTGCTGGACGAGCTGTGCCTGACCATCGGCCCGCTCGTGGCCGGGCCCGGCGCGCCCAGGATCATGGCCGGGGCCCCTGACACGGGCCCCATCACGCCGCTGCCGCTGACCCTGGCCCACGTCCTGGAAGACGACGGTTTCCTGCTCTGCCGGTACATCCGGAAAGATCATTGAGCCGAACGGGCCGGGCGCGTGCTCCAGCTCAGGGCAACTCGCCCGCCTGGTCGACGACCGCCGTCTGGACCAGGGCGGCGCCGCCCACTTGGCCTTGCTCACCCCAGGTGGTCAGGCCCAGGATCCGCACCTCGCCGCCGTCCCGCCGGCGCAGCCCCTCCATGCACTCCACCGCGGTGGTCTTGCCCGCGCCGTTCGGGCCCAGGATGCCGAAGATCTCACCTTTGTCGACGTGGAACGAGATGTCGTCCACGACCGCCTGACCCCCGTACTGCTTGGTGAGCCCGGTCACCTCGATGACGGCCGTCATCATGCGCCTCGCTTAGCACTCCAAGCATATGCTTGACATAGCGGACAGTCGGGATGCAAGATTCCAAGCATGTCCTTGGAATATGAGCCTGACCCGGCCGGCCAGGGCGCCACTGGAGATACCGGGCGAGCCGAGAGCGTTGGCGCGGCGGGCGCCGAGGGCGCTCGCACCGGTGACGCTGAGACAGGTGAAGCCGGGGGCGGGCCGTCACGGCAGCGATGGCGGCTGCTCGACGACCCGGTGGCGATCCGGGCTCTCGCGCATCCGCTGCGGCTGGACCTGATGACGATCATCGCCCGGCTGGGCCGGGCCACCACCGCGGACGCGGCACGGGAGATGGGCATCAGCCACGGGCTGGCCTCGCACCACCTGCGGCAGCTGGCCAAGTACGGCTTCCTCGAGCAGGTCAAGGGCAAGGACCACCGGGAACGGCCCTGGCGGCTGGTGGCCACGTCCTACAACTGGAGCGGGGCCAGGGCCACGGCCGAGGGCTCGGTCGCGGTCGACGTGCTGGAGCAGATGACCGCCGAACGGGCCGTCGGGGAGTTCCTCGACTGGCAGCAGCGGCGCCAGGGCTGGCCGCAGCGGTGGCGGGATCACACCGGCATCGGCGAGTCGTCCGTCTACCTCACCCAGGCCGAGCTGGCCGGGATCGTCGAAGCCATGGACGCCTTGCTGGTGCGGTACATCGACGAGCGGCCGATCGATGACGTGGCCTCCCGGCCCGAGGGTTCGGTACCGGTGACGTTCACCCTGTTCGCGGTACCGGGCGGCCCGCCGCCGGGACTCGGGACGGCGCCCGGGACGGCGGCGGAGGCCTGATATGCGTGCGACGTGGCGGATGCTGGCCGGACGGCGCGACCTGAGGCTGGTGCTGTCGGCCGGGATCGTCTCCATGACCGGAGACTGGATCCTGACCATCGGGCTGATCTACAAGGTCTACGCGACGACCGGTTCCACGGTGGCGTCCGCGCTGGCGATGGCGTCCGCGTTCGCCCCGCAGGTGCTGCTCGGCGCGGTCGCCGGGGTGTTCGCGGACCGCTGGGACCGCAAGCGCACCATGATCGCCGCCAACTTGCTGCTCGCGGCCGGGCTAGCGCCGCTGCTCCTGGTGCGCGGCGCGGCGCAGATCTGGATCATCTTCGCGGTGATGTTCTGGGAGGGCGCCGTCCAGCAGTTCTTCTCCCCCGCCGAACAGGCCATGGTGCCCCGGCTGGTACCCGACGACGAGCTCATGATGGCCAACGCGGCGAGCGGTCAGGTGGCCAACGTGTCCCGGCTGGCCGGTTCGGCGCTCGGCGGCGTCCTCGCGGCGTTCGGCGGAATCGTCGCCGTCACGCTGGCCGACGCGGCCAGCTTCCTCGCCTCCGCCGCCCTGCTCGGCCTGGTCCGGACGAGCGGGCGCACCGCCACCCGCCAGGGCAGCCCGGTCCGGGCCCGGCTGGCTCAGGTCAGCGCGGAGCTGCGCGACGGGCTTCGGCTGGCCACGCGACACCGCGTGCTGCGCGCCCTGATGATCTTCGCCCTGGTCACCAGCGTGGGCGAGGGGACCATGAGCACGCTGTTCACGCCCTTCGTCGAGCGCGTGCTGCACGGCTCCCCGCAGGATCTCGGGCTCATCCTGGCCGCTCAGGCGATCGGCGGGATCGCCGGCGGGATGGTGGCCGCCGCGTCCGGCCATCGGTTCGGGGCCGGCCGTCTGATGTGCTGCGGCGCGGTGGCGTTCGGCCTGGTGGACCTGGCCATCTTCCTGTACCCGCTCGGGTACGTGGCCGTGTGGCCCGCCGCCGCCGGGATGATCGTTGTCGGGCTCCCCGGCGCGCTGACCCTGGCCGGGCTGATCACGCTGTTCCAGCGCAA
>WNGR01002637.1_pt1 | contig 19614 bp, 18 predicted proteins | sample 5407581 | NCBI WGS metagenome assembly WNGR01 (sample SAMN13153383, study PRJNA577476) | soil metagenome | isolation source: 80 cm soil or saprolite under Garry oak tree replicate 2 | place: USA:California | collected 2016-06-15 | reverse complement strand
CAGCTGTATCTCACGCAGTTGCTGACTAACTTATCCCAGGTGCGCAAAAGCGAACTGTCCAACTGGCTCCCCGACCAGTGGAAACGGCTTCAAGCGGCACGCAAGCTTTAAGCAACCTGCACTTCACATAGCGCTCACTATTCAAGGGAGGATAGCGCTCCTGGGTGACGCAGCCTTCATCGTCCGCCCACACACTGCCATGGGAGTTTCCAAGGCAGTTGGAGATGCCATGGCATTGCGGGATGCTTTGCAAAGTGCAAATACCATCGACGAAGCACTTACGCTGTACAACAGCGAACGCCGTGCCGTCGGACTAGCCATTGCCAACTACGGTCGAGAACTCGGTTTGTCGTTCTCAGCATGATGCCGGGTGTGCTGTCGAACTTCGTTCCAATCGAAGATATTGCGGGTGCGGTAAAGGAACTAATCCAGGAAGGCAAGGTGAAGCACTTAGGTTTCTCTGAAGCGGCGGATCATCCCGGCTAACGCAATCAGAGCAACCGTACAAAGAGAGGAGACAATATATGGACATCAAAGAGTGGTGCGCAGGCATCCACCAAAGAGTCAGCTGATTGGTTCAAGGCACTCAGCCAGGTCTTCACCGGTAAATTCTGCGAGGAACTCCGTGAACTGTTCGAACAGGACAGACTCCAGTTCCACAACTCACTCGGGCAACTTGGCTCACCTGGCGCATTCAGCCACTTCCTCTGGCAACTCGGCCAGAAGGACTGGATCGTTTACGCCAAGCCACCTTTTGGCGGCGCCGAACACGTTCTCAACTACCTGGCGCGCTACACCCATCGCGTCGCCATCTCCAACCATCGGCTCGTGGCCTTGGAGAACGATCACGTGTCATTCCGCTGGCGAGACTATGCCCATGGCGGCAAGAAGAAGGTCATGACCGTTTCAGCAGATGAGTTCCTGCGCAGATTTCTTCTTCACGTTCTGCCCAAAGGCCTGATCCGCATCCGCCACTTCGGCTTCTTCGCCAACAGAAGACGAGAGACCGCCCTTGCACGCTGCCGCGAGTTGCTCGGCACAGCGGCCTGCACAGATCGTCCCGAAGCAACGAACCTGCTGCGTTGCCCCGTCTGCTCAGCGACCATGCTGGTTATCGAACGGGTTACGAGTGCTCAACTCTACTTCCGGCCGGCCCTGAGCCTCGCTACCTCACAGAGGTGCGGCGTTGACAGCTCATAAAAACATCCATGGACCACGATGTCTCTATCCCGGTCGCCCGATGGCATGCTCCCAAATGCAAGGCCGTCGTGTGCCAACAAGCTATTTACGCACCCTGTCTACGCCACCGGCTCACACCTTCCAGGACACGGTTCCATCCACAAACCGGACTCCCATTACAACAGTGGTCGCGCTTGGCGCCTGCAATGCTCCCAATCAGCCAGTCGGCGACATTGAAAATGCATAGGTAGATCACCGCAGCCGCCGCAAACGCCAGCGGCTCAGTTCAAACGCCTCTATCGAAACTGCCCCGGCCGGATAACCGGGCTCAATCCTGCCTTGTCTGCCGGGGCAGTCCCGATAGAGACCTAACGTTTCCGGGGACTTATCCGCGAGGGAGTGTCCAAATTGTGTTCAGTGAGTGCATCGGCCTTGATATAGCCAACTGAGGATGACCTCCGGTTTGCCCGTTATCCGCCAGGAATCGGCGGCAAGGATATCGACTCTCACGTCCAACCATCGCCTGCTCTCGGTCTCAGCTTCCGAGGTCTGCTTCCGCTGGAAGGACTATGCTCACCACAGCAAGCAGCGCACCATGACACTTGCCTCCGAAGAGTTCCTGCGTCGTTTCGTCCAGCATGTCCTGCGGCGAGGCTTTCCGCGCATCCGCTATTTCGGCTTCCTCTCCAATCGCAGACGAACCCGCATCCTGCCGCTCTGCCGCGACCTGCTTAACCAGGCTCCTCCAGACGAAACTCCTTTTCACTCACAGCCCACCTTATGGAAGTGCCCTCGCTGCCATGGGCGCATGCGCCTTCTTGAGCGGATGACTGCCACTCAGCTCTTCTTCGCCGAACCAGAGGAGGCATACCTGCTTGACTCTTCCTAGCTGCCAGATCAATGCGGCGCTCATCGTATGCTTCGCAGCATGCTCACTGAAGGTCTGCCTCAAACCCGAAAATAACGCTTTTCATCCGCACAACACTGCGTGCCGTAACGTCTGCCCGCATCGGTTGTGCCTGTTGCAGAGGGCCTCCACTCAACTCCGGACCCCTCTTCCGACTGCCTCGCCACATCCCAGCGAATGAAAAACCCATAGCCAAGCATCCTCGCACGCCGCATCAGCGCCTTCCTTCAAACCGCTCTATCCGACCTGCTCCGCTCTAGTTCCATTTACTGCGCAACGGCTATTCCTGCGGAGCAGCTCCGATAGAGTCCTGACGTTTTTCGTCCACATGGATTACTTCTGTATAGCCCGAGATTCGTTGAAAGTCGGAAAACTTGAGACGGGTCTGCGCACGCGGCTCGACGAGCGTATTGGCGATGACGTGCTCATCCAGTCTGCAGGATGATGTCAATGCTTTCGTGAAGCCGCATCAAACCAAAAGGCGACCAGCGGAAGCTGAGGGGACAGCCCAGTCTCCACAAGGACTCTTTTGATCAGTTCGCAGACGCCTTTCTGGCAGTGGAACTGGACCGCTGATACATTAACCGCCATTGGCACTTCCAAAAGTCCATCGTCCTGCCATTTCTGAGCCTGGGTACACGCAGTCCTGAGCACCCATTCGCCGATCGACACTTTGGCAGCTGACCTATGGGTGAGTTGCTGCAGTTATGAATCTTTTGGGGCATTTAAGCAGGTTTTCAAGGACTGCCAGTACCTACCTGTATCCCTTCCTTTTGATGTCGCGGAGCTCACTTGCCCTGGGGATCGATATTTCCGGCGCGGCTGATCGATTCGCGAGGCCGGGATTGCCACAAGTCCCGCTTGCCGCAGTCGGGATGCTGGGTGTATTCCTCTCTGAAACATAAAGATACACAGTATTGTCACCGATAGTGGTCTCCTCAGGTCCGACATGGCATAATATATGCGAAGGATCGAATATTCACATGGATGGGAGCAAGCCATGCCAGACTCGTTGCGCCGCTTTAAGGCCGAAATATTTCAGGCACTCGCACACCCGACACGGATTGCGATCATTGAGCTGCTGGAGAATGGAGAGCTCTCAGCGGGCGAGCTCATAGGAAAGCTTGGGATGGAACAGGCGAATGTCTCGCAACATCTGGGCGTACTCCGGGCGAAGCACCTTGTCGTCAATCGCAAGGTCGGGAACCAGGTCTTCTATTCGGTTCGGGACCCGATCATCATCAAGGTTCTTGCTCTCATGCGTCGCTACTTTCAAAAGAACCTCAAAGAGGCGCTAGGGCTGCTGGATGAAATGGACAAAAGTACCATTGAGGCAGGCAGGTGATAACTGGAACGATTTGAACTTCAATGCCGCTCCATCTGCACATGGAATGCCCTTCGTCCATCAGGGAGAGTCGGCTCGATGAGCATGCAACGCTTTGATCATCGTTAGGCGGAGGCGAGAGAGATTTGTTAGTGAGTGCATATAATTGGATCTCCGGACTAGCAGAGACTTTGACTGTCCATGATCTCCATTTCATATTGCTGCTGGTAGGGGCATGGATGATTCTGGGGCTTGTGGGGTTCCTGCGGCCTCACAGCGTACGATTCGTTGCGCGTCTGCTTTTTCCAGTCGGAGGCTTGCTGTGTCTCGGCGTCGCCCTCCTCGCCGGACTTTTCCTGGTCGCGGGACAGCCTCCCCAGACTGTCATTCTTCCTCTTGGTCTCCCGGATCTGCCTTTTCATATTCGTCTGGATGTGTTGTCCAGCTTCTTTCTCTTGTTACTGGGATTGGCGGGCGCTGGCATTTCAACGTTTGCGGCAGGCTACTTCCGCTCGGGCGAAGGCACAGCCCCTGCATTGCTTGGCATGCACTATCACATCTTTCTTGCGAGTATGGCGGTAGTCATGCTCGCTGACGATGCCTACATGTTCATGGTGGCATGGGAAACGATGGCGCTCAGCTCGTATTTTCTTGTGACTTCCCATCATCGCAATCCGGAGATCCGCCGGGCTGGCTTTTTGTACCTCATTATGGCTCACGTTGGCGCCGTCTGCATCCTGCTCTGTTTCGGGGTATTGCAGGGTGGCAGTTGGCAATTCACATTCGATGCCATGCGTGGCGCTCCCCTCACACCTTTCTGGGCAACTACCGCATTCCTCCTTGCCCTGTTGGGCTTTGGAGCCAAAGCTGGTCTTGTTCCCGTGCATGTGTGGTTGCCGGAAGCTCATCCTGCAGCACCATCGCCGGTCTCGGCAATGATGAGCGGGATCATGCTCAAAACGGCCATCTATGGACTGTTGCGGGTCAGCTTCGATTTGCTAAACATCCGCTTTTGGCAGTGGGGAGCTCTTTTAGTCGCGCTTGGGCTCTTCTCCGCATTGTTTGGGGCGATCTTTGCCGCCGTGCAAACCGACATGAAACGGTTGCTGGCATACTCATCAATTGAAAATGTTGGACTGATCTTTACTGGTATCGGTTTGTCGATTTTGTTTGCGACAAACAAGATGCCTCTGTTTGCTGCACTCGCCTTGACAGCGGCTTTGGTCCATTCTCTCAACCACGCGTTCTTCAAAAGCCTGCTATTTCTAACCACCGGTTCGGTGCTCCACGCAACAAAACAGCGAAGCCTAGGAAAACTTGGCGGCTTGATTCGTCCCATGCCCTGGGTCGCCAGTTTAGCGCTGGTCGGCACACTATCCATTGCCGGCTTGCCGCCGTTCAACGGCTTTGTTTCAGAATGGCTGTTGCTGCAGTCATTTCTTTTTACCCCGCAACTTCCCCATGCGTTTCTCAACATGCTCGTTCCACTCGGCGCCGCAGCTCTCGCGCTGACAGCAGCTCTTGCGGCTTATGTAATGGTGAAGTTTTATGGCGTAATTTTCCTCGGTCAGGCGCGAGAAGGCTCTCTCGAGAATGCCCGTGATGCCAATTGGCTGGAACGCCTGGGTCTCGGCTGGCTAGCATTAGGGTGCATTGTGATCGGTGCCCTGCCGCAACTCGCACTCAGGGCGGCGGCTCCAGTCACCGTCAAATTGCTGGGTGAAACCGTTCGGCCCAGTTCGAGTACCTGGTGGATCTCCCCGATTGCACAGCAGCAGGCTTCTTATAGCGGTCTGATTCTACTTGCTGGAATTGTAGTAGTTGTGGCCGCGACCTTCGTTATTGTCCGTCTCCTGGCCCATGGACGCATACGAAGAACGGATACATGGGACTGCGGTTACCCGTGGCAGACCTCTCGTATGCAAGATACAGCGGAAGGCTTTGGTCAACCGATTCGTCACATGTTCGGAACGTTTTTCCGCATGGAGCGGAATTTACCGTCGGCAGCCGACACCGTTCCGCGGTACAGGATCTACATCGAAGACCGGCTTTGGCGGGGAATCTATCTACCTATTGCACGCGGAGTCCAGAGTCTTGCCGATGTAATCGGAGTCCTGCAAGGTGGACGGCTTGCGATCTACCTGCTTTACAGCTTTCTTACTCTTCTCGGTTTATTGGTGTTTGTCCTATGAGAGCGATCAGCTTCGTTCGACAATTCGTCGAAGTAATTCTGGCGATTGCGATAGCGCCGCTGTTCACAGGATGGATAGCGCAATGCCGCGCGTGGCTGCAGAATCGTTCCGCGCCGCCGTTGCTGCAGCCGTATCGGATGCTCCGCAAGCTCTTCTTCAAAGATGTCGCGCTCGCGAAGGACGCATCGGCGCTATTCCGGGCAACTCCGTATGTGCTGTTCGGAACGATGGTGCTGGCAGCGGCGATTATTCCTTCGCTAGTCACAGATCTTCCCTTGGCGCGGGTGGCTGACTCCATTGCGCTCGTTGGACTTTTTGCAACAGCGCGCGTCTTCCTATCGCTCGCGGCCATGGATATTGGCACGGCTTTCGGAACGCTCGGTGCTCGCCGGGAAATGATGATTGGCTTCCTTGCCGAACCGGCACTCTTAATGGTGCTGTTCAACGCATTCATGCTATTTGGGAGCACTTCGCTCCCAAGTCTCGTAGACGGCTATCGAGCACATCAGTCGGTCGTCGATCCCAGCGTAATCTTCGCGGCGAGCGCATTTGTGATGGTACTCCTGGCCGAAAACGCCCGAATCCCGATCGACAATCCATCTACCCATCTCGAACTGACAATGATCCACGAAGCAATGCTGCTCGAATATTCAGCGCGGCACCTTGCCTTGGTCGAGTGGGCATCAAGCTTGAAACTGTTCAATTATGCCTGCATTGGATTTGCATTGTTTCTGCCCTTGGGTATCGCTACGAACGGCGCAGATGGGGGCTGGCCGTTATTGGTAGCTATCGCCGCGTTGTTTGGAAAGCTCGTGATCGCCGGCGCGGCTCTGGCAATCATCGAATCGCTATCGGCCAAGCTACGCATTTTTCGCGCCCCGGAGTATCTCGCCATGGCATTTCTGCTCGCTGTGCTCGGGTTGCTCGTTCACCTTCTGCTGGGAGTCTAAACAAAGATGCATCCTACTGAACTGGTCGCCCAGGTATTGAAAGTCCTCGCAGCAGGACTGCTGCTTATCTCGTTTGCGATGCTCTCGGGACGACGGACGCAGCAATTGATCACGCTGTTTGCCTGGCAGGGCGCCTTACTCTTTGTCTCGACGTTCCTCGTGGCCTATAGCGCGGGCCTAACCGAGATGTACTATTCCGCAGCACTCACTCTGATCCTGAAAGTCATTGCGCTTCCCTTGATACTCAATCGGCTTATCAAGCGACTGGGAGCGCAATGGGACAGTGAGCAGTTGGTGAATGTACCCACGACGATGCTCGTTGGCTTGCTGCTCGTGATCTTCGCCTTTGGGTTGGCCCAGCCGATTACTTCGATGGCGACAACCGTAACGCGCCATACGCTCGGGATTGCCCTGGCGGTGATTCTACTTTCATTCCTGATGATGATAACCCGTCGCAAAGCGGTCACACAGGTAATTGGCTTTCTTGCGATGGAGAACGGTCTTTTCCTCGCTGCGACCAGCGCGACGTACGGGATGCCCATGGTCATCGAGTTGGGTGTTGCACTCGACCTGTTGGTCGGTATGTTCATCCTGGGCATCTTCTTCTTCCAGATTCGGGAGCAATTCGACAGTCTCGACCTGCGTAACCTGGAATCGCTCAAGGAGGACTGAGTGGAAATTCTGTTGGTTCTGGGCTTTCCCCTGCTGGGAGCCACCTTGCTGGCATTGTTCGGTGCACGCCGATTTGCAGCCGAACTCAATGCTGGCATGAGCCTGGCTACTTTGGTGGCTGCGTCATTCTTGGTCCTGCGTGTCATCCATTTCGGACCCATGCTGATCGGACGTGAGCAATTCTTCGTCGATCCGTTCAATGTGTTCCTGGTCGCGCTAACAGCCTTTGTCGGCTTCACCACCGCTCTGTTTTCCGGCCCATATATGCGGATCGAAGAGCATCATGGACGTCTAAACCCCCGCCGTCTGCGCCTCTATCACAGCATGTATCAGCTCTTCATGTTTGCCATGCTTCTGGCGCTGCTGACCAATAATATGGGCCTACTCTGGGTGGCGATGGAAGCGGCTACTCTCTCGACGGTGCTACTGGTTTCGCTCTACCGCACACGGGCGAGCCTCGAAGCTGCGTGGAAATATTTCATTCTTTGTGGCGTCGGCATTGCACAAGCTCTCTTTGGCACAATCCTGCTCTACTTCGCGGCGGAGCGGACGCTTGGGCGAGAAGGTATGACTGCGCTTTTGTGGACCCACCTCAATGCCGTGAAGGGCCAACTTGAGCCAAGAGTCCTGGGGCTCGCGTTTGTCTTTCTTCTTGTTGGTTATGGGACAAAAGTCGGGCTTGCGCCCTTGCATAACTGGCTTCCCGACGCTCATGCTGAAGGTCCCACGCCGGTATCCGCCGTACTTTCCGGACTTCTGCTGAATGTCGCGCTTTACGCGGTCGTTCGTTGTAAGGTGCTGGTCGAAGGTTCTATCGGTCACATTCTTCCGGGCCGCATGCTGATGACATTTGGACTACTGTCGGCAGTGCTCGGCGCTTTCTTCATCTGGAGACAGCGCGATATCAAGCGGCTCTTCGGCTATTCGTCAATTGAACACATGGGAATCATCACGTTCGCATTCGGCCTAGGTGGGCCGGTGGCCAATTTCGCGGCTCTGCTGCACATGACCGTTCACTCACTTACGAAGTCAGCCATCTTCTTCACGGCAGGGCATGCTTCGCAGAAGGCCGGCACACAACAAATGGATGGCATTCGGGGCCTGGTGAGTATCAGCCCAACTATTGGCTGGGGGCTTATGCTCGGGTCGCTGGCGATTCTCGGTATGCCTCCATTTGGCGTCTTCGCAAGCGAATTTCTCATTCTCACAACGGCGATGAGGGAGCACCCCTGGACAACTCCATTCCTACTGATCGCACTTGGAGTCGCGTTCGCCGGAATTTTTAGCCGCGTTCAACCCATGGTCTTTGGTGAGAGCGACGCGGCTCGGCTTCCACATTCTCCAGCCCTCTTGCCAGTCTTTGCTCATCTGGCCATGGTGCTGACATTGGGAGTCTACATGCCACCGGCACTCGCCGAGTGGTATCGCGCAGCAGCGCGATTGATAGGGTGATGCCAATGACTCTGGATCTCCTCGGACAATCAATGAAAGAGCTTCCATCAAACCTGCCTTGCAAGTGCATCAAAGTGGGTGCCGTGCGTTGGCACACGGACGCCGGGATGTTGCGCGCCGCTGGAGGCCGGCTCCTCACAATCTGGGGTGCAGACGATCGCGACCGCGACGGCCGCTTTCGTATCTATGCTGCCTTTCTCGTCAAAGATGGCGTCGTGGTATTTGAGCATGAGATGGAACATGGTGCGGAACCAACTTATCCGAGTCTCGCAGAAATATTTCCGTGCGCATTGCATATGGAGCGCGCGGTCCACGATCTGCTTGGGATTGCAAGCATGGAACCGGACCACCGTGGCTGGCTTCGCCACGGGGGCTGGCCGCAAACGGTGTTTCCGCTGCGGCGGGAATTCGATGGATGCCAACAGTTTTCAATCAACTCTCAGCCCTACCCTTTTGTCCAGGTAGAGGGTGACGGCGTCCATGAGATTGCAGTTGGGCCGGTCCACGCAGGCACAATCGAGCCGGGCCACTTTCGATTCTCAGTAGTCGGGGAGAAAGTCCTTCGTCTCGAAGAACGCCTTGGCTATACACATAAAGGAGTCTCGAAGCGATTCGAGGAAATGTCGCAAGAGGAAGGCCATCGGCTGGCAGCACGGCTATCCGGCGATTCTGCGGTCGCTTTCTCGTGGGCTTATTGCGCCGCATTGGAGGCGATCACCCAAATCAGCTGCCCGCCGCGAGCCGCCAATCTGCGTGCCCTTGCGCTCGAGCACGAGCGGTTGGCCAATCACCTGGGCGATTTAGGGGCGCTGGGCAATGACGCGGGCTTTGCATTTGGACTCACCCAATTCTCGCGGATGAAAGAGGACCTGCTCCGGACCAATGTAGCTGCTTTCGGAGCACGCTATCTGTTCGAGTTCGTACAGCCCGGTGGAGTGGCCACCAATTTATCTGAAAACGCGACGCTCTTGCTCCTGGATCATTATCGGGTGCTGGAAGAGGGAGTTTCCTGTTTGCGTGCTATCTACGATAACCACGCTGGTCTCCAGGATCGCTTTCGCGAAGCGGGAATTCTGAAGCAGGAATTGGCCGAGAAACTTGGCGCAATAGGTTTGGCCGGACGTGCATCGGGCGTTCCCCTCGATCTGCGGGTAGATCATGCATGGTCGCCCTACGACGTGCTCAAGCCGAATCTGGTAACGCAATCCACAGGCGATGTCGCGGCGCGGGTACAGGTGCGGTTCGACGAAATCGTTGAATCTCTCCGCCTATGCCGCATGCTCCTTGAAGATTCCATTTCGGGTCCGATACTGACCGATTGCCCTGTCGCTGAACCTGACCGGCTTGGACTCGGCTTGATAGAGGCGTGGCGTGGACCCGTTTTGATCGCGCTTGAATGTGGCCCCGACGGAACCATTCGTCGTTGCCATGCGCACGATCCTTCGTGGCAGAACTGGCCTCTCCTCGAGTACGCAATCCTGGGCAACATTGTGCCCGACTTCCCCTTGATCAATAAATCCTTCAACTTGTCCTACAGCGGACACGACGGGTGAGGAAAGTATGATTAACACTCTATCGCGCATGATACGCACGGGGATCCTGACTGAGACTTTTCCCACTCCAGTCGTCGCTTCTCCTGCACTCGAAGGATTGCAGAAAGATCTAAGGAACATCCTGGGCCGTGCTCTTTGCATTCGCCATGTCGATGCTGGCTCCTGCAATGGTTGCGAACTCGAGATTCAGGCTCTTAACAATCCGTACTATAACCTCGAAGGCATCGGCATTAAATTCGTTGCGAGCCCGAGGCATGCTGATCTGCTGCTGGTAACAGGTCCAGTATCGGCGAACATGGAAGAAGCTTTGAAACGCACTCTGGATGCAGTGCCAGACCCAAAACTTGTGGTGGCAGTGGGAGACTGCGGAGCTTGTGGCGGAGTGTTTGGGGAAAACTACGCCAGCCGTGGCGCCGTGGCCAACGTCATTCCCGTACACCGCACGGTTAAGGGTTGTCCGCCCAATCCAGCGGCGATCTTGGAAGCCATTCGGTCCGCAGTTATGGAGGCTTGAATTGTATTCATCGAATGCAGGCGCGACCGGGAAGCAATGGAAGACCGGCTGCGCGAGGAATGTCTTACTACCCTCTATTAGAGACTTTCGCAAAACGCGTGTAGGCGTTGATTGAAGCCTGGCGCGTCGTCCCAGAACGCTGCGTGCCCGGTATTCGCCATCAACTGAACTTGCGCGTGAGGCATCGCGGCCTTGTGCTGATCGACGGCGGCGGGTTTGACAATCGCATCGGCGGCACCATGCGTAATCAGCGCTGGCTTGCGGATCTTCGGCAGGAGGTCGTCATTGTCGAAGGAGCGCGAGAATAGCCCCTGACGCACATACGGCGGGACAGAGACGTTGTATCCCAGCATGAGATACAGCTCGGAGGCTGAGGGCTGCTGGGCGAAACACAGCCGAAGCAGGCCCTCGAGACCGCGGACGCTCGTCTCTGCCTCCGTTGAGAGGAACTGCGGGATGACATTGAGAAATTCAGGAGTGAGGACCGAAATGGCCTGGTCACTGCCCAGCTTCGTGACCGCGCCGACGAGGTGAAGGCCACCGAGCCGGTCCTCGCCGTAGTGGCGAATGTAGTCGAGGAACACAAGCGGACCGTACGACCACCCAGAAAGCACTGGATGATCAAGATTGAGGCCCTGGATGACCGCATTGAGGTCGTCCGCCCACAGCTTCGAGTCGTTGTAGCCGTTGGGCGGCTTCTCCGAGAGACCATGACCTCGCAAATCGAGGGCGACCAATCTGTGGTCCTTGACCAGGCTTGAGTTCATCTGACGAGTCCACTGCAGGCAACACTGCGAGGCACCATGGATGAAAACAATCGGACGACCCTGCGGGTATCCCGTTTCCACGACGTGCAACTGGACACCACCACCGCCTGCGATTCTATGAGTCTTCATCGCGCTCCTCCTGTCTTGATACTGCTACCGATGGCCTGGCCACTCAGCTGCGAGCGGCGATCAACTGTCGTCCTGAGCCTACAGATTCCACACGCGCGCCTCGCCCGTTGCAGGGGCGTCTGACGCACCTCGATGAGACCGATCCCCTTGGCTCAGGACGACGTGGTGCACCAACCGGGATGATAACGCTTCGGCATTCACAAGCATTATTTTCCTAAACGACAGCCCAGCTTGCGGACACCTTTGACACGATGGATGCCGGCGGCCAGTTCGGGGCTTAACAGACAGGAGTCAGCCGCCTCGTACGCCAGCCTTCGCACAGCAGCCATTCGCACGTTGATCGTCCCTGGCGTGAGGCCACGCTCCTCGAGATGAAACCTAAAACGCAAAACCACTGTTTTGTTGAACGCTAGTCGTGGTTCAGAACAGTACCAGGCGACGAACTCATCGATAGCATACAGGTATCCGCGCTTCGAGTCGGGAGAACCGAGGTTCAGGAGGACTGCGGCTTTCGACTGTTTCAGATCGGGGATGCCAAGCTTAGTCTTGGGTTGGTTCTTCTTGCCCTTCACTCTACTTGTAGATGTCTTCCTCATGGTTGCCGCCCTCCATTTCGGCGGATCATGAGGTTAATGGGTCATTGAGCACTGTGTCTGCTGTTACGCTGCTGTTGATCAGGTGACCGATGGGCGGTTATTCGGCCAGATGAAACAAACACAACTACGAAACACCTGTTGTTAGCAAGTGCAGATGTCTGGTTTTGGTAGCACGTGAAGTGTCCGGCTTTTGTTTTCTCATCTGGCCGCAGTCGTGGCTGTTGGAAAGTGGGAATCCCGCGCTGTTTTCGGGATTTCCAAGCGAGGTGGGGAAAGTCTGTTTTTGGACTTTTCCACGGAGCGGCTTTTCAACAGCCTGCTTTGTTGCCGTCTGGCTGATCGGTGTGCCTTGGCCGGTATAGCGCCCCAGCCGGCGCGGCCCGTGGGTGATGCTGAGCGTTCCGTCCAGATGCTGGTGCACGGTGACGTTGCAGCCGGCCAGGGTGCCGCGCCAGCTTACCTTGTCGATCTGCAAGGCGAGGTTCTGAAAGCTGACGGTGTTGTCGCGCCCCACGGTGCGCTCGAACTGCAGCGAGAAAATCAGGTCCAGGTCGCGGCGCGGACAGGCGGTGAAAGCCATCCCGCGCTGGGCAGCCGGAAGCTGAAAGCGGCTGTTGAACTCCGCAATGTAGCGCTCGCGCAGAAAGCGGTTGGCGTCGGCGACGGTGTTGATTCCCTTTAATCGCAGCTCCTGCGGCAGCCGTCCCTGCCAGGTGCCGAAGCTGCGCTCCGAGCGGCCCCGCGCCTGGGGCGAGTAGGCCGGAATCATCTGCACGCCCACATCGCGCAGCGCCCGTCCCAACTGCGTCACCCGATGCGGGTCCACCTTGCCGCCGGCCTTGGGAGTGAGCCAGAAATGGCTGCCCCGGTCCGAATACAAGGCGCAGAACAACCCCTTGCGTTCGATTACCTCCCGCACCGCGGCCATGACCGTGGCCGTCGATTCCTCCTCCACCAGTTGCGCGTAATAGATCTCGCTGGTGGCGTCGTCCAGAATCACGATCAGGTCGCGCCAGCGCTCATCCTGAAACCACTGGTGGCGGCTTCCATCGATGTGCACCAGCATGCCCGGCAACGGCCGCCGCTCGCGCCGCCTGCGGTGTACGCCCCGCTTCCGCGCCTTGGCCACAAGGCCCGCGCCCTGCAACGCCAGCTTCGCCCAGGTGTAGCTCAATTCAATGTCGTGTTCCGCGCGCAGCTTCTCGTGAAAATGGCGCACGTTCAGGTCAAAATACTTCTCCCGGTAAAGCCCCAGTACCTGCTCCACCACCGCCACCGGAACGCGCTTTTCGCTCGGCCGCCCGCGCCGCCGATCGATCAGCCCGTCGTAGCCATGCTCTTCATACCGCTCCCGCCAGCGACGCATCTGACGGTCGCTGATGCCGATGATCTCCGCCGCCTGCCACCAGCTGATCTTCTTCGCCATGGCTCGCAAAATTACTTCCTGAACCTTCATCGCCCGCTCCACCGCAGCCCTCGGATAGCTCTCCACGCTCCCTCGCATGGAAATATCCTCGCCGCCCGCTATGCGGACACTTCATCTGCTAACTCCACCGGACATATCATGTGCTAACGACACGGCGTCCGTATAAGGATTGACACGACCGACCGGTCGTGCTATCCCCCTCGATATGGGAATCACTGGCACGACGCGCGAGCTCATTCGGCTACTGATATAAACGGCAATAGCGGTATCCAAACCGTTGAGGAAGGAGCAGCCGAGACGGTTCGCCAGTCTCTGGTTCCTGATGACGCTCCGACCGGTCACTTCTTCGAGACGGGAGCCGTTGTTCACTGGAATGATCATCCCGATCACGCATGTTAGATGAGTTGGTAAGATGTGTCGATGAGCGCGAAGACCGCGGCGGAGAAGAGGTTTGACGCGATCCTTCGGCGGATGCTGAAGGCGAAGCCTCTTTCGCGATCTGAGATCAGCGTGAAGATCCAAGCGCGACGGAAGGCACGCAGCACAGGGAAGTAGTTGGCTGTTTCAGGTTCGAGTTAGAACGCAACCAGCGTCTTGTACGGTAAAGGTGTTCGACTGACCATACTTGTGAGCGCCAGGTCGAAGATCGACGCCTGCATGCGCCGCCGGTTGTACCTCAAGCAGAACTCGCGCATGTAGCGATCCGAGTGCCAGGGACTGAGCTTGTGATAGTTGCCGACGATGGCACGCTTGAACAGTGAAAAGGCGTTCTCCACCGTCTGCGTCGTTGTCCAGACGCGCTCTCGAAGTTCCTTGCCGTGATTTCCTCTCGAGTGTTTCTCTCTGGGAATAAGGCCCTTGTAACTGGGATTGCCATCGGTGACAACTTCTTTGGTGTTCTCGGCCAGTTTGGCATCCAGTACCGGCTTCATGGATTCGAAGCGGCGGTTGGACATCGACTCCAGATGAATCCGCCCGTTGCGTTCGGCCATTCCGATCACCATGGTTTTAGAGGCTTTGGCCACTTTGGAACCTTTGTGACGAAGCTGGCCTCCGATGTAGGTTTCATCGATCTCGACGGTAGTGTCGGGGTCTCCCAGTTGAATGTCTTTAGCTTCCCGCATGGCTTCGCGAATCCTGTGAGCCACATACCAGGCGGTCTTGTAGGTCATGCCGATGTGGCGCCCGAGTTGGCTGGCCGAGATGCCCTTCTTGGCATCACTCATCAAGGAGATCGCTGCGAACCACTTGGTTAAGGGCAGGTGAGAATCATGGAACAGGGTTCCGGCCGTGGCACTGAACTGAAGCTTGCACGAAGCGCACTGGAACAAACGCCGCGCTCCTCCAGTTTTATTAATGGATTCAATCGGCCAGCACTTGCCATGATCGCACGCCACGCAGCGAACGCCTTTCGGCCAGCGCGTCCTGACCAGGTGATCGAGTGCATCTTTTTCCGTGGGAAACCGTCGCGTCAGAGAGTAGAGATTCATCGCATGCCTCGGTTCCACCCATCATCTCTCCAAAATAAACATGTGTCAAAGGGATAATAATTTTCTCTGGTAACTCACGACTAGTGCGGGAAGCGGTCGACGATCTGTTGGATAGACTCAGTCATTTTTGGCCTATCACGCTCAGGCGAATGATCCTCAATTGGCCTGTTGCGCAGAAGGCTGTAAATTTCCTCACGGCCTCAAGGCCAGGGCTTCGAGCTTTACTTGATCGTTGTCAGGCTGGGGTATTCAAGCTTTGGGCACCAAGTGGCGCCGCGGCCTGCGGGTGTGAGGTCGAGGATCGTCCACAAGAGGTCGACATCCGAGCTCCGCGCGGATCCTGGCCGAGGTGGTCTGAGCGTGCAAGCAATCAAATGGTCCATTGCTATGGCGGCGCCTTCCGCGCGGTTTCGCGGGTGAGCTAGTCGAGTGTGGGTTGCTCTATTAGTTGGTCTCTGGACTGGCTGGAAGGATTTTTGATTCTCCCAATCAGTGCGGTAAAGTGGGGGTCGTTGTGGAGTGACTTGAAATTGCGATCTTTTTCTATGCCACCGCTATCATCTAAGGGCAGACCGTGAGCTACTGCCTCCTGCAGGAGCTTAACAGCGTCGTCGTTTTCGCCCTCATGTTCTTTGAGAATCGCCAGCTCGTACATTGAGGCAGCAGCATCCGGGTGGTTGGGCGCCAGAACTCGTCTTTGCATCTCGATTGCATCCTTCAGAAGTTTCTCCGCTTCAAGATAGTGGCCCTGTCCTATCAGGCTCGTCGCGAGGTTATATTTGGCAAGCAATGTCCTCGGGTGATCTGGCCCAAGTACACGGCGCCGGATATCGAGCGTGGTCCTCCCCAACGCCTCAGCTTCGGCAAAACGTCCGCTCTTGTTCAAAATGCTGGCCAGATTGTACATCGATATTAAAGTCTCTGGATGCTCCGGCCCTTCGACGCGCCGCTGGATGTCGAGCGTTTCTCTCTCCAACTTCTCCGCTTCGGAATAGCGGCCTTCCAGATAGAGCGTGTCGGCTAGATTGGTCATTGAGCTCAGCGTGTCGGGCGCATCAGGCCCAAGAACCCGGCGTCGAATATTGAGGTTCTCCCGGCGCAACGCTTCCGCGTCGGAGTATCTGTGCTGCCAACTCAAGGTATTCGCGAGGTTGCTCATGCAAGTGAGGGTATCCTCATTTTCGATTCCTTGGGATTGACGCATGATGTCAAGCGCCTCTCGTTGCACTTTTTCTGCCTCTGCAAAGCGTGCCTGATAATCCAGCGTTGACGCCAGGTTGATCATCGATGCTAAGGTGCTTTTGTGGCGTGGTCCAAGGATCCGGCTGCGCATCTTTAGCGTTTCCCGCTGCAACTTCTCTGACTCGACCTCTCGCCCCTCCGCATGCAAAACCCACGCAAGCTCCGCCGTGGACTTGAGCGTTTGAACGTGGGCGGTTCCGAGGACCCGACGCCGGGTTTCAACCGCCCGAGTAAGGAGAGCCTGTGCCCGGCCATAGAGTCCAAGGCTTTCGTACACTTCACCCATAACCTCCATCATCTGCGCCTGGGCTTCAGGATCTTGGGCAAGCGCAGAGTCAATTTCCTTGGAAGATTTGTCCAGGATCTCGCGTGCCGTGACACTATTCCCTCGAGCTTCGCTGGGGTCGGAGACTTCGAACATGTTAGTCATAAAATCGGTGATCCGGTCGGCTCGATCGCGTTCGCGTGTGATTCGCCGCAATTGGATCGTCTGGGTTATTACAAACGCGAGCAGCACCGCGAACACTCCCGCCACAGCCGCCAGACTCACGCGATTTCGCCGCGCATATTTTGCAAGGCGATAGGCGGTGCTTGCCCGGCGAGCCATAACCGGCCTGTTCTCGAGATGGCGTTCAATGTCGGTCGCGAGTTCCGACGCTGTGCCATATCTCCGTTCTCGCTCCTTCTCCAGTGCTTTCAGGGTAATCCAGTCCAGATCACCGCGTAGCAGATTGACCAGTTGACGGGGGAGTGTACCCCGTGCCTCGGCCCTTGCCGCCAACTTATCCCTATTTGTGCTCACCTTGGCACTCGGTCGCAGTGGATCGGTCTCACGTAGCTGTCGCAACACTTCGTTCAGGCGTTGTTTCTTCCATTCAGTCGAGTCAAACGGAAGAATTCCCGTAAGCATTTCGTAAAGAATCACACCCAGGGAATAAACGTCCGTGCGAGTATCTACATCCTCCACATTTGGATCGGCTTGCTCGGGGCTCATATATCCCGGTGTACCCAGGAATGCACCTACTTGCGTGAACAGTGCTTCTCTAGTGACAGTGGGCGACGTTGGTTTCGCCAGACCGAAGTCGATGATACGTGGCATTGGCCTGCCATCAACTTCCACTACCAGGATGTTCGAGGGCTTCAGATCACGATGAATGATGGCTTTCTGATGTGCGTGTTGCACTCCCTCGCAAACCTTGATAAATAACTGCAACCGCTCCCGGATCCCCAGCTTTCTTTGGTCGCAGTAGTCGGTGATGGCAAGGCCGTCCACATATTCCATTGCGAAGTAGGGCTGACCTTTCTCGGTCGCCCCGGCATCGAAGACTTTTGCAATTGCCGGGTGGTCCATCAGAGCGAGGGACTGCCGTTCAGCTTGAAAGCGCTGCACGATCGCGGCGTCGAACATTCCGCTCTTGATTAACTTCAGTGCAATCCGTCGGCGCACAGGCTCCATCTGTTCCGCCAACCACACTTGTCCCATTCCACCAACGCCGAGTTCCCGAATCAGCCGGTACGGACCGATGGTCTGGGAATTTCTCCCGCCGTCGATCAAATTGGCTTTCCATTGGGGCTCGAAAAGCACGTCCGCTTCAACGCATGCTGCAAGTAGCGACGTTACTTCCGCCCGCAACCACTGGTTCTCGGAGCAGGCTTCCTCGAGAAATGCGTCCCGTTCATTGGGTTCGCGCTCAAGTGCCGCCCCAACAATCTCCTTAATTCTCGGCCACTGCTCCTCATTCGCCATTCTTTGCCTTCCTTATCGCCCGAGCCAGCCAAGCCTTCGCCACATTCCAGTCGCGCTTTACGGTCGACAAGGATATGCCAAGCAATTGGGCTATCTCCTCATTCGAAAACCCTCCGAAAAACCGCATTTCCACAATATGACCCTGTTGTTCATCCAGGCGAGTTAGATCCTTCAGGGCGTCATCCACTGCAATCACATCGGCACCCTGCACCTGCGGCAGAATCATCGACGCGTCCAGGTGAATAACTTGTTCGGCACCTCGCTTGGCCGCCCCGTGACTGCGGGCATGGTCGACCAGAATTTGGCGCATCAATCGTGAGGCAACCGCCACAAAGTGCATTCGATTCTCAGTGCCGAAGGGTCGCTGTTCAATGAGTCGCAGATATGCCTCATTCACCAAAGCTGCACTCTGCAATGTGTGTCCTGGCCGCTCGCGTCGAAGCTGTCGGCGGGCAACGTGCCGGAGTTCCGTGTAAACGAGAGGCAGTAATTCTTCCAGAGCGAGGGTATCCCCCGCTTGCCATCGGGCAAGCAACTCGGTCACGGGCTTGGCGGTTCCTGGCTCATGCATTGAAATCTCGGCGGGCGGACCCAATATCAATTTCCGGTCCAGCCCGATCAATCAATAGTGGCGCCCAGGGTCGGATCGTTATCAATCAGGGGAGATTTTTTTTGAACCTGTGAACCGATTGACCTCCTGCATTCCGCAATTGATGGTATGTAGCCACTGAGGCTAGCAGCGGCCGGATGGGCCAATGCGATCCCGGGCGCTGACAAATCCAACGTCGGATTTAGAATCTGGAGGAATAACCCATGCGTATCCAATCAATCGCCCCCCTGTTCGTTCTCCTTGCCGCAGCAACCTCGAGCGCGTACGCCCAAGACCCAAACATCCTTGACGACTTCAGCACGGGACACTACCAATCACCGGGCTATTTCTATGGGCCTGCCCATGAGAGCGTTCAGTACGGCAAAATGGTGGGCGGCAGTCGGGACACCAACATGAACGTTTGTCCGACAAACGCCAAGTGTCCCACTTATAACCCCTATAACCAGCCCTCCTCCTACGGGTTCTTTCCCGCAACCGCAACTAAACCTGCGGCCATGGTGCAGTCGGCCGGATTCTATGCCGGTCCACGAATCGATATGGCATATGGGTTTCACGGAACGATGCATGAGGACTTCGGTGCATACGACAAGATCCGGGTAAACTTCAAGGGTCTTTCACAAGCACTTAATTTCAACATTCAACTATTCACTGGCACATCCTGGGCGCAGGGCGGCTGCAACATCCCGACGTATCCCGCAGAGTTCGCCATCGAACTGCCACTCGACAAATTCGTTACGACTAAGGGTTTCACATTCTCAGACGTGACTGGGTCGAAAATCATTCCTCAGGCAGGATCTGCTACAGGTTCGACTTTGTATCCAAGCATTCTGAGTTTCCGGATCATGGTTGCGGTGCGGCGTTGTT
>WNGR01009552.1_pt1 | contig 19617 bp, 20 predicted proteins | sample 5407581 | NCBI WGS metagenome assembly WNGR01 (sample SAMN13153383, study PRJNA577476) | soil metagenome | isolation source: 80 cm soil or saprolite under Garry oak tree replicate 2 | place: USA:California | collected 2016-06-15 | reverse complement strand
GCTCAAGTCGGCGATCTCGCCGGTCGGCGCGATGGCCGCCGTGTTCGCCGACCGGACGCCGGCCGCGCTGCGCAACGCCGTGGTGCACCAGTTCGGGGCGCAGGGCCGGACCGTGCTGCTGCTCGGCATGTACGTCACCTTCGCCGTCGTCGCCATCGTGATCGGGACGGTGGCCCGGCGCGACGCCGCGGCCGGCGTGGCCGGGGTGGCGGCGTTCACCCTGTTCGCCGCGTTCGTCACGATCACCAGGCCGGCCAGCCACGTGGCCGACGTGACGCCCGTGATCATCGGCGGCCTGGCCGGCGCGGCCGCGGCGATGTGGCTGTTCCGCGCGGCGGCACCGCAGCTGATGGAAGGGCCGCTCCAGCCGCGGCGCGGCGGGACCCGGAGGAGGACACGATGACGAACGGCGTAGACCGGCGCAAGTTCCTCCGCGCGGCTGGGGTTACCGCGGTGGGCGCGGCGGCCGCCGGGGTCGGCGGCGAGCTGCTGCTCGGCAAGCAGTTCCGCTCGGCGCCAAAGCCCCCGGCGACCGCGATAGACCCGAGCGTCCCCAGCCCTAGCACGGCGCCGCCCCCGCAGCTGAAGATCCACCCGATGACACCGCTGCCGGCGGACGAGACGCTGGACCACATCGCCGGGCTGTCCCCGTTCTACACGCCGGTCAAGGAGTTCTACCGGATCGACACCTCGCTGGTGCTGCCCAAGGTCTCCCCGGCCGACTGGCAGCTGCGCATCCGCGGCATGGTGGACCGGCCGCTGACCCTCAGCTACGACGACCTGATCCGGCGGCCCATGATCGACCGGGACATCACGCTGACCTGCGTCTCCGAGTCGGTGGGTGGCAACTACGTCGGCAACGCCCGGTGGCAGGGCACGCTGCTGGCCCCCATCCTGCGCAAGGCCGGCGTGCACCGGGGCGCGGACCAGATCGTCATGCGCGACGTGCACGGGATGACCATCGGGGTGGCCACCGACCCGGTCCTGGACGGCAGGCATGCGATGCTCGCGGTGGCCATGAACGGCCAGGTGCTGCCGCAGGCGCACGGCTACCCGGTGCGGGTGGTGGTCCCTGGGCTCTACGGATACGTGTCCGCGACCAAGTGGGTGGTGGACATGGAGTTCACCACGTTCGGCGCGTTCAGCGCCTACTGGGTCAAGCAGAGGCCGGCCTGGTCCCAGCAGGCGCCGATCAAGACCGAATCCCGCATCGACGTGCCGAAACGGCTCAGCAACCTGGCCGCGGGGCAGGTGACGATCGCCGGGGTGGCCTGGGCCCAGCACACCGGCATCGAGGCCGTCGAGGTGGGCATCGACGGCGTCTTCTACCAGGCCAGGCTGCCGGTCCAGGACACCATCGACACCTGGCGGCAGTGGTATTACGTCTGGGACGCCACCCCCGGTACGCACGTGCTGCAGGTGCGGGCCACCGACAAGAGCGGCTACACCCAGACCGAGCTCAAGCACAAGGCCCCGCCGAACGGCGCGACCGGGTACCACACAATCCACGTGAACGTGGCCTAGCGGGAGTACAGTGCTAGCCGCTGGCGCGCACCCGCTTTGCGCACCACCGGCTCGTCCCCGGGCCCGCTGGCCGCCGTTTCCGCGCGGCGGTCAGCGGGCCCGGAGAGTTCAGCGAGCGCGGAGGGCAGAGAGCAGGTCGTCCAGCGAGTCCAGGTTGTGCGCGCTGACCACGGCGTCGCAGTAGGGCCAGGCGGCGGCCATGCCGCCGACCTCGGGACGGTAGCGGGGCGACTGGGTGCGCGGGTTCGCCCAGACGATCCGGTGCGCCACCCGGGACAGCCGGGCCATCTGCGCGCCGAGCAGGGCCGGGTCGCCGGTCTCCCAGCCGTCGGAGATGATCAGGACGACCGCGCCCCTGGCCATGCCGCGGCTGCCGTAGTGGTCGTTGAACTCCTTGACCGCGGCGCCGATCCTGGTCCCGCCGGACCAGTCGGGGGCCGCCTCGCCCGCCTTGGCCAGCATCGTGTCCGGGCTGGCCGCGGCGAGCGCGGGCGTCAGCCGGGTCAGCCGGGTGGCGAAGCTGAACACCTCGGGCCGGTTCTGTGCATTGCGCGGCTGGCCGGCGTTCAGCACGTAGAGCAGCATGAGCAGGGCGCGGGCGTAGGGCTCCATCGAGCCGGAGATGTCGCACAGCACCACCAGCCGGCGCGGTTTGACCCGCGGCGCCCGGCGGGCGAACCTGATCGCCTCGCCGCCGGTGCGCCGGGCCAGCCGCAGCGTCCGGCGCAGATCCGGGCGCTTGCCGTCGCGGGCGGTGCGGAACCTGCGGGTCCGGCGGGGCGGGATGGCCAGCGCCATCTCACGCATGAGCGTGACCAGCTGGCGGAGTTCGGCCGGGGACAGCTCGGTGAAGTCGCGGCCGCTGAGCCGCTCGGTGGCCGACGCGACCCGGTGCACGGCCGGGCCCTCGACCAGCGGCTCGTCGCTGTCCGCCGCGGCCGGGACGGCGTCCGAGACGCGCAGGCCGGACGGCAGGTCGCCCGGGCCGTCCTCGGACCGGCCCTGGGGCTGGGGGCTGCCGTCGGAGTCGGGGCGCTCGTAGGAGCGGGCCGCGTTCGGCAGGTTGAGGTGGCGGAACGGCGACGGACCGCCGAACACCGCGGCGAACACCCGGTCGAAGGTGGGCATCTGGCCGGGATCGGACACCATCGTGGCCAGCGCGCAGGCGCGCAGTTCGGCCACTGTGGTGGCGCCCATGATCGTCACCGCGCGAGCCAGCCGCTCGCAGCGGTCCGGCCCGACCGGGAGCCCCGCGTCGTGCAGGGCGATGCCGAACCCGGTGGCCATCGCGGCCACATCGGGTTCGGCGAGGACCGCTTCAGTCAATGCGCCCGACCACCGACGCCAGCCCAGCCCGGCGCACGCTCTCTTCGTCTTCCGGATATTTCAGGACCGTACTAAGGGTCTGCCCGGCGACCGGCGCGTCGAGGTCGGCGGCGCCGAACACGCTCACCGCGAAGGCCCAGCTGATCGCCTCGGAGATGCCGGGCGGCTTGGTCAGGTCCAGGCTGCGCAGCCGGCCGACCGCGGTCGCGATCTGGCCGGACAGCCGCTCACCAGACGCGGGCACCCGGCGGCGGACGATCTCCGCGACCCGGGCGGTGTCCGGGTACGCGATCCAGTGGTACAGGCAGCGGCGCTTGAGCGCGTCGTGCAGATCCCTGGTCCGGTTCGAGGTGAGCACGGTGACCGGGGGCAGCGCGGCCTGCTGGGTGCCGAGCTCGGGGATGGTGACCGCGGCCTCGGCCAGCAGCTCGAACAGGAACGCCTCGAACTCGTCGTCGGCCCGGTCCACCTCGTCGATGAGCAGCACGGCCGGGCGGGGACCCGGGTGCAGCAGCGCGGTGAGCAGCGGCCGCGGCAGCAGGTACTCGCTGGTGAACAGGTCCTTGTCCTCGATCCGCTCGCCGACCGCCTCGGCCAGCCTGATGGCGAGCAGCTGGCGCGGGTAGTTCCACTCGTACAGCGCCTCGTTGGAGGTGATGCCCTCGTAGCACTGCAGCCGGACCAGCGGGGTGTCGATCGCGGCGGCCAGGGCCTTGGCGGCCTCGGTCTTGCCCACCCCGGGCTCGCCCTCGAGCAGGATCGGCTGCCCCATCCGGACCGCCAGGAACAGCGCGGCGCCGAGCTGGTCGCCGGCCAGGTAGCCGACCGTCTCCAGGGCGGCGTTCAGGTCGCCGACGTTCGGGAACCGGTCGTGCAGATCGTGCGTCATGGTGCTCACAAGGTGCGAGTTTATCTTTGCGGGGCGAACTAACTGATCGCCAGGTCGGTACGGAACGGGCGGCCCTGGATGGCCCGCCACACCTGGCCCGGGGTCAGCGGCATGTCGGCGTGCCGCACGCCGAACGGCCGCAGCGCGTCGATGACCGCGTTGACCACGGCCGGCGGCGACCCGACGGTGGCGGACTCGCCCACCCCCTTGGCCCCGATGGGGTGGTGCGGCGACGGGGTGACGGTCGCGCCGAGCTCCCAGGACGGGCACTCCAGCGAGGTCGGCAGCAGGTAGTCCATGAACGAGCCGCCCAGGCAGTTGCCGTCGGCGTCGAAGGCGATGTTTTCCATCAGCGCCATCCCGATCCCGTCGGCGAGCCCGCCGTGCACCTGACCCTCGACGATCATCGGGTTGATCCGCACCCCGCAGTCGTCCACCGCGATGAACCGGCGGACGTCGACCTTGCCGGTGCCCGGGTCCACGTCGACCACGCAGATGTAGGCGCCGAACGGGTAGGTCAGGTTGGGCGGGTTGTAGACGCAGGTCGCGTCCAGCTGGCCCTCGATGCCGTCGGGCAGCTCGAGGTTGGAGTGCGCGGCCCAGGCGATCTCGGCGATCGTGGGGCCTGAGTCCGGATCGCCCTTGACCGACCAGCGGCCGCGGTCCCACTCCAGGTCACGCGGGTCGACCTCGAGCATGGCGGCGGCCACGATCCTGGCCCGCTCGCGCACCTTCCTGGCCACGATCGCGGTGGCCGCCCCGGACACCGGCGTGGACCGGGACCCGTAGGTACCCAGTCCGAACGGGGTCTGGTCGGTGTCCCCGTGCACGACCTCCACGTCGTCCGGGGACAGGCCGAGCTCCTCGGCGACGATCTGCGCGAACGTGGTCTCGTGCCCCTGGCCCTGGGTCTGCACCGAGATCCGGAGCACCGCGGTCCCGGTCGGGTGGACGCGCAGTTCCACCCCGTCGGCCATGCCGATGCCCAGGATGTCCATGTGCTTGCGGGGACCCGCCCCGACGGCCTCGGTGAAGAAGCTGACACCGATTCCGACCAGGTGACCGCGGGCCCGTTCGGCCTCCTGTTCTTTCCTGAGGTCCTCGTAGCCCGCCATATCCATGGCCAGCCGCAACGCACGGGGGTAATCGCCGGAGTCGTAGGTCCACCCCGTCTGGCAGGTATACGGGAACTGCTCGGGGCGCAGCAGGTTGCGCATGCGCAGCTCGGCCGGGTCGATGTTCAGCTCGTAGGCGAGCACGTCGACCATCCGCTCGACCAGGTAGACCGCCTCGGTGATGCGGAACGAGCAGGAGTACGCGACCCCGCCCGGCGCCTTGTTGGTGTACACCGCGGTCACCTGGCAGTGAGCGGCCTCCAGGTCGTAGGAGCCGGTGAACACGCCGAAGAACCCGGCCGGATACTTGGTCGGCTGGGCCGCGCCGTTGAACGCGCCGTGGTCGGCGAGCACCGTGACCCGCACCGCCCTGATCGTGCCGTCCCGGCTGGCGGCCAGCTCGCCGCGCATGTGGAAGTCGCGGGCGAAGCAGGTGGACATCAGGTTCTCGGACCGGTCCTCCATCCACTTCACCGGCCGGCCGGTGATCATCGAGCCGGTGATCGCGCACAGGTAGCCGGGGTAGATCGGCACCTTGTTGCCGAACCCGCCGCCGATGTCCGGCGAGATCACCCGGATCTTGTGCTCGGGCAGGCCCGCCACCATGGCGTACAGGGTCCGGTGCGCGTGCGGGGCCTGGCTGGTGGCCCAGACCGTCAGCTTGCCGCTGACCTGGTTGAAGTCGGCCACGATGCCGCAGGTCTCCAGCGGCGCCGGGTGCACCCGCGGGTAGAGCATGTCCTGGCTGACCGTGACCTCGGCGTCGCGGAAGACCTGGTCGGTACGTTCGGCGTCGCCGGACTCCCAGTCGAAGATGTGGTTGCTGTCCTTGATGTCGTCACGGACGAGCGGCGCGTCCGGGTCCAGCGCGCGGCGGGCGTCGGCCACCGCGGGCAGCGGCTCGTACTCCACGTCGATCAGCTCGAGCGCGTCCCGGGCCGCGTAGTGGTCCTCGGCCACCACGAACGCCACCTCCTGGCCCTGGAACCGGACCTTGTCGGTGGCCAGCACGGCCTGCCGGTCGCCGGCCAGGGTGGGCATCCAGGCCAGGTTGCGGTCTTTGAGAGTTTCCCCGGTGATGACCGCCTTGACCTTGGGGTGCGCCTCGGCCGCGACCGTGTCGATGGAGACGATCCTGGCGTGCGGGTGCGGGCTGCGCAGCACCGCGCCGTAGAGCATGCCGGGCAGGTGCACGTCGTCGGTGTAGGTGCCCTGGCCGCGGACGAACCGCTGGTCCTCCTTGCGCAGCATCCTCCCGAAGCCCGTGGTCATAGGGTTGCCTTCGGGTGTTCGGCGGCCCAGCGGACCGAGCGGACGATGTTCTCGTAGCCGGTGCACCGGCACAGGAGACCGGACAGCACCTCGCGGATCTCGGCCTCGGCCGGGTCCGGGTTGCGGTCGAGCAGCCAGCGTGCGGTCATCATCATGCCGGGCGTGCAGAAGCCGCACTGCAGGCCGTGGCACTCGATGAACCCCTGCTGGACCGGGTCGAGCCGGCCGTCCCGCTCCAGGTCCTCCACGGTACGGACGGAACGGCCATCAGCCATCGCGGCCAGAACCGTGCACGCCTTGACCGGCGTTTCGTCGAGCCACACGACGCAGGTGCCGCAGTTGGACGTGTCGCAACCCCAGTGGCTGCCGGTCAGGCCCAGCTCCTCCCGGAGGAAGTGGATGAGCAGCAGCCGCGGCTCGACGTCGCGGGCGTAATCGGTGCCGTTTACGGTCACCGTGACCTTCATGAGCTCGCCCGTGCGGCGGCGCGGCCCGCGGCTCGGCGGAGCGCGCGGGTGGTGAGCTCGGCGACCAGGTGGCGCTTGTAGTCCTCGGGTCCGCGCTGGTCGGGGATTGGCCGGCAGTGCTCCGCGGCGATCTTCGCGGCTTTCTCGAAGTTCTCCTCGGTGGCGGGCTTGCCGCGGAGGAAGTCCTCGGCCTCGGCCGCCACGAAGTGCTCGGCGGCGACCGCGGTCAGGCCGATGCCTGCTTGTTTTACGGTGCCTTTGTCCAGCCGGAGCACGGCCCCGGCGGCGGCCACCGACCAGTCGCCGACCCGGCGCGCCACCTTCTCGTACGCGCTGCCGGCACCGGGCTGCACCGGCACCCGGATCTCGGCCAGCAGCTCGCCCGGTCCGATGACGGTCTCGTACGGGCCGAGGTGGAACTCGCGCACCGGGACCTCGCGATCGCCGTCCCGGCCGCGGATGACCGCGGTCGCGCGCACCGCGGCGAACACCGCGGACAGGTCCTCGGACGGGTCGGCCTGGCACAGCGACCCGCCGACGGTGCCCCACAGGCGGACAATCGGGTCCGCCACGACCCGTTCGGCGTCATGGAAGATCGGGTAGTGCTGGCCCGCTGTCGCGGAGTCGAGCAGGTCCGCGTGCCGGGCCAGCGCGCCGATGCGGAGCTGGCCGCCGTTCTCCCTGATGTAGGCGAGCTCGGCCAGGCCGTTGATGTCGACCAATACGCCGGGTTGGGCCAGCCGCAGCTTCATCATCGGGATGAGGCTGTGGCCGCCGGCCAGCACGCGGTGGTCCGGCCGGCCCAGCAGCGCCAGCGCATGCTCGACGCTGGTCGCGCGCTCATACTCGACGTGGGAGGGCACCTGCATACACAGCAGATTAAGCCATCGCTAATTAGTGGCAGGAGACTGGGGAATTTTCGGGCTGCGGGCGGGGGCTAGCGGCCGCCGATGTCCTCGCTCCAGATTCCGGGGTAGCGGGTCTGGAACTCTTGCATGGCGGCCATGCAGCCTTCGTCGTCGAGCAGGACGATCTCGACGCCGCGGTCGGCGAGGAAGGCGAGGTCGCCCGCGAAGGTCTCGGCCTCGCCGACCACCACGCGGGGGATCTGGAAGAGCAGGATGGCGCCGGTGCACATCTGGCACGGGGACAGCGTGGTGTACAGGGTGGTGTCGAGGTAGGAGGGGCGCCGGCCGGCGTTGCGCAGGCAGGAGATCTCGCCGTGCGCGACCGGGTCGCCGCGCTGCACCCGCTCGTTGTGCCCGGCCGCGACAACCTGCCCACCTGAGGCAAGCACCGCGCCGACCGGGACGCCGCCGCCATCCAGGCTGATCCGCGCCTGGGCCAGCGCCAGCGCCATCATCTCGCGGTCGGTCTGGTCTGCCTGCCCGTATCCCATGGCGGCTTACGTTACCTGGTCTGTGCTTGCCTTTTTCAGGCGCCACACCACGAGCCAGCCAGGTACTCCTCCGCCGAGGCGCGGCTGTAATCCGCCGCCCACGGCATCCACGGGCGCAGGTGCTCGAGCGACTCGGTGACCGCACCGAACAGCGCGTCCACGACCTCGGCGCGGAAGCGGCGCAGGGTAACCGGGGGGTGCTCGATCGGCCCGTTCGGCCGATTATTTTCCTGGCCAGTCATAGGTCAGCTCCTCACCCACCCTCAGCCGCGCCCAGCGGGCCGCTTCCACCTGCAGGGCCCGGGCGGCGACGGCGATCACCACCGGGTCCATCTCGGCCCTCTGTCGCTCGGCACCGGGCAGCGCCGACAGCTTGGCCGCGGCCAGCCGCCTGATCTTCTCCTGAGTCAGCGTGTCCAGCGCCGCGGCGCTGGACACGAGGTCGGTGAGGAGTTCGGCGCGCGGGTCCGGCGGGTCAGCGGTCGCGCCCGCCGCGATGCCGGCCCAGATACCGTCCTTGATGCGCAGCTCCCGCTCCACCACCAGGTGCATGATGTCGTGCGGCAGCCGCGGGCCTGCGGTCCCGCCGTACAGCCGGTACACCACCCCGTCGTCCCGCTCCACCAGCGCCCAGGCGCGCTGGTGGTCGGGGAGCCTGGGAAACGTCACGCGCATATCCCCACTATGCGTAGGCACCAGACGGCACGCCTAATGGTTTTCGCCGGGGCCGCCTTATGGCTTAGGGTGGCCGATCGTGGCGGGACGCGGGACGACGGCGACGATGGCGCTGGAACGGGCGAAGATCCCGTTCACGCTGCACGAGTACGCCCACGACCCGCGGCACGAGTCCTACGGCACCGAGGCCAGCGAGGCGCTCGGCGTCTCGCCGGACCGGGTGTTCAAGACGCTGGTCGCCGAGGTGGACGGGGCGCTGGTGACCGGGGTGGTCCCGGTCGGGGCCCAGCTCGACCTGAAGGCGCTGGCCGCCGCGTGCGGCGGCAAGAAGGCCGCGATGGCCCAGGTGACGGCGGCCGAGCGGGCGACCGGGTACGTGGCGGGCGGCATCTCCCCGGTGGGCCAGCGCAAACGGCTGCCGGTGGTGGTCGACTCCTCGGCGATGGGGTTCGGCACCGTGTTCTGCAGCGCCGGGCGGCGCGGGCTCGAGATCGAGCTGGCGCCCGCGGACCTGGTCCGGGCCGCGGGCGCGACGGTGGCTGCTATCAGCCGGTGACGCCCTTCAGGGTGTCGGGCTTGATGAAGCCGAACAGGTAGCCCGCCACCCGGCGCATCTGGATCTCCTCGGCGCCCTCGGTGATGCGGTAGCGGCGGTGGTGCCGGTAGATGTGCTCGAACGGGCGGTGCCGCGAGTAGCCCAGGCCGCCGTGCACCTGCATGGCGCGGTCGGCCGCCTCGCAGCACAGCCGGTTGGCCACGTAGTTGCACATAGAGACCTTGTCGGACTGGGTGAGCGGCCCGTAGGTGTCCATGCTCCACGCCGTCTTGTGGATCAGCGCGCGCAGCATCTCGCCCTGGGTCTGCAGCTCGACCAGCGGGAACTGGATGGCCTGGTTGCTCGCCAGCGGCTTGCCGAACGGCTTGCGGGCCCTGGCGTACTCCACCGAGCGGTCGATGCAGAACTGGGCGGCGCCCAGGCTGGAGGCGGCCTGCCGGATGCGGTTCTCGTTGAAGAAGTGCTGCACCAGTTGGAGCCCACGGCCCTCCTGCCCGAGGACGGCGCTATCCGGGACCCGGACGTGATCCAGCGAGACGTGGCCGTGGTCGGTGGGCATGTTGAAGGTCCACAGGTACTCCTCGACCTTGAAGCCCGGGGTGTCCACCGGGACCAGGAAGCCGGTGATGCCCGTGCCGCTGCCGGGCGTCCCGCTGGTGCGGGCGAAGATCAGGTCGTGCGAGGCGGTGTGGATGCCGGTGTTCCAGGTCTTCTCCCCGGTGATGACCCAGTCCGCCCCACCCGCCTCCCCTCCCCCCTTCACTCGGGTCGCGCTGGTCTCCATGAACGTGGCGTCGCTGCCGTGCTCGGGTTCGGTGATGCCGAACGCGAAGTGGCGCCGCCCGGCGGCCAGGTCCTCGGTCCATTCCTGTTTTTGCCCGGGGCTGCCGTAGTGCAGCATCAGCAGCAGGCCGAACGTTGTTGCCCACGATCGCGTGCTCGTTCTGCAGGTCGCAGTGCAGGCCGAGGCCCTTGCGCGCCAGGTGCTCGCGGATCACCGCCATGCCCAGGTTGGTGCCGTCCCGGCCGCCGTATTCCTTCGGGAACGCGTACCGGAAGTGGCCGGCTCGGTCGGCCCTGCGGCGCGCCTCGGCGAGCAGTTCCTCCCACTCCCGGCTGGGCAGGCCGCCGCGGTCCCAGCGTTGTCGTCCTGCTGCTCGAGCGGCTTGATCTCGCGCTCGATGAACTCGTCGAGTTCGGCCAGGTAGTCGCGCAGGTCCTCGGGGAGGGTGAAGTCCACGGGTCTCCTTTAATGTGGGATGGCCAGGTGGGCGGGGTTGGCGACGGTGAGCTTGTCCACTGCGGCGGCGCGGACCGCCGCGGTGACCTCGCCGAAGCGGTGGTCCAGCGAGCCGTCGCGGATCTTCGCGCAGAGTTCTTTGTCGTCTTCGCAGCCGAGGGCGGCGAGCCTGGCCCGGTGGGCCCGCTCGTGGGCGGGGGCCAGGAGGGCCTCGCGCTCGGCGATGCGCAGCGCGTTGGCCGCGACCCGGGCGTGGAACTTCAGGACCGGGTCGGAGGCGCCGACCTCGGTGGCGAGGAAGTCGCGGACGGCGTTGAGTAGCGCAGGGCCGGACGGACGATCATGGGGCCGAACGGGCGGGTACTCGCGGTCCTGAAGCGGATCTTGCTGCGTGAATGGCCTGGCGTGGCCCAGGGCGAGCAGCACGTCGAACTCCTGCTCGCAGACCCGGCGGCCCAGCACGGCGAGCTCGACCGAGGGCTCGGCGCCGGACAGGTAGCGTTCGGCCTGGCTGCGGCAGAGCAGGGCCCAGCGCACCGTGCCGTACAGCTCCCACCAGCGCTGGGTCTGCTCGTCCGGCGGGGTGCCGCCGCCTGCGGCGTAGCCGGCCATCAGGTCTGCCCGGGTGCCGAAACCCCCGGCCGGGTGCGGCGAGCCGAACCGCCAGGCCTTGGTGCACAACCAGCCCAGGTCCTGCCGCGGGTCGCCGCGGTGGGTGAGCTCCCAGTCGAGCACCCCGGCTAGACCGTCCGCGCCGACCATCAGGTTGCCGGTGCGGAAATCCCCGTGCACCAGGGTGTCCGCGACGGGAGCGGGCTGGTGCTCGCGGAGCCAGCGCAGCCCGATCTCCACGGCCGGCCTGGGCTCGGCGAAGCCGCCGTAGAGCTCGGTCAGCTGGCCGAGCGCGTCTACCTGCGGGAGTGCGGGGATCTGGTCCGGGTCGATCCGGTGGATCCGGGCCAGGACCTCGCCGAGGCGGCGCGCCAGCCCGGGACGGGCGGCGGCGTAGGCGTCGTCGCGCAGCAGCCGGCGCGGGATCGTCTCCCCGTCCAGGCGCTCCATCAGCAGATAGGCCCGGCCGAGGGCACCCTCCCCGTGGTCGAACAGTTCGGCCACGGGGACGCCGGCCGCCCGCGCCGCGATCATCGCGGCCGCCTCGACGGCCCCGTTTCGTTGCGGTGTCCTGTCCCGGTCGCTGGCGTCGCGGAGCAGGATGAGGCGGCGTTCGGTGTTCCCGTCGCCGGCCAGCCCGTGTCCGCCCGTCCGGACCCGGACGTCCCAGCTTTCCCGGCTCGCGCCGCCGGGCATCGGCCGGACCTCGGTGACCGCGACGGCCGGCCCCCACAGCGTTCGCAGCCGCGAGGTGAGGGCGCCGGCCAGTTCGGTCATGCTCGTAAAACTAGGCCGCGGTGCGGCGCCGGAACAAGATGGCGCACAGCGCCACCGAGACGACCATGAGGCCGCCGCACCAGGCCAGCGCGCTGGCCAGCGGCAGCGGGCTGGCGTGGCCGAGGAGCAGGCCGCGGATGGTTTCGGTGATGGGCGTGGCCGGCTGGTGCTCGGCGAACCCGCGCAGCCAGGTCGGCATGGTCCGGACCGGCACGAACGCGCTGCTGGCGTAGCTGAAGAACATCAGGAAGAACATGGCCGAGTTGGCCGCCTCGGGCGCGCGGACCAGCAGCCCGAACGCCGCGGCCAGCCAGGAGACCGCGGCCACGAAGAACAGCAGCACGCCGAGCGCGGCGGCGAAGTCACCGGCCGAGGCGTGCGGCCGGAACCCGATGCCGATCGCGACCGCGACGACCAGCACGGTCGAGGCGAGGTTGCGCACCAGGCTGGCGACCACGTGCCCGGCCAGTACCGCCGTGCCGCGCACGTCCAGCGACCGGAACCGGTCGATGATGCCGCCCACCATGTCCTGGCAGACGGTCACCGAGGTGGTGGCCGCCCCGGTCACCGCGCACAGCAGCAGGACACCGGGCGCCACGTAGTCGACGTAGGCGGTGCCGATGCTCACCGCCCCGCCGAACAGGTAGACGAACACCACCATCAGCATCACGGGCAGCAGCAGCGCGGTCAGCAGCGCCTCCGGGCTGCGGGCGGACAGTCGCAGGCTCCTGGAAGCCATGGTCAGTGCGTTAGACATCAGTGGTCTCCTTCGTGTTGCCGGGCCGGGTCAGGGCCAGGAAAACGTCGTCCAGGCTGGCGGTTCGCACGGCGAAGCCGGCGATCAGGGTGCGGTCCGGATCGGCCGCGTCGAGCAGCGCCCTGATCCCGGCGGCGTCGCCTTCGGTGGGCACGCCAACCGTGAGGGTGCCGTCGTCGACGTGCACGGCCCGGTCGCCGAAGTAGCGGATCAGCTCACCGAAGGCGTCCCGGCTGGTGCCGGTCAGGTCCAGCCGCTGGGCGGCGATCTTGGCCTTGAGCTCCGCGGCGGTGCCCTGGGCGATGACGTGGCCGCCATCGAGGACCGCGATGGTTTCTGCCAGCCGTTCGGCCTCTTCTAGATACTGGGTGGTGAGGAAGACCGTCACGCCCTCGGCGGCCAATGCCGCGATGACCTGCCACATGGTCAGCCGGCTCTGCGGGTCAAGCCCGGTCGACGGCTCGTCCAGGAAGATCACCGACGGGCGGCCGACCAGGCTGGCCGCGATGTCGAGGCGGCGGCGCATCCCGCCGGAGTAGGTGCCGACCCGGCGGTGCGCGGCACCGGCCAGGTCGAACCGCCCGATCAGCTCGTCCGCGCGCTGCTGGGCCTCTTTTCTCGATAGCCGGGCCAGGCGGCCCATCATGCGCAAGTTCTCCTCGCCGGTCTGCGCCTCGTCCAGCGCGGCGAACTGGCCGGTGAGGCTGATCCGGCGGCGGACTTGGGAGCGGTCGCGGCGCACGTCGAAACCGGCCACCCGGGCCCGGCCGGCGTCCGCATCGGTGAGCGTGGCCAGGATGCGGACGGTCGTGGTCTTGCCCGCTCCGTTCGGCCCGAGCAGGGCGAATACGCTGCCGCGCGGGATGCTCAGGTCGACGCCCGCGAGCACGGGCACGTCGCGGTAGGACTTGGCCAGTCCGCTGGCCTCGATGGCCAGGTTCTCGTTCATCAGTCAGCTCCTTATTGCGTATGCTGTACGCTTATTTGCGTAAGCTATACGCAGAACTAAGATGATGTCAACTGAGAGAGCGGAGGGAGCCGACATGGCGAGTCCCGAGGCGGTGCAGGCTGTGGTCCCGGCCACGGTGGCGGCGGCCTGGGGGGTGCGCGAGCGTCCGCACAAGGGGCCGAAGCCGGGCCTGAGCCTGGCGCGGATCGTGGACGCCGCGGTGCGGATCGCCGACACCGAGGGCCTCGACGCGGTGTCCATGGGGCGGGTGGCGGCCGAGCTGAAGGCCGCCCCGATGTCGCTCTACCGGCACGTGTCTTCTAAAGAAGAGCTGATCAAGCTGATGGTGGACGCCGCCTGGGGGGACTCCCTCGGGCCGCTTTCGGCCCGGGAGAACTGGCGAGCCGGGCTGTCCCGCTGGGCCTGGGCCATGCGGGACGCCCTGCGGCGGCACCCCTGGGCGGCGCACATCCCGATCAGCGGGCTGCCGATCATGCCGCGGGAGATCGCCTGGTTCGAGGACGCGCTGGCCTGCATGGCCGGCACCGGCCTGACCGAGGCGCGGAAGGCCTCGGTCATCATGCTGCTGTCCGGTTACGTGCGGAACCTGGCCGCCACCGAGGCCGACATCGCGGCCGCGGTGGCGGCGTCCGGCCTGGGCTTGGACGAGTGGATGGCGTCGTACCCGGCCGTGCTCGGGCGGCTCACCGATCCGCGGCGGTTCCCCGCGCTCACCGCGTTCATCGCGGCCGGGGTCTTCGAGGCCGCCGACGGGCCCGACGACGAGTTCGTGTTCGGCCTGGACCGCATCCTGGACGGCGTCGGGGTGCTCATCGAGCGGATGACGCCGTGACGCTGCGGGTTAGCTGAAGTAGTGGCCCTCGTCGAGGTCCGCGATGAGCCCGGGCCGGACGGGGTGCCAGCCGAACCGCTGCTGGGTGATCGCGCTGCTGGCCGGGACGTCCATGGACGCGAACAGCGCGAACCCGCCGAAGTGGCCGTCGGCCTCCTCGCGGGAGATGGAGGTCACCGGCAGGTCCAGGTGCCGGCCGATGACCGCGGCGATGTCGCGGAACGGCACGCCCTCGTCGCCGACCGCGTGCAGGCGCGTGCCCGCGGGCGCGGACTCCAGGGCCAGCCGGAACAGGCGCGCGGCATCGAGCCGGTGCACGGCGGCCCACCGGTTGGACCCGTCGCCCACGTAGGCGGCCAGTCCCTTCGCGCGGGCGATGCCGATCAGGCCCGGGACGAAGCCGTGATCGCCCCGGCCGTGCACCGATGGCGGCAGGCGCATCGCCGAAACGCGCACCCCGCGCCCGGCGAACTGCAGCGCGACCTGCTCGGAGACCCGGGGATGCGGCGTGTCACCGGGCACGTTGTCGTCTTCCGTGGCCAGGCGGCCCGGCGCGAGCAGGGCGGTTCCCGCGGCCACGACGAGGGGCCGTCCGGATCCGGCGAGTGTCTCGCCGAGCGCCTCGATGGCTTGCCCGTCGGTGCGGGCGGCGGCCGCGGGGTCGCCGGTCGGGGAGAAATCGTGGATGTAGGCGGTGTGGATCACGCCGTCCGCTTCGGCCGCGCCGGCGCGCAGGCGGTCCAGGTCGGTCAGGGAGCCGCGGTGAACCTCGGCGCCCGCGGTCGTTATCGCTGCGGCGCCCTGGTCCGAGCGGGCCAGGCCGGTGACGTTGTGCCCCGCTTCGAGCAACTCGCGGACGACGGCGGAGCCGATGAACCCGGTCGCGCCGGTCACGAAAACACGCATGACGCACTCCTGTGGGAAGGTGACGTTTCCCGGTCCTAGATGGCACCTGCGCGGTGCCGGCCGGTACTTTCACTGTGCCCGCAGGGGGCACTCAGCGTCCAAGTCCTATGTCGGAATGAGTCATGCGTTTCAGGCATCACCCCAGCTCATAGCAGTCTTAGGCGAGAGGCCGGCGCCCGGGGTGGGCGCCGGCCTCTCGCGGGGGTGGTCAGGCGACTAGCTCGTGCTCGGGGGTTGCGACGGGCTCGGGCTTGGCGTTGCGGATGACCAGGGTGGCCAGGACCGCGGCGGCCAGGACGCCGATCGCGCTGACGGCGAAGGTGGTCGACATCGCGGCGGTGTAGGCCTCGCGGGCGGCGCGGACCAGGCCGGCGTCGCCGTGCGCGGTGGCGAGCGCGCTGGTGATCGAGCGCCTGGCCTGCGCAGGCGCGCCGGCTGGCATGTGGCCGGTGAAGCCGCCGGCCAGCAGCGATCCGAGGATCGCGATGCCGAGGGCGGATCCGGCCTGCTGAATGGTGTCGTTCAGGGCCGAGCCGACACCTGCCTTGTCCGGCGGGATCGTACTCATCAGCGCGCCGACCGCGGCCGGCATGGCCACGCCCGCGCCCAGGCCGAGCAGGCCCAGGGCGATGGCCGGGATGGCGAAGCCGGTGGTCGCCGAGACCGTGGCCAGCAGGCCGAACGAGGCGGCCATGACGAGCATCCCGCCCAGTACCAGGAACCGCGGGCCGATCGTCGCGCCGGCCTTGGCGCCGCCGGCGTTGCCGACCAGTGCGCCGATGGCCAGTGGCACGAAGGCCAGGCCCGCCTTGACGGGCGAGTAGCCGAGCACGAACTGCAGGTACTGGGTGAACACCAGCAGCAGGCCGCCGTTGGCGATCTCCACGAGGGCGAGCGACAGGGAGCCGCCGCTGAAGTTGCGGTGCCTGAACAGGACCAGCGGGACCATCGGCTCGCTGGTGACGTTCTCCCAGTACACGAAGCCGCCCAGGCCAGCCACTGCGATGGCCAGCGGGATGAGCGAGGTACCGCTGAAGGCACCGTGCTGCGGGATGCCGATGATCCACCAGACCAGGGCGACCATGCCGGCGGCCGACAGCACCGCGCCGGGCAGGTCGGGCTTCTGCCACGGGCCCTTCGACTCCGGCATGAGGAACAGGCCCGCCAGGATGGCCAGCACCACGACCGGGATGTTGATGAAGAAGATCGCGTGCCAGGAGAAGTGGTCGATCAGGATGCCGCCGAGCACCGGGCTGCCGACCAGGCCGAGCATGGCCACCGAGGCCCACGCCGCCATCGCCTTGCGGCGCTCTTCCTCGTCGAAGACCACGATGAGGATGGACAGCGTGGACGGCATGATCAGCGCACCGCCGACGCCCATCGCGACCCGCACACCGATCATCTCGCCGGGGTTGGCGACGAAGACCGCGGCCAGTGACGCGGCCCCGAACAGGAGCAGGCCGATGATCATGACCTTCCGGCGGCCGAACCGGTCGCCGAGGCTGCCCGAGGTAAGCAGCAGGCCGGCGAAGACCAGGACGTAAGAGTCGAGGATCCACTGGGTGTCCTGGGCGGTCGCGCCGATGTCCCTCGTCATCTGCGGCACGGCCACGGTCAGCGCCATGCCGTCGACCACCAGGACCAGCGAGCTGAGACACAGCAGCACGAGGATCCACCAGCGGTGTGAACTACGGGTTTCCATCAGGTTCCTTCCGGCTTGCGCACACTGTTCCTTCTTTGCGAACACTGTACGCACAGGAGGACGCTGTGCGCAAGTTATATTTGATGTACGCTAAATGCGAACGTCGTACGCAGGGGAGGCGTCATGGCGGCCAAGCCGAACCCGGCCCCATCCGTGTGGACCCGGCCGCGCGAGCGCGAGCAGCCCGCGCTCAGCCGGGCGGCGATCGTCCGCGAGGCGATCACGATGCTGGACGCCGACGGCATCGAGGCGCTCAGCATGCGCAAGCTGGGCGCCGCCCTGAACGCCGGGGCGACCTCCCTGTACCGGCACGTCGCGACCAAAGACGAGCTGATGGAGCTGGCGGTGGACGAGGTCGTCGCCGAGATCACCGTCCCGCCCGCCAACAGCCCCGACTGGCGCGCCGCCGCCGCCGAGACCGCCCGGTCGTTCCGCACGACGGCGCTGCGGCACCCGTGGCTGGCTTCGGTCCTCGGCCAGGCAGGGCTGGCCTACCTGGGCCCCAACCTGATGTCCCTGTCCGAGCAGCTGGCCGCGCTGTTCACCACGGCCGGCTTCCCCGACCCGGGCGGCGCGATCGACGTCGTGCTCTCCTACGTCATCGGCATGAGCACGACCGAAGCGGCCTGGCTCACTACCGTCGCCCGCTCGGGCGAGACCGAGGCCGAGTTCATCGCCCGGCTGATGCCCGCGGCCCAGCAGGCCGCGGCCGGTTACGACTACCTGAACGAGGCCTACGCCGCCGTGCCGTCAATGCCCGACCCCGCCGAGGAACGCAACACCAAGTTCGCCAACGGCCTGGAGATCATCCTGGACGGACTGGCCCTGCGCCTGTCCTAGTGGGGCCTGCCTTAGCTTGTTATTTAACCTGCCTGCTTGCGGGCGGTTTTCTTGGGCTGGTCTCGTTTGACGGTCTTGCCCACGTCGTGGCGGGTGGCCGGGTGTCGGTTCTTCGAGCCGGGCGGGCGGCCGGGGCCGGGTTTGCCGGGTTTCGGCGCGCTGGCCAGATCGGGCAGCGCCTGGCGGATGTTCCGGAACCCGCGGCGGACCCGGGCGGGGGTGAGCCGGCCGGGCGGGCAGGGCCGCTGCCAGGGCAGCCGCAGGTCTTCGGCGAGGTAGCGGGCGAGGCGGAGCTGGGCGTAGCAGGCGAGGATGATCCAGGTCCACCGGTCGGCGGCGGCCGGATCGCGCAGTTTCGGCCGGGTCCAGCCGAGGACCTGCTTGAAGAACCTGAACATGTGTTCGATATCGAAGCGGCGCAGGAACGCCTGCCAGGCCCGGTCCACCTGACCGGCGGAGGTGCCGGCGCGTGAGGACCACAGCCACAGCGGCCCGGGGCTGCGGTCGCCAGGCAGGTGATCTACCCGCAGCTGGATGAGGGTGCCCTCGACGACGGGCAGCTCGCCGTCGTGGTCTTCCCACCCGGCGCGGGAGGCCAGCTGCTGGTGCAGCCGGCCCCAGGCAGCGGCCCGGGCAGTGCCGTACCGGGCCGTCTCGGTGCAGGTGACCGCCGCCGGGGCAGGCCAGGTCCTGGAGCCGGCGAGCTTGAACGCGGCCCCGTGCCGCAGGGGGCGGCCGTTGGTGCCGGGCAGCCGGGGCGGGGCGGGGAAGTACATCACCCGGTCGCTGCGCAGCCGGCCCGGCACCTCCACCGGCAGATCGGCCAGCAGCCAGGCCAGCCGGGTCAGGTCATAGCCGGCGTCGAACACCACCAGGATGTCCGGGTCGCCGTCACGCCAGTGCCCCGTGGCGATGATCCGGGACACCACCTCGCGGACCTGCGCGGCGGTCACCGCGGTCGCATCATCGGCCGGGCCGAGCCGGACCGCATCCAGCGGCAGCGTCCACGAGGTGCGGCCCGGCTCCAGCGCCACGACCAGCGAGTACGGCCAGCCCGGGATCATCTGCGCGTTGCCCTTGCCCCGCGCATAACAGTGGCAGAACAGCCGGTCCGGGCTGGTAGCCGCGTCCGGCCGCAGCCAGTTGCTCACATCGGCCGCCAGCCGGATCCGCCCGTCGCCCCAGGCCGGCAGCGGCAGGCACGCCAGCGACCAGCGCAGCCGCGCGATATCGATCCGGCCGCAGTTCACCGCGCCGTACAGCGCGCCGTGGCCGCGCCGGTGCTCCGGCTCCAGCGACAGCTCCGCCAGCATGTGCACCCGGTCCTGCTTGCACAGCACCGCGTCGGCCAGCTCCAGCAGCGCATCCCGGTATGTGGCGAAACACCGGTACAGCTCGCCGCGGAACGCTGCCAGCAGCCCGCGCGCCCGGTCATCACCGGTCTTGTCCTCGACCTGAGCCGCAAGCCAGGCCATACTGAACGCCACGGCCACCGCCTCCACCGCCTAGTTCCGTCGACAAGAACCGACGGTGTCGCGGTGGCCGCCTGCTGTCACGGCGACACGCCAGACAACATGACGTGAAACCCTGAACAGGAACCTCAGACGTTAAACAACAAGCGTAGGCGCCGTCGGGAAACCACGCCGACGCGCCCGCTCCCGGCTCCACGAGCACCCGGACGCCCGCGCGGGCCAGCGCCGGGACCGACTCGGGCACCACCGCCACCCGCTGCTCGCCCGGCGTGGTCTCCTTCAGTAC